>OCTW011505125.1_pt1 | contig 55286 bp, 43 predicted proteins | sample 1539671 | NCBI WGS metagenome assembly OCTW01 (sample SAMN02144230, study PRJEB22623) | gut metagenome | biome: sheep rumen | host: Ovis aries | place: New Zealand | reverse complement strand
ATTATTTTTTTATAATCAATTTTTCTTCTTTTATTTTTTACTATATTTTGTATTTTATTTAATATAGTAATTTTTCTTTTGGCTCTTGTCTTATTTTATTTACTATATAAATAAAATACATTTAAAGTATATATTAAAATTTCTTTTATTTCAACTATTTTTTTATATTTTATGAATAACTTGTGATAAGATTACCCTATGAAATTATTTTATAAAAAGTTCACCTATGATATAATGAAGGCATGAGAAGTGTTGTGTTCTTATTATACAAAAAACCTGTGACTATTCAAGGGTGAACAAGTCACAAGTTAAAATTGTATTTTTAGGGTGAACTAATCAAAAAATATTGACATATTTTAAAATATTGTTGAAATAAGACTAGAAAAATTAATTAAATTTTTATTAATTGTATGTTAAATTAAATAAAACTTGAATAATTTATTAGTCTTTTATAAAAACAGCAAACTAGTTGCAAATGTCTACGTTGTTGTTACCAAAAACATCATGTTAGAAATCAAAATTTTAACATGTATTTTTTAAAGTAAAAAAAGAACAGACAAGACACCTGTTCCTTTTATATGAATTCATATCATTATATATTGAAATCACTATTATTTTTTGTTTACTGTATCTTTTAAAGCTTTTCCTGCTTTGAATACTGGAGCTTTTGATGCTGGTATTTTGATTTCTTCCCTAGTTTGTGGGTTTCTTCCTTTTCTAGCTGCTCTTTTTCTTGTTTCAAAAGAACCAAATCCAACTAATTGAACTTTGTCTCCTTTAACTAATGATTCTGTTACAGTTTCAACGAAAGCATTTAATGATGCTTCTGCACCTTTCTTTGTGTCTCCTGTTTTAGCTGCTATAGCTGCTATTAACTCAGATTTGTTCATTTTAAATTACCTCCTATTAAGTTCATATGTAGACATTTAAAGAGTCTACTATAAATATAATTCGCCAATTTTTCTCAAAATCCTTCTTTTTTTTCATTTTTATAAAGAAGCTTTCAACTATTATTTAATTTTTTGGATTATTGTGTATGCTTTCTTTGAATAATTTTAGAAATTTCCTCTTTAGAAAAAATCTTCAATATCAATATACATAGCATATAAACTATAATCGCAGTCAAAATTGCTATTATTGCTGCAATTTTTTCTTTAATTACATCAGATAATATAAAATATACTGATTTTGAACAAATTGCCATTATTATTGTTGCCAAACTTGGCTTAAATATAAATTTTGAAGGTTTTAAATCTAACTTTAATTTTTTTTGTAATACAACATATCCTATTATAAATGCTACTACATGACATACAGAAGTTGCAAGTGCTGCTCCTGCTGTTCCATATTTTGGGTTTTGAACAAGAATTAAATTTAAAATAAATTTAACCATTACTCCTACAGTTAGTGCAATAGTTGGTGTCATTATTTTCCCTATTCCTTGCAAAGCACCATTTATTGTCTGCTCTAATACTGTAAAAAGGATTGATATTGAACTAATTTGAAGTATTAGCGTTCCTTCTTTTGCATTTGGAAAAAGCAAATTCAAAATCTGTCCGTGCAAAAATAAACATTCCAACTGTTGCTGGTATTCCAATAAGCATTGTAACAAGTAATGAGTATGATATTTTACTTTTAGCCTCTTCAATATTTCCACTTACTTTTGCATATGTAATGCTTGGAACTAGTGCAGTTGCAAATGCAATATTAAAAGATAGTGGAAGTGTAATTAAAGTATCTACTTTCCCACTTAAAATACCATATTGTTTTAATGCTTCTTCTTCTGTTAGAAATTTTTGTAATCCTCTTTTTACTGTAATAGAATCTATGTTCTTATTTATAGATGCAAGAATTGAACTTAAAGACATTGGCATAGATACTTTTAAAATATTGTTTATTGTTTTTGTTATACTTTTTGTTTGATACTTTGTCGACCTTACAATTTCATTGCCAATCATTTTCCTTCCCATCCTATAAAAAATATACAAGTAGGAAAGACTTCCTGTTGTTGCTAAAGTCGTTGCCAAATTTGCTCCTGCAGCCATTATTTTAGTATTTGTTCCCATATTTATTGCAATAAATTCTACTATTAAAATTGTAAATGTTGTTTTAAATAGTTGCTCTATTGTTTGAGAAATGGCAGTTGCTTTTATTTCTTCTCTGCCATTAAAATAACCTCTAAAAACACTTATAATTGAAACAAAAAATATAGATGGTGAAAGAGCTACAAGTGTTAGTTCTGCCTCAGGAATTGCTAGCATTGTATTTGCTATATAATGAGCACCAAAGAATAATGCTAATGTTCCTAGTAGTCCTATAAAAGCAAAAACTCCAAATGATATTTTAAATACTCTATGTGCTCCTCTAAAATCTCCTTTTGCAACATGCAAAGAAACCAATTTTGCAACAGCATTTGGAACTCCTGTTGAAGAAATTGTTAAAAGAAGTGCATATATTGAAAATCCTGCACTATATATTGCATTTCCTTTGTCCCCAAATCCTTCTTTATTTGTTAAATACCATTTATAAATTAAACCTAAAATTTTTATTAATACTTGTGAAAACATCAATGCCAACACACCATTAACGAAATTGCTTCTTTTCTTTTTCACTTTAACCTTCCTTTAATCCATTTTTATAAATTTATTAAAAGAACCTAAAGTATAGAACAAAAAATTATACATAAAATGAGAAGCTTTATAAAGCTTCTCATTTAAAATTAGTTGTTTTTCTTTCTTAAATCATATATGGCAGCACCATCATTATTAAATAAACTGCCTCCATCACTTATTTGAATTGGATCAATATCTCCATTTGCATCTTTTTCAAATTCTGTCTCATCTTTCCAACTTGTTTTTTTCTTTTTGATATTTTCAGTCCCTTCTAAAATACCATTTGTAAATTTATTAAAATCAAATATTTTATCTTTATGTTTTTCTTTGTATTTAGCATCCATAAAATCTGCCCTAGCATCTGCAAGTTTTATTGCACCATTAGAAGCTTTATATTTGAATAAGCAAGATTTAAATGGCAATGAACGTACCTTATCTGGAGCAAACTTTGATTTCCATCCCCATTCTATTCCTCCTAAATTAGGGTTATATTCTCCTTTTTTAGTGTCATAAGAATTGCTAAATTTCCATGTACGAACATTTCCAAATTCTTTTTCCCACCATTGGTTTTCAACAATATCTCCTCCACCAAATACAAGTTTATTTGCACAATTTGATGTAATAGTTTGTTTATATCTTGGATTTACATCTCCAAGTTGCGCAAGTGTTTGAGTTGAAATTGTTGTTCCTACTTTATATTTTCTATATATTGTAAATATTGGTTCTATGGCACCAGATATAAATTCAGGGAATTCATCTATATATAAGAAATGTGGTATTCTTGTACTTTCTGTCCCTGGTCTACGAAGTACTGCGTTTTGCATTAGTACAATAAAGAATGTTCCAAATGTTTTATGAATTGTTGGGCCTAAATCCCCTCTTCTTGTACATACAAATACAACTTCTCCATTTGCAAGGACATTTTCATAATTTATATTGTTCGTTCTATTACAAATTATGCTTTTCACTCCTGGATATCTAATCAATTTTTCAAATATTGATGTTGCATATTGTAATGCTTTTTCTGTTTCTTCTCTTTTTGATGAAGAAGAATAAAAATTCTTTTTAAAGTATTGTAATAAATTTTGATATTGATTTTCTATTTCTGGAACCTCTCGTACTTTTTCACATATATCTTGTGTAGCATCCATATTTTTAAATAGTTTAAGCATATCCTCAAGAGTTGGTAAATAATCTCTGTCTTTATATATTATTGGATATGTGGCTTTAAGTAATGTACACGTATTTTCAATTGCTTCAATTGCAATATTTTCTGTGTTGACTTTTTCGACGTTATTTACTGTTCCTTGATATGATGCTTTTAGTACTGAAGAAAACACACCTGCCGTTTTTAATGGATTCTCATAAACAAATGGGTTTAGTCCTACTGAATTTGGATTATTTGGATCTACCAAATTGTATGGAACATTAAAATTATTGGCTACATTCACCATATGTGATGTAGATTCATAATCTGGCGAGATTGATGTGATTCCTAAATTTCTATATACATTTTTTCCATTTTCTTGGCCTAAAATCATTTTACTCATATATGATTTGAACACAGATTCTTTACCTTGATTTACTGAGAGCATATCTAAATTAAAGTTTTTGTTTAAGTAATCGTTATCATATGGCGCACTTAAAGATGCTATTCCTGTTTTTAGAGCTGTAAATCCCATCTCTTTTGAAATATTTCTGAAGAAATATTTTTTTTCTATATCTCTTGCTATCATGGGCTCAAATATAAGAGATGTTTTACCTGTTCCAGATGGTCCAACTACAAGAAATTGATTAAATCTACTGTTTTCCGGTATTTTTTCTTTTTCTCCTGTCTCTTTGTTCATACAAATAAACATTTCACAAGAATACGCTCCTGTTCCTGCATTTGGCGCTTTGGCTAATTTTATTCCACCATAATCATGTATTGAATCTTGTAGTAGTTGTGAGTCATTAACATTTGTATATAAGAATTTAAATACTCTTGGAACTGTTACTATTGGTATATATAATGCTATTGCAGATAGTGCTGGTCTAAATAGTTCTGAAAATTCAGTTGCAAGAACAGGATATCCTGGAAGCTGAACTAGTCCATACCAAATCAAACCATTTTCCCACTGTACCACCATTGACATTGCTATTGTATATAAGCAAATAACATATACATTAAATAGTGTAGATTTTTTATCATTTGAGTTTCCAAATTCTGATGCAAACCCAAACAGAAAAGCAAATACAGGACATGCTAGTGCAAATGTGTACATAAAAGGTCCCCAATATGATGCACTCATTCCTGTAAATACGATTAATAAGACTTCTACTATTCTATCTACCATAAAATAAATAGAAAATAAGGTTAATATATATGTTACAAATGTGTTTCTATCTGTCTTTAAAAATTTTAAAAATTTATCTATTAATTTCAAAGGATTCACCACTTTCAAAATTATAATATTAACACATATATTATCTTACAAAATGGCGAAAAATTCAAGTGTTTTCGAGTATTTTATAAAAAATAGTGTTATTAGATAATAATAGTCAATTAAAAAGTTGCCATTCATATTCCTTAATTTCAAAAATAAACGAAAACTTTTTCCAAAAAGTGTTAATTATTTTTTCATAAGCTATGAACTGTAACTTTTTTATATTCCTAAAATTTTAACTTCAACATCTTTAATCTTATATTTTCCTGTTGTTTCGTCTTGAACAAACTCTACAAGAGTTTTATCTAGTGTAGGTTCATTTTGCCTTAAATCTGTTGAAAAATATAATTTTATCTGTGGTATTTCAGCTTTTCCCATTACTATTGCTTTAAAAGTTTCTGCCATATGTCTATCATCTTCGCATATTAGGACAAGTTGTGGCATTGTAGAAAAATTTGAATCACCCGGTACAAAATTTTGATAGAAGTCTTGATATAATTTCATTTTATCTACTATCTTTTTCTCCCAATCGTCTTCTCTTCTAACTACTTCAAATAAAAACTGCAAGGATTTGTCATTTTTTGTTAGTTTTACACTTCCACCAGATGTTTTAAAAGTCTTTCCAATCATCTTAGCATTTATTGCAGGCTTTGCAATATAAGAATCAAATACTTTTACTTTCCTTAAGTATGCAATTATTGTTTGATTCCCTGCCAAGCGCTTTTTTATCATTGGAACAGGTTTTGTATTATCTGTTGGTTGCCATTTACATTCTATTCCTCTAGAATTTAGTAAGTATTTGCCCATCTTTTCTAGGCAATATACACGATATATTCCTTTGCCTTCTGCAGAAGAAAAGTAATATCTTGTTAATATTTTAGATTTTACGAGTTGATCTAACTTATTATTTAACTTGTCCTGTGATGTAACATCAATTCCTTTCCATTCAAGTAATTGAAATATTTGTCTTGATGTTATAAATTCAAATTCGTTTACAAGTTCCATTATTGAAAAATGAACTTCATTTATATGTCCAATGTTAATTTTATGAACTATTTGATTCATTGAAACATATCCATCTTTGCCATCAAATACTTTTATTTCTCCTTGACGAATTGCAAAAGGAGATACCTGAGCTTTTATTTCATTATCTTCTACCATAATTTCCTCCTTTAAGATAATTATCCTAAAAATTTTTATAATACATAAATTGTAGCACAAAATTCTCATTTTGTCTATTTTATGTTATCTAGTTCATTAACGTTTTAACTTCCTGTGGAGTTAAATTTCTCCAAGTACCTATTTTTAAATCCTTAACATCTATTGATCCAATCTTAGATCTATGAAGTGCAGTAACCTTTTTTCCAACCGCTTCGCACATTTTTCTAATTTGCCTATTTTTTCCTTCATGGATTGTTATTTCTAGTCTTGATATATTTTTTTCATTGTCTATTTTTAAAATTCTTACTTTAGCAGGTTTAGTTACATATTCATTATCTATTTTTACGCCATTTCTTAATTTTTCTACATCTTCTTTTGTAATTTTTCCAATCAAAGTAACTGTGTATGTTTTTTCTACTTCATGTTTTGGATGTGTTACACGAAATATAAAGTCTCCATCATTTGTAAGTATTAGAGCGCCTGATGTATACATATCTAATCTCCCAACTGGTAGTAAATTTCTTCCTGCACCTTTTACAAGTTCTATTACTGTATTTCTATTAAATTGATCACTTACTGTTGTAACATAGTTTATTGGTTTATTAAGTAATACATAAATATTTTTTGTTTTTAGTTCTACTTTTCTATTTTGAAATTCAATTACGTCTTTGTTCGGATTTATTTTTGTTCCAAGTTCTGTTACAACTTTTCCATTTACTTTTACTTTTCCCTGCAAAATATATTCTTCAGCTTTCCTCCTTGAAGCTATTCCATTATTTGCAAGATATTTTTGAAGTCTTTCTGTTTCTTCCATTTTTTAGTTTATCCCTTCTTTAACTACTAAATCTGGTTGAAAATAAATTAAATATAATTTTTTTCATTTTCAACTTGCCTTATATTGTTCTAATTTATCTAATACTCCTTTAAAATACTCTGGCAATGGTGCTTCTAGTTTCAGTATTTTCCCAGTAATAGGATGTCTAAATTCAAGTTTTTGTGAATGTAAACATTGACCTTCTATTCCAAATTCATTTTTTCCATTTGAATATGTTCTATCACCTATTAAAGGATGTCCTATATAACTTAAATGTACTCTTATTTGATGAGTTCTTCCTGTATCTATTTTTACTTCGAGGAGCGAATAACTGCCATTCTTCGTTTTATATCTTTCTAATACCTTAAAATGTGTTATTGCCTCTTTTCCATTTTCTTCAACTGCCATTTTCTTTCTATCTTTTGTGCTTCTCCCTATTGGCATATTTATTGTTGCCTCATTTTCTGATATAATGCCCCTTACAAGTGCAATATATATTTTTTTAACTTCCCTATTTTTTATTTGCTCACTCATTTTTATATGTGCTTTATCATTTTTTGCAACAATTAGAAGTCCAGATGTATCTTTGTCTAGCCTGTGTACTATACCTGGTCTAACCTTCCCACCTATTCCAGACAAGCTATCTTTGCAATGTGCCATAACAGCATTTACAAGAGTTCTGTCCCAATTTCCATTTGCTGGGTGAACTACCATACCTTTTGATTTGTTTACAACTAAAATATCATTGTCCTCATAAATAATATTTAATGGAATTTTTTGTGCTTCTATTTTTATATCTTCTGGTTTTTCAATTTGTATTTGTATTATATCGTTGTTTTTTACTTTGTATGATGCTTTTTCTTGTTTTCCATTTACATTTATTTTATTTTCTTTCAGAAGTTTTTGTATCATACTTCTTGAAAGCTCAGTACTGTTTGCAATATACGCATCTAGTCTAATTTCTCTATTTGATTGTTCTACATTTAAAGTTTTTATCAAATTAACTTCCCCCATAATTTAATCTACTCAGCTTCTCTTTCATAAATTGTAAAGTGGTCATCTTTATAAAGCTTTTTATATTCATCGTTTCTAGATAAAAACATGTTTAATTTTGCATTATTTACTACAATTACATGTGTTATTTCATATTGTGTAAATTTCGTTTCATAATAAGTTCCTATTGTTGAAATGTTTATATAATCAGAAAAGATATCTCTTCCTTCATCTTGTTCATCATTTTTATTAAATTCTGGTGTATATAAGTCTGCTCTAGAATCTATAAATACTGGAATTCCTCTGTAAAGTAAATAACTTCCATAATTATATTCATTATATATTTTTATATTATCTACATCTAAATTTTCTAGCATCCATGTTGCAGCATCTACAGGATATTTGCTTGAATCTATGTATGGATCATTTAATTTTGATTTGTAGAAAGAAAATGATATGAATACAACTATAACTATTGTAATTACCTTCCCTATAAGTGTAGTCATAAAATTCATAAAATCTATGCTGCTACCCTTGTCATATTTTTCAATTAGATAATCAATCCATTTTGCAAAACTAAAAACGCCGATTACTAATAATAGTGATACTTGTCTTCTTGACATAAAGCTCATAAATATTAAGCCTGCTATCATAAATAAGTCTCTTAATTGCATTTTCACATCTGTAAATATAAGAAGAAACATTATCAGTGCAATCACTATCATTGCGTCTTTTTCATCATATAAAACTAATGGTTGGTGCTCACTTATACTATCTGTTGAATTTCCTTCCATAGTTTTTATTAGATATGTGTATGGTGTATCCCCTAAAGGAGTTAATAAACCTGTAAAAGTGCAAATTATCATTGTTAAAATCAGCCATTTAACAGCATTGTTTTTATTTATTATTACTTTATATGGATGCTTTCTTCTTTTTTCGCTATTTTCAATTATTTTTGATTCTTTTTCTTCTTTATTTTTAAGTTGCAATTTTGCCTTTTCTATTTTTAACTTAATTCTGTTTTCTTCTTCTGCATATTTGGCATTCTTTAATTTGTTTTCTAGTAATTTAATTTTTTGTTTTTTACTACCAATAATAATTTTATAAATAATATTTTTTTCTAATATAACGGCTATTAAATATTCTGCTACATAAGGCAAGAAAAGTACGAAGAAAAATGGCCATACTGCAACATGTACATTTGCAATAACGATTGATATTATTATCAATCCAATTAAATATCCTTTCTTTTTATTAGATAAAAAGTTTTCAATAAATAATACTGTTAATACAAATAGATTAAATGTAAGAAGCTGTGCACGTGCTGCAATAAAATCTTTCATCAAATACATCACAAACATGGTAAGTATAAAAGATATCAAATTATTTTTGCTTATCTTGGTTGCTGTTACGTATATTAGAATTCCAAGTGTACATGCTAAAATTATTGTTGAAATATAAATAAACAACATTCCACCATCAGTAATTCCAGTCATTTCTCCTAAATGATAAATTAGGTATATTCCTGTATCATAAGCCCAATGAGGATATGTATATGGTAAATCTTTATGCCATGAAAAATGATCTTGCATATCTATTCCATTATTTACTATTGACTCTCCAATTCTTATTGTATAAAAGGTATCGTTTTGCAAAACTTTTGGTGTAAGTGCAAAGCAGAATATTATAATACAAATTATTGCTAAAATATTAAATCTTATGTTTATATTTTTATTCCATTGATTCATTATTTTTATTCCTTCTCTTTCTTTTAACTTTACCTTTTAGTATTATATAATATAAATACTATTTCTATCAAGAGTTTTTGAATTTTTAGTCAAAAATAAAGCTACAATATTGTGTAGCTTTATTTTTAATAACTATCCCTTTATTTGTTTTGCAACTTCTTCTGCAAAATTTTCTTCTCTTTTTTCAAGTCCTTCGCCTTTTTCAATTCTTGCAAATCTTACTATTTTAGCACCTTTCTCTTCTACCATTTTTCCAACTTTTATATCTGGATTTTTTACAAATGGTTGGTCTATTAAGCAAACTTCTTCATAGAATTTTCCAATTCTTCCCTGTACTATTTTTTCTGCTATTGCTGCAGGCTTTCCTTCATTAACAGCTTGTGCTTTTAGTATTTCCATTTCTTTTGCAAGTCTTTCTTCTGGAACTTCAGTTCTATTTAGGAATTCTGGTCTTGCTGCTGCAATTTGCATGCAAACATCTTTTGCTGTTGTTTCATCAGCATTTTCCATTTCTACTAAAACAGCTATTTTTCCTTCTCCATGAATATAACTTGTAATTGTACCCTTTTTAGTTTCAAATCTTGCAAATCTTCTTATTGACATATTTTCACCTATTGTTGCTATTTTATTTGTTAAAACATCTTGAATTGTTTTTCCTGATTCTGAGATTGATTCTTGTGAAAGTAATTCTTCTACATTTGCTGGACTTTTAATTGCTATTTGTTTTGCTACATCTGCAACAAATGTTTTAAATTCTTCATTTTTAGCAACAAAGTCTGTTTCTGCATTAACTTCTACTGCAACTCCTATTTTTTTATCTTCTGAAATATAAGCTGCTGCTAGTCCTTCTGCTGCTATTCTTCCAGATTTTTTTGCTGCTTTTGAAAGTCCTCTTTCACGCAAAAGTTCAATTGCTTTTTCTTCATCTCCATTTGTTTCTGTTAAAACTTTTTTGCAGTCCATCATTCCTGCACCTGTTTTTTCTCTTAATTCTTTAACTTGACTTGCTGTAATCATTTTTATTCCTCCTTATATAAAAAATGATAGAGCAGATAAAGGCTCTACCCTTTTTATTTCTTTTAATAAAATTATTCTGCTGTTTCTTCGCTTGCAGCTACTTCTTCAATACTTTCTGCTTGCTCTGCTGTTGTTTCTTCTTGAGAAACTCCATCATCTTCCATAGATTCTCCTTGTCTTCCTTCTATAATTGCGTTTGCCATTGTATCTGAAATTAGTTTTACAGCACGAATTGCATCGTCATTTCCCGGAATTACATAGTCTAAATCCTCTGGATTGCAGTTTGTATCTATTAATCCTACAACTGGAATTCCTAATTTTCTAGCTTCTAATATAGCTATTCTTTCTTTCTTAGGATCTACAACAAATAGAACTCCTGGAAGTTCTGTCATGTTTTTAATCCCACCTAGGTTTTTTTCTAACTTATCCATTTCTTTTTTTAGAAGTATAACTTCTTTTTTAGGTAGTACATCAAATGTACCATCTTCTTGCATTTTTTCTAATTGGTTAAGTCTTTCAACTCTTGCTCTTATTGTTTCAAAGTTTGTAAGCATTCCCCCTAACCATCTCTGGTTAACATAGAACATTCCGCTTTTTTCAGCAGCTTCCTTAACACATTCTTGAGCTTGTTTTTTAGTTCCAACAAATAGAACTGTTTTTCCTTCTTCTGCTTGTTCTTTCATGAAAGCATATGCTTCATCTAATTTTTTTGATGTTTTCTGTAGATCTATAATGTGAATACCATTTCTTGCTTGGAATATGTATTCTGCCATTCTAGGATCCCATCTTCTTGTTTGATGTCCAAAATGAACACCAGCTTCTAGTAATTGTTTCATTGCAACTACTGCCATTTTAAATTCCTCCTTTTTGTTTTACCTCCGCTTTAACTTATAACGCTTAAAAAGACTTGTTTTAGTCTAAAAAACAAGCACACTTTTTAAACTAATTAAAGCGTGTGTACTTTTACGCAGAATATTGTATCACAAATAACTTGCAAATGCAAGCCTTTTTTAGCAATAAAATTTGATAAGATTTTTGTTTTCTCTCTTCCATTATTCGATTTTTTATGATAAAATGTGTCAAGAATTTAATCTTATTTCTAGATACAAAGGAGGATTTATTTATGGAATTAAACAAATGTAAAAGATGTGGAGCTTTTTTTGTGTCAGATGGCAATGTTTGCCCAAATTGTGAACCAAAAGATACTGCTGAAATATTTAAATTAAAAAATTATTTAGCAGAAAACAATTATGATGGCTCTATTGAGAGTTTATCATGTGCAACAGGAATTTCTGTTAGAAATTTGGGACGTTTTTTAGAAAATAAAGAAATATCTAAATTAGAAAATTTTAATACTAAAAATATTAAAATAGATTTATAATTGCTCATTATGATTTAAAACTATATAAATTTACAAAAAGAGGCGGAATTTACCAATCCGCTTCTTTCTTATTGCTATAATATAAAGTTATCATAAGTTTCTATTATTATTATAAATATAGGTTCCTCTAACAAACCATAAGTTTTACTAACATATAACTTCTAATATCATTTTAGGTTTTTCAACTTTTTTCTCAGAAATAAAAATTGCATTATTACACATAATTTCTGCTTGTTTTAGTTTTTCTTTATCATTTGAATATATTGTTGCAATTTGCTCATTTTTTTGAACTTTGTAAGATACTTTTTTATTAAAAATTATTCCAGCTTTCATGTCTATTTTATCATCTTTTTTTATTCTTCCTGTTCCAAGAAAAGAAGTTAATTTTCCTATTTCCTCAGCATTTATTTTACTTATATATCCATCTTGCTTTGCATATATTTTAATTTCATACTTAGCCTTTCTGAATTTACCTATATCTTTTATGTATGAAGAGTTTCCTCCTTGTTTTTTCACAAGTTCAATAAATTTCTTATAAGCTATGCCTGAATTTATGCTATATTCTATTTTTTTCTTGTTTTCCTCTAAATCATTCCCTTTGCCAGCAAGTTTAAGCATATAGCTTCCAAGTTCTAATACCACTTCTTTAACATCTTGTGACATATCTCCCTTTAATGAATTTATTGTCTCTATTACTTCAACGGCGTTTCCGACTGCATAGCCTAAAGGTTCATCCATATTTGTAATTATACATACTGTCTCTTTCCCTACAAGTTTACCTATTTGTTTCATAATATTCGAAAGTTTCTCTGCTTCTTCTACATTCTTCATAAATGCTCCATTTCCACATGTTACATCTATTAATATTTTGCTTGCACCTGCAGCTATTTTTTTACTCATTATGCTAGAAGCAATTAAAGGAATACTGTTTGTACACGATATTGTATCTCTTAAAGCATATAATTTCTTGTCTGCTGGAGCCAAATTTCCAGTTTGAGTAATTAAGCTTATACCTATTTCTTTAACATTCTGTTTAAATTCCTGTATTGATAAATTTGTGTTGTAGTTTGGTATTGATTCTAATTTATCAGCTGTTCCTCCAGTAAAACCCAGTCCTCTACCTGACATTTTAGCAACGGGAACTCCTAAAGAAGCTATAATAGGCATTAAAATAAGTGTTATTTTATCTCCAACTCCTCCTGTTGAATGTTTATCTACAACAGTTCCTAAATCTGACAAATCTAATATTTCTCCTGAATTTGCCATTGCAATTGTAAGATTCGTTATTTCTTCCATTGTCATTGAATTTATATATATTGCCATTACTAAAGCAGCCGCTTGGTAATCAGTTATCTGCCCATTTGTATATCCTTCTATAAAAAAGTTAATTTCTTGTTTTGTAAGTATTTTTCCATCTCTTTTTTTTGCAATTATATCTAAAATATTCATCTCTAATTTTATTACCTCCTTAAGCCACAAATTTTGACCTAAAAAGTATCAAACTTTCCAGTCATAATTTTCTATTCCATAAGAAAAATTCTATATAAATTTTTTTACAAAACTTGTTCTATGAAGTGGAGTCAATCCATATTTTTGTATTGCTTCTATATGTGCTTTCGTGCCGTATCCTTTATGTTTTTCAAAACCATATTGTGGATATATTTCTGCCCATTGCCTCATTATCCTGTCTCTTGTAACCTTTGCTATAATAGATGCTGCAGAAATTGAATAACATTTTGCATCTCCTTTTATTATTGAAGTATATGGAATATTGCATGTATCTATTTTATCTAATGCATCTACTATTATTCTTTGAGGTCTCACTTTTAGTTCTTTTATTGCCATTGTTAGACCCATTTTCGTTGCTTGCAAAATATTTATTTCATCTATTTTCTTTTGATCTACAATTCCAACTCCATAACTTATTGCTTCATTTATAATTTGATCATACAGTTTTTCCCTTTTAGCTTCAGAAACTTTTTTAGAATCATTTACTCCTTCAATCATTGAATCTCTTGGCATAATAACAGCAGCTACAACTACTGGTCCTGCAAGAGGTCCTCTTCCAGCTTCATCTATTCCACATATTGTTTGGATTTCTGTATTATATATTTGCTCTTCTATTTCTTTTAATTTTTTTAGTCTTTCATATTCTTTTTCTTTCAATTTATTTACCTCATTTGTTATTATTGAATAATTTGGTTATCTTTACTATTTATATTATTTTCTATGGTATTTGGTTCTGTATCTTTAGAATTATTTCTTTGTATTTTCCTTAGTTTTCTCTGAATTTATCTCATTATTATTTTCGTCTTCGTTTGTCTTTTCTTGAATTTCTGAAAGTTTATAATATACATTTCCGTCAATTTCAACGCCTTCAGAATAAATAACCTCATATGTATAGTAATTTACTATAAAGTAACCATTTTCAAGATTAATACTTTCTAGTCCAATCTCTTCTAAGTTTACTTTTTCTAAAATATAGTATTTAGAAAATTGTCCTTCATCTTGTGAAATTATTCCTTTTTCAAGTAATTCTTTTATTTTTTTATCTTCTAAATTGTCTGACACTTTTCTTCCATTTAAAACTCCTTCATTTTTTTGAATCTCAGACTCTTGTGCTAAAACTTTTATTTTTCCTTGAACAAGCAACATATCTGTTTGATAATTTTCAATTTTCTCATCAGCAAGTTTTTTATTTACAAAATTAACAATTGCAACAATGGCTAAAATTATTATTATTATACTTATAATAAGTCCAATATGTCCCATTCCTTTTTGTTCTTTCATGGTTTAATTTATTACCTCCTGTAATTCTAATTTCTTCATTATTATATATGTAGAATAAAATAAAATCAAGAACAAAAGATACATTATTTATAATAGGAAGTTTTGAAAGTTTAGTTATTACATAAAAAAGCTCTAAATTGTTTCTGTTCAATTTAGAGTTTTTATTTAAATTAATTTTCACTTAATTATTATGAAGCTAATTGTGTGAATTGTAAGTCAAAGCTTAAGTTTGATCCTGAAGCAGCATTCTCGCAGTCAACATCTTGTCCTTCAACATACATGTAAATTCTAACTTTAGTAATACCAGCACTAAGGTTCCATAATAATTTGTTATCTGTTTCTGTTGATTTAGTTGATAACAATTTTATGTTTCCTGCTGTTGCTACATCTTTAAAGTGATTGTCAGCTGCTGTTGCTGTAAGTAATACATCATCTTCAAGTGTTATTGCAGAACTTACTCCTCTGTAAGCTAAAGCAGTTGTTGCATCTGCTGTTGTTGAAATTCCATACGTTGATAATGCATTTGTTATTGCAGAACCTGTATGTAAGTTGCAATTTGGTTCCCAAATTGTAACATTAGCAGAAGTTGCACCATTTAATGCTTGTACTGTAGCTAAGTTTGAAGCTACATCTGTTGTTCCTTCATTTACAAATGCAATACGAGCAGCATTTGCTAGGTTTTTGTCATCAGCAACTTTTGAATTTGTTCCTTGTAAATAAATTGGTGTGTCTTGATCTACTTTTAAGAAACAATCAAATACAATGTAATTTCCTGTTGTTCCATTTGTATCTGTTAATAATGGAGCTACTAATGCATAAGCACCATTAGTATCTTGTTGAACGTTTCCTCCAAACATTACTAAATGTCCATCTGAATCCGTTATACCTGCTGAAGATGTTGGCATCATACTAGTTGGAATTTGGTTTTTAGCACTAGCATATGTTTTAGTAACATTTGCTGGATTTATGTCATCATTTGTTAAAACAGCTTTCCATGTTGTTCCATCTGCAGATATTTGCAAACCATTTGTAGCCTCTACTTGTACATTTAATGTACTAATAGTAACAGTTTGATTGGCTGTAAACCATGCATAAGTTGATGAAATTAATAGAATAGCAGTTAATAGTAATAGTAGGAACAATGTTGTTAAAGATGCACTCTTTTTTCTTGCTTTTTGTTTTCCTTTTGCCATATCTTTTTACCTCCTCTTATTCTTTTGTAATTTTATAAAAACCTTACAATTACACTATACTAAAAAATATGACAAAATTCAAGCATTTTTCTAATTTGTAACCAAAATGTATAATAATAATATTTTTGAAATTAATTTGTAATGTTTTTGAAATATTATTGAAGTGTTCTTGAAAAAAACTCGAAATATTTCCATTATTTGCTAAATTATTCTATTAATTTACATTTGTATTCTCGCTTCCACTTTCTGTTGATGTAATTTCCATATGCATCTTCATGAGTCCTCCAATTAAATCGTCTAGACATTCTGGGTCATCTCCTTCAACCCAAATTACAATTGTAAATTTGTCTACTTGACTTGGTTTAAAATCTGTAACCTTTTCAACACAAACGATTGCATCTGAATAAAACTGAGTTGTTCCATTTTCTGCTCCACCACTCGCACTTTTCTTTGCATATATCTTTTGTTCTCCATTATGAAATACCATTATTCTTATTGCTTTATCCAAATTTTTGATAACATCATCAACATAAATTGTATAATAATAATCAATCGATTGAGTTCCTAAGTTCCTTAAATAACATGTATATGCCAAATAATTTTCTCCATTATGCGAGCCATCTTTTTCATTGTCTATATTTTGTGGAAGCCAATTAACAGAAATATTTGTAATGTATCCAATCTTTCCAGCATCAAGTTGTAATCTGTAGTCTGTAGAATCTGGGGTCTCAGTTAATGCAATTCCATATCTGTCCGCAGTTCCTTTGTTAATTCCTATTACAAATCCTCCATTAGCATACCATACTCTTAATAGGAAGTAAATTATAATTAAGAATAATAGACTAACTAAAAGGGCAATTTTCAAAATGCGTATTTTTACATTCCTTGCCTTAATTTTCTCTTGCTCTTTAGACATTTTATTTATTTCTTCATCATTTATTGTAAGTGTATTATCTGAGTTTTCTTTGCTTTGTTTCTTCTTCTTTGGCATCTCTATTGTCTCCTTTAAAAAAATAATTTGTAAACTAGTTTTTTTGTATTGAACATTCCATTTTATTATGTTAAAATAATTCTAATAAATATATATGGAGATTAAACTTATGAAAAATTTAAAAAATAAAAAATATTTATGGATTTACGGTCTTGTCTGTATTCTTTTGCTAATAATTACTTTAATAGCTGTTACATATTCTAGATATTTATCGTCTGCTGAAACAAAAACAAATATTTCAGTTGCAAGATGGAATATCAAGGTAAATGGTAAATCTCTTTCAGATTTTTCAACAGTGATTAACCCTGTATTTCCTGGTGATGATAATACTGCTGCTGATATTGTTGCACCAAATGCTGTAGGATACTTTAAACTAACTATGGATTTTTCTGAAACTGATGTTTCTTGTGATTATACCATAGATATAAGTTCAGTAGATAGTACTCTTAAAGATTTAGTAGTTACTGGGTATGCAGTTGGCACAGATGAAACAGATGTTGATAGTAGTTCTGTAACTTCAATTGAGCAGACAACCTCTGCAGAAATTACTGGAAGTTACAAGTATACTGATACAACTAAAACAGTTACTTATAAAGTTTTTGTTAAATGGAATGATGATTCTGCAACTGCTGTTATGAATGATATTCAAGATACTGAATTAACCAAAGGTGAAAATCCTACAACATCAATGAATGTAAATGTTTCGTTTAAGCAAGTTGCAAATACTTAGAGTTTTATTATCCTTCTTGTTCAACCTTTACTCTTACTAATATATGTATCATTGGTTCATCTGGATTTGTTTGGTAGTATGAGTATGCCCTTTCTCCCCATTGAGTATCAAGTTCATCATTTCCTGAATCTAAAGGCCATTTCATTGACAATGTAACTCCACCTGTTCCATCTTTTTCTATTGTTTGTGTGTCATTTAAAAAACTAAATTCTATTATAAATGGATAATTATTTGCTAGATTATGCTCAAGTTCTTCAGAAGTATATGTTGTGCCTGTTTCAGTTGTTTCGCCATCATCAGGCACAATATATTTTTCTGTCATAATATCTACTTCTTTAATTTCAAATGATATTTTAGCCTTTACCTCACTATTATTTTGAACTTCTATCGTTTTCTCAAAGTCCTCCATTCCTGGCCTAGCATTTGCAATATCAAATGAGAAATTTTCTTCCATTACTTCTTTATCAACAGTAAATTCAATGTTCCAGGCGCTAACATGTACATCCATGCCAGTTGAAACTTTATTGTTAAATATAAACCATGCATATGAATTGAAAGCAATTAATATAATTGCAATTATGATATGACTTGGGCTTACCATTTTTAAGGTTTTTAATACTCTTCTTTTTTCCTCATTTTGCTGCTTTTTTTTCAAATCTTTTCTCCTTATTTAAAATATCATCCTTTATCGTTTATTATCATCATCTTTCTCATCTTGTTCTTCATCATTTTCGTCTTGTTCATCATTATCGGTATCATCATCTTCGTCTTCTTCGTCTTTGTTGCTCCTTTTAATCCTTACTATATTAATTACTATAATTAAAACAATTGGTAGGAATATCACAAAATACATAGTAAATAAATTGTTATTTACAAAATGTGAAAGTAAGCTAAGTATTTTTAACTTATAAACTACTTTTCCTAAAATTTGCTCTTGAGAAATACTTGGATCTGCAGCATTGTTTGCCACACCTTGTGTAGTAATTACTTTTCCATTACCCGTTTCTTGTATATTTATAATTCTATGTGTTACAACTCTGTCTTTAAAACTTCCTTCTTCACCTTTATAAACAACATCATCTCCAACTTTAAGACTATTTGCATCAACTCCTTTTGCAATAATTACATCTCCAACATTATAAACTGGAACCATGCTTCCAGTTACAATATTATACATTTTTAATCCTCCAAGCCCAATTTGATTATTCGAAACTCTTTGCAAAATAACTGCAACTAATATTAAGATTAAAATAACATATAATATTACATAAGCAATTTTCCCCAATACTTTTATAAATCCAATTGCATTACCTATTTCTTTTTCGTTATCTTGTTTTTCTTTCAATTCTTCCTTTTCTCTCATGTTCATATTTTCCTTTCCTTTTATTCTTCAATTTTATCAACAAAATTGCTAATATGTCTTTTAAATATCTTTTCTAGTTCTGCCATATTGGTTGATGCTCTATATTTAATTATTGCATATTTTTCTCCAATCATTTTTTGTAATTCTTCCTGTTTTAATGTTGGATTTAACTGTATTATATTTAAAATCATATTTTCTGTTAATTGTTCTTTGATTTTTTCACTTTTTTCTGCTCTAGTATTTATGTCTTCGTCTAATGTATTTAAGGCCATACAATTAAGCATAAAGGTTTCATTTGTTAGTTTTATTAATTCCTGATTATCAGTAATTGCACTATGATTTTTTACATGTGTTGATTTATCTTCTAAATTTTCTTGTAAGTAATTCCATAACTTCATTGCATATTGAAAATGTACATTTTTTAATACAACATTTGTCTTCTTTATTGGTGGTCTTACAAGAGAAACATGTAATTTATCAATTGTTTTATATACATCTGATGAAGATAAATCTGTCATTTTTTCTTCAACAGTTTTTATTCTTTCCAGTAATTCTGCAGACTTATTTGCTCCTCCTGAAATTTTGTCTGATTCTAAATGCATTGTCATACTTACGCTTTTATTATTATATATTCCAGAGCTTGTGTAGTCCATTACTTTATTATTTTTTTCTTTTACATTAGCTCTCTCCATTATTGCAGCTTTCTTCTGTGAAATAAATATTTTTGTATTTATAATTAGCGTATATATTAATCTATTTTCGTATGTGTTATATGTTTCCTCTTTGTTAATGTTTAATATTTTAGAAGGTCTAACACTTCCGTCTTCTTCAATATCCTGAATAAGATTTGTATGTTTTGCTAAATGTTTTACACTTTCAACTGTTACTTGTCTTGCAAGTTCTATTTTTACAATATCTTCTTCATTTACAATGAATCTATTTGGATTACGAAAAATAGCATCAATATGTGGGACAGTTTGTTCAATAATATCAATCCATTCTATATCTTCAGTAACCTTTTCAACATCTGTATCTATTTTTAATTGTGTATTTATAGAATCTAGAAATTTTTCGTCTTCAGGGCTTTTTTGTCCTTCATAAACATCAATAATATCAAGATTATCCATTGTTTTTCCTTTCGTAATTTTATGTTAATTTCTTTAATCTAAGTAAATAATCAATACATTCTTTCATTTGATCCTTTCCAAATGTTTTATTTAAGAAGTCTATATATGGATCAATTTCATCTCTAATATAGGCAACATTTAATTGTTCAAATTTTCTTAATACTTTTCTAGCTAAGAAGTAATCTACACCTTCTACTTCTCCGCCTCCACAAGCTACAAAAACTGGTACAAATTTCTTCATATGAGCAACAATACGGTTTCCAAAAGCAATCCTAAAATGTTGAATTACATAATTATCCATTATTTCAATTTTATCTAGTGTATCTTGTGAAATTGCATGTTCTTGCATAGCAGTAGAAAACAGCCCATCAAGATAAGTATAGTTTATATCTAATGGTGGTGTATCAACTGGTTCAAATACTTGACCTTTATCGTTAATATCTATTGGCATAGCTCTATCGTAAACCTTATCTGTTACCATGAACGTTGAGTCGTCGTTGTTGATTGTTCCAATATACCACATATTTGGTGGAATCTTTAACATACCATTTTGTAGTTTCTTTGGGTCTGTATCCCATTTACTTGGAACAAGTGAAATTACCCATTCATCTTTGTTTGGCATTTCCAGAATTGATAACATTTCTGCAAAATAATACTCAACACGTGCGATGTTCATCTCATCTAGTATAACTGTATAAATATCATTAGTATATCCTGCAGTATACATTTCTGATAATACGTTTGTTTCGTTGAATTTCTTTGTAAACTCATTGAAGTAGCCAAACAACTCTGTTCTATCTCTCCAAGAAGGTTGAACTGATGCAACGCATGAATCATGTTTAACAAACTTCCCCCAAGCATACGCAAGTGATGTTTTACCAGTACCAGAAATACCTTGTAGAATAACAAGCTTTGTCGATGCAAGGGCAGAAATAAATAATCTCATCATATGTGTTGTGTAATATAAGTGTAGTCTTGATGCTGCAAAATTTCTAAATGTCTCACATAATTCTGGTAATGTAAAATTATTGTTATAATTTTGTATTTTATAGTTTGCAAATTCTTGATCAATTTGTGTAAGTTTTGGAAATCTTGAGTCTATAGCAGATATTTCTTCTTCATTTTCTTCCTTTTTCTCTCCTTCTGTCCCTGTTTCTATAGTATTTGACTCATCTGGTTTCAAACCCAATTGTGAAACCTTCATTGACATTATTTCATTATTTTTTTTCATAAGATCTACTACCTTATTATTAAGCATAGCTATTTCATTACTCATTTGAGCCTTTGTCATTTTTTTGTATCCTATTTTTGAATTTTTTCTTACTATAAGAATAATAAGGGCAACAAACATTCCAACTATAATTACTAATAGTGCAATAGAAATTACCGCTAAAACCCATTCACTTACAGATAGGCTTTCTTTATATTGATTAATTATTCTAACATACGCCGGAATATCAAAGGCGTTTTTAAATCCAACTGCCAAATCAATAATTGCCTTTGCAATTCCTGAAAAGAATTGTGAAAGAATGTCATAAAAAAACTTTGTAAACGTCTCCATAATTACTCCTTTTAATAATCTAAAATTTTATTTTCTTTAGGCAATGATAATTTTTTATTATCTTCCTCAGATTCTAGAATAACATATTTAAACAATGTTAATCTTTGAACCTCTAATTCGTCTTCCCAATTAAAATCTTTGTCTATTCTTAATGCTATTTTATATCCATCTGAAATCAAGCTTAAAATATATTCTTTGTCTTTTTTCAATGTAGAATAGTTAATATCAAGAATAATTCTATCTTGCATTGATGGATTATTTATTATTTCTAGTAATCTAGCAGTTTTTTGTTTTTTGATTACCATAACATCTGGAAAATCTACAAGATATGTTCTTGTATAGTTTGATTCTAATAAATCATTTAATACTTTAATTGTTGCTAAATAGTACAAAACAAAAACTCTGTCTTCTCTAACAAGTCCAGAATCAAAAGCTTTTTCTATTGCTTGTGAACTATATATCATTGGAAATTTAATATTATAACTTAAATCTATTTTTTGTATATTTTTTCCAAGTCCCCTTGCTTTTAAATTAAACTCCTTTGTTGCAAATTTACGTATAAATTCTTTCTTTTTTTGTATATACTTTTCAGTTATTTCTATTAAACTTTCTATAAAATCACTTTTATCATCTTCTGATTTAAAGTAGTCATTTAGTTGCTCTTCTTTTATTTTTATTATATCTTTTATTTTTTCTACTATGTCATCATCAAGTTCCAATTTTTCAAGAGCTGTAGTTTCATAAAACACTGAATAAGTTGCTTCTATTTGAGTTGTTTTATCCTCGATTTGTTCTAATAGTTTTTCCTTTTTATTTTTTAGTCCAGCCAAAAGCTGGCTTTTTACTGTAAGCCCTGTTATATTTTGTGCAAGACCATTATATCTATTTTCAATATATACCTCAATAAATTCATCACAAATTTGTTTGTTATATTTATAATATAATATAAACTTCAGTGTTTTTTCTAATTGGTCTTCTATTATTTTTTCATACTCATTCATCACATTAAGTGCCATTTTAAATTTCATTCCCTTCTTAAGGTATAAATCTGGTTAGAAAAGAATTAATGTAATTATTTTTCAACCTTGACTTTTTCCTTTTTTAAAATATACATTATTCACTAGTTAGTGTTATAATTGGGCTTGTACCACTTGAATTTGGGTATGTGTAATTCTTTGTTATATCATTTTTATAGAACCTTACTTTTGTACTTGATAATGCATTTACCTCAAATGTTAAGCTATTTATATAATTGTAACTATTTTTTGTTGTGTTTGTAATATTCAAAGAATTTATATAATTTGTGTTTAACATATCAAGCACAATATTATTTGGGTCAAATTGTATTGTAATTTTTCCCGAATAGCATCTTTCTTTATTAGCACTTGATAAATTTTCATATGTCTGCCTAGGAATTCTATCTCCTACATTATAAGAATCAAAAGCTTCTTTAACATTGTAATATGAAATTGTATTTGTTATATTTACTTCCAAATATTCTTGTTTTGGTTCATCAGAAATAGAATATGTTACAATCTCTTCTCCAACTGTTAATACAAACTTTCCATATAAAGTTTGTTCATATGGGGATGTCGCTTTTGCTGTAACCTCTATTTCAACTTTGTCATTTATTTTTAGCTGTTTTGCAGGTGTTACCACAATATTAAAATAATCTGTATTTGTACTGCTACTTATTACCCCTGATTTTTTACTTAGTTGACATACTGCATTATTTGAGCTTGTACATGTTATATCATAATTAATGTCATAATCGCAAGCCAGTATATTGTTTTCTCTACTATTCATATTGACCGTTAATATATAATCATTTACGCCTGACCAACTCGCAATACTAAAATATGTTTCATTTACTCCTAATTGGTCACTATTAAAATAAAATCTTTTTGACCTTAGGTAGTAATCTTTTGCTATATTTAGTACATATCTTCCAAATACATTGCTAGAAAAAAGAATTATAAATATTGTTGTAACAGTAATAATAATTCTTTGTCTTTTAACTTTTAAGTGCCTTTTTTTATTGTTCATTAGCATTGCCTCATTATCTAATAATTTTTATTAAACATTATGCTTTTTTGCATCATATAGCATTTTATGTTTGTATTTTTTCTATTTTATATTATCTGTTTTGAATCTACTTCTATTTCAATTGCTTCTATAATATCTTGATATTTAACTTGATTATATTCTTTAGGAAATGTTATTATAATTTTATATTCATTTTTTTCATCATTATCGTAGCCAAATTCTTGTTTTTTTGTTTTAATATATCTAAAATATGTACCGTCATCATCTAATTTTATTTCATCAGAATCAATTGCTTCTTCTCCATTCATTTGTAAATCATATTCTAACGGTAAATTGGTTGTTATTTTCAAAGTTACATCATATGACAAATTAGTTTCTGTTCTATTTGTTCCATTGTTATTTGCTATTGTAAATGTATATTCATGTTGTAAATCATTTGGCTCTATATCTGTTAATTGTATTGTTTGGACTTGGTATGTTGTATCTGTAATGTAAAATGCAACATCAAGTTTTGTGCCAGATGTTGTTCTACTTCTATATCTTGAATAGGTCGATAAAGCTGTAAATGAAATAATTAAAATAGTAATCAATATTAGAATAAAAGCTAATTTTTTTTTATATTTACTATGAATTTTTTTATTGTCATATACTTCTTTCATAGGTTTTCCTCTCTCATTTAAATAAATATTATAATTAATAATATTGCTTCAATTATCATTGGTATAATTATCCTCTTTTGGCTGAATACCTTTTTCCAAATTCCTATTTTCTTTTTTATTTTAATAACCTTTCCAATAATCTGGTCTTTTTTTATTGGTTCATCTTTATAGTTGTTATAATCTCCTTTTGTAATGATTATATCGTCGTTAATTTCAACTACTCTGTGAGTAATAATATTATTGTCTTGCTTAAATGAAACTATATCATTTAAATTAATATTATCTGTAATTTTAACAATTATCAAATCGTTTTCTTCTAAAGTATCATACATACTTGATGAATCAATAATAAAAAATGTATATCCAAAATAATTTATATATGGTATTCCTTGTATATATTTACTCTGGATAATAAAGTAAAAATTTAGAAAAAAGGCTATTATTATTAAAATAATAGCCAAATCCAAAATTATCTTTATTGTTTTTTTCATAATTATTGCCCTTCATATTCTTCTAGTGTCTCTCCTAGATATTGACTAAATTCAATTATCATTGGTATTCCTTGGGTCTGATTGCTAATTGCTACTAAGTTTGTATCTCTTTGATTCAAGGTCTCATCATTAACCCATTCAAATTCCATATAAAGATTAATTTTTTTACCTGCTTCAATGGATGAAAGTGGAACAACTCCTGAATATATATTTTTACCAGTTCTTATAATTTTAATATCTTCGTCTGATTTTATAGTTAGAATAGTTAGAACAGAATTACTTTCTTCACTATTTATAATAATATCAAATCTAAATGATACTTGCGTATAAGTTGGATCTATTGTAATTTGAAAATTTCCTTTTGTTCCTGGTGCAATTTTTCCTTCTTTTACATTTTGCGAATTCATAAGATTAATTGTATCTATAGTATAACTCTTCGATTCATCATTGGTTACATCTGTGTTATTAACTTTAATATTCCATTTTCCTAATTGCAAAGAAACGTCAGTTTCTACTTGACTGTATAATAATGCATATACATTATATATTTCAAAAACAATAAATACTAATAAAGCAATAGCTATTATTGTAAAAAAGGTTTTTATTTTATTTTTCATAAACAATCCATATCCACTTTTATTTTTATTTTGAATTTACTTTTTTGCTTTGCTTTCTTCCATTTTTAATTTCCACAAAAATAGCATAGATTTCATATAGAAATGCAACTAGAGCAGGTAGCACAATTAAAAACAGGAACCCCCATTTTGATTCTAATACTCTAAGAACTCCTCCAATATTTGCAATTGACTTTGCATTTTCTGTAGAACCAATAATATAATCACTTGAAATTATTTTGTCTCCCTCTAGTGTATATGTTACCTGGTCATCATTAATAACATCCTTATTAATGATACCTGCAACTGTAATAGTAACTGAATTATTATTATTTAATTTGTAAAACATTATTCTTTCGCCAATATTATAATCTGTTGCTAATCCTTTTTTTATAAAAACCAAATCGTTTTCATTAAAATCACTCTTTAACGAGTCATTATCTATTATAACCAGAGAAGTATTTCCAAAAGTTGAAACTTTATATTTATTATAAGACAATAAGCATATAGTTATCAAAATTGCAATAACTGCATATATAGTAAATATAATATTGATTAATACTTTTTTCATTCGATTTTACCCCCTAAACACATTTACAGGTTTGATTATAGCACATTAAATTTCTTAGTGCAACAAAAATTAATTGTTTTTAATAAAAATTCCACGTAATTGCATAGAAATAGAAAATCTTATATAACTAAGTAAAATGGTATAGCAAAGCATGAGTGTCTAATTTATAATTTTATAATAGAAAATTTGTGTTTTTTGTAATATAATTGTAATATTTAACTTTTAAAAAAATGTTGAATATAAAATTTTATAATGTTATAATAACTACGGAGGTAATTTACTAATGATAAATTTTCGCAAGAATACTACAAAAGATAATCTAATGAAGTTAATTAAAGAAGAAATTAAAGATATAAACACTCAAATTACTTCTCAAAATAATAACAAAAAAAGGCTTGTTTCTTGTTTGAGAGATTATGTTTTTGATATTGATTATGATGATATAGATGTTGCATGCACAGATATAGCAAATTTGTCTGCCATTTTAGAAGAATGTGACAATAATATTAATAGCTATGAAGTTTTATTAACTGAAATATTAAATGTCAAAATAAATGCATTAGATAGCACAATTAATGGTATTATTTATATGATTAACGATTACAATAAAATATATTCCAAAAGAATTGTTGCTATTAATAAAACAAATGAAAAAATTTTAAAATTTTATTCTACTTTTTCAAAAGATAACACTCCTCTAGACCAGTCAGAAAGCAAAGAAAATACTTTGTTAATCTCAGAAGTTGCAGGCAAGGTTATTTTACCTTATACAGATAATGAAATCTATTCAATTATGCATAAAGATGATAAATTCACATCTTTCCAAGATGTGATTGATAAACTTTACACAATTCCTTTAAGTTATTATAAAAATGCTACAAAAGCAAGATTTAAAGAAGCTTATAAACTTGTGAAGGAAAGAGAAAAGGGTTCATCTAGACAAGCTTTTGATTTAGCTATGGAGCTTGCTTTTAATAGTAAGTTAAATCCCGCAATTATTACGGCTTGCAAAACTTTAGATGTTCTTGACATTTACCTTTCATGTCTTGAATATAATGAATTATCTGATTTTCATTTTTTTAAAATTAAATATGAAATGAATCCTGTAGATGAAAAAATTAAAAAGGGTAAAAACTTTCAATTTTCTAAAGGCAGAAAAAAAAATAAAGATAAAAATGATATTGATGATTGTAATAAAAATTCTGAAGAAGAAAAAGAAACAACATAGAAATTTCTATGTTGTTTTTATTTGTATAAATGAAAACTCATATTAGCTTTCATATTATATAAAATGCGTCAAGTAATTCCTTTTTTGGTCTCTTTCATTTTTTCTTTTTATTCTCCTGCAGTTCAAAAATAAGATTATTATAAGAATAATTATCATAGTAATTTTCACTTGCTTATATTGAAATATTGAAAAAATATTATAGATTTTAGTAATTTCCTTACCATATATGTTTTTCTGGGGTATACTGTCATTTTCATAAAATCTCACATCATCAAATTGTATAATATATGAATTATTATTTTTTCTTTTAACAACTTTTGCTATTTTATTTTCATTGTTTTCATTTTTAAATACAATATAATCATTTATTGAAATTTCACTTGTTTCTTTATAAATTGTAAAGAAATTATCTACAATACAAATATGAATGTCATTAGTATTTTTTATTATAATAAGTATTAAAATCAGAATTAGAAATATAATTAACCTAATTCTTTTTTTTAGTTTCTTTAATTTCTGTTTTTTCTTTCTCTCGAAATGCCTCGTCTGCATCTTCTTTTTTCATTCTCCTTATTATACTTTTTCTTCCTCTTCTTTTTTTATGCATAATAATAGTTGACACTATAATTATCAATATTAAAATATATAACACATTATCAAGTTTTTCTACTATAATACCTATTACTGGTATTTTAAAGACAATTTTCCCTTCTATTTCATTTTCAAATACTGGCTCTTCATCTTCATAATCATTGGCGTCACCTTTTACTCTGTATTGTTCATCATCCTTTCCTACTATTCGGTGAGTAATGTATTCTCCATTTCTTTTGAATGTAATAATATCATTTATTTCATATCCTTGTTTGCTTTCTCTTACAATAATCAAATATCCTTTTTTTATTGTAGGTTTCATACTTTCCGTTGTAATTACATATGCTTTATTGCCCCATACCGATAGTGCACTATTTTCATTATGTCCAGAAATTAAGACAAGAAAAATATTGTAAAAAACTATTGTAAATATAATAACTATAGTTATTATTAGGCTTATATTTTTCTTGTCTTTCATTTTTTTCCTCCTCTTTAGTTAATTACAAAGTATTCATAAGCTTCACCTATATATGATGTATCATCATATAGTTTATATACTAATCTATATGTTCCAGTTATTAAGTCATCAGCTTTTATATTATATTCAAACTGCATTTGTGCTTCTGGATTACTAGTTACTAAATATTCTGCTGTTTGTCCATTAAATGTGGTTAGTGAATTAGATACATAGCGTTTTAAGTCTACTTTTTCATATGTTGTTGAATATATATCTGTATATACCCTTCTTTCTAAACATACAGCTATTTTAGGTAAATTTAGATTTGAGCTATATTCTAATGCTACTTGTAAAATATTTGATTCATTTTGGTTTAATCCAGTTTCCCTTTTATATATTTTCATTTGTTCAGTACTTACAACTTTTAGTCCATAAGTTCCATTAATAATAGTTATATTCTTTTCCTTATAGGCAATATCAATATCTCCAAAATATCGTCCATCTGGAGATATAATAGATTCTACTTTTATTGTATAATTTCCTGTCGCTATTGTTTCATTATAGGCCGTATCTACATGAATTCTTGCTAAAACCTTTGAAACATTATCTGCACATTTTATTCTGATTGATCCATCAAATCCTGGATAATAGTTTTGATTATTATATGTAAATGTCACCCCTATTAGTGAATCAGCACTTAGCTGGTTCCCATTATTGTCATAAAATGTAATTCTTAATCCTAAGCTATTTCCAAAATATGTTGTATCATATATCTTTTTAGAAGATACAATACTTTGAGAATAGTCAATATTTGCGATTAAGTCAAAACTATTTCCTAAGTACATTTTATCATCTGATATTTGTAAATCTAAACTTACTTGTGCACTTTTATCTTTATACATACTATATAATGTATTTTCTCTTTGGATGCCTAAAACTCCAATCAATACTTCTTGATTACTATCAAGCAATTCCATAAATAAAGAATTATTTAAACTATCTTCTGTATAATTTGCTTCTCCAAAATCAACATGGAATATGTAATTTTCATATAATATATCTTTGTCACTATTATAATATTGCTGATATGAAGCATTTCTATCATATTTTTCATTCGTACTACCCATTTTGATAAAATCTGTTACATAGTATCGATATTTTTGATTTGCTTCATCTTCCTCTGTCACTAAATAGTAATATGTTGTATTTGTTACTTTATCTATCATTGTAATTTTTGTTTCTGCTTTAAATGGCTTTGGATTCTCATCTGAATCTCTTGATACTATACAATTTACATCATTCAAATATTCTTCATAGAAGGTACTATTTGAAAAATCGGTAAGAAATAGTGAATAATATGTTGAAAACATGCCATTATTTACTATTGATGTATCTGTTGTAGAGAATAAGTCAAATTCTTCACCTGGTGTTATAGCCATTTCATAGTAAGTATCTTGATATAATTGTGCAGTTAGTTTTACTTTTATACTTACATATACTATCTCATAGTTTAAGTCATCAATTGGTTCAAGCCCTTGAAGCATTATATTCACTGTTCCTAAATCTTGCTTTAATGTTAAGTTTTGTGAGTGATATATACAGAATATCAATGATGGTGTTAATGTAGAGTTTTCTGTGTAGTATGTTGTAGTTCCTGTATATTTACCTCCATTTTCACTTAGGAAAACTGTTGCCCCATCAGTTTGCCAACCACTTTTTCCTGATTGCATTCCAAGGCCAAAAGTTGAATTTGCAACACTCTCTTCTGCTATTTGTTCAATATCCTTTTTATCTACAAGTTGAATTCCATCATTTAAATCTGCTGAAAATCCATATAGTGAATATATTGTGTTTGGTATTGATAAACCTGTTAGTGGTAATTCATATGTTCCTAGTGTTGCATATTTTGATGCAGTTAATGGGTTTATCTCAAAACTTACGACATTTATAGCATCTCCAACTTGCCATATATAGTATAAGTCATCCTCTGGAGTAACTCCTACATATTCTTCTTTTGCTATTCCATCATTATTAATAGTAGTATAGAATCCATCCTCCTTAATGTTATGTTCTGGATTCTTCTTATGTAGTCCAAGAACATAAGAGTTTTTCATAAATGTTCCTTTGTTTGTAATTTCATCTCCATTAGAATATTGATCACTATATAATCCTACTGTACCTGCAGGGTTTCTGGTTCCTGTAAACATTCCTAAGAATGTCATTCCATTTACTTCACCATATGCAGTCCTAGACTCATTTGTTGCTATATTTAGATTGACTCCTTCTAACAGATATAGTCTGTTATCTACATTAGTGGTTGTATTTCCTTCTTCATCTATTACAGCTGTTTCTTTTACTTCGTTTCCATTAATATCAACTAAACTTTCAAATTTTTTTAGTAAGTTTGCATTATTGTTTAAATACAATGTTGAGCCATTTTTTAATTTCAAGTCATCAATTCTACTTAATGAGAATACTGTAGTTTTATATTCATTTGTTCTATCTGTTGTTCCATCTACAGAAACTGATGAATTATCTATTATTAATATATTTGTTCTTTGAATTGAAACATTAAATTTTGGACTTTCTCTAGTTCCATAGTTTTTAAGTGTTATTGTACTTGTTCCAGAAGAACTCGATGCATCTCCTGAGCCAAATATACTTCCATCTATTTGAAATTTTCTGTATCCATTTCCATTTATTAATACATCTATACCTTGTGTTACGCTTATTGCAGAGAAATCATATACTTCAGATCCTTCAGCATTTGATTCTCCCCCTCCAAATACTGTTCCCTTAATATAAAGGTCTTTTGGTTCATAAGTTGCATTTGATGTTGCATCTTTCCCTATATTTACCTTTGCATATCCATTAGTTACTGATGTATTTGCACCTCCATAAACATTACCGTAGATTGTTCCACCAATGATGTTTACTGTACTAATAGATGTTGTTCCATTTGTTATACCTGTTTGAGCTGCATTTCCACTTCCAAATACACAGCCACTTTGAGGAACCACTGATGATGTTGAACCTATTGTTGAGTTTTCCGCAATTGTAATTGTTGAGTTACCAGTTACTATTGCTTGTATTCCGTTTCCTCCTGCATAAGCATTATTAGTAACTATTCCTCCTGCAATTAGTAAATCAGTATTTCCTACAACTTCTCCGGCATCTCCACCACCAAATATATTATTTAAGATTGATCCTCCATTCATCGTAACAGATGTATTCTCTGCTACCTTTGCAGAGAACCCTCCACCATATACATTTGTAATTGTTCCATCATTTATTACTACTGTTGTTTTGGTTGTTTCCGCTTGATAACCACCACCATATACATTCGTGATTGTTCCACAGTTTGTTGTTACATTGGCATCATTTGTTGTTCCCCCTAAATAGTTTCCTGCATAAATATTTTCAATTATAATATTTCCTGAGAATTCTGTATTATCTACAATTGTTGTTATTTCTGTTTTTGCAACTTCCCCAGCTTTTTCTGCACCACCATATACGTTTCCTGCATTTCCACTCATAATGTTGATTAATGCCAAATCTGATATACCAGCTTCAGAACCTCCTCCAAATAATGATTCAGTTATTGTTGCACCTTCCATGTAAACATTAGAGGCAGTTACTTGTGCACTAAGTCCTCCTCCATAAGCCTTCGAACATATTCCTTTTCTTAAATGAACTTCTGTGGTCGTTGATGTAGCTTTATTGCCTCCACCAAAAATTTTATTCTCTTTCGCCTTTTCTCCATTTAGCAATACATACGTGTTTGTTGCCGTTCCTCCACTATCATTTCCTCCATATATAGAATCGTCTATTGTTCCTGATTCAATATATACATATGTATTTGGAATATCTCCTGCACTCTTTGAACCGCCATATACATTGTTTCCTGCTGATTTATTAGTAGCTTGTATATAAACCGTTGCTGCATCAGCTCCTGCTTGATTGCCTCCTCCATATACACTATTACAATATCCTGTGCTTGTTGACTTAATATAAACTGTTGAATTATTAACTTTACCTTGATTTCCTCCACCAAATACTGTGTCATTTTTTCCTTCATATTGAGTTACTGTTGCAGTTGTAACTGATGCCTCATTTCCTCCACCATATGTTGTTGTGTTCGCTCCTCCATTTATTGTTACTGTTGTAGTTTCTGCTTCTCCTCGGTTTCCTCCTCCATATGTTGTTGTATTTGTTCCACCGCTTATTGTAACTTTTGCAGTTGTAACTGATGCCTCATTTCCTCCACCATATGTTGTTGTATTTGTTCCATCATTTACAATAACTATTGTATTATCAACTGTTGCTTGGTTTCCTCCGCCAAATACCATGGTATTATTTCCGCCATTTATAGTTACATTTGCTGTTCCATTTGCTTCACTTTCCCCTGTGACAATTCCTGCATTTCCTCCTCCATAAATTGTACCTTGGTGAGTACCTGAATTTATAGTCACATTTGTTGTTCCATAAGTCTTTGCAATTTCTGCACCACCATACACATCTGCTGTAAAATCTGTATTTATAATAATATTGGTTGTTCCATGAAAATTCGCTATTGTTTCACTTCCGCTTATACCCATTCCAGCTCCATATATAGAACCAGTAATTGTTGGTGTGCCTGAAATCCTTATTGTTGATGTTCCTACCATATTAGCAATTTTATCTTTGCCTGAATAGTTATATCCTCTGCCTCCTCCATATATGTTTCCATTTATTGTTGGTGATCCTGTTACTGTTATGTAACTGTTTCCATATAATGTTCCGCCATCTTCCGCTGTTGTATTTTTTGTTAAATATTCGGTGTAGCCATATCCTCCTCCATATACATCAGCATCAATGGTCCCTCCTGAAATATTTATATTTACGCTTGTTTCTACATCTTTTCCATAGCTCTTATAATTATCTGAAGATGAAGCATTATATCCTGATACACCTCCAGCTCCAGCTCCATAGATTGATTTAGTTATAAAACCTCCTGAAATGTTTATTGTAACTATACCATAGTAATATGCATCACATATATTGTAATTAGAATAATAACCTCCGTTTCCACCTATAGCATCCATGTTTCTTCCTAAACATCCACCATAAACTTCTGCTATTGTTCCTCCATTTATATTTATTGTAGATGAGCCTATATATGTGTTACTTGGTGCATTAACATTATCATAATAATCGTCATTTACATCTGACCAAATCTCGCTTGAGTCTCCTATGCTTCCTCCAAGAACTCTACCGATTTTACCATTATCAATATTTAATGTTGATTGTGCATATGTATTTCCAGTTGTTGCCCCTCCACCAAGTAAATTAATATCATATGTATAAGTTGATGGTGTAGTACTGTTTTGTATATCTATTGTGCATTTCGTGATTAACATATCATTAAATGAAGATCCAGTAAAGTTTCTAGATGTAGTATTATGTAGTGAAGATGTTCCTGATACACCAGAACTACTTCCAAATGTAACCCTTCCATATGTTCCACTCTTAATTATTATTTCATTATTTGTTCTTGGAAGCGTAGCATAATTATATCTTTCCCATCCACCAAAAATATGAACTGCTGGTGCAGATCCTGTAATTAATCCCTGGTTTGTGTTTGCTGCTGGATAGCCTGTCATCGTAACATCTTCGCCCATTGTTAAGCTAAATCCTTGTAAGAACATGTAGATTCCTGATGATGATGTAACACTTACGCCATTTGTATATCTGCCAAGCCATGTTAAATGTGTAAAAGTAGTGTCTGCTGCTAAGAATTTAGATGTATCATTATTCCAATTACTAGCTGGTCCACCTGTCATTGGAAGTTGTGCATTATAGTCAACTCCAAGATATTTCCCAGTAATTGTTGCTGCTTTTGCATAATAACTTTGATAATAATATCCTAAAAAAGTAGAGTCTTCAGAATTTCCACCATAATATCCTCCTGAATATGTATAATATTGTCCAATTACAACAATATAATTTTCGTCTCTATCTCCATTTGAATCAAGTATTGTATATGCTCCTTGCATTGTCTTTTTGGCAGTTGCTGGTGTATATCCATCATAACTATTATCCCCATTAGTTGCATCAACAAAGACAACGATTCTATTAGGGTTTATACTTTCTCCTTCTATAGACATATATGGATAGTTTGCATTTGTTCCTATTATTTTATAATCATAATTTTTGTTTATATTGTTTAATGTTAAAGATGTTGCTCCATTAATGTCTTCATAATCATCTATTGCATTACTTTCTTGCCACTTGAATGTATAATCATTTATGTTCCAATTAGGATCACTAGTACCTGTTCCTTCAATAGTTGCTGAGATTGTATGCTCTGTTCTTGTAAGTACAAAATGAACTTCTAGTTTTGGCACATAGACTCCAATTGCAGCAAAATAAGTTCCATTTGTTGCAATAGCAATTGTATCATATTCTTCATCCCAGCTTGATACTACTCTTATTGTATCTGTTGTATTGTCTTGCACTTGCCCATTAATTAGCCATGTGTATGTGTAGTCTCCGTCTTCACTAGGAATAACCTTGTATGTTGGTGCATTAGAGTCATCTAAATCAAGTGTAAATGGCACTACTAAGTAATAATTATTATTTCTAAACTGCCATGAAACTAAATTATTACTTGTTGCATTGCTATTTAAATCACTTAGTCTGCTTGAATATGTATTTGTATAAATACCCTTGTTTACACCTTCCGTATATGTTAAGTCATCTGATTGTTGTGACGAACTTACACGATATGTAGTTGAATCTGCTATATCTCCAGTTGCGACTGAAGATGTAAAACTTCTTGTTCCAACAGAGTAATCATAATAATAGCTACTTGATTGTTGATCATAATATTGATAATTACCTAATAGGTTCCAATATTGGTTAAAATTGTATTTTGCATTTGAACCATGTGTAATATTTGTACTTCTACCTTTTAAGAATGCTTGTATTGGGCCAATAAAAGCATAATTACTTGTAATCGTTCCTGTATATAGAGAATTAGTTGGCCAATTTTCTTGCCCTAAAGAACCTCCTAAAATTCCACCACATGCAAATTCATTTCCATAGCTTGCCTGAACTGTTTGTGAATACCAGCTTCCACTAGTCCTCAATTGAATTCTATCAAAGTCAATATCAACATCTGATACACAATTATCTATTGAATATTCTTGTTCAGAACTTACTTGGTTAATATTATTTGCTGCATTTTCTACTTCTCCAACCATTCCCCCTACGAAAAGTCTGAAATAATATGTTCTTATTGTAAAACTATTTGAAGCTGTAATAGAAGAGTTCCTTACTACGCTATTAGTTATTGTTGAATTGTTAAACATTATTCCTGTAACAATACCCATTCCTATTCTTGTGTATGATGATGAGTTTCCAGATGTGACATTTGAACTTTGATTAAGTGTCATTGTAATATTATCAAATTGAACATTCTCAATTATTGTTCTTGAAGATCCATCCCCTATAAAACCAAATATTCCATACCCATATTCTTGTCTTGTATGAGAAGTTGGAGTTGATATTGTTCCATTTGAAATTGTATGCCCCGCTCCATTAAATATCCCTCTAAAAGGATTTGAACTCGTTCCAATTGGAGTCCAACTATTTCCTCCTAAATCTATATCACCAATTAATTGAAAATACTGTCCATCATAGTTTGTCCCATTGTTTACTTGGTTTGCTAAATATGCTAGTTCTTTTCCATCTCCTATTAAATATGGTTTACTACTTGTTCCATCTCCATAAGAATATCCTGTTGCAATAGTAGAACCGTCCCATACCTCTTGTTCTTGATTTCCAACCCTTGCAACTCTCATAACTCCTTTAGTTGTGCTCGTTTTCGTTTCCTTTTTTGTTGCGTCCATTAAAACTACATATATTCCAGAATCGTTTATAGATGTCATTAACAAATTTTGTCCATCAGTTGTTTTTGTGCTTTCTACTATACTTGCTTTCTCATTTTCTAATTTTACCAATGTATAGTCATTATTTTCATCTATTCCCTTAATTTTTAAATCAATTTTTTTATTGTATTTTTCAGCAATATATTCTGTTTCTTCGTTCATTATCTTAAATGAATAAATGTTAAATAATATATTGTTTTTACTTTCTGTTAATTCAACAGCTTGGCTCTCATAGTCATTGATTTTATCCTGTTCAAGTACTTCAAGCTCAATTTTAGCCTTTTCTGGCATATATCCTTCAAGAATAAGATTAGTATCATTTTCATAGTATTTGCTATTCTGAATTATTTGTTCATAATATAATTTTGTATTATCTTCTTCTATTGTAAAATCATAAGCAACTTGAGTAGAGATTGTCTTTGACTTTAGTTCATCTTCTGTTAAATAAATTACATCTCCTGGTGCTTTAGTTGTTTGACTGCTAGGAGTAGAAATTTCGTTTTTCACTTGAGTTTGATTTGTATTTGTTTTTTCAACTTCATTTGATACATCTAATATTTCATTTGATGTTTCATTTACTCCACTTGTTTCAAAAAGCTCATTAGTTTCAGCTATCTCATTTACCTCATTAGATATTTCACTCGTTTCTTGTTTTTCTTCTGTTTGATTATCTTTGCTTTCAAAACGCAAGCTTGGAAAGTAATATTCATCTACATATTTAGAGTTAATAGATTTTGGAAGAGTAATATAATAACCACTTTGACCACTTATTGCTTCAATTTGATAATCAATCGTAGAGATTTCTCCATTATAATCAACTGTTTTTAAATTAATAGTAATATTCTTATTCGCGCGAGATCGACCAATACTAATTATTTCCAATATAATTAGTATTAGCATGATTATTGATACAATTATGTTTTTCTTTCTAATCCTTTTCATTTGCTCTCCCAATGTTTTATTTTTATTCTAGTATTTTCTTAAATTTCATCATATAGTCAATATTTTCTAAATTAATATCATTCTTAAATATATAATAATAACGTACGCATTTTTGAAGTTCATTAAGTACATTCTCTAGGTTCTGTTCTTCAAAATAATCATCTAATAAATTTATTTTTGATAGTTGATATCTATCTTTTATTAGATAAATCATAGATTTCTGGTCTAAAATTGCCGTATTATTAAGAATTGTAAAATTTGGCCATTTTGTAAATTGAATAAATTCATCTATTTTTTCATCAATTTCTTCACGTTTTAAATCTGTATATTTCTTTGATGCAATATGAAACATATATGTGTAATATGAAGCAACAATTTTAAGAATGTCTAAATACGTCGAACTATCTGTTAAATCAGTTATAACTACATTATAAACTACTGCATCTTCATATTGTGAATTCAATTTTATTGTATCATTTACTAGTTGTTGTTGTTGCAATAGGCTATTTTTTTTATTAATCTGCCATCTAGAACCCAACGATTTTATTTTTTTCTCGTTTTTTTGAATTTGTTTTGCTAAATTATTTTTCTCATTCTTATGTTGTTCTTTGTTTTTGTAGACCTCAATAATATCATCTATTATTGATTTATATTTATTATAGTTTTTATACTCATAAAGGCTATTGTACATTTTTTTAAGAATGTCTACTGTCTTTTCAAGTTCTTGATCATCCATATTCATAGTATCTTGACAAGTATATTTATTTATTATGGTATAAATTGCATCTTTTGAATAGTCTTTTAAAGCATAAGTACCATCTAAAAATCCTTTTATTAGTTTATTTGGATCACCTATTTCATTTTGACTATCCTCTTCTTTTAGCTCATCTAATTTATTTTTTATTTCTTCATAACTTGTGTTTTCTAAAATTGATTTACTCTTATTGGCAATATATTGCTCACATTTTTTTGAATTTTTGCTATATGTATTTAGAAGAACTAATTCAATATAGCTAATAATTTGAGGAAACTTCCAATACATTTCTTCAAACTTTGCTTTTATCGCTGCGTCATTTTGCTGTTTTTTAGATTGCTCATTTATCAATACTTTCATATACTCATATACATATTTATTGTTTTTGTAATCATTTATATTAAATTTTATATCCATTCTTGAAAAAGTCTTAATACATTTAAGTATAGCATAATTAATTTGCTCCATGAATGACTTATAAAAGTATGTCAAATCATGAATTTCTCTATCTAATTTTGTTTTTTCAAATGCAGTATTATATTTGTTTAGTAAATTTAAATTATCTTCCAATTCTTTTATTTCATTTGTATGAATGTTATTGCTTTTAAATTTTTTTGAAGAAATCTTTTTATACCTTTTGTTTATTTCTCCAATAACGCTTTTTTTTAATTCTTCATATTTATTGTTTGCCTCATTTAATTTATCTCTAAATTCAGCCTTATTTTTTATTGTTTTTTTAGGAAGAGTATCTAAAATTTCTTTATCAATTTTAATGCTACTTTCTAATTTTTCTAAGTTTTCCATAATAACTCTCTCATTTCTTTTTTATTTTTTATATTAGCTCGTTTTCCATTTACCTTAGTTGTTCATTATATTTCTCTAATTCTTCTAAAAATTTGGAAATTTTCTCATATGCCTGAACCAATTCATCATTTGTAAATTCGCTAAAATCATTATTCATAATTATCCATTCCTTTCCACGATTGATACTAAACTGTTACTCGTAATAATTAAATTAAAGACCTTTTTTATCAAATTAAGTTTATGAATCCATAACTACCCATTATTTTTTTATATTGTATAACAAAATAATACATCTTTCAAGAGAAAATTAAGACTTTTTATTGTAAATTATTTGACAAATCAAACATTATATGTATAGAATATGATAAAGTCAATATTTATTAACATTCTTTTCACACAATTTTCACAATTATTTACTATAACTAGTATTAGCTAAGAAGTTCAGCCTAAATAATGTTTAAAGAAAGAGGGTTTTTATAATGGAAAATAATAATAATTTTATTGAAGGAGAAAAAGTAGAAGATAACAGAAAAGATTTTAAAACTGTTAGTGAAGTAAATACAAAAAAGAATAGCAATTTTAGTTTTGGAAAGCATGTATTCGTTCCTTTCATTTCAGGCGTAGTAGGAGCAAGTGTTGTAGTTGGTTGTTGTGCTGGAATTCCAGAAGTAAAAGAAAATTTATTTGGAACAAATAACACCTCTTCATCTTCTAGTAATTCATCATCTTCTGCTAATTTAAATACTTCGCTTATTTCATTAGAAGATTACTCAGAAACAGGAATTTCAGTTGCAAAAAAAGTTTTACCATCTGTAGTAGGAATAAAAGTTGAATACTCTGTATCATCAATATTTTCAATGGGTACTTCTACGGCAAATGCTGAAGGCTCTGGGGTAATTATTAGTGATGACGGATATATTTTAACAAATAACCATATAGTAAATTCTTCTTCTGGGTCATCATTTTATGAACTCGGAAAAGCAAGTAAAATTACAGTCTCTTTATACAATGATAACGCAGAATATGAAGCAACTATTGTTGGTACAGATGATCAAACTGATTTAGCAGTTATTAAAATTAATAAAACAGGATTAACTGCTGCAGAACTTGGAGATTCAGATTCTGTACAAGTTGGGGAATATGTTATGGCAATAGGAAATCCTTTAGGACTACAAAGTAGTGTTTCTTCTGGTATAATCAGTGCTGTAAATAGACAAGTTGCAGTTGACAATGTAACATACACATTAATTCAAACAGATGCATCTATAAATTCTGGAAACAGTGGTGGAGCATTGGTAAATAGTAAAGGACAAGTAATAGGAATTAATACTTTAAAAATGTCAGGCTCAGGTGTTGAAGGAATGGGATTTGCTATTCCTATAAATTCTACAAAATCTATTTCAGATCAACTTATCAAATACAATAAAGTAAAAAGACCTTATATAGGTATTGGCGGTAGAGATATAGATGAGCAAACTGCTAAAAAATATAATTTAAAAGTTGGTGTTTATATAGTTTCTGTTGAGGAATTTTCAGCAGCAGAAAAAGCTGGAATTAAAGCAGGTGATGTTATTACTCAAATAGATGGAAAAGAAATTAAAACAATGGATGAGCTAAACAAAATTAAAAACACACATGAAATTGGAGATGAAATAACATTAAGAATTTATAGAGATGGTGAAGAAAAAGATATTACTTTAACACTACAAGAACAATAGAAAAACGGAATTTATTCCGTTTTTTTGTACAAAATGAATCTTTCTGTTATTTAAAATTTATTTTAATATGTTAATAAAGTTACAGTTTGTTCACACAATGAACAAATTTAATTGGTATATTATAGGTGTAGTTAGTAAATAGATTTTACCCTTTCTACTTACTAATTATAGAATAGAAAAACATCCCCTTTTATTTTCTTAGAAAACGGTCATTGAGGTTTGACCGTTTTTTATTTTTTTAGCTAAATAGTATAAAAAATATAACTAAATCTTGTTTTGATTTAGTTATATTTTTATTTTTTATTTATATACATATAATGCTGGATTTACTTGCACTCCATTTTTTCTAATTTCAAAGTGTAAATGATTGCCCGTTGAATCTCCAGTTGATCCAACTGCAGCAATAACATCTCCTGCTTTAACTTCTTTTCCAACTGAAACATATAATTTACTGCAATGTCCATAATAAGTTTGAATTCCATTGCTGTGTGAAACAATAATCAAATTTCCATATCCACTCATCCATCCTGAAAAAGTAACTGTTCCATTTGCTGCCACTTTAATTGGTGTTCCATTTGCAGCTGCAATATCCATTCCTTTATGAACATGGTTTCTTATGCTTTCTATTGCTCCAAAACGTGATGTAATATTTCCTTTTACTGGCTTTACTGAAAAATATACTCCTTCAAATGTTTGTGATGCAATTCTTTTTAGTTCTGCAATTTCTTTTGAAAGTTGTATTTCTGCAGTCTGTGTAGCAACTGCTAGCTCAACTGTCTGTTTTGTTTCTTCTACATTTTGAGTATATAATTCCTGCATTCCTATTTCTATATCTTTAGAATCTCCCACTTCTTCTTTCATTTTTGCAATAATTTCTTCTGCTTCATCTCTTGAGTTTACAAATGTAGTATTTTCATTATTTAATGTTATAGCATACATTCTATATGTTGTTACTGCCATTTCTTGAAGCTTTGTAAATATTTCCTCTTCATTTGTTTGTGTTGTGTTATCAAGCAATAATAAATTATAACTTGGCATTGTTTCAATATCAACAAATGCAACATTTTCTACATCTGGATTTAATATTTCGTCATTTACTAAATTTTCAAAATTTACTTTATTTAATACATAACCTACAGTTTTGCCATCTATTGTTACTTTGTATGCAGGTCTAAATTTACCCAAGACAAATGCTGCAATTATTATTAGTCCTACTAAAAGTAATAATATTACTTTTACTACTGTTTTAACACCATTCTTAAATTTGAGGCTTAAAATATAAATTCACGCTCCTTTTCTTTTTTTGTGCAACAATTATAATTATACCATATATTTTACTCAATTGCAAATTTTATATACCTCTTTACATAAACTTCACATTTTGTAAACATTTTGTACTAAATATAAAAGTATAATATACAAAACTGAAATTGCATTTTTAATTTAATTGACTAATGCTTATTTTTGTTGTATTATATAGGGGACAAAGGAGGAAAACAAATATGTTATGTTCAATGTGTAATAAAAATACTGCTGTTATTTTTATTAATAAACAAATGCCAGATAATTCCATCGAAACTGAAGGCTTATGTTATGAATGTGCAAAAAAAAGAGGAATAAATCCTCTTGAAGCGCTAACAAAACAAGCTAATATTTCAGATGAAGATATAAAAAATATGACTGAACAACTTGAAGGAATGTTTCAAGATATGCAGGAAAGTGGAGAAAATTATGACGAAGATTTAGAAGAAAACGGCATGCCTCTTGGGAATATTTTTTCAAATATATTTGGAAAAACTGGGCAAGCTAGTGAAAATACAAATAGTTCAGAAAGAAAAAAAGTAAAAGTAGACAAAAAGCCAAAAGACAAACGCAAAAAAGCTTTAGATACTTTTGGAACAAACTTAACATTTAAAGCAAAAAATAATGAAATAGACATGGTAATTGGAAGGGACAAAGAAATCCAAAGAATGATTCAAATTTTAAATAGACGTTCTAAAAATAATCCTTGTCTAATAGGAGAACCTGGTGTTGGTAAAACAGCAATTGCACAAGGTTTGGCGCTAAAAATTTCAGCAGGTAAAGTTCCTGCGAAGCTTTTAAATAAAGAAGTTTATTTGCTTGATATGACGGCGATTATAGCAGGTACTCAATTTAGAGGTCAATTTGAAGCAAGAATGAAAGCTATTATGGATGAATGTAAATCTTTAGGAAACATCATTTTAGTTATTGATGAAATCCACAACATAATTGGTGCTGGAGATGCCGAACACTCTATGAATGCTGCAAATATTTTAAAACCTGCACTTGCAAACGGCGAAATTCAAATAATAGGAACAACTACTTTAAAAGAGTATAGAAAATATATAGAAAAAGATACTGCACTAGAGCGTAGATTTCAGCCAATAATTGTTGAGGAGCCTTCTATTACAGAATCTATAAATATTTTAGATGGTATAAAAAAATATTATGAAGATTATCATAAAGTAAAAATTTCTACAGATATAATTAAGCAAACAGTTATTATGTCTGAAAAATATATCCATGATCGTTTCTTACCAGACAAAGCTATAGACATTTTAGATGAAGCATGCTCAAGAATTAATTTAAATAATAAAGATTTATATGAGCTTGAAATTCTAAAAAATGAGCTCGCAAAAGTTCAAGAAGAAAAAGAAGAAGCTGCTCTTGCAGATTCTGAAGAAGATTATCAAAAAGCAGCAGAGCTAAAGGCCAAAGAATGTACTCTAACAGAACAAATAAATACAATAAATTCAAATATGAAACTTGTAGAGCTTACAACTCAAGATATTGCAGAAGTTATTGAAAGTTGGACAAAAATTCCTGTTAAAAAAATAACAGAAGAAGAAACAGCAAAACTTCTTAATCTTGAAAATAACCTTCATAAAAGAGTTATAGGACAAAATGAAGCAATAGAAAGTGTTTCAAGAGCAATTCGTAGAAATAGAGCGGGCCTTAAAAGCACTCGCCGCCCACCATCTTTTATATTTGTTGGACCAACAGGTGTTGGTAAAACAGAACTTGCAAAAAGTCTTGCATACGAAATGTTTGGAGATGAAGATTCTATTATTCGTATAGATATGTCTGAATATATGGAAAGTCATTCTACCTCTAAATTAATAGGTTCACCTCCAGGATATGTCGGCTATGATGATGCAGGTCAACTTACTGAAAAAGTTAAAAGACATCCTTATTCAATAGTTTTGCTAGATGAAATTGAAAAGGCACATCCAGATGTATTCAATATTTTACTTCAAGTTTTAGATGATGGAAGGCTTACAGATAGTCAAGGAAATACTGTTTCCTTTGAAAATACTATTATAATTATGACATCAAATGCAGGTTCAGAATTAAACACAAATTCAATAGGATTTGGCTCAAATGTAATAGGAAATAAAGGTAAAATTTTGGATGCATTAAAGCAAACTTTTAGACCAGAATTTTTAAATAGGGTAGATGAAATTGTTGTATTTGAACCATTAAATAAAGGGCAATTGCTTCAGATTGTAGATCTTATGCTTCAAGATACTAAAAAAGCCTTGTCAGACAAAAATATTTCACTTGAAGTTGACAATTCTGCTAAAGAATTTTTACTTCAAAAAGGAACTGATTTAAAATATGGTGCAAGACCATTAAGAAGAGCAATTACAAGATATTTGGAAGATGAGCTTTCAGATAAAATCTTAAGAGGCGAACTTAAAAATGGTCAAAAAGTATATGCATTTGTAGAAGATGGCAATTTAAGATATAATATAAATGATTAAATTATTTTATAAAGAGGGGATTAAATGAGCAATTCAAAATCTATATATAAGCATATTCCTAATGCATTAACTATTTCAAGATTTGTACTTATACCTTTTATTTTAGGATGTATTATAAATAATAATTACATTGGAGCCTTTGTATCTCTTACTATCTCGGGTATTACAGATATTTTGGATGGATTTATAGCACGAAAATATAACTTTATAACAAATTTTGGAAAGGTTGTAGATCCACTTGCAGATAAAGCAACACAGGTTTCAATTCTTGCTGTTCTTGCACTAAAAGGAATTATACCAATGTGGATATTAATAACAGTGTTTTTAAAAGAATTTATAATGGTAGCAGTAGCTTCATTCTTATATGGAAAAGACTTGGTTGTTGCAAGTAGTTGGTATGGAAAGCTTACAACTGTTTTGTTCTACCTTGCTATTGTTTCATCATTTGCAATAGACTATTGGAATTCATTTGCAAACAAACCGGAAAACTCTGTTGCAGCACTTCCTAAATTTGATATATATATTTATTATTTAGCGATTGTGTTTGCAATTTTCTCTTTAATAATGTATTCAATTTCTTATCATAAGAAAGGCTATTTAACCAAAGAAAACCTAAAAATAAAATAAGTATCTAAAGAAGAAGTAAAAATTTTACTTCTTCTTTTTTAGTTGTTGCCATAAAAATAATCTATTATACCATTGTAAATTCCCCAGGCAAGCCTATTTTGATATTCATCATTTAAAAGTTGTTTTTCTTCTTCTTCATTAGATAAAAACCCACATTCTACAATTGAAATTGGGATTTCTACATGTTTTATTATATAAACATTGTCTATTCTCATTTCTACCCTTTTATTTTCTTTTTGAATAGCTTCATTAAGATTTTCCTGTAATAACTTAGCAAGCTTTTTGCTATTTTCATCTCCATCTTTATAGAAACATTGCCAGCCCCAATATTGTTCTTGTGGAACTTTATTTAAATGGATTGAAACAAATAAATCCGCGCTTGATTCATTACCTATTTTTACTCTATTATGAATATCTGATACCTTTTTCTGTCTTAGCGTTTTACTGTCCAAATCATATATTGCATTCTCGTCACTTCTTGTTAATATCACAGTGCTTCCTGCTTGTTCCAATAAGGATTGCAATTTAAGTGCAATTTTTAAATTTATTTGAGCCTCTGTTGTCCCATTTGAACTTTGCGCCCCCTCATCTGGAATACCGTGACCTGCATCTATTACAATTACTTTGTCACTTACAGGTAATGCAACTGTTTCTAGTGAATTTAATGTTCTATTTACATTTGACATTTGAAATGCAAATGCTGAAATCAATACAGTTAACAAACTTATAAAAATTCTTTTTTTGTTCAAAACAACCATAAAAAACTCCCCATTTCGATATTAGTATATCTTATGAGAAGTTTTAAATTTTATTCTTTTAATGTAAAATTTCATTTTTGTTTGTTTTCATTATGCTTTCTTCTATCTATTACATAGGTACTTCCTGGTATAGTTTTTGCTAAATGTTTAACACTTGCCCCTGCCTCACCTATTTCAAGTACATTGGAAAATCTTCCTTTTTCTACCTCAACTACTCCAATTGAGATAGAGGTTAACGGAAACTGCTCTAGTATTCCTTTTCTATTTTCAACCTCCATATACCCATTTTTAGCATCTTCATCTGTAAAATATTTTAATATATTTGCATCAAAATCTGCTATAATGTTTTGACAAATTTCATCATAATTAGTTTTTGAAGTAATTGCAACAAAGTCATCTCCACCAATATGTCCAACAAAACAATCTTCATTTTCATCTGTATGGACATTTTTAAGAATTGTTCTTGCAGTGAATTTTATAATTTCATCTCCTTTTAAGAATCCATATAAATCATTATATGCTTTAAAGTTGTCCAAATCTAAATACATCATTGCAAATGTTTCACCTATTAAAAAACGTTTTTTCATTTCTGCCTGTATTTGAACATTCCCTGGAAGTCCTGTAAGCGGGCTTACTCTTCTGTTTATGTAAATTAGATTTAAAACATTTTTTATTGTATAATATAAATAGTCTTTGTCTATTGGATGTTTAATATAATGCACAACTCCAAGTTCAAGCATAGCAAGTCTATGTGAATGCTCTTTATTTGAAGAAAGAACAATTATTGGCGTTATCGAATTATCATCATCTTCCTTAACTTTCTTGCAAATTTCAAATGGATTTTTTGAAATTGTATCTTCATTTACAATAATTAATGATGGAATATTTTTTAGTGCAACATCTAGTTTATTTGCTGATATGCTTTTAAATCTGTAATCTTTATCATCTTCGAATATTTTCTTTAAAGTCTCTTTAAGCGTTTTATCTTCATCAATTAAATAAATCTCTTGTAACATTATCTACTCCTTAATTTAAGAATACTTTTGTTTTTATTGTTGTGGCACACTTCCAGTAACTTCATAAGATAGATCATTTACATTATAAGCTGTAACCTTCACTATGTCCCCCGCAGACACCTTCTGTTTTATTTCAAGCGTTTTCATTCCTAATGAAGTTCCTGTATTATTTGGATCTGTTGAATAATATGTATCATTTATTGTGTATTCTACCTTTTTAATTTCTTCCTCATCTGCAACCTTAATATTTAAAAGTCCATCTGCTATAGATAGCTCTATTGTAGGTTTTTTAGCTCCTTTATATGTCTGTGTTTTTGTTGTTTGATTTCCTGCTTTATCTACAGCAACTACTGTTAATGTGTTTTCCCCTTTAAGTATATCTATTCTTTCATCAATTTCCTTAGGATTACCTTCATTTGCTTGGATATCTGTTTTATCTTCATTGTTCCAATAAAAACTTATATTGTCAAGAGCAGTTTCGTCTTTTGCAATTATTTTTACTTTTGAATTCTCAACAACTAATTCAATTTCAGGATTTGTAACATCTCCATTTTCTAAAGTGTATTCTTGATTATATGTAACTGTTTGCCCATCAATATCTGTAACCTTTAGAAGTAGTGTATTTGTCCCTACTGGAATATCTATTGTTTCTTCAATGACCATTCTTCCTTTTCCTTGAAGTGTTATTTCATTTTCTCCGTTCCAGCTATATGCCATTTTATCTATTAGTTTATTATGTGTTATATTTATATTTAATTTACTACCATTTTGTATAACATTTACAAGTGGTATACTTGTACTATTCTCGTCTTGTTTATTTAGAATTGCATATGTAGCTTTTGATGCTATAAGTCCTCCAAACACTATAAAGCAAACAGAGAATATAATAAGTATAGTTTTTATTTCAAGTGTTCTACTATTTTTATTTTTTGCAGTCTTTTCTGTAGCTAAAATTTGATTCATATCTACTTTCCTTCCAACTCATCTTTACTTACGGAAATTATATCATAAGCATTTTTTAAAGTAAACTATTTTGGAAAAGAAAAAGAAATTTCTAGTTACTTAGAAATTTCTTTTTGCCTTTTTATTATAAAACATATTTTTTAATTAGTATTGCTCCAGTGCTTATTACTGTAAGTGAGCCTATTGTCAAAATAACATATTGCATATTTCCATTAGTACCTGTTTTAATACTTAATAATACTGGCGCATCATCAATATCATCTTCCCCAGGTTTCTTATTATTTGGGGTTGAGTCTATATCCGGTGTATTACTATCATTTTTGTCTTTACTAATTTCAGCTACATTTATTTTTAATCCTAAATTGTCTTTCCCGTTAATCCATGTAAGTAATACTTCAACTTCTGCACTTTCTCCTGGTTGTAATAGAGTATCTTTTAATTGATCTGTTGTTATCTTTCCATCTACTTGTTTCCATTGTGGATTGTCTGCAGCAACAAATTTTAATCCTTCTGGGATATAATCAGAAATTTCTGTTGCATATCCTGCAATTTCTCCTTGATTTGTAATTCTTATCTTGTAGCGGAATTTTACAACAACTTTGTTTAATCTGCCTTGTTTTATTTCAACTTTAACTGGTGCTTCTGGGTCATCTTCTGCTTTATGTCCTGTTTCAGTAGTTGTTTGTTTTCCATTGTCTATAACAATTGCTTGAGTTACCCATTTCCTTAATGCTAAATCAAAATATTTTACTTTAACTTTTTCAATATCTTGATCGTCTTCGCCTTCATTCCATTTATTTGGTGTAGAATCTTTATCAACTACATCTTTTCCATTTTTATCTGAATCATCCGAAATTTGAGCTTTATTAATTAAAATTCTATCAGATGTATTTGGTTCTGTTACTTTAAATGCTATTTTTACATCTCTATAATCTGGGCTTTCCATCGTTTCTACATCAAATTCATCTAATAAATTATCTCTTCCTGTTTCATCTTCTTGCTCTTTAGACAAATAATCTGTTTTAACAGAAACGGCTTTAGAAATATCCTCTGTTTGGTTTCCATCTTCATCAAGCATTATCCAACGATATTCTACATTTGTTTCATTTTCTGGCAAGAATAATAATCCTTCTGGCAGATCATCTTTAACCTCTTTAGCATATCCCGCCATTGTTCCTTCATTAAATACTCTAATAGTATATGTTACTATGTTTCCATTTTCAACATCTACTGGCTCCTTTGTATGCTCATACACATAGTTGCCATTTTCATCTATTTTAAATACTGGAACTCTGTTTGTTACTTGTGTATCATTTACACTAGTAATGAATTTTCTTAATGCTAAATCAAATATTTTTAATTTTAGATGCTCTTTATCAATGTCGTCTTCTTTTTCATTTCCATTGTTTGGTGTAGAATCTTTATCATCTACTGGTTTTCCATTTTCATCTTCATCATCTGAAATTTCAGCAATATTTGTAATAATTCCATTATATGAGTTTGCAGCCGTTACTTTAAATGCAACTTTTACATCTTTGTAATCTGGTGAAGATTGTGTAATATTATCGAATGCATCTATTAAATTTTCCCTTCCTGTTGCTGTTTCTTGTGCTTTTGATAAGTAATCTGTTGTAATTTTAACCGCCTTAGAAACATCATCTGTTTCATTTCCGTCTTTATCCAACATTACCCAACGATACTCAACATTTGTAGCATTTTCTGGTAAAAATTCTAGTCCACTTGGAATATCATCTGTAATTTCTTTTGCATATCCTGCAATATCCCCTTCATTAAATATTCGAATTGTGTATTCAACTATATCTGTTGTTGCAACTTCAACAGGCTCTTTAGTATGTTCATAAATGTAATTTCCATTTGCATCTTTTACATTTGTGAACTTTGGAATCCTTGTTGTTACATCTGTATCATTTACTTTTGTAATAAATTTTCTTAATGCTAGGTCAAATTGTTGTAATATTAATTTTTCAAAATCATCATCGTCTTGTTGGCCCTTATAGAAGTAATCTTTATCAGATAATATAGATTTATTCGAATCATTTCCTTTATAATCTGGTAAATTTGAATCATTTGGTAAAACTATATTTGAACTTTGAGAATCTCTATCTGTAACAGTATTTCCATTTGCATCTGTAAACTCTGTAATTTCAGCTATATTTGTAATTACTTTATCTAAATCATTTGTAGATACTACTCTACATTTTATTTTTAATTCTTTATAATCTAGTTTTGTTCCATCAAATGCTTTTATTAGGGTATCTTCTGGATCTATTGTTGGTTTTGCAAGTTTTGTTGTTGTTGCTTTTCTTAAAGAAGAATCCACTACCCAGCCATATGTAGCATTAAAGTTTTCATCATCATCCATTACAAATTCAAGTTGTGGTGGTAAATAGTCTGTTACTGAGCTTGCATAACCATCAACCTCGCCCTCATTATAAATTCTTAATGTATAAATTACAATATCTCCAACAGAAACTCCGATAGGATCTTTTGGGTGTTTATATGTTGCTGTAGTACTTGCACCACTAGCAAGATCTGTAACATCTATAACTGGCTCTCTTGTATATGTTCCATCCAAATTTGTTAATTCTTTTCCATTTATTTTTGTTATAAATTTACGTAGTGCTAAATCAAAATATTTACCTGGAATGATTAATTCTTCATAATCATCATCATCTTCATAACCCCATCCTTGTTCTGATGTCCCAGGATTATAGTTATTTTTTTGTAAATCTGTTAAATTCTCTGGTGTTGAATCTCTATCTGTTATTTCATTTTTATTCTCATCTGCATCACCTGTAATTTCAGCAACATTTTTAAACCTTTGAGTAACTTCAGTAACATTCGCAGATACAACACATTCTATTTCTAAGTCTGCATAATCAATTGAAGTTCCAGTAAATTTTTTAAGTAAAGTATCTGCAAGATGTGTAGATACTATTGTTCTTCCATCTCCTGATGGATTTGTCCATCCATTATCCTCATTTATTGTACTATTTTCTTTTAATGATAGCCCTGAAGGTAAATAGTCTGTGATTTTGGTTGCATAACCATCTAAGTTCCCTTCATTATATACTCTAATTGTATATAAAACTATATCTCCAATTTTAACTTCAAGGGGGGCTTTTGTATGTGTTTTTGTTACTGTTTTAATAGTACCATTTGCTAAATTTGCAAGTGTTTCTGCACTTATAACTGGTTCTCTGCTTGTTTCAACTGCAGTGTTATTTATTTTTGTTATAAATTTACGTAGTGCTAAATCAAAATTTGATAAGCTTAATTTAACATTTGCACTAAACTTTTTTTCTTCAGGTACAACTATTGCAACTGGTTGAGAATTATTTTGATTTGAGTCTGTCCAATATGTAATAGTATTTTGATTAATAGTAGTTGATACTGTGAATGTTGCCCCCTCTATGTTTGATGTTGATGGCACTTGTAAATAAAATTCTTGTCCAATTAGTCCCGTCAATGTTGAACTTGTTGAATTTCTATTTGAATCTAGCAATGTGTACGAAATACTATTTCCATCTGATGATGTTAGTAATCCTGTAAGAGCAACCGTTTCTGATGAAGAGTTTGTTATTGTATATGGTCCAGAAATGTAATAAGCTCCGTCTAATGTTGTTTTAGCACTGCCTGATGTAAGTGTAATTGGATTTGTTGCTCCTGTACTTGGAGAAGTTGCTTTATTTGCTTCTCCTCCTTTTATAAAATATTCTAATAATGTATCAACATCTTCATTTAATGACCAGTCATTAAATACATCATCTATTGAGTCATAGGCTTTGCCTACAAGTGCAGCATCAACTGAACCTATTGTATTTGCTTTATATTTGTCATTATTAGTAAAATGCCATATTGCTGCTTGTTGTACAATATCAATTAAATCATCGTTTAAATTGCTATTTGGAATTCCAGCTGCTGTAAGAAGATTTTGTTTAGCAGTAGCTGCAGTTTCAATTTCTTCTGTTGTTGGGCTTGAGGTTGTTGCTGGTATATAAGAATGATTTAATATCCATAAAATTGCATTATAGTTTTCTTCATTTGGAAGAGTTGCTTTATATGCCTCTATCATACTTTTGTCTGCCGCAATTGGCAATTTCATATCTGCGTATGAATTATATGTTCTTTGTTCTGTTGCTGTACCATCAGAAGAACCAAATCCAACACCCATCTTTAAGCAATAGATTCCATTGTTTTTATTTCTTATTGTATCACCATTTGTGTTATATTCATATATTTTCCACATATCAAGTTCCGTTGTTGCTGAATCAGATACTAGTGATGCTCTATATGAATACCCTGAATTACGGTATGTAGGAACATCCATTTTTAATATTTTTTCAGTACCATCTGTTGTAGCATTTGCAGAAGAATTTAATGAAAATATTCCAAATGCAAATATACCCATAGTTGCAATATGTAGTAGTCCGTTTTTGAATCTCATAATTCTACCATCCTCCAAATATTTATTTTTTAAAAATATAATTATTTATATTGTATTTTATACACCTTTCTAAAGTAAGTCAATAGCAATAATTTCCAATGATTTTAATGCTTCAAGAATTATCTTTTATGCCTTTACGGAAGTAGGTTTCTTCATTTTCACTACCCGTACATTACAATTATATTACATTTCTGTTACATTTTCAAGACATTATGTGAATTTTCTTACGAAAATAAGGGTTTTCTCTCATTTTTGTACATAAAAAATATCATCCATTTCTGAATGATATTTGTATCAATCTGTTTAGTTCGAACAGATACGTAGTTGGAGCGATTTCGAAACAGGTATGCGAAAAAATATGCATATTATATTTCAATCTCTATTATATAACTCGATTTATTTATTATACTTTAACATATTTTTTATTAAATATCAATAGAAGAACTTCATTTAATTGCAATAAGTAAGGGAGGCAGTATTGCGAATGCAAATACTGCCTCCAACCCACAACTTGCAATGGGTTTCTGAACTTCAGACTTACTACTTCTTAAAGAAGTACATGTGGACGTTCTCGCCTTCATCGATCACACCACAGACATAGCGCTCGTCCTCGAAGAGGTGCATGCTGTCATTGTAAGACATAAATTTCTCCACATTGTTGATGTAGCCTCGCCCGATATACGGAATCTGATACGGATTGATGACATCAGTCACCAGAATCTTGCGACCAGTCTTGGCATACTCACACTGCGGAATCATAGTCTTCAACAAGCAGGCAATCTCAACGCCGATGGTAGTCTCAGCTCCCACCAAACAGTCAACGACGTAGCACCAGCCATTATAAGTGCAACCAGCCTCAGTGTAAACCATGTAACCCGTCCGATCTCCGAGAAGTTCATTAGTGCGCTTCCAGATTTCAGGAACAGGTTTGCCTTCGAGTGCATAGTGCAGGAACGAGTTGTTGGGGCAAAAGCCCAGATCTTCATACATAGCCATTTGTTTTTCCTCCTTAAGTATTTGTTGTTGGCTACTGTAGCAAGTTTATCAACTTTGCTTACACTTTAATTATACCATATTTTACATAAAATTGCAAATTTTAAAAGAATGTTTTACATTTTGACAATACAATTTATATTGCATTAATCAAGTACATTGCAATTTGATTTTGCTCTTGATTATTCATTTCCGTTATTTTAGCCATAGCAAATAGAATTGTAGGATATTTCCTCATATTTATATAGCTTACTAAATACTCATTATCAATTGCTTTTAATCTTTTATCAAATATGCTGTGTATGTGTGCTTTATTGTATTTTAAGTTAGTATAAGCACTTGAACTCATACATACACCAAGTCTTAATTTATTCTTTATATCCATATTTTTAATTATCTTTATTACATCTTTTACTTTATCATCTATAATATTATTCATAATACAAATTCTTCTTTAATTCAAATTATAATCATTTTTCTTTTTTAGTTTGCTATCCTTATTTTCATCTGGTATAGTTACTTTTCTATAAATATTATTTGCAATTTCATTATCGTTATCATCAAATATGCCATTTTTATATAGGTCATCACTTACAATTTTATAATTTTGGTTATTATCATAAGTTATTCTCTTATGAAAGTGACTCATTAAACTATGCCAGAAGCCTTTAAACTTCTTTAATTGTGCTTTCAAACTTTCCTTTTCTTCTCGTAATTTAGTAATTATCTTTTCTTTTGCAGATAAATCTTTTTTTAATCCTTTAATTTCTTCATCTTTAAGTTCTATTTGATATTTAAGGGATTTATTTTCCTTTTCTACTTCAAAAGATGCGTGTTCAAACTCTTTAATCGATAAATTCAAGTCATTTACACTTCTAACTGTTTTGGAAACATCTATTACATCTTTAATATAATCTTTGATATTTTCTATATTCTGGTTTGAAATTTGGCTATTATTTTTACTAAATGGCATAGGTTTTAAATTATCTAATAACTCTACTATATCTTTACTTAAATTATCTATCTTTTTAGTTTGTTTATTGGCATTTTCAAGTTTTTTACGTTCTTGTTCTATTTTTTTCTTTATTTCTCTATAATTTCCCATATCATTTACATTGATGTCTTGATTTCTGCCTTTTTGCTTTGCTTTTAGCTTACTATCTACATCATAAAATTTATTATATGACTTGATACAGGCATTTCTCATTTTGTCTTGTATATCTGACAGTAAGGTTTTGGTAAATAGTTGTGATTTACCAACTTGTTTTTTCATACCTCTTTTACAATTATCTATTACTGGAACACCAATAACGTGCATATGTGGAGATGTTTCATCAAAATGTATTGTTGCATTAGCTACTTTAAAAGTAGGCAATATTTTAGATAATTCTTGTATCTGTTCATTATATACATCTGTCATTTTATATCTATACTCGTTATCTTTATCTTGCCAAAAGTCCATATCTCCAAGCTCAATAATAATTTCACAAGCTATATCATTTTGAGAATCACACACTTTTTGAAAGTAATCTTTTATTTGTCTGTCAGCTCTTGTTTTAGCATTATATTCAGTTCTTGCTTGTTCAAATTCTTCTAAGTATACTTGCTTAACATCTTCTACAATATCATTAGTTCCATAAATAGTAGTAATTAATTCTCTTTGATTATCATAATCTCGTAAATTATGCTTATTTGCCTTTGATAAATCATTTGCATTTTGTATTGCATTATTTGAAAAAGAGGTTGTACCAGATACATTTCCTTTAGCTGTCTTTTTTGCTACTTTACTTTTGTTTTTATCACTACCCAAGTGAAATGAATATGCTAATTCTTGTTCCATCTTTTTCCTCCTTTAGAAATTTCTTCGAAGCATAGGACTTTGACCTTGTCATAAGTCCTAACCCCCTATGAGTTATGACGTACCATCATAACTCGGGGGCTCTGCGAGGCAATAAATTTTCTC
>OCTW013398960.1_pt1 | contig 55289 bp, 49 predicted proteins | sample 1539671 | NCBI WGS metagenome assembly OCTW01 (sample SAMN02144230, study PRJEB22623) | gut metagenome | biome: sheep rumen | host: Ovis aries | place: New Zealand | reverse complement strand
ATTATTAAAATTGTACACAATTTAATTGATTTGATGCCTTTGAAAACGCTACAAAAAGGAATGGCATTTTATTTGTAGTGGTTGTATAATAATGTATAGGAGGTTATTAAGGATATGTCAAAACAATATTTATCTATGGATGGTAATACTGCTGCCGCTCATGTCGCTTATGCGTTTTCAGAAGTAGCAAGTATCTATCCTATTACCCCATCTTCACCAATGGCCGAACATGCTGAAGAATGGGCATCTCAAGGGAAAAAGAATATCTTCGGATCAACAGTAAACATCGTTGAAATGCAGTCTGAAGCAGGGGCAGCTGGGGCTGTTCACGGCGCTTTACAGGCCGGCGCATTAGCAACGACATTTACCGCATCACAAGGTTTGCTGCTGATGATTCCAAACCTTTATAAAATTCAGGGTGAATTATTACCAGGTGTCTTCCACGTTGCTGCCCGTGCATTAGCAACTTCATCATTAAACATCTTTGGTGATCATCAGGATATTTATGCTTGTCGTCAGACAGGGATCGTTATGATCTGTTCTCATTCTGTTCAGGAAGTTATGGACTTAGGTGGCGTTGCTCACTTAGTGGCTATTAAAGCTTCCGTGCCAGTAATGCACTTCTTTGATGGTTTCAGAACTTCTCATGAAATCCAGAAAGTAGAAGTTATGGATTATGACACATTAAAAGAATTATTAGATTATGATGCTTTAAGAGCATTTAAGAAGAGAGCTTTAAACCCTTACTTAAACCCAGTTACACGTGGTTCTGCCACTAACGATGACGTTTATTTCCAAACTCGTGAAGCACAGAATGCGCATTATGAAAAAGTAGCTGATATCGCTGCTGATTACATGGCTAAGATCTCAGAAAAGACTGGTCGTCATTATGCGCCATTCACTTATTATGGTGATCCTGAAGCTGATCGTATCATCATCGCTATGGGCTCTGTTACTCAGACTGTCGAAGAAGTGATCGATACATTAAATGCCCAGGGTGAAAAACTTGGTTTAATTAAGGTACATTTATATCGTCCATTCTCTGCTAAGTACTTATTAAAAGTCTTACCAAAGAGTGTTAAGAAAATCGCCGTTCTTGATCGTACAAAAGAAATGGGCGCAACGGGTGAACCATTATACTTAGATGTATGTGAAGTCTTAAAAGACACTGACATCGAAGTTATTGGCGGCCGTTATGGTATGGGTTCTAAAGATACCACTGCCAAAGCTGTTAAGGCTGTCTATGATAATTTAGCAAAAGACAAACCTCAGCATCCATTTACAATCGGTATCGTTGATGATGTGACTCATTTATCACTCACAGAAGATCCAAACTTCCATGTAAAAACTGATGCTACGCAGTGCTTATTCTATGGTTTAGGTTCTGATGGTACAGTTTCTGCCAATAAGTCATCAATCAAGATTATCGGTGATAACACGGATTTATACTGCCAGGCTTATTTCGCATATGATAGTAAGAAAGCCGGCGGGGCAACACGTTCTAACTTACGCTTTGGTCCAACACCAATCCGTTCAACTTACTATATTAACGCCGCAGACTTTATCTCTTGCTCATTAGATAACTACGTCTTCAAATATGATATGTTACGTAACTTAAAAGATGGCGGACGTTTCTTATTAAATACAGAATTCAGCAAGGATGAAATCGCTAATTACTTACCAAATCGTGTTAAGAAACAGTTAGCAGAAAAACATGCAAAATTCTATATTATCAATGCGACTAAGTTAGCTGAAGAATGCCATATGGGTCGTCATACTAACACCATCTTACAGTCAGCTTTCTTCGCTTTAAATCAGAACATCTTACCATTAGATGAAGCCATCGCTAAGATGAAAGAAATGGCTAAGAAATCTTATGGCTCTAAAGGTGATGCAATCGTTGAAGCAAACTACAAAGCAATTGATGCTGGTAAAGATCAGGTTGTTGAAGTCCCTGTAGATCCTGCATGGGCTGACTTAGAAGTTAAGAACATCAGAAAAACAACTGGTGATGAATACTTCGATAACTACGTTGCACCAATCGATGCTCTTGAAGGTAACGATTTACCAACAAGTGCTTTCTTAGATAAATTAGATGGTACTATGAAGAATGGTATGGCGATCAAAGAAAGACGTGCCATTGCCGTATCCGTTCCTAAATGGAATAAAGATAACTGTATCCAGTGTAATAACTGTTCAATGGTATGTCCTCATGCAACCATTCGTCCATTCTTATTAACAGAAGAAGATATTAAGAATGCACCTGAAGATATCTCTAATGATGTCTTAAAACCAATGGGCAAAAACGTTGATGGTTTATCATTCCGTATTCAGGTTTCTCCAGATAACTGCGTCGGCTGTACTTTATGTGTACAGGCTTGTCCTGGCAAGAAAGGTGAAAAAGCCTTATCAATGGTTCCTGTTCACGATGAACTGAAACATGGCGATTTAGCAGCTTGGATGTATGAAAACGTTGAATATCGTGATGACAAATATCCTCAGACAACAGTTAAGGGTGTCGGCTTCATGAAACCTTACTTCGAAGCTTCTGGTGCCTGCGCTGGCTGTGGTGAAACACCTTATTACAGATTAGCTTCTCAGTTATTTGGCTCTGATATGAGAATTGCCAATGCAACTGGATGTTCATCAATCTACTCAGGCTCTTGTCCATCTACACCATTCACTGTTGATCATAATGGTCATGGTCCAGCTTGGGCTAACTCATTATTCGAAGACAACGCTGAATTTGGTTTCGGTATGAAATTAGCTGAAAACTACAAATCTAAGAGAATCTTAGAAATCATTGAAGCGAATAAAGCTGATGTAGAACCAGAATTAGCAGAAGTTTTAACAAAATATGAAGAAGCTAAAGGTCATAGAACTGAAGAAAAAGCACTTTATGATGAATTAGTTGCGAAAATCGAAGCTTCATCTAATGAAGGTATCAAGGAATTACTTGATATGAAAGAAGATTTAGTAACGAAATCTCAGTGGATCGTCGGTGGCGATGGCTGGGCTTACGATATCGGTTACGGAGGCGTTGACCATGTCTTAGCTAACGATCAGAACGTAAATATCTTAGTTCTTGATACAGAAGTTTACTCAAATACTGGTGGACAGTCTTCTAAATCATCACAGGCTGGTTCTATCGCTAAGTTCACTGCTAGCGGTAAGAAAGTTGCTAAGAAAGACTTAGCTCAGATTGCCATGGCTTATGGACATGTTTATGTTGCTCAGATCGCTATGGGTGCAAACCCAATGCAGGCAATCAAAGCCATGAAAGAAGCAGAATCTTATGATGGTCCATCATTAATCGTTGCTTACTCACCATGTAACGAACATCATATCAAGAAGGGCGGTTTAGCTAACTCACAGTTACAGGAAAAACGTGCTGTTGAATGTGGTTACTTCAACTTATTAAGATATGATCCTAGAAAGACTGAAGAAGGCAAGAATCCATTAACAATCGATTCTAAAGCCCCTGACTTCACGAAGTTCCGTGACTTCTTAATGTCAGAAAACAGATTCTCTCAGTTATTAAAGGTTAATGCAGAAAATGCCGAAGCATTATTTGCTAAGTGTGAAGCTGATGCTAAACGTCGTAGAGCAAGAGCTGAAGCTTTAGCTAAAGATTACGATGCAGCTGAATAATTGAGTTATAGGGATCCTCCTTACGGGGGATCTCTTTTTTGTCATATACCGAGCTATCAAATATCATTCCCTTTGTATGAATAATAAATAAAGGTAAAAATACGAAATTTAATAGTTACATAAGTTTTACACCAAAGAGTAAATTCAATTTTTTTGAAGAAGACGGTATTTCTTCTTCCTCCATTAAATTCCAGTATAATGAAATTAGGAATTTAAATAGAAGGAGAGGATACTAATGAAGAAAAAATGGATGTCCTATGTTCTTGCATGCCTGATGGCCATCTCTTTGATGCAGCCGTCAGTCATTATGGCTGCAAGCAAAAAGAAAGCGAGTATGAGAAAAACAGTACCCGCTGTTTCACTGATTACGGCGCAGGTGGATCGTACTCACAAGGATAAGGCTAAGATCACCTTAAAGTGGAAGCGTGTCAAAGGAGCGAAAAGTTATCAGATTTTTTTGCAGCAAACGAAGTTTGTGAAGAAAAAACAAAAGAAAGGCCGGAAGATTAAAATTAAAAAGGTTAAGAAAACGTACAATAAGTGGTTAAAGACGGTGAAGACAACAACCTTTAGCATAAGCGAGGCCTATAATAAAACGTATACTTTTACAATTACAGCGATCAATGGAAAATTGAAGAGTCAGGGTAAAATCATAAAGGTGAAAACAGGGAAGTATACACCAAAGAAGACTTCAACTGCCAATAAGATGGGATCAGAAACAAAGAAGCAGGAGATAAAACCTAGCGCAAAAGAAGAAACAAAAACTCCAGCAAATAATGATAAGAAACAAGGGATGAAATCAACTGCTAAAGAAGAAGCAAATACTACTAAAAAACAGGAGACGAAGCTTCCTGTCAAAGAAGAAACGAAACCAGCTACAAAAGTTGATCAGAAACAGGAAACACAAGTAGTCCCAGCAAAACCGGAAGAAGAGAAAACAGAAGTTAAGGAAGACCCATTGGTTTTTCCAGAAAGCCTGGCTGTGAATGTGGATGATACCGTTAAAATTCCTCTTTCAGGGAGTTTAAACGGCTATCACTTATCGGTTGATCAGCCGGACTATGTTGATTTAGCATTCGGGGACAATGGCTATGAAATAACAGGTCGTTCATCAGGAACTGTTGTATTATCCGCTAAAAAAGGTGATGATAAGAGGACATGTTTGGTGAGTGTGAATGAAAAATATACATACAATCTTGTACCTCTATTAGCTCCTTTTGGCTACAAATTTTTACTGCAGACAGAAGATCCGGATCCTCTGGATTTATGTTTTATAGATACCTCTTCGAAATATTGTGGGGGAGAATCAGCTTATATTGAATGTGCCCATTATTCCTATATCGATGTTGGGTATGTGGATGAATCGTTACAAAAAGTAAAGGGTGGATATCTTTTTGGGTGTGATTATTCTCCTACGGATGGCGGGGATCTGATCATGAAACGTCGTGTGAAACGTGATCAAAACAAAAGATATACAGATCCTTTTACAGCCGAAGATTTTCATCAATATTGTCAGTTTGACGGTGTCTTTTATACTCATCAAAAGGCATATGAAGGGCATTTAACTGATACAGCAATAACCCTTCAATTACCTGCACTCCAGGATCGTAACGACTATCTTCTTTCTCAGTATACAACTGCTAATATGACATTTTTCGAAAAAATGAATGCGATCGATGCGGCTTTACGACAGATCGGTACCGGCTGGCGAAACGTTTACAATACGCATGAACCAAAGGGTCACTATCCAAAGTCAACGCTTTCTTATGGGTCCCCTAATAGCCGCGAACTCAGTAAAATCTTTTTCTATACGACCACCGGGCAATATAAAAAGTACGAAAGTCAAGGGAAAGCAATGCTTGCCCAGGAACTGTATCCTTTTGCCCTTGAGGCGTCGCAGTGTGACAGACTGATGCAGGATATTGCGAAACAGTTAGAACCTGATGTCAATATAGTGAAAGATTGGTATAGTGAAACCTATTCCTATACGCTTCATGGTCAGAGTCAATATTATCATGGATATTGGCAGTTTGGTTATGGGGAACTGTATGATACCGATGTGACACAGCAGTTCCAATTTAATGGAGCCGCCGATGATCTTTCAACACAAACGTCAATGGAATCATTGCAGAACGTCTTAAAGGAATATAGGAATAAAGCTGAAAAGAGAACCGATGAGGTAGACAGTCAGTTATATGGTGATGATTTCAAAAATACGATCAAAGCAGGGGCTTGGATCAAAGTAGGAGACATATTGCAATCCAATACTGAAAAAAAGACATATGCTTACGTCTTAAATAACAAAGAAGGCTTAACACCGGTAACGGATGCCTGGGTCGATGGTCATTATATCAACACATATGGTGCGATCTCACGTGGGGCTCATTTTAGTGATCATGCCAAAGCGAGCATTATTTTGACGAATCAGACATATACGAATGCTAAAGGTGAAAAAATGACAGGGCCAATGGCCTATGAATACAATGCAAAAGCAGATGAATGGGTAGATTATGTGGATTATTTTGGTGGAAAAGGATCGCGAAGCGATTTACCTGAACAATTTGTTTTAAGCAGGGATGAAGTGAATCAAATGACGATTGACAGTCAGACAGATGGATTACCGGAGCATGGCTTTGTCTATGATGGCAGTCAGCCACCAGGAACACCGTTTTAATGAAGAGGTCCTTCGGGATCTCTTTTTGCATGCGATGCAAAGGCGAGTATCCCGCCAGTTAATAATAGACAGCTTGAGGCAAACATCAGATAAAAAGCAATCCCCTTAGTGGCATAGATATATTGAGGTCTTACTTGATCATATGAGAAGATAACATAAAGGGTCAAAAGGAAAGAACCAATCGCCGGGAAGATAATGATTTTCTGACGTAATAAGGCAAGTATGATACATAATACTGACAAAAGCAGAAAACACAGACCATAAGCGGTTTCAAATAAAGTATAGACTTTTGTGGTATTGATGATGATCATTGGTGTGGTAATGGTAAAAAAGGGTAAGAAGATGGTAATGAATAATAAGAAGGATCCAAATAAGGATAATAACTGCCAGGGCTGTAAAGGTTTATGATGGGAAGGAGCAGTATCATGCACATAGGGATCGTGATGTAATTCTTTCTTACAGTAGGGACAGTATTGCGCATCATCGGAAATGGGCTGACCACAGTATTTACAAAACATATTTTTCTCCTTTTGAAAGGGGCTTTGCGCCCCTTTGTTTATTTTAATATTTCTTTTTGAATAGCATCTAAGTCTGATGTTTTTGAATTATCACTAAACTGAATAGTAATCGTATCCTTGTCATCATAGCGTGGGATGATATGGATGTGGAAATGATGAACTGTCTGACCAGCTACTTCTCCAGCGTTGGTTAAGATGTTACATCCCGATGCGCCTAAGTTTTTCACAATCTTATTCGCTAACATAGCCGCGACCTGAAAAACGTGACCAACCACTTCAGGATCAGCGGTTAAAACAGAATCAAAATGTGCCTTAGGAATAACAAGGGTATGTCCTTTCGTAGTTTGAGATAAATCTAAAAATGCGATGCAGGCGTCATCCTCGTAAACAATTTTACCAGGAATTTCTTTTGCTGCAATTTTACAGAAAATACAATCTTCCATACTATGACCTCCTTACAAGTATTTTACTTCTAAATGCAACCTTTCGCAAGAAAAGAAAAAGAAGGCATTGCCTTCTTAGTCCTTAATATAGTTTTTGTTGATCTTTTTGATCGCTGCTTTTAACTTCTTATCATATACCGTGAACTTATATTTGTTTAAGTAGTAAACTTCAACATCTGAGCTGGTATCAGATAAGTTTGTTAAAGCGGTGATGATCTTATCTTTATTCGCTGTTTTGTCAGTGTTATAGACATATACCACAACGAACTTATTCGATGACTGTCTGATTGCTGTTTTGTAAACACCATCTTTACTCATCGCGGAGAATTCACCAAGTTTTGCCTTGATGCTCTTATTTAATGTACTGGTACTTGTTTTAGTTGTGACCATCTTGTAATCAGTCGCATTGGATTTGTAAGTTTTGTTCTTCATTAATTTGTTGAAGGCTTTTTCATCCGTTGCCTGTTTGATTAATTTGATGGCTTCTGATTCCTTAGAAACAGTGATCGCTTTAATATAAGAGACTTTATATTTCTTGATCACACTGTTGTAGTTATCAGTGAAATATTTCTTTTTTAAAACTTCCTGCTTTGCTTCTGGAATAACTGATGCTTTTTCAAAAGCAGAGACACTAGAATAGCCCATCGTGGTTGCGTAAGATTTTAATGAACCCATGTAAGAAGCATATTCTTTTTCTTTGCTTTTCACAATCTTATCAATATCTGACTGATATTTTGAAGTAGGGATCAGTTTATTAACGATGCCATTGTAAGCATCATCGACAATTTTCTGTGCCCCGGAACTTTTTAACATGTTTTCGAAGTAGCCTTGCTTCGTGATGGTGACATCACCGGTGATCAGTTTCTTGTTGTCAGAAACTTTCACGCTGTAACCATCATTATTGGAAGTGAGGACATACCCGGTGATTCCGCAAGCAATTAAAATGACCACTAAGACAATTAAAGCAGCGGCTTTTTTCGTAAATTTGAAGGTATGTTCATGTTTGACTTCTACTTTATGCACTTTACGGAATGACGAATAATCAGGCTCTGCAGCCGGTGTTTTCTTTTCTGCCATGCGTCTTACTTCCTTTCCTTAGCCCGTGCGGCTAACTGTTTTTTGACGTATGAAGTAACAGCTTTCTTGATCTTCGCATCATGATAAGAAACTTTATATGTATTGAAGACTTTATAAACAAGATAGTTATCATACGTTAATAATGGAGAATCGATCGTGACATTCTTTAATTCTTTCTTAATTGCAGCTTTATCGGTAGAATCACAATGTAAGATATAGAAAGCACTTGTGCCGGTAATAACTTTAGATGTCTGACCTGCTTTTAATTTTAAAGCCTGGGTCGCCACGTCACTTGAATAAGTAGAACTTAAAGAGTTGGTCGTATCAATGACACCTAATGACCCATTAGCACTTGCTGTTGAGGTATCAGAAGAATACTTTGCAGCGACGCTGCCAAAGCTCTGTCCTTCCTTTAATAAGGCCTGAACTTCTTTTAAGTTCGCTTTTTCATCCTTGCTTGGTGAACTTGGATTCGTTGAACTGATGGCGATGATCGATAATTTACGTGGCGTTGCCATTTTGTAATAGTCATTATAGACTTCATCAAAATGGGCTTTGACGTATTTCTTCATCATTTCGGCATACTGAATCGAATAAACAAGTTTCTTTTTATAATCACTGATGCTTGAATACTGACCTGATGATTTTAAGTCATTCTTCAATGCGGAAAGAGCTTCGCTTTCACTCGAATACTGCTGTTTATAAGAGCTTAAAACGTTCTTATACATATCTTCAGCGCTCTGCTTCATATCGTCTGTGGCAGGGAACTGCTCATCGATCAGCTGATCTAAGACATATGAGAAAAGGGAAGAATCTGAAGAAGCGGCAGTGCTTAACTCATTGTAGAGTTCATCGGCCGTAATATTATCGATTGAAGTGCTCGCTGCAACAGATTTGCCGTCCACTGTTTTGCCAGTTGTACATCCTGTTAACAAGATCGCACTTAATGCGATGGCCGTTAATTTTTTGGCTCTCATATTGACCTCCTTATAGATATTCACTAGGGAATCTTACCATAAATAAGGGGGCTTTTCAATAAAACGTACAAATTCCCATCATTCCCCACAGTGTTAAAAATAAACATACTAGGAAACAGGGAAAATAAAAATATCAAATGATTTGCGCTTGCAGGGGCAATAGTTTAGAATAACTAACGAGGTGAAAATTATGTCAGTATTAGATATTAAGGATCTCCATGTCAGTGTGGAAGACAAGGAGATTTTGAAAGGAATAAATCTAACTATAAAAACTGGGGAAACCCATGCATTAATGGGCCCAAATGGAAACGGAAAGTCAACCTTACTTTCCACGATTATGGGTCATCCAAAATATACCGTGACATCAGGCTCCATTACTTTAGATGGGGAAGATGTGTTAGCCATGAGCGTTGATGAAAGAGCAAGAAAGGGCCTTTTCTTAGGAATGCAGTATCCCGAAGCGATTCCTGGTGTAACCAACAGTGATTTCTTACGGGCGGCAATCAATGCCCGTCGTGAGGAACCAATGAAACTGTTCCAGTTTATTCGTAAACTTGACAGTGCGATCGATGAATTACAGATGGATGAAAACTTAGCCCATCGTTATTTAAATGAAGGCTTCTCAGGCGGGGAAAAGAAACGTAATGAAATCCTACAAATGAAGCTTTTAAATCCTAAATTTGCTTTGCTGGATGAAATTGATTCAGGCTTAGACGTTGATGCCTTAAAGATCGTTAGCGATGCTATTAATAATATGAAGTCAGATGAATTAGGATTAGTCATCGTATCACATTATGATCGTCTTTATGAATTAGTTAAACCAACACATGTGCATGTCTTAGTAGATGGCAAGATCGTGGTTGATGGCGGTTATGAAATTGCGGAACGTATTAATAAGGAAGGCTTTGAATGGGTCAAAGAACTAGGCGTTGAACTTAAGGAAGAACAAGACGAAAATATCAAAGGCGTACCTTCAATGTTAGGCACTTGCGCCGCAAAGGTTGTCACTGATGAATCTCAAAATTAGTTATGATCATTACATCGTTATTAACGATGGCCAAGTGACAGGGTCCAACCTTCCAGGCAATGTCTCTTTTGATCATGAAACCTTAACCTTAAGTTTAGGCGCCCCAATTACCTTACACGTGATTGTCATTTTAACTCATGACTACACTTTGCATTATCATGTGGGTGCGCATACGAAAGCAGAAGTCATTGAAACGCGTATTATGAACGCTGATGCCACGCTGACGCGTGACTTCGCCGTTGATGAAAATGCATCCTTCCATCTCTTTAATGAAAATGGCGGAAATGATTTACATACGCAAAGCTACGTTGATACCGGGACAATTGCCCGTGATGCAAACGTGGAAATGGGCTATGCTGAATTATCAGAAGCGCAGGTCAATGCCGATTATCATTATCATTTAACGGGTGTCAATGCGTCAATGCATGTCCGCATGGCAATTCTGGCAAAAGATGAGCAACGCAAAAAATATCGCATCAATATCGAACATAATGCTCCCCATACAACTGGCGTGATGGATAACTATGGGGTTGCTAAAGATCGTGCACACTTAGATCTCGATGGTTTAGGCACGATTAAGAAAGGCAATAACGGCAGTGAATCGCATCAGACCAATAAGATTATGGTCTTTGATCCTACTTGCTTTGCATCGGCTAATCCTTATTTATTTATCGATGAATATGATGTAGCGGCTTCACATGCTGCCGCGGTTGGCCGGATGGATGAAGAACATCTCTACTATTTACAGAGCCGTGGCCTTACCAAACGTCAGGCCATGCAGCTCATTACATATGGTTATCTTAAACCAGTTATTGAAATCGTCGATAACGAAAATCTCAAAGAACGCTTTGAAGAAGCGTTGACAAAGGCAGGTGCTTAACATGATCGATGTTGAAAAAATTCGTCAGGATTTCCCAATGTTTAAAAATCATGTGAAGATGCATGATCATGATCTGGTCTATCTTGACAACAATGCCACAACCCTAAAACCAAAGTGTGTAGCGGATGCCGTTTATGGCTATTTAACTGAATATACATCTAATGCCGAACGTGGCGATTATGATTTATCACATATCGTCGATACCAAATTCGAAGGGGCACGTGAAGATGTTCGTCGTTTCATCGGCGCAAAGGATAAACGTGAAGTGATCTTTACAGCTGGTTCAACCGACAGTTTAAATATGGTTGCTTACGGCTATGCTTTACATCACTTAAAAGAAGGTGATGAAATTCTTTTATCGCTGGCTGAACATGCCTCTAATACTTTGCCTTGGTTTGATGTGGCGAAGATGACTGGCGCTAAAATCAAATATATTGATTTAGATGAAAAAGGCGCAATAACTATTGAAAATGTGAAAAATGCCATTACCGATAAAACTAAGATCATTGCTTTAGCGATCGTTACCAATGTTATGGGTTATGTCATTCCCATCCATGAGATTGCCGCTTTAGCGCATAAACAAAATATTGTTGTCGTTTGCGATGGAGCACAGTCAGTGCCGCATATCAAAACCGATGTAGTCGCTGATGATATCGACTTTTTAGCATTCTCAGGCCATAAGATGTGTGGTCCAACCGGGATCGGTGTGCTCTATGGCAAGATGGCTTTATTAGAAGAAATGAAACCAGTACGTTATGGCGGCGGTTCAAATGCCCGCTATGAAGCGGATGGGGAGTTATCCCTCAAGAGTATTCCTTATCGCTTTGAATCCGGCACTCCGAATATTGAAGGTGTCATTGGCTTAGGCGCTGCTGTACGTTATCTCGAAAGCATCGGCATTGAAAACATCCATGCTTACGAAATAGAGTTACGTAAGTATGCCATTGAAAAACTGAAACAGGTTGATAAAGTCGAATTATATAACCCTGAAGCGACGGGTGCTATTGCGATGAATATTAAAGGGGTCTTCTCACAGGATGCTTCTTCTTTATTCAACACATATGGCATCGCTGTGCGCGCAGGGAACCACTGTGCAAAAATCTTAAAAGATTTCCTGCATGTCAATGCGACAGTCAGAGCTTCTTTATATTTCTATAATACGAAAGAAGATATCGACACATTTGTAGAAGTATGTAAGAAAGGAGATGACTTCTTAGATGCGTTCTTTGGATAATCCGCTGATTTTAAGAGAAATCATTATGGATCATTATGAAAATCCACGTAATCATGGCATCAAAGATGATCCTGCTTATATCAAAACAAACATGAACTCCGAAACGTGTATTGATAACATCGATGTTGAAGCCAAATTCAATGGCGATGTTATTGATGATGTGCGTTTTGATGGGGAAGCTTGTGCGATTTCCACTGCTTCCACTTCGATCATGACGGAACTCGTCAAAGGAAAAACGACTGAGGAAGCGCGTGATCTGATGAAAAACTATATGAACATGATCTTTGAAAAAGATTATGATGAAGATAAGCTTGAAGAAGCGATTGCGTTTAAAAATACGCATAAACAGGCTAATCGTATCAAATGTGCGACAATTGGCTGGAATGCTTTAGAAAAGCTTTTAGAAGAACATGAGAAGGAGGGGAAATAATGGCTGTCGATAAGACCAAATATGATGAGATCTCCTCAGATAACAGTGCTGACTTCATTGATGAAGAAGTAGCAGTGTTTAAAACGCCAAAAGGGTTAAATGAAGAAACTGTCAGAGAAATCTCCAAAATCAAAGGAGAACCAGACTGGATGTTAGAATATCGTCTGAAATCATTAAAATGTTTCTTGGAAAAACCAATGCCAACCTGGGGCGTTGATTTATCGGATATGGATTTCGATGAATATACGTATTATCTCAAACCGAGTGATCATACGACTGATAAATGGGAGGAAGTCCCAGAAACCATCAAAAATACTTTTAATAAATTAGGGATTCCCGAAGCGGAACAGAAGTTCTTAGCCGGGGCGAGTGCGCAGTACGAATCAGAAGTGGTTTACCACAATATGTTAGAGGAAGTGCGTGAAAAAGGCGTCATTTTCTTAGATATTGATTCTGGTTTAAGAGAATATCCGGAAATCTTTAAAAAGTATTTTGATACGGTTATTCCTTACAATGACAACAAGTTCTCCGCTTTAAACGGGGCAGTCTGGTCAGGCGGTTCATTTATTTATGTACCCCCTGGAGTGACTTTAGAAAAGCCATTGCAGTCATACTTCCGTATCAATAGTGAACGTATGGCCCAGTTTGAACGTACCTTGATCATCGTCGATCACGATTCCCATATTCATTATGTTGAAGGCTGTACAGCACCAAGCTATTCGAAAGATTCGCTGCATGCCGGGGTTGTAGAAATTGTCGTTGGCGAAAATGCCAGCTGCCGTTATACCACAATTCAGAACTGGTCTAAGAATATTTACAACTTAGTCACGCAGCGTGCAAAAGTTGCAGCACACGGCTCAATGGAATGGGTCGATGGGAATATCGGTTCAAAAGTGACAATGAAATATCCTTGTTGCGTATTAGCTGGCGAAGGCGCTAAAGGCTCTGTTATTACGATTGCCGTTGGGGATAAAGGGCAGATCATTGACTCGGGCGCTAAGATGATTCACTTAGCTCCACATACCTCAAGTCAGATCATTTCGAAGTCCATTGCCCGTAATGGCGGTCATGCGGACTTCCGTGATTTGGTGCGGATGAATCGGAAAGCATTCAATGCTAAATCTAAAGTTGAATGTGATACCCTCATTCTTGATGAACAAAGTGCCTCTAATACAATACCTAATAATGTCATGCTCAATAATGAATCAACGATTGAACATGAGGCAACGGTTTCTAAGGTTTCTGAAGATCAGCTCTTCTATTTAATGTCTCGCGGTCTGACTAAAGAGCAAGCGACCGAAATGATCGTGATGGGCTTTATTGAACCATTCTCACGAGAATTACCAATGGAATATGCGGTCGAATTAAATCAGCTCTTAAAGCTGGATATGAGTGACTCCGTTGGATAAAAAACAGGCGCGTAAAGCCATGATTCAGAAACGTTTCTCCTTAGATGAAGAAACGTTTCTTGCTTTGAGCGCATCCATTCGTCAGACTTTAGAAGAGACTGAAGCCTTTCAAAAGGCGCACAAAATCGCTATTTATGTCAGCTATAAACATGAAGTCGATACCAGAGAACTGATGAAGGATCATTTTCGTGATAAAGACTTCTATGTGCCGCGCATCGATCAGGATGATCGTATGCGTTTTTATCATATTCATTCCTTTGATGATTTAGCGCCAGGCTTCTTTGGTGTTGATGAACCAATGACCAATGAAGAATTAGATGAACCTGATCTGATTATAGTGCCTTTATTACTCTTTGATGAAAAACGCAATCGCGTGGGGTATGGTAAAGGGTATTATGATTATTATATGAAAGAAAGCAAAGCCCTTAAAGTGGGCGTAGCTTACAGTTTCCAGCAAGTGGAAACGACTGAGCCGCATCCTTTAGATGTGCCTTTAGATTTGATTATTACGGAAAAGGGAATCATTTGACAAGTAAACAAGACAAGACTACACTTTTGATGAGGTGAAGAAAAATGTTAAATGAAAAAGTCAGTACTTTGATTAATGAACAGATCAATAAGGAGTTTTACTCAGCTTATCTGTACTTAGAATTTGCGAACTACTATTATGATCAGGGCTTAGATGGTTTTGGTCACTGGTATGATATTCAGGCGCAGGAAGAAAGAGATCATGCTTTGTTAATGAGAACATATTTACAAAACAATGGTCATCGTGTAACCTTTGATGTCATTGACAAACCAGAAGCGACGCTTAATAGCTTAGAAGATCCTCTTACCCAGGGCTTAGCCCATGAAGAGTATGTCACTAGTCTGATTAATAAGATTTATAAAGCAGCGAAAGATGTTGATGATTTCAGAACGATGCAGTGCTTTGATTGGTTCGTCAAAGAACAGGGTGAAGAAGAAAAGACAGCGGATGATCTGCTCAAGAAGTTCAAACTCTTTGGCAATGATCCTAAAGGTCTTTATGCATTAAATCAGGAATTATTAGCGCGGGTTTACACCGCTCCATCATTAGTATTATAAAAAGATCACTGCGGTGATCTTTTTAAATGCGTAAAGCTAAGTAGAATAAGACGGCATCTTCAAAATGACGGGGATTCAAATGGGTTTTAGAAGCGATTGTATTGAGTCTTTGCTGGATGGTGTTTTTATGGAGATAGAGGGCTTTCGCGGTCTTCGTTAAAGACATCTGCTGATCATAATAAACTCTTAAAAATGCACAGTCTTCTTCCTTTAAAGGGGAGAGGATTTTTTGTTTATATGCTTTTTTCGGGGCTTCTTCTAGCGAGCTTAATAAGATTTCAATCGTTAAATCATCAAAACAAAGCAATCGGGTTTCTTTGATGGCAGCTAATGCGGTTAAGCTGCCTTGGTAAGAAATGGCCGCATCTTTTAACATCCTTGCTTGGCCGATCCCGCATTTTAAAGCGGGATTTTGTTTGATGAAAGTTTGCATTACGGATGACTGATTTGCATATACGTCATCCTCGATACAGACAATAAAGCTTTTTGGATACATATAAGCATACACTTCTTGATTGAATCGCTGACATAAAGACTGCAAGCTGCTTTCCATTCGGGAAATATTGACATCCTGAGAAAAGAGAAATGTCATGATGCGATAACGTTTCTCATGATCAAGATGGAAATGTTTGAGGCTGTCTTCAAAGTACTCGCGATTATCAACTTCACCAGTCGTAAGAGCGCGAATGAGGTAACGCTTTTGTAAATCGAGGGAACGATTGACCTGTGATAATTCCTGCTCATGTAAAAGCAGCGCGGTGATGCGCTCAGCGAGATGCGCATAGCGGCGGGCTTCTTCGGGCGGAGCAGTAATACCGACGACGGCAATGATTTGCTGGTGATAAAAGATGGGAATATTGATCCCTTCCCGGGCCCCGTTGAAATTATCGTCTAAGCCTACTTCTAAGGTTTTACCGGTTAAAGCGACTTGATGACCAATTTCGTGGTAAGTGCCAATCCGTTTAGGATTGGTGGAAGCACTGATCATGCCCTGGGTATTAATGAAGTTAATATTGTAGCCGCAGACATCGTGAATAGTATCGATAATCTGCTGGGATAAGGTATGTGAAATTGCCATAAGTCCTCCTTGTTCTTTATAACATAAGTGTAAAAATATAAACGCTTAAATATGGTATATGTACTATATCATAACTTGTTAAAAAATTCTATAATACGTATGAAGATAAAAAATAAACAAGGAAAGGTATAAAAATATGAAAGTAGTAACAGCGATTGATTCTTTTAAAGGATCCTTAACATCTCTTGAAGCTGGACATGGCGTCGAAACTGGATTTAAACGCGTTGATTCAGCAATTGAAGTCAATGTACGCCCTTTAGCGGATGGCGGGGAAGGTACTGTTGACGCATTAACCGAAGGCATGCACGGTGATAAAGTTTATGTCCAGGTGACGGGGCCATTAGGGGATAAAGTCAACTGCCCTTATGGCATTATTGCGGAAAGTCAGACAGCAATTATCGAAATGAGCGGCGCAGCGGGCATTACTTTGATTCCGCGTAATCAGTTAGACCCAATGAAAGCCACCACTTATGGGGTCGGCGAAGTGATTAAAGATGCCATTAACCGCGGCTGTCGTCGTTTCCTCATCGGCATTGGCGGCTCAGCCACAAATGATGGCGGTGTCGGCATGTTAATGGCATTAGGGTATGATTTTTTAGATGCTCAGGGTCAGCCTATAGCTTTAGGCGCGCAAGGGCTTAAAGATTTAGATCATATTGAAACATCCCATGTTTTACCAGCATTACAGGAATGCAGTTTTAAGATTGCCTGCGATGTAACAAATCCGCTTTGTGGAGCGCAGGGGGCAAGTGCCATCTATGGACCACAGAAAGGGGCCACTTCCGCTCAGGTCTTAGAAATGGATGGCTGGTTAGCGCATTATGCGAAATGCGCGCAAGCATTAGATGATACGATTGATGCCACATATCCTGGTACTGGGGCAGCTGGCGGTCTGGGCTTTGCTTTTAAAAGCTTTTTACAGGGAGAGTTAGTCTCAGGTATTTCCATGGTTTTAGAAGAAACAAAATTAGAAGATGCGATTAAAGAGGCGGATCTTGTCATTACTGGTGAAGGCCGCTTAGATGGGCAGACAGCGATGGGAAAAGCACCGATTGGTGTTGCCCAGTTAGCAAAGAAATATGACAAACCAGTGATCGCTTTTGCCGGCTGTGTCACCAAAGATGCGACTCTTTGCAATAAGCATGGCATTGATGCCTTTTTCCCGATTATGCGTAAAGCGACGACTTTAGATGAAGCGATGAATCATGACAACGCCCTTAATAATTTAGCGGATACCGCGGAACAAGTCATGCGATTAATCATGATGAAAGGAACAAAATAAATGGCTCAATTTACAACGTTAGGAGCGCTGATTGGGTTAGCGCTCTCAATTATTCTTATTATTAAAAAATTCCATCCTGCATACTCCCTTATGTTAGGAGCTTTAGTGGGCGGTTTGCTGGGCTCGATGAATCTTGATTTAACCGTCAATACAATGATGACCGGCGCAGCAAGTATGATGACCTCCGTCTTACGTATTTTAACGTCCGGCATTTTAGCGGGGGCTCTCATTAAAACCGGCTCTGCCGAAAAGATCGCCGAAGTGATCGTTCATAAACTGGGGCGTTCACGTGCTTTATTTGCGATTGCTTTATCGACAATGATTATCTGCGCGGTTGGCGTGTTTGTGGATATTTCCGTTATTACGGTCGCACCGATCGCTTTAGCGATTGGCCGTGAAGCAGGCTATAATAAAGAAAGTCTTTTATTGGCGATGATTGGCGGCGGAAAAGCTGGCAATATTATTTCACCAAATCCTAATACCATTGCCGTTTCAGAAGCGTTTAAAGTAGATTTAACTGCGTTAATGATCAAAAATATCTTACCAGCGATCGGTGCTTTGATCGTGACAGTTCTTTTAGCAAAGCTGTTATCACGACGCCAAGGCTTATTGGTCAATGAAGAAGATGTCGATTTACCAGGGCGCGCTTTGCCTTCCTTTATTCAGGCAATTGCTGGGCCAATCGTGGTGATTATTTTACTCTCATTAAGAAGTATCAATGTTACAGTTGATCCGATGATTGCCTTGCCGGTAGGTGGGTTGGTCTGCACGTTAGTGACTGGCCATATTCGTAAATTTGGTGATTTTAGCGAATATGGTTTAGGAAAAGTCACTGGCGTTTCCATTCTGCTTTTAGGGACGGGGACAATTGCCGGCATTATCAAAGCCTCAGCATTGCAGGGGGATGTCGTACATTTACTTAATGTCCTCAATATTCCGGCTTTCTTATTAGCGCCAATCTCTGGTATTCTGATGGCGGGCGCCACCGCTTCTACAACCGCGGGGGCAACCGTTGCCTCACAGACTTTTGCCTCAGTTTTACTCGCTAAAGGGGTTCCAGCTTTATCAGCGGGGGCAATGATTCATGCCGGAGCAACGGTGATCGATTCACTGCCGCATGGTTCGTTCTTCCACGCAACCGGCGGTGCGGTCAATATGGATATTGGTGATCGTATGAAACTGATTGCTTTTGAAGCGATTGTTGGCTTGACGAGTACAATTTTATCGGTACTTGTTTACTTGATTGCCTAAAATAGCGGCTAAGACATAGCGTCTTGGCCGTTTTTCCGTTTGGAACACTTGGCCGTTTTTCCGTTTGGAAACTCGTTGTGACTATTTTCATAATATGATATAATGATACTATATTTATGTGGCAATAATGTAAGTATGGGGTGAATAACAAGTGATTGAAGAAATTTCAGATAAAATATTACGCGGCCAGGATGTCAGAGCGTCACTCATTGCCTTAAAAAATACGCTCAGTGATGACGTTGAAATCAGAGATGAAGGCCTTTACAACAAATTGGTTGAATTATTAAAAGATGAGGATCCCAAAATTCGTAAGAATGCGGCTATTTTACTTGGCTCATTTAAGAAAACAGGGGTGAAAGAGATTCTTTTAGATGGCTATCATCACGAGACGATCGAGTTTGCGAAAGAAGGGTATTTAAAAGGCTTAGCGAAACAGGATTGTAAAAGCATTTTAGGGGAATTAAAAGAGATTCAGGAAGCTTTGGTGAATGATGATCATGCGGATAAAAAACATATTCAAGCCCAGTTAAAGATTTTAAATCCGCTGATTCGCAGCTATGGCAGCCACAAAAAGAAAATGGTCAAGCTGTTACATAAGGATGTCGATGTCATTTTAACGACGCTGCCTTATTATCAGTTTACGCTTTTTGAATATGTGCTTCACTTAAAATATAAGCCTGTTGGACAGGGTGTTTTAGTGCGTACCAACTCGGTTTATGATCTGTTACCGCTAAGAAACTATAAAGATATGATTATTCCATTAAAAGGCTGTGCCTTAATGGAAAAAGATGGTCAGGTGATTGCCTCACAGCTGATCCAGTCAAACTTATTAGAACTCTTAGATAATCTTTTTGATAATGCGGATAAGTTCTATTACAAGATTACTGATACATTTAGAGAAAAAGATCCAAAACTGATGGATACTGTCTTAAAGACCATGTTAAAGGCATATCCAAATAAATTATTGAATGCAACAAGAAATTATGAAATTGAAATTCTTTTAAAAGAATTACGTCCAGGGAAGATCAGTGCCTATTTGAAATTATCTATTTTACATAATCCGCGCTTTGATTATCGTAAAGAAGTTATTTCTAATTCCATGCAGCCATACGTGGCCGCAACACTTATGGAACTAGCGAAACCGTATATGATTGACTATGCGAAAGTGTTAGATCCTTTTGTCGGCAGCGGGATTACTTTAATCGAACGCTGCATGATGAAACCGGCACGCTTTGCCTTAGGATTAGATATTTATAGCAAAGGCCTTGAAGCCGCAAAACGAAATACCAAAGCAGCTCAGCTGCCAATTAACTATGTCAATAAGGATGCGTTACGTTTTGTCAATAGCGATCTGTTTGATGAAATCGTTACAGATATGCCAACGTATGCGCAAATGCATGATAAGAAATCTTTAACGCATCTCTATGATGGCTTCTTTGAAAGAATTCGCCGTTTAGTCAAAGCAGGTGGGTATGTCTTCTTATATACTAGCGAAATTGCTTTGGTTGAAAAGAATCTGCGTTTACAGAAAGATTACTTAACTTTGATTGAACATTACGATGTACCAAGAGGGAAAAATCTTCATTACTTCTTTATTATTCAGGTACGCTAGAGGAAAATACAAAATTTTCCTCTTTTTTTAATTTCTACTTGAAACCGCATACAAAAGTGGCTATATTGTAATTAGGATAAAGATTAAAGAAAGAGAGGTATAGACCCATGGGAACGTAAAACGTGCGATGGCACGAATGTGAAAGTCTGGTGAAACTGTCGAGTGTTTGAAAAAAATCTTAAGAAGGCGCACTTGAGGAAACACAAATAGTAAAAGTAATCAGATCATAAAAACGTTACTTTTAATTTTTCGAAATTTTCATTATTTCATGAGAGTGGTGAAATACCACTCCTCCTTTCTAAATTTATAATGAATCAATGAACACAAAGTAAAGGACGAGGTATAACACTCGTCCTTTATTGATGTTAAAAAGATATTTTCAAATTTCGAAAATAAGACTTGAAATCGATTACATTTATAATTATAGTATAGGTAGAAGAAAGAAAATAAAGAAAGTTGAGGGATAGACCCATGGGAACTTAAGCGCCAGGTGTGGCTATAATACACGAGTCGATCAGTAGTGTAAGAAATGAAAACTAATAAAGTACATAATAACTATTACAGTGAAGTTGTTTCCTCATCCCAGTAACCTTAAACAAATAAACTGTAGAAATAAGTACTATTTATGAATTATAAGTCATGTTGACTTTCCAGGAGTTATGAAAGCAAAAAACGGGTGCCAGTGGCATCCGTTTTATTCTGTCGTTGTGGAATCCGTTGTAGACTGCGTACTTGACGTATCTGTTGACTGATCACTGTTTGTATTACTTGAAGATGCGTTATCATCAGATGATGTATTCGTGCTCGCAGAGGAATTATCACTTGACGCTGATGATGTGTCATTTGATGTACTCGTTGAAGAACTGTTAGATGAAGAATCATCGTTGGTACTTGCTGATGCGTTATCAGATGATGTATTTGAAGATGTGTTATTGTCTGACGAGCTGCTGGTATTGCTTGACTGCGATGTGTTGGATTTGTTTTCATGCTCTGCTAGTTTTTGCTTTGCTTTATCTTTTGCTTCTTCGACAATATTAGAAGAGTTGCTCATGAACCAGTTATATGCTTTATATCCAGCTGTCCCAGCACCACCGATCAAGCCGGCTACAACGACTGCTTTAACAGCTTTAGAAGCTGCGGAAGTAGCGCCTTTAATGGCTCCCGTGGCTGCTCCTTTAGCGAGCGTGCCGCCGGCTTTGCCAAGCGTGCTGGCTGCTTTTTTCGCTGCGGAAGAAGAATGTGAGCGCGTAGCTTGACTGGAACTTGCTCGGCGTCCTAAGGATCCTAAAGTTGATGTCTTTTTGGAGCTGGAAGGATTAGAAAAGTTAATAGTAATGTTTTTACCTTTCTTTTCTTCTTGTTCTTCCTGCTGGTTATATGCATTTTCATCATAGTCAGCCGCGTGTCTTGGACCGGTCTGTCTAGGTGTTTCGTCGTTATCGTTAAATGTAAATCTCTTTGCCATAGTATCACCTCATTAATATATTTGGAGTTGAGACTTAACTCATTAGCTATTATATGCATAGGCGAGAAAATTACAATACGATTACGATAAAATTCTTTTCAAAATCGAAAAAAGCGTGATGGAAAGCGTAAAAACGGAAAATTATGTGAATTATAAAAAGGTGACATAAAATTGATCAGATCACATAATTTTAAGAAAAATTTAAGCTTTGTTTGAAGTTCCTTTTTTAGAATAATGGTAGTGTTCAATGAAGGAGAATCACCATGGTAAAGAAAATGCTTGCTCTCATGACAGCGATCTGTCTCTGCTTTGGAGCAGTAGTACAGACTTATGCAAAATCCTATTCGATCGCCTATCTGAAAATTAAAAATGTCACTTATACCGGCAGTGCTATTCGTAATATGCCGAAAGTTTATAATGAAAAAGGGAAACGGGTTCCTAGCCGTTATTTTTCGGTGATTTATGACGGTGATACGACCAATGCCGGCGTTGTTGAGGTGAGCGTTCATGGGACAGGCAAGTATGACGGCTATGCGACGGGCAGCTATGTTATTCGGAAACGTTCGATTAAACAATGTAAAGTCAGTGGTCTGAAATCCTATGATGCAAATCAGGGCTTTACTAATCAAGATCTTGCTATTACGTATAGGGGACAGGATGTCAGTTATCGTCTTTACTATGATTACTCTGCAAAACCAGGAACACATACGTTAAAAATAAAAGGTTTAGGGAATTTCACCGGAACCTTAATTAAGAAATACCGCATTTATGCGACAGACTAACATAAGGAGTGGGAAAGCGTGAAGAAAAAAATCATATCTCTAGCATTGGCGCTCGTAATGGTACTTGGCGAGACGATGCTGATGAGTGTCAAGACAAGTGCCTTAAGTATCGATGATGCGAGCGTCTTTTTAAAACAGCAGACAGCCTCAACCTGTACACTGGTTTCCGCCGCTATGGCATTACGTCGGAAAGCCTTATTGATGGGCGACGTTAACTGGGCAAGTATTACTGAAGACAGCTTAAAGCCAGTAGCCTGGAGCAATGGTTTACTCCATGACTTCAGCTATGCCACCGCGGATTACACATATACCATTTCTTATGGTGATGTCGATGGTTATGGCAATGCTAGTGATATTACTGGACAGGATAAAATCAATGCCTTAAATAATTTATTAGCAGCCCATCCGGAAGGTGTTGTTATCTATGCTCGTAATGGCGCTAATGGCTATACTGAAAAGAATCACGCAGTTTTGTTAACTTCTTATGTCAATAATGTGTTTTATGTAGCAGATCCTGCTGGGGCAAGTACTCCTGGCTTGATTACGATCGATCAGGCTTTACGTGTGAACGTCGAAAACGTCGCTTCTTATTGGTACGTATCAAACGTCACAGCGAATAATGCGCCCGTTGCTGATTCCGCTGCGACAGTTCAGGATCCAAGTGCGCCAGTCGCTGTAGCACCAGCTGTGACAGCCCTTGATGACGGCGTTGTTTCATTATCGAAGACATCTTATACGTATAATGGCAAAATCAAAAATCCTACTGTTAATGTGACACTGAATAATAATGCATTAACACGTGATGTGGATTACACTGTTTCTTATGCCTCAAATCGTAAAAGTGTAGGCAAACATAAGATTGTCATTACAGGTATTGGCGGTTATAGCGGTACTTTAACGGCCACTTACAAGATTTCTCCGAAAAAAACAAAAATCACTTCTGTCTCTGGAAAGAAGAAAAGCGCATCAATTAAATATGCGTCACTAGCTGGCAATGTTAATTACCAGGTGGCTTATCGTAAAGCGGGACGTGTGAAGTGGAATTATACATATACGAAAAGCGCTAAGAAAACCGTGAAAAATTTATCGCGATCATCACGTTATCAATTCAAAGTACGCGGCTATAAAAATGGCGCGTATGGAAAATATTCAGCGGTGCGCAGCGTGAAAGTGAAGTAGACCAGGCAACTGGTCTTTTTTAATTTCATGGTATGAAAATAAATTACATATAGATGGAACTTATGAAACTATTTACCGAATAAGCGATAACTATTTTAGAATATGAAAACATATGCTATAATGTGGGCGATTGGAGGGGACAGGATGAGTTTTCATCAAATACATATTGGTGACATTATTGATGTCACAATTACGGGGATCCAGCCTTATGGGGCCTTTGCATTACTGCCGGACCATAGCAGCGGCCTGATCCATATTTCTGAGATTTCTGATCGTTTTGTCAGAAGTGTTGGAAACTATGTATCGATAGGAGAGACAATCAAGGTCAAGGTCATTGATATCGATCCTAAAACTCATCAGGCGAAACTTTCACTGAAAGCTGTCGCGAAAAGCCGTCGTAAATGTCGACGTCATCGTCAGCTGATTGTGGAAACACCTAAAGGTTTCCAGCCACTTAAAGAAATGTTGCCTCGGTGGATCAGTCGAGGCATCAATAAGGAGGAAGATGTATGATCAAGGTTGATTTAAGTCATGCCAAATTAGCTGAAGACTTGAATGATTATAAGGATAAGGTTGCAGAAATCCATGATATGATTCACAACAAAACGGGTGCTGGCAACGATTTTTTAGGATGGGTAGAATTACCTACAAACTATGATAAAGATGAAGCTGCTAGAATCAAAGCAAAAGCTGCTGAACTTTCTAAAGAAATCGATGTATTACTCGTTTGCGGGATCGGTGGCAGCTACTTAGGTGCTCGTGCAGCTATTGAAGCCATCAATGGTTTATATCCAACAAACAAAGTAGAGATCTTATATATCGGTAATACATTCTCATCTACTTACTTAGCACAGATCAAGGAATATGTAAAAGACAAGGAATTCGGTATCAACGTTATTTCTAAGTCTGGGACTACCACAGAAACATCTGTTGCTTTCCGTATTTTCAAAGAATTACTGGAAGAAACAAAAGGTAAGGAAGTGGCTGCAAGACGTATCGTCGCTACAACTGATGCCCACAAAGGTGCATTAAAGACATTAGCTGATCAGGAAGGCTACGAAGAATTCGTTGTCCCTGATGATATCGGTGGTCGTTACTCAGTATTAACAGCTGTAGGTTTATTCCCAATTGCTATGGCTGGTATTGATATCGATGCGATGATGGAAGGTGCTAAAGCTGCTCAGGATCATTACAATAACCCTGATTTAGCTACTAACGATGCTTACAAATATGGTGTTGCTCGTCAGATCTTAGGTAAGAAATATCCAGCTGAAATGTTCGTTACTTACGAATTACAGTTAAGCAATGTCGCTGAATGGTGGAAACAGTTATTCGGTGAATCAGAGGGTAAAGAAGGCAAGGGGATCTTACCTCATTCAGCAGTCTTCTCAACAGATTTACACTCATTAGGTCAGTTTATCCAGGAAGGTTCAAAAGTCTTATTTGAAACCGTCTTAAAAGTGACTAAACCTCAGTTAGACTTAACTGTTCCAAGTGATCCTGATAACTTAGATAACTTAAACTACTTAGCAGGCAAAACTGTTGATTATGTCAACAAGAGAGCTTGTGAAGGTACAATTGATGCCCATGTCAATGTCGGTGGCGTACCAAACATTGTCATTGAATTAGATGAAATGAATGCTTATAGCTTCGGTTATATGGTTTACTTCTTCGAAAAAGCATGTGCTTTATCAGTTTACTTATTAGGCGTAAACCCATTCAACCAGCCAGGTGTTGAAGTTTACAAGAAGAATATGTTCAAATTATTAGGTAAACCAGGTTACGAAAAATAATCTTTCAGAAGGTGTCTATGATGGACACCTTTTTTGTACTTATTGAGCTGAGTTCATGACTTTTCTTCAATAATCATTCTTAAAAACGAGGCACTTGCCTTTTTGTACTAAAACTTTTTTGTCTTATTTGAGAAAAGGCGTTGACACATATGAGGTTGCATGATATATTATATGAGCACTGAAGCGGGGGTTTAGCTCAGTTGGGAGAGCGTCTGCCTTACAAGCAGAGGGTCAGCGGTTCGAGCCCGTTAACCCCCACCATTTTTATATCTTGCCGGCTTAGCTCAATTGGTAGAGCAACTGACTTGTAATCAGTAGGTTGTGGGTTCAAGTCCTATAGCCGGCACCATTTTTTGGGGAGGTAGCGAAGTGGCTAAACGCGGCTGACTGTAACTCAGTTCCTTTTGGTTCGATGGTTCGAATCCGTCCCTCCCCACCAGTCGTTGGGCTATAGCCAAGGGGTAAGGCAACAGACTTTGACTCTGTCATTCCGCTGGTTCGAATCCAGCTAGCCCAGCCATCCTGCGACTCGCTAGCTCAGTTGGTAGAGCATCTGACTTTTAATCAGAGGGTCAGGGGTTCGAATCCCCTGCGAGTCACCATTCCCTATATGATATAAAGCTTACCGAAGGGTAAGTTTTTTATTTGCATAAATATGAATGAACATTCATGTTTAAGAGCATATGACTTCTCTTTATAAACGACATGCGTTATAATAACAAGCGAAATGAGGTGGAACTATGGATACAGTAAATAGTACAAATGAAACAGAAAAGAAATTTGCGACCAGTGATGATCCTGAAACTGAAAAAAAGATCATTGAAGTTATTAATAAATTAAGACCTTACTTACAGCGTGATGGCGGCGATCTCGAATATGTCAAATTCGAAGATGGTGTTGTTTATGTCCATGTATTAGGGGCATGTTCAGGCTGTATGTTCATCTCTGATGATATTAAAGAAGGTGTTGAATTAATCTTAGTCGAAGAAGTGCCTGGGGTTAACGAAGTCATTGCTATTTAATATTGACAACGAAGATGAACCGTTTATAATGATCTATGTTATACAAAAATAATTAAAGCTCTTATTAAGAACCACATAGATGCGGATCGTTTTAAAGTGGTGGCAACCCTTTTGATAGAAGGTGCCTGAACCAAGCAAGATTTGTCTTGAACAATAAGAGGAAATGCTTTGAGCTTTCCTCTTGAAAGCTTTTTTTATTAACTGGAGGAGGAAAAGCATGAAAGAAAAAATTTTATTTACTTCAGAATCAGTATCTGAAGGACATCCTGATAAGGTTTGTGATCAGATCAGTGATGCTATTTTAGATGCCTGTCTGAAGGAAGATCCTAACTCACGTGTTGCATGCGAATGTTTCACAACGACAAACTTAGTTGTCATTGGTGGTGAAATTACCACTAACGCTCACGTGGATTATGAACAGGTAGCTCGTGATGTCTTAAGAAAGATTGGTTATACATCAGATGAATTAGGTATTGATGCTGATCATTGCCGCATTGAAGTTGTTATGGATACCCAGTCAAGCGATATCGCTTTAGGAACCAACAACGAAGTTGGCGGAGCTGGTGACCAGGGGATTATGTTTGGTTATGCGACCAACGAAACCAAAGGTTATATGCCATTACCAATTTCTATTGCCCATCAGTTAGTGCGTTATGCTAGTGAATTACGTCATGAAGGAACCTTCAAATGGGCTCGTCCAGATATGAAATCACAGGTTACGATTGATTATACGGAAGAAACACCTAAGATTGATACAATCTTAATGTCGATCCAGCATGATCCTGACTTTGATGAAAAAGAATTCAAACGTTTCATTAAAGAAGATATTATGGATAAAGTCGTTGATGATTATGGTTTAAATCATGACTATAAGGTATTTATCAATCCGACAGGTCGTTTTGTGATCGGCGGTCCACATGGTGATACTGGTTTAACCGGACGTAAGATTATCGTTGATACCTATGGCGGATCTGCGCATCATGGCGGCGGGGCTTTCTCAGGGAAAGACCCAACCAAGGTAGACCGTTCAGCGGCTTATATCTCACGTTATATTGCGAAGAACTTAGTCGCCGCCGGATTATGTGATCGCTGTGAAATTCAGTTATCATATGCAATTGGGGTAAAAGAACCAACTTCTGTTTTTGTGGAAACTTATGGAACAGAAAAGGTGTCAAGAGATGTCATTTTAGAAGCAATCAAAAAGGAATTCAATTTGACTCCACAAGGGATTATTGATACACTCAACTTAAGACAGCCTATTTATTCAAAAACTGCTGCTTATGGTCACTTTGGAAGAAAAGAATTCCCATGGGAAAAGCTTGATAAAGTGGATACCTTAAAACAGTACTTAGATTAAGAGGCTCTGCGTGAGTCTCTTTTTTTACAAGGAGTGATTGCATGGATATTAAATTAATAAAAACACGGGCAAAACAGGAACTTATAAAAAATAAAGAAGGGCTCATTCGTGTCGTTCTTATTGACGGGTTCATTCTTTTGATTCCTGGTTTCTTTACCGCTAATGATTATACGACGATTATTTCGCTGATTGTTACGCTCGCATTTTTAACAGTGCCTCACGGTCTAGTAGTCAGCGGCCTGAAGTTTATTAATGGTCAGGGTGAAGAAGTCGATGAGAGCGATAGTATGGTAGGTCTTAAAAGATGGCGAGAACTCTTGCCGACCTATGTTTTAAATGTCTTATATGTCCTCTTATATACGCTTATTCCCGTTATTGCGATGATTATCGTCTATACGATGAGTGGCGGTTTCCTCACCAGCAATAACATGATTTCTATGGGGCTATTAGGAGTGGCAGCTGTTGTCTTAGGTATTTATGTAGCTTTTCGCTTGTTATTAACACCTTATCTTTTAGAAGATTATGGGATGAAGAAATCAGAAGCAATCAATGCCTCAAGAGAACTGATGCGTGGTCATGTCTTTGACTATGTGAAGCTGGTGCTTTCCTTCCTGCCTTTTATCATTATTCAGGCTCTTATCACTTATGGTTTAACCTATGTGTTAATGCTTGGTTTACCGGCTTTTGTGGTAGAAATTATTGTCAGTGTTGTCTCATTGATCATTGGTGTTTATACCTATTTACCATTATTAACGGTATCTACAGCCGTCTTCTATAAAGAGCTTGCTTATCGTGCTTATCATTGAGGGGTCATGTGACCTCTTTTTTTAGTGCGTTATGACCTTTTAACGAAATTTTTATAATATGATAATAACAAGTGATTTTTATTTATCGGTATAGTATAATATAGGTAGAAATTCAAAAGGAGGTATTCATATGAAAGTTAGTATTAGAGGAAAGAATATTACCGTTACACCAGGGATCCAGGAAAAGGTAGAAAAGAAACTTTCTAAGCTCGACAAATACTTTATTACTAAAGATGTAGAAGCAAAAGTATTAGTCAGAACTTATCCTACTGGTCAGAAAATTGAAGTAACGATTCCTACAGAATACGTCTTATTAAGAGCAGAAGAGGTGAATGATGATCTTTACGATGCGATTGATTTAGTCGTTGATAAGCTTGAAGGTCAGATCAGAAAGTACAAGACAAGATTAAGCAGAAAGTCAAAAAATAATAAACTTGCATTCAATATCGCTACATTAGAAGAATTAGAAGATGATGGCGAAGAAGATGTCATCGTGAAAACAAAGACCATTAATCCTAAACCAATGGATATGGAAGAAGCAATTATGCAGATGGAATTAATCGGTCATACATTCTTCGTATATCTTGATACGGAAAGCAATAAAGTCAGTGTTGTCTATAAACGTGATAATGGCGGTTATGGCTTACTGGAAACTGAATAACAAATATGTAAAAGGGGTCGCATTGATCCCTTTTTTAAAAGGAGCTAAATATGGATATTACAGAAATGCGAATGCAGGCTAAAATGCACCTGCGCAATCATAAACTGACAATGATCTATGTCTGCCTGATCATCGGTCTGATTAATTTCATACCTAATGTTTTACCAAATACAACAATAGGTAATAGTTTATCACTTATTTTGATTTTGCTTTTGGTGCCGATGAATCATGGTTATATCACCAGTTCTCTCAAGTTTGTCAGAGGCTTAGGGGATCAGGTCGATGAGAAAAAAGATGGTTTTGTTGGTATATTGCGTTTTAAAGATCTTTTTACAACGTATTTTCTGCAGGAAGTATTATCTGCTTTACCATTATTAATTGTCGGTATTGCGGGGTTATTGCTGAATGCAGCGAGACTGCATGATTTACCAAGTTTACTTGCGAATCCTTCTGCTTATATTGCCTCGATGAATTTAGAAAAGATTCTATTCTATTACTTTGTTTTGGTCTTTGCATCTTTATGTTTAACTTTTTGGTTAACTATGCGTTTGGCGATGACCGGCTATTTATTAGAAGCCAAGGGCTTTAAAAACTTTTCTGCCTGTAAACAAAGCTTTCAGATGATGAAAGGCTACTGCTGGCAGTATTTTAAACTGCTTTTTAGTTACATCCTTTGGATATTTTTAGCGATGCTTTTACAAAATAGTATTATGTCCTTATTACCTGGTATCATTGGTGCCTGCCTTGCTGGCGTTGTCTCGGTCATGTTTCAGGCTTATACATATATGCCAGAACAAAATGTGGCGGTGGCTGTGATGTTCATGCGTCTTTTGAATATTTATAATATGAATGATGATAACCTCTAGATCCTGCGGGATCTTTTTTATTTGGCACACGAATATGCATTGTATAATAATAAAAAATAGAGAAAAGACAAATGAAGTCTATAGAAATAAGAAAATAGCGAAATAATAATAAAATTATATTGAATATTGTATACAACAAGAGTATAGTATAACTATCCTAAAGGGGGGGATATTTATGGATATCAAAAAAATAGTAAGTTTTGGGTTATGTGTCGCCATGATGGCTGGCTGTTCTAGTGCCTCAAAAACCAATAACGTTTTTCGCTATGCGACAGAAACAGATATTATGTCAATGGATCCGACGATTGGGACTGACGGGACTTCAATGGATGCGATGCATGCCATTAATGATGGCTTGGAAATGTTTGACCGCAATGGAAAAGTTGTGGCTGGGATCGCTAAGAGTTATGATCTCTCTAAAGATCATAAGACTTATACTTTCCATTTACGTAAAAATGTCAAGTGGGTGGATTACCAGGGAAAAACAGTTGGCAGCCTGACCGCTAAAGACTTTGTCTATGGCTGGCAGCGCATCATTAAAAATGCTGGTGAATATGCATATATGCTTGGCTCTAGTGGCGCTAATATCAAAAATGCGGATCAGCTCATTAATAAAGGAACAAAAGCAAGCGCGAGTGAACTTAATACCTTAGGGGTCAAGGCAAAAGATGACTATACGCTAGTCGTGACGCTTGAACAGCAGGTACCGTTCTTTATTTCATTAATGCCATTTGGCGCTTTCTATCCGGAATATCAGAAATATGTCGAAGCGAAAGGTAAAAAATACGCTTCTAACTATAAGAATCTGATTTCTAACGGAGCTTTCATCATGACCGGCTGGACGAAATCAAAATCCGCTACTTTTATCCGCAACACAAAGTATTGGAATGCTTCGGCTGTCCATTTATCAAAGATGGTATGGCAGTTAGGCTTAGACGCAAAGAGTGCAGCGGCTTCCTTTGACGCAGGAAACCTCGACTATGCGCCATTAACCTCTTCATTAGTTGATAAATATAAAAATCAGAAGACTTTTACAACGTTTGCGGATGGGCATTTACATTACTTAGAACCAAACATGAAAAATAAATACCTCAAAAACTTCTACATCCGTAAAGCCTTATCTTTAGCAATCAATCGCACGGAGTTATGCGATAAAATCTTAAAAGATGGTTCAACAGAAGCCAATGGTTTTGTACCTAAGGATTTATGTGCTTCACCAAAAGGGGTGGACTATCGTAAAGATGTCAAAGAAGACTATACAAAGTACAATTTAAAAGAGGCTCAGGCAGCATTTGATAAAGGCTTAAAACAGTTAGGCAAGAAATCGATAACCTTATCCATTTTATACGGGACCGATGAAATTGCGATGAAAGATGTGGCGGTTTATGCGCAGTCATGTTTCTCTAAACTGAAAGGCTTAAAGTTAAATATGGTCGCAACAGTTAAACAGGATCGTGTCAATAACCGTGAACCGAAAGGGCAGTTTGATATTACTGTAACACGCTGGGGTCCAGATTATGCCGATCCAACAACTTATCTCAACTTATGTGAAACAGGGAATACTTTCAATCGCGGAAAATGGTCGAATAAGAAGTATGATGCTTTAATGAATCGAGTTCGTAAGGAGACAAATATTTCTAAGCGCTGGGAAGATATGAAGGAAGCAGAAAAGATTGCGATGGAAGATTATGCCAAGATTCCTTTATTCGATAAAGGCGGCGCGGCTTTATGTTCTACGAAAGTGAAGTATCTTGTCCATAAACCAGTTTGTGTCCCTTATACATTTGCATACGTTGAAATGAAATAATGACAAAAGACGAAAGGTGAAACGAATTCACTTTTCGTCTTTTTTGCTTATTGCATATGTTTAATTTCTCTGATTTTTTCTGATTCACGATACTGCTCTGCTTCAGGTTCTTTTTTGAAAGTAACGAGCGGATCAAACTGTTCATGAACAATTTTCTCGATGTCACTGAGTGGAACTTTGAAGAATTCTTTTCTTGGATTCATGAGATTCACTTTATTTTGGTCAAAAGCATTATGCAAGAGGGTTTCAAGATGTGGTGCATCATCACTAAAAATCATCGCATGAACATCAAATTTGAAAGGGACAGAGGCAGAACTTAATTCTTCGATTCGTTCAAGCGGTTCAAGTCTGCGGGTCATGCCAATCTTATACACATCTTTTCCAAAAGCACCAATATTGGAGATAATGTACACATATCCTGCTTTCGCATTGGCTTCACGATAATCGACATCATCCATTTCTTTATTTTTATCCGCAATTTTCGTTTGTAAATCTGTGACTTGCGATTTCCAGGTACTAAGTTCTTCAGGTTTGATGGTATCAGCTTTAGCGATGAGTTCCTGTAAAGCATTGTTAAACTGAGTGAGATCTTTATTGATTTTCTTTTTGGCGGCTTTAATTTCAGCTTGCAGCTTAGCCTCTTCTCTCGCTTGCGCGCGTTCTTCACGTAATTTTTCTTTTTCATCTTGTTTCATTTGTTCATATTCGTAACAAAGATGCAGTTCATCAATCTTTAAACGCGCATATTGATGTGTAACGGAAATCTTGTTTCGAACATTAAGCTTATCAAGCTGTTCACCGATTTTGACGATCTTCTGTTCAATACGTTCGATATTATTGTATTTTACTTTCGCAATCTGATTATCACATTCGTTATTGTAAGCACGTAAATAGAGTTTCATATTATCGTTGTTCATTTTACGGCCTTCCTCTTCAGAACCGGAAAGAGTCCAATGATCAAAAAAATTTAAAGCTGTCCTATTCTTGATCATTTCTTTTTGCTTGGCTCTTACAGCTTTGATTTTCTCTGCGTACTGACCGGAATCCAGGCAATGATAATGTGGTTTATAAAGGCCAAACTCGCTTACTTCAATATCATCATTAATGTCATTAAGAGTTCGTGTTTTTTCACTAATCGCAATGTCTAAATCAGCGATCTTCGTATCAAGTGGTACAATCATTTGTTTTTTAGCTTTGATCTCTCCATCAAGACGCGTACATACTTCTTTTTTATTAGCGATCATTTGATCAATATCACTGATCTCTTTGCCTTTTAATTGCGCAAGCATGCTATTCGCTGAAGAAAGCTGCGCTTGAAGCACTGCTAATTGTTTTTCGAGTTCATCAATTTTGTCGAGTTCTTTTTTTGTTAAAAAATCCCATATCCATCCTTCTTTCTGTTTTTGTGCAATGATAAGTGATTGGAATCACGTATTGCATATCTATTATTATAATACGGATGACTAAATGAGTGTGATAAACACACATGAAGTAATAAAAAAACGAAAGGTGAAACAAAATTCACTTTTCGTCATTTTTTTGTGAGATTAGGGGGATTAATCTTCTTTAATATATATAGAGGGAGAAATGAGATCCCCCTGATAGACATCCTGTTTGACCATCAGTTTATCAATATCATTAAGAATTGTAGTTTTGTTAATCGACCATTCTGGTAAATACAGTTCACTAACCATGGCATCACCGGTTAAACGTTCAATGACGACGTGGTCAGGGATCAGGCGCAGCTGATCCACGACTAAGGCAATATACTCTTCACGAGAAAGGGTAGGAAATGGTTTCTCTAGATATTCGTAATAAAGCTTGGTATGTTTCATGATATAAAGAGAATGAATCTTTAGGCCTTGGATATCGAGTTTGCCGACTTGCCGCGCTGTCTCTAACATCATTTCATAAGTTTCTCCCGGCAAGCCATTGATGATATGGACACAGACATCGAGATGATACTTACGCAAAAGGGCTAACCCTTTTTGGAATGTTGCAAAAGTTTCACAGCGATTAACCCGCTTGGCAGTTTCATCATGAATTGTCTGTAGACCTAATTCGAGATAAACATCTGTTCTGGTGTTGAGATCCGCCAAGTAAGCGGCAATCTCTTCGGTAATACAGTCAGCGCGCGTCGCAATGGCAATGCCGACGACATGATCTAAACCGACAAAAGGTTCAAAACGTGATTTAAGAACATCTAAAGAGGCATAGGTATTTGTATAAGCCTGAAAGTAGGCGATAAAAGCGCAGTCTGGCCATTTCCGGCGCATGATTTGAGACTGTTGAAAAAACTGGGTCATTAAGTCATCATTCACATCACCGGCATATTCTCCCGCACCTTGGGAGCCGCAAAATGTGCAGCCGCCATAACCGAGTCGACCATCACGATTAGGACAGGTGAAATCCGCATTTAAGGTGACTTTGGCCACTTTCTGATGATATTTGGTTTTTAAGAAATAGTTATAAGTATGATACCGCTTGTTATCAAGGGTGTATTTAAATAAATTTTTCATAGGCTGATTATAACAGGTTGTCACAATGAAATGAAGGTGAAAAGATGAACCATCACACAATTCATCAGGGCTTAGAAGGCATGATGAATATCGATGCATTTGAACGGCGTTATAAGCAGACACTGTTATTATGCGAAGCTGTGGAGCTGCTCTCGCCTTATCAGTTACCTCAGGCAACGGGAGAGATTCTCTTTATCGATGGGCGCGGTCTGGAAGATCCGGAAACATTCTTACAACTCTTGCGGGATTTATCTTCGCAAAAGCTGATTGTTGTATTAATGGATGAAGAACGTTTATTACAGCGTTACTGCGTATCTATTGAACAGTCTTTATCAACGCATCAGTGCTTTTGGCTTTTATGGCTGTGTTTCATGATGATGTTTGCCTTTGTATTTGGCATGCATTATCGTCATGATGATCTGCATTACAAGCAGGCGATGACTATTCCTCAGGCTATTGGTGTTAGCAGTAAGAAAAACGTAATCTTGCATCCCAGGTCAAAAGATGCCTTATATACGAGTAACGCGCATTATCGTTTATGCGGCTTATCCTATGATCACAAGCATTATCAGATGAATACAACTTTACGTATTTATGATGAAACAAAGAGTGTCACGCAGGTGATCAAAGGGCGTTTACCGAAAAAAGCTTATGAGATCGTCTTACCGATGAATACCGCGTTGAAATTGCATATTGATCATTTGCCAAGTTTTCCTTTAACGGTTTATTATGCGCGCGGTCGTAAGGTTCGTGGCACTAATGTAATCGTGACTGGTTTGGTAAAGCGAGAGACGCATGATGTTTTTTATAGCACCCCCAATTCATCATGTACAAGAATCTCTCAAGCCTTTCATCAGAAGGTAAAACCAGATTATGGCATTATTTATACATCTGGCAAGATGGATCAAGGGTATCGTTTTTATCAGAGTCATTATCCTTGGTATACTTTTCGACGTTTGGATGTTGCGCAAAGGAACAAGACATTAGATATGTTTTGCGCTGTATTAGGAGAAAGTGCTTTTTTTATGTTAATGCTTGGCATGCTTTGTTTGCGTAAACAAAGGGTAAAGAAACTGTTATCAGTATCCGTTTTTGCCTATGGCTCAAGTTTACTTCTGATGGCAATGATCGTATCTCTTTTTAAAATGCAGGTGCAGGCTTCTTCGATTAATCAGGCTTTCACTTTATCCATTGATTTAAAGCCTTATATTTTGATCTTGGTGCTCTTAACGCTTACTAGCTGTATTACGCATCTTAGGAGTTGAAGGGCTTAAGAAAATGTGTTATAGTGATGAAGACATTTGAAATCGTTGAACAGGAGTAGTAATAATGTGACATTGCAGAGAGCCTATGGGTGGTGGAAATAGGTATGGTGAAATTATGAACTCACCTGGGAGATGTATCCGTGAAAGCGGATATCGTATGACTGCGTTAAAGTTATTAAGTGCATGACTGGTCTCATGAATTCAGGTGGTACCGCGAGAAATTCGTCCTGAAACATGAGGCCTTTTTTGTTAGGAGGAAAGAAAATGAGTTACGATCACATCAGTGTCGAAAAGAAATGGCAGAAATACTGGGCTGAACATGAAACATTCAAAACCGATGGCTATGATTTTTCAAAGCCTAAATATTATGCCTTAGATATGTTCCCTTATCCATCAGGACAGGGTCTTCATGTCGGTCATCCAGAAGGCTATACCGCTACCGATATTATCTCTCGTATGAAGAGAATGCAGGGCTACAATGTCTTACATCCAATGGGATTTGATGCCTTTGGGCTGCCAGCTGAACAGTTTGCGATTAAAACTGGTCATCATCCCGCTGAATTTACTTATAAAAATATTGAAAACTTTAAACGACAGATCAAGTCATTAGGTTTCTCTTATGACTGGGATCGTGAATTTGCGACCAGTGATCCTGATTACTATAAATGGACCCAGTGGATCTTCACAAAATTATATGATGCTGGTTTAGCTTACGTCGCTGAAATGCCTGTTAACTGGTGTCCTGAATTAGGAACTGTCTTAGCCAACGAAGAAGTCATCGATGGCAAGAGTGAACGTGGCGGTTATCCGGTTATTCGTAAACCAATGAGACAGTGGGTTTTACGTATTACGGAATACGCTGAAAAACTGTTAAAAGATTTGGATTTAGTTGACTGGCCAGAATCAACCAAGGAAATGCAGCGTAACTGGATTGGAAAATCAGTTGGGGCTAACGTTGTTTTTAAGATTAAAAATACAGATAAAGAATTCACGGTATTTACAACCCGTTGTGATACTTTATTTGGGGCAACTTACTGTGTTATGTCACCAGAACATCCATTCGTTAATGAAATTACGACACCAGAACACGTCGAAGAAGTCAAAGCTTATCAGGATGCCGCAGCGCGTAAATCTGATTTGGAAAGAACTGATTTAAATAAAGATAAAACGGGTGCTTTCACTGGTGCTTATGCGATTAACCCAGTCAATGGCAAAGAAATTCCAATCTGGATTTCTGACTATGTTTTAGCTGGTTATGGAACTGGTGCGATCATGGCCGTTCCGGCTCATGATACGCGTGACTATGAATTCGCTAAGAAATTCGATTTACCAATTATTCCTGTTCTTGAAGGTGGCGATATCTCTCAAGAAGCCTTCACTGAAGATGGTGTTCATATCAACTCAGAATTCTTAAATGGCATGGGAAAACAGGAAGCCATTGATACGATGTTAAAATGGTTAGAAGAACATCATTGCGGGAATAAACAGGTTACTTATAAGTTAAGAGACTGGTTATTCTCTCGTCAGAGATACTGGGGTGAACCAATTCCAATTATCCATATGGAAGATGGGACAATGCGTACAGTTGGTTTAGATGATTTACCACTGGAATTACCAGCTACTGATAACTATATGCCAAATGCGGAAGGGGAATCTCCTTTATCCCATGTAACGGACTGGTTAAATGTGGAAATTGATGGTGTTAAAGGTAAACGTGAAACCAATACAATGCCTCAGTGGGCTGGTTCTTGCTGGTATTATATCCGTTATATCGATCCTCATAACAATGATGAAATCGGTGCTAAACAGTTATTAGATCACTGGCTACCAGTTGACTTATATATCGGCGGGGCTGAACATGCTGTCTTACACTTATTATATGCAAGATTCTGGCATAAGTTCTTATATGACATTCATGTTGTCTCAACTCCAGAACCATTCCAAAAATTATTCCATCAGGGGATGATTTTAGGTCCTAATGGCGTTAAGATGTCGAAATCTCGTGGCAATGTCATTAACCCAGATGAAATCGTTGAAAAATACGGTGCGGATACATTAAGACTGTATGAAATGTTCATGGGTCCTCTTGATGCGGCTAAACCTTGGTCTGATACAGGGGTAGAAGGTTCAAGAAGATGGTTAGATCGTGTTTATCGTTTATTTGTCGAATCAGATAAAGTGACTGATGAAAACTCTGGTGAATTAGACTTTATCTATCATCAGACTGTGAAGAAAGTGACTGAAGACTATGAAAAATTAGCATTCAACACGGCGATCTCACAGATGATGATCTTCATCAATGATGCGTATAAAGCAAAATCACTTTATAAACCATATGTTGAAGGGATCACGCAGATGCTTTCATGTATCGCGCCACATATCTGTGAAGAAATTTGGGAAAAATTAGGACATGATGAATCATTATCTTATGCCCCATGGCCAACTTATGACGAAAGCAAATTAGTCGTTGCCGAAGTGACAATGCCAGTGCAGGTCAATGGTAAAGTGCGTGCAAAGATTACGATTGCGAAAGATGCATCTCAGGAAGATGTTAAAGCGGCTGCTTTAGCTCAGGAAAACGTTAAGATCCATACCGAAGGTAAAGAGATCAAGAAGATTATTGTCGTACCAAATAAGATTGTCAATATCGTCGCAAAATAAGCTTCGGTTTAAAAATTTGATAATGTAAACGTATCATGGCAAACAGCGTATACGTCAGGCAGGGGTCTCACGAAACCTCTGCTTTTCTTGTGTGCTTTTTTTGTTCGTGGAATCGTAAAAAACGGAATTTTTATGAGGGAGATTCTCAAATTAATAATTATTTATTGACAAGAAGAGTCATGTTGTTATAATGGGACTATAAAATACAAAAGGATAGAGGAAGCGATGCATCAGAGTAATAGAGGGAGCTGGCAGGCTATGAACTTTATGAAAGGTAATCATCGCCGAAAGGGTGAAGCGGCAGTGACATCCTTGGTATTATGGGAAAGACTCATAATACTCCTTCGCAAGAAGAGGCGTTATCTAATCGTTAGGGCTATACGATAACGTATAGCTTTTTTCTATTCTTGAGGGAAAGAAGGATGTTTATGAAAAAAACTTGTGCAGCACTTTTAGCAGGTGCCCTTTTATTAACAGGATGCGGCAGCTCAAGCTCTTCCTCAGATGCTAAAAAAGATACATTTACCGTAGGAATGGAAGCTGCTTACCAGCCATTTAACTGGCAGACTTCTAAGAAGACCGCGACTTCTGTCAAGTTAGAGGGTGGCGCTGGCTACGCTGATGGTTATGACGTTGTTATGGCCAGCAAGATTGCCAAGAAATTAGGTAAAAAATTAGTCGTTAAGAAAATTGCCTGGGATGGTTTACAGCCTGCTGTTGCTTCTGGTGAAATTGATGCGATTATCGCTGGGATGACAGCGAATAAAGATCGTGAAAAGGGGTTAGACTTCACAACTCCTTACTATCAGTCAGACATGGTTATGATTGTTCGTAAGAACTCTAAAATGGCTAAATTCACTGATATTCAGCAGTTTGGCGGTTATAAGGTTTCTGGTCAGAAGAATACTAACTATGATACAATTATCGATCAGATCAAGAATGTCAAACATCAGACTCCTAAAGCAACTTATCCAGAATTAGTTGTTGCACTGCAGCAGAAGGATACCGATGGTATTACTGCTGAACAGCCAGTAGGTAATGGAATCTGTAAAGCGAACAAAGATTTAACAATGGTTAAATTCAAAAAGGGTCATAACTTTAAAGTAGATACTTCTGTATCGATTGGTTTAAAGAACAATACACGTAAAACAGCTGAATTCAAGAAAGTGCAGAAAGCGTTAGATTCTATTTCTCAGAAAGAACGTTTAAAGATTATGGAAGAGGCTGTTAATCGTGCCCCTACATCTAAATAAGGAGTTATTAAATGAAAATTGATTTTGGTTATGCATGGAATCAGCTTATCTCTAACTGGCCATTATTCTGGTATGGGATCAAGATGACAGTGGCTTTTGCCTTAGTTGGGACATTAGCTGGTTTAGTGCTTGGCTTAGTCATCGGCGCTATTCGTACCTTACCGATTGATCCGCTAGATAAGCCAGTTACACGTTTCTTTAAGTACTTAGGACATGTCATTACAAGTTTCTATGTCTGGGTTTTTAGAGGAACCCCAATGATGGTTCAGGCCGTCTTCCTGTATTATTTACTGAAACCAGTCTTTAACTGGTCATCCTTTACCGCTGGGATGTTTATCATTTCCATCAATACAGCTGCCTACATGGCAGAAATTATCCGTTCTGGGATTCAGTCTGTCGATGTTGGTCAGACCGAAGCTGCCAAAGCCATCGGTTTATCCAACTTCCAGACAATGACATCAATCATCTTCCCACAGGCGATTAAAAATACGTTCCCTTCATTAGGTAACCAGTTTATCGTCAATATCAAGGATAGCTGTATGTTAAATGCCATTGCTGTTACTGAATTATATTTCCAGGCAACCAGTGTTGCCGGCAGTAACATGCGTTATATCGAAGTCTATTTGGATACGGCAGTGCTCTATTTAATTCTGACAACTTTAGCAACATTATTGTTAAACTTCACAGAAAAGAAAATCAATAAGACAACACGCGCAACCATTAAGGATAATTGTGCTTAGGAGGAACGTCAATGGAAGAAGTCATTCAAGTTAAACATTTAGAAAAACACTTTGGCGATCTCAAAGTCTTAAAAGATATTGATTTTACTATTAATCGTGGACAGGTTGTTACGATTATTGGTTCTAGTGGGAGTGGTAAGTCGACATTATTAAGATGTATCAACTTACTGGAAATCCCTGATGCAGGAGAAATCCTCTTCAATGGGGAAAATATTTTAGGCGGTTCTATGAAACCAGCAGCCTACCGCTCGAAGGTAGGTATGGTATTCCAGAACTTCAACTTATTTGCGAATAAGTCCGTTTTAGAAAACTGTATGATCGGTCAGATCAAAGTTTTAAAGAAGTCTAAAGAAGAAGCGAGAGCTGAAGCTATGAAACAGTTAAAAGCTGTCGGTATGGATGCTTTTGCGAATGCTTCTAGTACGACTTTATCGGGTGGACAGAAACAGCGTGTGGCAATTGCCCGTACACTTTGTATGAAACCAGAAGTGATCCTTTTTGACGAACCAACTAGTGCGCTTGATCCAGAAATGGTCGGAGATGTCTTGGACGTTATGAAAAAACTGGCTCAGGAAGGATTAACGATGGCAGTCGTTACGCATGAAATGCAGTTTGCAAAAGAAGTCAGTGATGTGGTTGTCTTTATGGACCAGGGTGTTATTTGTGAACAGGGAAGCTCTGATCAGATCTTCAATCACCCACAAAAAGAAAGAACAAAACAGTTCTTATCAAGATTTATGAATCAGTAAAGGCGTTGTGAATGCAACGTCTTTTTTGATGCATATCGCTTTTAACGAGCGTATAATAAAATTCATGAGGAGAATTGATAAGATGAAGAAATTACAAAGCGCTTTATCAGCAATCTTAGTGACGGGGATGGTGATGAGTTCTACAGTCCATGCAGCGCCATATAATGGCTGGAAAGCACAAGGGAAAAGCAACTATTATTATGTTAATGGGATTAAAGTGAAAGGTCTCTATGCGGTGAAGAACCGTTATTATTATTTTGGGGCAAATGGCTTATTGAAAAAGGGTACTCAAAAAGTAAAGGGTGTTACTTATTATCTCAATGATAAAGGGGTAATGCAGATGCGTAAGGCTGGCGGTGTTTATTATAATGCTCAGAATCAGCCAATTGATCCGATGGATGGTTATGAATATGAAACGATTGAAAAAGCCAAAGCAATCGTTAAAAAGATTACGACAAAGAAAATGAGCAAGAGTGAAAAACTCTTAAAGTGTTTCAAATGGGTCCAGCATTTCCATTATAAAACACCACGTAAGTTTAGCTTTAAGAAAGGCTGGACAGCGATCTATGCCAATGATCATTTCAATGGCGGAGATGGCAACTGTCATTCAGATGCGTGTGCCTTTGCTTATTTAGCTTATGCCATAGGCTATAAGAATGTTTATGTGGCTAGTGACTCAAAAAATCCTAAGTTAGAAGTACATAGCTTTGCGGAAATTAATGGCAAAGTCTATGATACGCTTTTTGCGGAATCAAAAAGTTTTAAGAAAAACTATGGTGTCTCTTATAAGACTTACGTTGATGGCAAAGCGACAGCCCAAAAGATTCCTTATGCGACGATGAAAGCGGTCAAGACTAAGAAAAAGATCAAGACGGATCATAAGTATTTCAATAAGAAAGACAAAAAGCTTTATTTAGCGAATGGCAAAGCGGCCACGGGAGTAAATGCTTTTAAAAATACATTCTATGTCTTTGATGATTTAGGCAACTATAACGAAGCTTTAACAAACAAATTAAGAGAAGCAGCTAAGTATAAAGCATCCATTGAGTCTTTAAAAGCATTACTGGGTGATCCAATTTCTACATCTTATGCGCCAAGCTGTTTAGGGTCAGGTCAGGATGGCTTATGGAAATATAAAAACTTTACTGTAGCTACATATAAAGCTGATGCTGGTCAGGAAATATATATGGGTGTCAACGCAAATAAGTAAAGGATCAATCCTTTACTTATTTTTAAAAGGGGAGATATGAAGATGAAAAAATTAAGAGGAATCTTATCAGCAGTATTGGTTATAGGGATGATCAGTACGACTAATGTCCTTGCGGCAGGGAGTAGCGGCTGGCAGAAAGAAGGCCAACATACTTATTACTATGTTGAAGGAATGAAGGTAAAAGGTCTTTATGCGGTGAAAAACCGCTATTACTACTTTGGGAAAGATGGTTTACTAAAGACGGGTAAACAAAAAGTGAAAAAAACAACGTATTATTTAGATGACAAAGGGGTTATGCAAATGCGTAAAACGAATGGCGTCTATTATAATGCGCAGAACCTACCGATTGATCCAATGGATGGCTATGAATATGAAACAATTGAAAAAGCTAAAGCGATCGTCAAAAAGATTACCACCAAAAAGATGAGTAAAAGTCAGAAACTACTGAAATGTTTTAAGTGGGTCCAACATTTTAAGTACACTAGACCACGTAAGTTCAGTTATAAGAAAGGCTGGACGGCCGTTTATGCTAATGATCATTTCGATGGTCATGATGGGGACTGTCACTCTGACGCAAGTGCTTTTGCTTATTTAGCTTATGTTATTGGTTATAAGAATGTTTATGTATGCAGTGATGATGATAAGCTTGTTCATGGCAATGCCCATAGCTTCGCTGAAGTTGAAGGGAAAGTCTATGATACGCTTTTTGCGGAAGCAAAAAGCTTCAAGAAGAACTATGGCGTTTCTTACAAGGTTTATATTGATGGAAAAAGATGTCAACAAAAAGTCCCTTATGCAACGATGAAAGCTGTGAAAAAGAAGAAAAAGATCAAAACGAATCATACCTATTTTAACAAGAAAGATCAAAAACTTTACTTAGCTAATGGGAAAGCGGCTACGGGCATCAATGTGTATCAGGATAACTTCTATGTCTTTGATGATTTAGGAAACTATAATGAAGCGTTAACAAAGAAACTAAGAGAAGCCGCAAAGTATAAAACATCGATTGATTCTTTAAAAGCGCTTATTGGTGATCCAATTTCTACATCTTATGCGCCAAGCTGTTTAGGCCCTGGTCAGGATGGCTTATGGAAATATAAACACTTTACCGTGGCTACTTATAAAGATGAAACCGGTAATGAAATCTATATGGGCGTTCATAGTGCCTAAAGTAAAAATAATGTGTCTATCGTAATGATAGGCACATTTTATTTATGCATTCCGATGGCATTTGTACTCAAAAATTTATGTGAATAAAGAAATGATATAATTGGATATGGGAAAGGAAAACTTTGATTCTTCTTTCTTACCAGTGCTTATGTAACCGGGATGTATAATAGCATTATCAAATGTGGGTGCTCAATTCGTGCTGTTACACTGATGCAGTAAGTGATTTCTAGATGGATACGTTGAAAGGAGAAAAGTATATGAAGACTATTTACGAATTATTAAAGAGTAATGAAAATGACGAATTAGGAGAATTTAAAGAATTCAGATCTTATGCGTTTAAGGAATATCATGAATATCGACAATATTTAAAAACCTTTGGGAAAGGTGATTACTATGGAAATTTTGATAAAATCATGTATCGTATGCATGCTAATTGTCCCGATGGTATTTTTGAACGTTTTTAAATCGCTCTTCATGATGTAAATAGAGGCGATATGCAGGCATTTCATGCTTTTCATAGACTCTATCTAAATGGCTATGGAGCTGCTGATTTTGTACGCTTTTTAAAACCAATTGCCAACAAAATGACGAAATTATGCAAAGCGTATGTAAAGAAGTCCTCTATCATTCACATGATATCGAAGCAGTTAAATACGCTTTGATGTTACTAAGTCTGACGAAAGTGCCAGAATCTATGAAAGAGGATATAAAACTCTTTATGGAGGTTGAAGACTTTACTTACTTTGCTTTATTAGCATTTAAAACTTTTGGTCATGTCAATCAGGAAATCATGGCATTTATTAAGAATGATGATTCCATCTATCATGAAAAACGTGATTATGGTATCAGGCTGCTTGATGTGAAAACAGCAGAAGAGCGAGAATGGCTGATGTATGAATGTCCTTATAGTTCAAGCTGTGAAGGAAAAATCTTTGTTGAGTCAGGAGTTTATTCTCTTTTAAAAAATCATACACCTTTAACTGAAAAGCAGTTTCATGCCATTGGCAGTATGCTCAATACGTATTATGAATTTGGCGTAAGTTCAATCATTGTATCCTTTGATAATTATGTTGATTTAGTTGCGTTTTATATTGAAGAAGCAAAACGGATGACTTTCACACTCCGAGATGTCAAGAATTTGGTGGAAGTCAAAGAGGCTATTGAACGTGATGATCAAAAAATGTATCAGGAAAAATTTCAGCCATTTTTTGAAAGTAAGATGATCAGAGATGCTGTGGAAGATGCCTTAGATCATGCGCGGGGATATGGCGCAGCCATCTATTAAATCTCCAGCCGAAGATGGAAAAAATCCAAAGCTTTATGATTTATTCATGAATAAACTCACTTTGAAAGCTAATTTATCAGGTCATTTCAAAAATGAGCATGTAGATTTAAGTTTATTCAAATAAGATGAAGAGCGTGGAATAGGTCTCACGCTTTTTTCGTGTGTCAAAGGATGATCTGTGGTAGAATAGTGGTAGTTTAAAAAATTAGGAGTGATCGCAATGGAACCTTCATTAGATAATAGACAATTAGAAATGCTTTTTGATATTGCAAAAGAGAAAGAAAATAATGATGTTATGGAAGAAATCTTCCGTTTGATTTCGGAGCAGGCTTACTTTCTTACCTGTGTGAACTTTAGTAAGAAGCCAGTGATTCAGAAAGATGGATCGTTATTATTGGAGAAAAATACCGACATTAAGTTTCCTCTTTTAGCAAATTCTGCTAAGGAAACGTATTATCCTGCTTTTTCATCACGGATGGAGTTGGATTTATGGAAACAGGATTTAGAAAAAACAACAGTTTTGACGTTATGTATCGATGATTATGTAGATCTTTTAAGAAATGACCCAAGTGTCAGTGGGATTGTTATTAATCCTTTTAATCAGAGTTTTATTGTCTCAAAAGAGATGTTAGAACATGTATTAGATGTTCGCCATCAAAATAAACCATTTGATAAACGACATACAATCTTACAGGATCTGCAGCGAGGACAAAAATAACGCTCATGTGAGGTGGTGATATTATGTCAAATATTCGCTTAAATCATATGTTTCGAAAGGAAATGAATTTTCGTGAACTAGGCGGCTATCGCAGTCAAAACGGCCAGCATATTAAAGAAGGGATCTTCTATCGCTGCGCGGCGTTATCAGAAATGAATGAAGAAGAACTGCGCCATATTCAGGAACTGGGCATCAAAGTGATTATCGACTTACGTTCGCATGACGAAGTCAAAGAGCATCCTGATCCAGAGATTCCTGGAATTACGAATATTCATATCTCAGCGATGCGCGATAGTGAAGGCAAAGATATTGACTTCTCACCGCAGTCGATTATTAAGATTGCCTTAAAGAAGCGGGAACGCAATGTCGCTGAAAGTACGATCGATCGCTTCTATGATTTCCTGATCTTTCATAATACGGCTTATCAGAAACTCTTTGCCTTATTATTAGATAAACAGGTCCCTATTTTGTTTCACTGTACAGCAGGGAAAGATCGGACTGGTGTCGCTGCTATTCTCATTATGTTAGCGTTAGGTGTCAGTGAGGAGACAATTGAAAAAGATTATTTACTAACAAACAAGTATCGTCACAATTTAATTGTGAAAAAACATAAGGCTTATCGTTTACTTGGTCTCTTTTCGAAAAATATGCGGACGCTTTTAACCTTCTCAGAAGGAGTCCTTCCTCATGGCTGCGATTTTGTCTTTGAAGAGATTAAAAGTCACTACGATTCTTATGAAGAGTACTTCTTGGATGATTATGGTTTATCATCTGAGGATCTCGCAAAATTACGTGATTATTACTTAGAATAGGGAGTTGTCACAAAGACAACTCCCTTTTCATATATTTTCTAAAATAAGACGAAAAAAGTTGAGAAATTCAACAAAAAATAGTTGCAATCGCTTACAGGTGAGACTATAATGGAATTAGAAAAAAGGAAATCTACATTCCTTTATACAAGATACTTTGACAAAGCTAGGATAAAGTCTAATCTTTGATAGCTAAACGATCAGGAAAAAAGATTGCTTAACGATTTGCAAAAGGTGATCCCTCCAATAACAGTATAGACTATGGTATATAGAATTACTCTTTAATTTTTTACAGAAAACTCAATGATTTATTTTACTAGAATAAAGCCAATTGTCTATGGAACTGTTATCTGTCAATAATGATCGTGATCATCGTCGTGATTGACGAAGAAATGTTCAAAGTATCTTTTTTTCATGCTTGAAGCGTTTGATTAAACACTTCAATTTTTTGAATGTAAAGAAAATTGATATTTTCATAAAAAAATAAGGTCAAAAAGCTTTTCTTTTTTCATAAAGTTGTTACAATAACCATTGTTACAAACTTATTGAGTAGGGAGAGCAAAAATGAAAAGAAAATATTTATACATCGGATTAGCTGTTCTGGTGGCCATTCTTGTGGGTATTATTGCTTACTACAACATTGCGAACAAAGATCGTTGGTATAACAATACCACTATTAACGGGATCGATGTATCGGGGTTAACTTTACAGCAGTCAAAAGATAAAATTCAAAAGTCATTGGATGGTTATACGCTCACTATTAAGGGACGTAATAATGGCACAATGACCATTGATGGTGATGACATTGACTATAAAGCAACTGTCAGCAAGAAAATCGAAAATGCCTTCAGTGATGCGCACAAAGGTATTTCTTTCCCATTTAAATCTTATTCATATTCCTTAGTGCATGATGTCACTTACAATGCCTCTAAGTTAGCGAATGTGATTAAGAAATCTGAACTTGTAAAAGGCAGTAAGACATACAAGGTCAAAGCACCTCGTCCTGTTTATATTGCTTATTCAACAAGCAAGAAGTCTTATCAGGTCAATGATGCAGAACCGGGGAATACCATTGACACTGACGGTTTGACAAAAGCCGTTGTGAAATCTTTTAAATCAGTTTCTAAGACTTTAGATATTTCTACTTCTAAATACAATTCATGTTATAAAACAGCGAAAGAAACGGCGTCTCGCTCTGAATTACAAAACCGTTTAGCTGCTTATAACAACAAAGGCTTACGTTATATTACTTGGACCATTGCGGAAGGTCATACTGAAACAATGACTCCTGCTGACATTGCGAAAATGCTTTACTGGGCTAATGGCAAAGTCGCTGTTAATGATGAAAAGCTTCAGGCTTATGTGGAAAAACTGTGTTTAAAATATAAGACTGTCGGTCAGAAACGTACTTATACTTCCCATACTGGTAAAAAGTTATCAACCACTGAAGGTGACTATGGCTGGCGTGTTGATTATGCCAAAGCCATCGCACAGGCACGTCAGGCAATGAATAAAGCTATTCCACAGGATAGCACAGATGCTTATGTCAAAGATCAGTCTGAAGATAATATCAAAGCTGTCACTTTAAAATATGACCTCCCTTGGTATTCTAAATCAACTTACAAGATTAACTGGAATAACTTCAAAGATGACTGGGATCAGAAAAACTATACCGAAGTCGATTTAGGCGCTCAGATGGTTTATGTCTTCAGAAACGGTAAAGTTGCTTATAGCACACCTTGTATCTCAGGTAAACCTGTTCCTGGACGTAAAACAACGACTGGTGCATTCTTCATTAAAGAACATCAGATGAATCGTACTTTAATTGGTGAAAACTATCAGACACCAGTGAAATACTGGGTACGTATTACATGGACTGGTACGGGCTTCCACGCTGCACCATGGCAGTCATGGGGTTCATGGTCTCCATCTTACTATAAATCAAGAGGTTCACATGGCTGCATCAACCTTTCTATGGGTTCAGCTGCCAAGATGTACTCAATCACTAAATATGGTGAAATAGTCTTCATGCATTATTAATTGTCAATCTACAATAAGACATGAAATAGAACCAAAATGAAATGAAAAGCAGAGCTCAAGGCAATGATCTAAGCTCTGCTTTTTTTAGAATAAAGGACTCTACAATAAGAAATAAAATAATATTTTAAAAGTGAGGTGGCGTTTGAAAACGCTGTCTCATTTAACGAATCTTAGTAAAAAAGGAATTCCAAAATAATAGAATATGATAATTTATAAATTATTTGACCTTATAATATTATTAAAATAAGGGCAAAGCAGTTAATTAGCTTTGTGCACGACTTTTTCATAAAATCTTAATATAGAATTTACTTTGGCAAATTTGTGGTGCTTTGATCAATGAAAATATAGTTATGCACATAACGTGCATAACATCTAAAAATATGAAAATGATAAAAATAAAAAATAGGCAGTTAGTAGGAATGCAAGATTGGATATTCCTTTTTTACAGACGAAGTGATAAAATAAAAGCAACGGAAGAATTTCACATGATGCTTTCATGTGATAAAGATTCATCAAATACTGATCGGGATATTCATTCTCATAAGTATCTTGGTGATGGATCATTTTATTTGTGAGGAGAAATTGTATGAAAAAGACTTTATCGGCTTTTGCGGTGGCCTTAGTGCTTTCATCACTAATGAGTATGCCAGCGAGTGCCAAAACCATTTCAGTCACCAGTTTTGGGGCGAAAGCAAATGACAAGAAAGATGATACGGCTGCGATTCAAAAAGCGATTGATAGTGCGCCAAGCGGAGCAACGGTGACGATTCCTAAGGGAACATTCTATTTCCAGCAGATTTATTTACGTCGCAATATTACTTTAAAAGCTTCTAAGAAAACGATTATGAAGAAGAAATTCTTTGCGAAACATCCGGAAAATGCGTTTATTGTTTTCCATCCTTTAAAGAAAGGGTATACGGGCTTTAGTAAAGTGACGATTGAAGGCGGCACCTGGGATGGCGGCATTCATAAGGATAACGCAAAGAATTATCACAAAGGGATCGAAGTTGATCATGGTCATAACTTAAAAATTAAGAATATGACCTGGAAAAACTTCTCTGGTATGCATATTATTGAGGTCAATGCCGTGAAGAATGCGACGATTGATCATATTAATATTTCTAATCATTATCTTTACACTGGTAAGAAGAGATCACAAAATTTAATTGGCGGTTTAGCGATTGAATTTGATTCCGCTATTAAAGGGCAGGGAACCAGCTTGCCAAATGATAATACAGTTTGTACAAATATTACGGTATCTAACTGTCAATTAAACAATGTATTATCAGGAATTGGTTCTCATCATAATGAGCCACAGTATTATAGCCATATGCATAAGAATTTTACTGTAAAGAATAACGTGGTCAATAATGTACGTGGCGATGCGATCGAACTTGATAATATTAAGAAGGTAACCTGCAGCGGAAATACTGGAAAGAATATTGCCCGTAACTTTATTGATTATTATCATTCTGATGATGTCAATTCTTCAAAGAACAGTGCTACTTGTAAAGCTTATGGCATTGATGTCAGAGAAGGCGGTAAAGTCACTTTAACCAATGAAAACTTCCCAGAAGTCTATGCTTACTTTGGCTCACCAACTATTACGGCCAATAACTGTGTTTTTGCAGGAGTTGTTGATCATTAAAGAGAATCAGTTCTTTTGAACTAAAAAGCACTTTACAAACAAAGAGAGAAAAACTATAATAAAACACGTAGTACAACTACATAGTCTTTGGGGCAGGTGAGATTCCTGATCGGCGGTGATAGTCCGCGAGCGTAAGCATGAACTGGTGTAACTCCAGTACCGACGGTATAGTCCGGATGGAAAAAGATGATGTGTTTATATTTTAGAACTTTTTCAATTCCCCAGAGTATAGTCTCTGGGGGATTTTTTTTCGCATCATAGGAGAGGAAAAAAATGCAAAAAAGAAGACTAAACACAAGAGCCATCACGATGATGGCAATGCTGGGGGCGATTGCAGCGATTCTGATGTTCTTTGAAATCAGTTTGCCATTCACGTTAGAGTTTATTAAACTCGATTTCTCAGATTTACCTATTTTATTGAGCGGGTTCTTATTTGGCCCAGCCTTAGGGGCAGTGACAGCGGTCATTAAGATTGCCTTAAAGTTAGTATTTAAGCCAACCTCGACAATGTATGTTGGGGAATTATCCAATTTAATCTTAGCGATCTCATTTGAAGCGATTGCCAGTGCTTATTATCGTAAACATCGCACGAAAAAAGGTGCGGTTATTGGTTTGATCATTTCAACACTGTGTACCAGTGTGATTGCCGTTGTCTCGAACTGGTTAGTGATTTTCCCATTCTATGTCGAAATGTTCCATATGTCGATGGCTAATATTATTAAAATGGCCCATGCGGTGGCCCCTTGGGTTTCTAATGAATTAACGATGTTTACAACGAGTGTCTTCCCATTCAATATTGTTAAGTATGGGTTAGTCTCATTGATCACGTTCTTTATTTACAAACCATTAAGCGGTGTGATTAAGAAATATATCCAGTAAAAGTCCTGCGTAAAGGACTTTTTTTAAAAAAATGATGAGGAATAACCACTTTTGTTTTATAATAGAAGAGTCTCGATTCATCGTCTTAAGGGTATTTATAAAAAGATATCAAATATTATTATGATATTCATAAATTGAATCTTACGATTCGTATTTTATACAAAAAACTCAAAATAAATATTGATTAATGACGAAAACAAAGGTATTCTATTAAAAAATAAGGGAGAGAGAAAGAAACTATGCTTAAAGTCGTTAAATTTGGTGGTTCTTCATTAGCTGATGCAACCCAGTTTAAAAAAGTTTATAACATTATCAAGGCTGATGAAAGTCGCCGTTTTGTTGTCCCTAGTGCACCAGGGAAAAGAAATAAAGAAGATACAAAGGTGACAGATCTTTTGATTTTAGCGTTCTCACATCGTGATGAAGCCGATTTTGAGGAGATCTTTAAAACCATTAGAGGAAGATATCAGGCAATTATTGATGAATTAGGGTTAGATTATTCCTTAGATGAGGAATTCAAAACCATCCATGATGCGATTAAAGCAGGTGTTGGTTTTGATTATGTCGTCTCAAGAGGCGAATATCTCAATGGTTTATTATTGGCCAACTATTTAGGTTTTGACTTTATTGATGCGAAAGATGTTATCTGCATTGATGAATCAGGAAACTATGATGCGAAAAAGACAGATCCATTATTAACTGCAGAATTAGAAAAACATGAATATGCGGTAATTCCAGGTTTCTATGGCATTAGAAATGATGATTCAGGAGAAATTCAAGCTTTCTCAAGAGGGGGCAGTGATGTCACGGGTTCGATCGTCGCTAAATGTGCTAATGCCAACTTATATGAAAACTGGACAGACGTATCAGGCTTTTTGATCGCTGATCCACGGATTGTGAAAAAGCCATTACCAATCGAAACGATTACATATGCGGAATTACGAGAATTATCTTATATGGGGGCAAGTGTTTTACATGAAAACTCCATTTTCCCAGTGCGTTCGGCAGGTATTCCTATCAACATTAAAAATACCAACCGACCTCAGGATCCTGGCACTTTGATTGTAGAATCAACCGTGCATCGTCCAGCTCATATTATTACCGGGATTGCTGGTAAAAAAGGATTTGCGACCGTATCGATCGAAAAAGATATGATGAACTCTGAAATCGGTTTTGGCCGCAAAGTCTTACAGGTCTTCGAAGAATATGGCTTATCCTTTGAACATATGCCATCAGGTATTGACACTATGACGATTATCGTTAATACCAAAGAATTCATTAAACATGAACAGGATATTATTTCTGGTATTCATCGTGCCGTTCATCCGGATAAGATTGATCTGGAATCCGATTTAGCGTTAATCGCCGTTGTCGGACGCGGGATGAAAGCCAACCGTGGCACTGCGGCGAAACTGTTTACTGCTTTAGCGAAAGAAAAGATTAATGTAAAGATGATCGATCAGGGCTCTTCCGAATTAAATATCATTGTTGGGGTTCGTAATGTTTACTTCGAAGATGCGCTTCGCGCGATCTATAATGCTTTCATCGTTGAGGAAGAGGAAGAATTCTAAAAGATGCTTACTGGGGTCTGAACTAGACCTCAGTTTTTTACGTCTTAGAAAAGATATGTTTAAAATGGGGAAGGTGATAAAAAATGGATCAATACAAATATAATATCAAAGAACATTTTAAATTAGCGACGATGATGATTAAAAGTCATTGTCAAAATGATCAGAAACGGCTGAAAGAATACGATTTGGTGAATCCTTATCGAGAAAAACGTGAAACAGTCCTGCGCGCAGCCATTATGAATAGCACGAAGGGACCCCTAAAGATCTCAAGGCAGGATTAGCTTACCTCAAAAAAGCAAGAGATTGTGGCGATTATGCTGGCGTTTGGCTCATCGATATTTTGGCATCGTCGCCGCGTGATCTTGATCAGGCCTTTGCGAAATATGCCAAGCATTGTGATAAAAATGAATATGTTCAAATTGGCGAATGTTACCTGGAAGTGTTGGCGGTTGAACAAAATACTAAGCGGGCGCTTTCTTATCTCAAAGAAGCCGCTAAACGCAAAGTGCTAAGATCGATGGCTCTATTAGGTGAAATGTATTTGTTTGGACATTACGTCGAAAAAGATCTTGAGCAGGCGATTGATTTACTGCATTTTGCCGCAAAATATGAAGCCCTCGCACTTTAATCCTTCTTTCACGCTGTTATCAGCTTGGCTTAGGAAGCGAACAGAGTGAGGGAGCATCTGATTCCTTCTATGATCGCTTTCAAGATGCTGGTTATGATTCTCTGATGCTTTCAGAGAATCTTTTTGATTATATCGCTTTACATTTTTTATAAAGCCTCTATAATACAAGTAGATAACCCCTACGGGGGGTGGGGAGGTATAACATGAAACAAAAATTTGATGTTATGGGTATGACATGTGCTTCATGTCAGGCTCATGTTAATAAAAGCGTTTCACACTTAGAAGGTGTACGCGACTGTAATGTCAATTTGCTTTCAGAAAATATGGAAGTAGATTACGATGAAAGTAAACTGAGCAGTGATGATATCATTGCGGCGGTTCGCAAAGGCGGCTATGATGCCGCGCTGGCAAACAGCGAAAAAAAGGAAGCTGTCTCATCGGACATTGCAAGCATCAATGCCCGAAAAGATGAAGATCTCAAAAAACGCAAGCGGTCTCTGATTGCGTCATTCATCTTTACCGTGCCATTATTCTACTTATCAATGGGTTCCATGATGCATTGGCCAGGCATCCCAAGTATCTTTTTAGGTCATGCCCATATGATGATTATGGCCTTAACGCAGTTGCTGTTATGTATGATTGTCTTAGGCATCAATAGTCATTACTTTATTGGCGGCTTTAAGTCATTATTCCACTTAGCTCCTAATATGGATTCTTTGATTGCTATTGGCTCTGGTGCATCCTTTGGCTATAGTGTCTATGCGATGTATATGATGGCTTACTATATGGGTAAACTTGATTTGAATAAAGCGCATAGCTATCATATGAGTTTATATTTTGAATCAGCAGCAGTGATCGTTACTTTGATTTCCTTAGGGAAATATTTCGAAGCCCGTTCGAAAAAGCGAACCAGTGATGCCATCAATGCTTTAGTCGACTTAGCACCGAGCCAAGCGACACTGCTTGATCATGGTGTAGAGAAGATCGTTTCCATCGATGATATTCGTGTCGGTGATCAGGTTGTGGTAAAAACCGGGGAAAGCGTCGCTGTCGATGGAAAAATTATCGACGGCAGCGCCTCGATTGATGAATCCATGATTACTGGGGAATCGATTCCTGTTGATAAAACGGTTGGTGATTTAGTGATTGGTTCAACGATCAATAAAAATGGTCGGATCATTGTTGAATGTATGAAAACTAATGAAGCGTCTACTTTATCGCAGATTATTGCCCTCGTTGAAGAAGCCGGCAACTCCAAAGCACCCATCGCTCGTTTAGCTGATGTCATTTCTGGTTACTTTGTTCCTGCTGTGATTGGCATTGCGTTATTGACCTTTATTGCCTGGATGTTGCTGGGGCAAAGCTTTAACTTTGCCTTGAACTGCGCCATTGCGGTACTTGTTATTTCCTGCCCTTGCGCGTTAGGCTTAGCGACGCCGACAGCGATTATGGTTGGAACTGGCCGCGGCGCGAAGTTAGGGATCCTCGTTAAAGATGCGGAAACTTTAGAAAACACGTCTAAAATTGATACCGTGGTATTTGACAAAACCGGCACCCTTACTTATGGGAAACCGCAAGTCACGGATGTCGAAGTGTATGATGAACGTTTGATCGACTATGCTTTATCATTAGAAAGCTTATCATCGCATCCATTAGCGAAAGCAATTTGTGAATTTAAAGAGATCACCCCATTAACTGTTACTGACTATCAGGAAATTCCCGGCGGCGGTCTTTCCGGAACGATTGCTGGAAAAGCAATTTTTGCCGGCAATAAACG
>OCTW013430511.1_pt1 | contig 55371 bp, 50 predicted proteins | sample 1539671 | NCBI WGS metagenome assembly OCTW01 (sample SAMN02144230, study PRJEB22623) | gut metagenome | biome: sheep rumen | host: Ovis aries | place: New Zealand | reverse complement strand
TCGGGGGTGTTCATGTCGCAGAACTTGGGCAGGTTCTGCACGATGACCTCTATCAGGTTGATGTCCTTGTCTTCCAGGTCCGGGAACGCCTCGATGTAGAAACCGGCGGCGTAGTCCAGCTTGCTCGGGTCCTGGGCGTTAAAAGCGGCCTCGATGCCAACGGCGGAGCGGATCTGCTCCGACTGCAACAGGTAGGTGGCCAGGTTCTGTCCCATGGATACCGACGGAGCCTCGATGATGCTCTCGTGGACCCGCTTGCCCTGCTCGTTCAGCTTGACCACGCGGACGCTTTGCGGAATGAGGACGGGCTCGTTACCGCCCACGGCGGCAAGTTCCGGCTGCGGGAGCATGGCACGCACCAGGCCCTGGGGCGTCGTGTCCGACTGCACCAGCGTGATTTCGCCGCCAAAACGGGTGGTCAGCGACACGGTTCCCGGAAACTTCAGCGAGGCGCTCAAAAAAATGCTTGCGATGGAGTTCTCGGCCAAAAGTTTCAGGGCGAAACCCTGTGCGTTGTGCTTCTTGCCGATTTCGTTCATCGTCGCGGTCAAATCGACGACAATCAGGCGGAAGGGCGTTCTCTTGCCCGTGGCGCGGATAATGCGGTCCTTGAAATTCATGGCACAAAGATAGAAATGTAGTTGTGCCCTATGGACTAGTTAATAGTTACTAGTTACTAGAAATGCATAAAACGGGAATGTTTTTGAAGGTCCTGGAAGGTGTTTTTGGTAAATAAGGGGGAGGTCTCCCCCTCGGCGGCACGGCGCTTGCGCTGTTGCCGCCTACCCCTTCTAACGGGGCTCAGTCGCCGCCCCGTAACGCCCGGCTTTACTTTTATTATATTCTTGCGAAAACGAGGCTCAATATGAAGATTTTATTCCTGATGGCCGACGGTTTCGAGGAAACCGAATTCGTCACACCTTTCGATTACCTGCAGCGGGCGGGTTTTGAGGTCGCTCTTGCAAGCGTTTCCGGTAAGGCCGAAGTGGTAGGGTCCCACGGTCTTAAAATTCAGACGGATTTTGCACTTTCGGGTGCCGATACCGCAAAGTTTGGCGCCGTCCTTTTGCCCGGTGGCGGCCCCGGCGTCAGGAACCTGAAGGCCTCCGCCCATGTGGAGAAGGTCATCTGCGATTTCAACGATGAGGACAAGTGGATTTTCGCCATCTGCGCCGCTCCTTTGGTACTGAGCAAGGCGGGAATCCTGGTGGACAGAACCGTCACCTGTTTCCCGGGCTGCGAAGCGGAGCTGGTCTGTAACAAGTTTGTGGAAGACCGCGTAGTGGTAGACGGCAATATCGTCACCAGTCGCGGTGCGGGTACCGCCGAAGAATTCGCTTTCGAATGTATCGCCCAGCTGGGCGGCCGCGACCTTGCAGAAAAAATCCGCAAGCAGGTGGTAGCGAGGTAAGAACTACTTCTCGATAATTGCTGAAGCAACGATGCCGTCGCCGGCGTAGAGCACCATAATCTGGCCAGGCGTGGCGGCGAATTGCGGCGTGTCGAACCGGATAGAAATTCGGTTGTCTGTAAGTTCGGTAATGCTTGCTTCGGCGAAGGTGTGGCCCAGTCGGATTTTTGCCTGTAGTTTTTGCTGCAGCAGGGGAGAGTCCTTGGAAACCATCAGGTTCAGCTGGCTCCCGCTTACTTCGCTACATTGCAGCAGACTGCGAGGTCCAAGCACCACCTGGTTCTTCTTGACATCGATGGCAATCACAAAAAGGGGCTCCGGCTGACCGCCGATGTTCAGTCCTTTCCTTTGCCCGATGGTGTAGTGGATAAATCCCTTGTGCTGCCCCAGGACCTTGCCGTTCACGTCCACGAAGTCCCCGGGAACGTTGTCGCTTTCGTCAAAGAGCACGGAGTAGTCGCCGCATTCCAGAAAATCCTGGCTCTCCTTTTTGGAGGCGAAATCCTCCCAGCCGATTTTACGGGCCAGTTCCTTGACCTCTTCCTTGTGCATTTCGCCCAGGGGGAACAGCACCGACGAAAGCTGGTCTTCGGTTAACCGGGAAAGGAAATAGGACTGGTCCTTGAAACTGTCGCGGGCCCTCCACAGGAACGGTTCTTCGGGGTTCTTGAAATCCAGACGGGCGTAGTGCCCCGTGGCAAAGTAGTCAAAATCTACGCCCATCTTGCGGACGGCGTGGAGCATGGCTCCGAACTTGATGGACTGGTTACAGCGCACGCAGGGGTTGGGCGTGCGGCCCGCCCGGTATTCGGCGCGGAAATAGTCCAGCACATTTTTCTTGTATTCCTCTACCACGGGAACCACGTGGAAGGGGATGGACAGGCGCTTGGCTACACTCTCGGCGGCTTCGATGCTTTCGCCTTCGTTGGGACCGAAACATCCGGAGCGGCCCTCCACGATGGGCATGTCGATGGAACCGTCCCAGAGGGCCATGGTAATGCCTATGACATTGTAGCCCTTCTGCTGCAAGGTCCAGGCGGTAAGGGCGGAATCTACGCCTCCCGAAAGTCCGACTGCTACTGTTTTGTTGTTTGGTTCCATAATACTAGCAAAAATATAGGAAAATAGAGTCTTGAGACCACTAGCCCCTAAACCGGAGTCTTGCTTTTTTCTCCGGCAATTTCCCGGACGAGTTTTGGTACAAGGTAACCGGGCAACTTGGTGCGGATTTCTGCAATCAGTTCACGAGCCCGCTCGTCGGAAACCTCAAAGTGGGCGGCCCCGTTGGCGTGGTCCAGCTGGTGCAGGTAGTAGGGGAGTACTCCCTGTTCAAAAAGCTTGCGACAGAGTGTTGTTAATTTGTCTGGACTGTCGTTTACGCCTTTCAAAAGGACGCTCTGGTTGAGCAGGGTCCAACCGCAAATTTTGAGGTGGGCAAATAGGGCGGCCGAGTCTTCGTCCAGTTCGTCAGCATGGTTTACATGAGACACCAGCACGCAGTTGAATCGGGTAGGCAGTTCCCGCAACAGTTCAAAATGCTGCATTACCAGGTCCGGACGCATTACAGGGAGTCTTGTATGAATGCGAAGCGTAGTGACCGAGGGGTGGGCTGCGATGGATTCCACCAGGTCGCGAAACGCTCCGGGCGAAATCGTGAGGGGGTCGCCTCCAGAAAGGATTACTTCCCATACGTCGCTGTGGGTGTCGAGCCAGTTGCTGACTTCGCGGGCCACGTCGGGTCTATTCTGGAATGGGTAGTTCTTGCGAAAACAGAACCGGCAACGGACACCGCAGGTGGCGGTTGAGACAATCAGTGCTCGCTGGTCGTATTTCTGGATTACGCAGTCGGACTTGCCTGCGGGCAGGTCGCCCACGGGGTCGTCAACGAATCCGGGAATGTTTTCCCGTTCTACGGTAAGGGGCAGAACCTCGCGAAGGAGTGCTTCGGGGTGGCTAGATTTTTTTATCTGGTCGGCGAAGTGCCTTGAACAAAGGAATGGGAATTTGGGCGAATGGTCGAGTCCGTCTTTGCTTAACTTTGAGATGATACTTGAAAAATCACTTCCCAAATAGTCTAAAAAGTCTGAAATTTGTGTAAAAACAGTCCCTGGATTTTCCATTATATACTAAATTTAGCTTCAAAATCAACAAGAGGATAATATGGGTACTGTAAGCACCAACGAATTCCGCAAGAAACTTAAAATCATGGTTGATGATCAGCCGTACGAAATCATCGAAAACCAGTTCGTGAAGCCGGGTAAGGGTCAGGCCTTCAACCGCGTTCGTATCAAGAACCTGGTGACCGGCCGCACTCTGGAACGCACCTGGAAGAGCGGCGATACGGTGGAAGAAGCCGACGTGACCTTCACTGAAATGACCTACCTCTACAATGACGGTTCTACTTGGTATTTCTTGAACAACGAATCCCAGGAAACTGAAGAAATTTCCAAGGAAGCTCTGAACGGCTGCGAAGTCTGGCTCCTGGACGGCGCTACCGTAGAAGTGACCTGGTGGAAGGACCCGAAGTCTGGCGCTACGCTTCCTATCGAAGTGATTCCGCCTACCTTCGTTGACCTGATGATTGTGGATGCTCCTCCGGCAGTGCAGGGCAACACCAGCGGCAACGTGATGCGTGAAGCCACTCTCGAAACCGGTGCCAAGGTGATGATTCCGCTGTTCATCGAAAACAATACCAAGATCCGCGTAGATACCCGCGACGGTTCTTACCTGGAACGCGCGAAGTAAAAACGACCGTTCGCGCTAGAGCCTGGACGACAAGTACAGGGCTGGCGCTCACTCCCACCTAAAGGTGGCCATGTACACTAAGGCAACGAATTGCCATGGCAATTCTAGGTGCCAAGTGTCCAAAGGTCGCAACCGCCCCAGTTTAATAACTGGGGCTTTGTTGCTCACGAGAAATAGCTTATTATCTGATAGCTTTGCGGAATACTTCAGCTACTCTGTCCGGGTTGTCGCTTTTTAGCCAGCTGAGGGTCTCGGTACCGCGGTAGCTCCAGGCAAAGATGTTGTCGATGCCAGCCTTGCGGCTTTCGGCTACGGCGATGGCTAGGTCGTTTTCGCGGCCCGCTTCAATCTGGTACGCCTTCACCCACATCTGCACGGCCTTGCCGTATTTGGCGGCCACGGTCACGAGCTTGCGGGCGGTCTCGGCATACTTCTCGCGCACCCATTCTTCGGTGGCGCCCCGTTCCCAGTAAGGGTCGGATGCAATTTCGTCAACGCTATCGAGGCATGCCACGCGGCTCCAGTCGTCGAGGCCCGCCGGGAACCAGGGCGGCAACATGCACACGCAATTGCGCTTGCCGCGAGCATGAACATCTTCAGTCATTTCTTTCAGAAAGTCAATCAGGCTGTCTTCGCGGAACTTCAATACGTCATCGGTGAGTTCGGTGGGCATCTCGTACCCGAAGCGTGCATGGAAAAGCCCGCGACATTTCTCACAACGGCAACTCCAGTTCTGGAGTCCGCCCTTCTCAAAGTAAAAATGGGGTTCGTCCCAAAAGACGGTGCTTACTTTGGTCGCACAGACGGATTCAATCCAGCGGTGCATATAGGCCCGAAATTCAGGATGGTTGGGACATGCCGCTACCTTGGGTTTGCCGTCTAGCGCCACCTGGCACAGGTCGTGATTGCGGGCGGTGAGTTCGGAATAGGCTTCGCCGCCGAACACCCGGCCCACCCCCCAGGGGTTCACGTAGACCGTTAGACCTAGCTCGGCGGTCCGGTCCACAATTTCAGCCATGGTACCGTAATAATACTGCTGGTCTTCTTCGCTCCAGGTGTGGAGCACGGCGTTGAAACCCGCTGCCTTGATGTCTTGCATGTCGGTTAACGCATGCCTTGGCGTGCGTACGCCAAAATAACTGACGCCCTTAATCATACAGGCTCAATATAGAACTTAGGAGTAATGAGTGGTGAGTAGTGAGTTGTGAGTCCTTATAATCGCGCCCTTGGCGCCAAATTATATACTCATAACTGATAACTCATAACTGATAACTCATTAGTTTTCTGCCCACTGTGGCGTGGGGGTCTTCCGCAGCACCTGGTCCAGGGTATCCCGCCACTCGTCTTCGGTAAGTGGCCTGCGTATCCAGTACAACCCCTCATCTTCTTTTTCGATGGGCATGGTATCCGGGACAATTTCCACAATCCAGGATTCGGGAATGCTGTTGCGGAGCCTCTTGCTGAAGGCGATGTTCATGTCGGTGGGCCTGTCGGCGTGGTCGAAGATGATAAGCGCCGGGGAATCTCCCGTAATGAGCGCCGTCTCCAGGATGTTTGCCGCTTCTTCGATGGTGTTGCAGGTGTACATAGTGGAATCTTCGGCCATGTCATTTTCCAGAAGCCAGCGGAGAGTCCACTGGCTCAGGCGGTCCAAGCTGCCCGGTGAAGAAGGGGCTATGAAGAATATATGTCCCACGGCCTAAAGTATAGAAAGATTGAAAGCTCTTTTTTAGGGTCAAAAAGGGCAATTTTGGAGAGAAATCTATTATTTTTGAGATAGGAAAAACATATCAAACATTAATCAACAATTAACGCACATGTTTCCCGACCTTGGCGAATTCAGACTGATAAACGGCATTCTGGAAAAGTCTTTGCCCCTAGAAAAAGAAGCCCCCGAGTTTCGGGACTGGCTCCCCGTAGGCGACGATGCCGCCGAGTTCGACGGATGGCTTGCCACCAAGGATCTGTCCGTAGAAGGGACCCACTTCCGCCTGGACTGGTCCACGCCGGAACAGGCCGTGGAAAAGCATATTGTCTCCAACATCTCGGACATTTCGGCCATGGGAGGCAGGCCACGGCTGGCCCTGTTCGGCCTGTGCGTCGGTAAAAACTGGAGCGAAGACACGGTGCGTCGGGTGTCCGCTGCGGTGGCTGAAGGATTTGCCAAAAGGAATATCGCTCTTATCGGGGGCGATACCGTCTCCGGCGATGTGGGAATGTTTTCTACGACCCTCGTAGGCGAACAGGTGGCGCCTACCCGCCTGCTCCGGAGTGGCGCTACGGCGGGCGACAGGCTGTTCGTCTCGGGAACTCTCGGGCGCTCTGCCGCAGGGCTCTGGCTGTTGCAGAACCGCCCCGCCGGTTTCGAGAAATTTCAGGACCTGATTCAGTACCACTTGAGCCCCTCCATCCGGGAGGACCTCGGCGCACGTCTTGCCTCTACGGGCGTTTGCCACGGTGCTTTAGACATTAGTGACGGCCTTTCTTCGGAGCTGAACCATCTGGCCCTGTCATCTGCAGTTTCCTTGGAGGTGAAGGCCAATCGGATTCCTGTAGACCCTCGGGTTTCAGAAATGTGCAGCCGATATGGCCTAAATCCTATGGATTTTGTGATGGATGGCGGTGAAGAATACGTGCTTTTATTTACCGTTTCTGCCAAAAATGATATATTTTCAGTAAGAGGTTTCCCCGACGGGGTATACGAGATTGGCTCGGTTCAAGAAGGAACCGGCGTCTACATGCTCGAAGAGGGGAAAAAGAAGATTGTTAAAGCTCAGGCTTGGTCGCATTTATGATAAGTAACACAAAAATGAACTTGGGCCAATTGCTGATTCGTCAGGGTGTCCTGGACGAAGACCAGCTGGCTCATGCTACCTCGGAACACAAGCGTACCGGAATCCCTCTGGCGAAGATTCTCATTCGCCTGGGCATGGTCAGCGAAGACACTCTTACTAGCATCTTGGGCGTGCAGATGCAGTCCACAACCAAGATGCGTATCGGCGAGATGTTGCTCGCCCAGAAGTACATCACCCAGGAACAGCTGGACCAGGCTCTGGAAGAGCAGAAGAAGACCGGCAAGCGCCTTGGCCGTACTTTGGTGGACTTGAAGTTCATGCCCGAAGAACGCCTGGTGGAGATTCTCTCCAAGCAGTTCGAAGTTCCCTATGTAAGGCTTGAAAATTTTGCTATCGACCCCGAGGCCTACACCTACTTGCCCGAAGACTTGTGCAGGACTTACAAGGTGGTGCCCCTGTTTGTTTCCAAGGGCGAAGATGACCGCCGTGTCCAGCGTGAAGCCCTGACCATCGCAATGACTGATCCCACCAACATGCGTGTGATCAACATCGTGAAGTTCAAGGTGAAGATGGAAGTGGACATCGTCATGGCCTCCGACGCAGATGTGGTCAAGACTATCGACCGCGTGTTCGCGGGGCGTAGCACTTCCGAAGAATCCTTGGCGGAGCTGATTGGTGAGACCAAGGATGGCGAAGAACTGGAAACCGTGGAACGGGGTCAGGGAAACAGCGACGAACCGGAACTGACCGACGAAGAAGGCCGCCAGGTGGTGCGAATCGTGACCACGCTGATTCACGAAGCCATTGCCCGTCACGCCTCTGATATTCACCTGGAACCCCAGGAAACCTTCCTCAAGCTCCGTTACCGTATCGATGGTGACCTACAGGTCATGTCACCCATTCCTGCCCGCTTGATGCCCCAGATTCTTTCCCGTATCAAACTGCTTTCCAAGATGGACATCGCCGAAAAGCGTAAACCCTTGGACGGTCGTTTTACCGTGCGTTACAAAGGCTCCGAGGTGGACCTTCGTGTGAGCTCTTTCCCGATATCGCTCCGTAAGCGCGGTGTTTGTGAAAAGATCGTTATGCGTATCTTGGACCCGAACTCGGGTCAGTTCCCCTTGAAGGACATGGGCTTTGACCCCCGTGTTCTCAAACAGTTTATTGATGCCATTAACGCTCCTAACGGCATTGTGCTTGTGACCGGTCCTACGGGTTCCGGTAAGTCTACCACGCTTTACGCTTCTATTCGAGAAATTTTGGATTCCACAATTAACATCTCTACGATGGAAGACCCTGTGGAACTTAATATTGACGGTGTGAACCAAGGTCAAATCAACAACGCCGCAGGCTTTACCTTTGCCGCGGGCATTCGCGCCCTGCTCCGTCAGGACCCGGATGTGATTATGATCGGTGAAATGCGTGACCAGGAGACGTCGTCCATGGCTATTGAAGCCGCTCTGACGGGTCACTTGGTCTTCAGTACGCTCCATACCAACGATGCTGCCGGTGCATTCCCCCGTCTGCTGGAAATGGGCCTGGAACCCTTCCTGGTGTCCACCGCCATCAAGGGCGTGCTTGCCCAGCGTCTGGTGCGCCGCATTTGCAAGTACTGCAAAGAACCTGTAGAAATATCTCCGTCCCTCCGCGAAGAACTCCACCTGTCTCCCGACATGCAGTTCTACCATGGCAAGGGGTGCGACAAGTGCGACGGTTCGGGCTACAAGGGCCGTTGCGGTATCTACGAGTTCCTGGTGCCCAACGAAACAGTCCGTAACTTGATTATCAAGCGCTCCTCCGGTGACGTCATCAAGCGTGCCGCCATGCAGGAATGCGACATGATTACGCTCCGTATGGACGGTATCCAGAAGGCCTTGGACGGTCACACCACGCTGGAACAGGCGGTGGGTGCCTCCGCTGCCGACGATTAATTCGGCATTCGCGATTGTTTCGTGAAATGTTTAGAGCCTTTCGCCTATAAGGGCGAAGGGCTCTGCTTTTGCAATGCGCACTTGTAGAGCTTTGCCTGCCGGGATGTCCCCCTGCAGGGCCACGGGGCGGTAGGCGCAGTTACGTGCGATGGTGGTGCCTGCCCGGTGGCCTTGTTTTTCGGTCACGACCGTGCAGGTCTTGCCGACCCAGCGCTGGTTGTTTTCTTGGGCGATTTGCTGGAAGGCGTCGAACAGCTTTGCGGAGCGATCGTGCTTTACGCTGTCTGAAACGGCAGGCGTGTCGGCGGCGTTTGCTTCTTCTATGCGGGCGGCAACGGTCCCCTTGCGGGCCACGAACCGCGTAATGTTACAGACGGTGGGGCGGGTCTCCTTCAGCAGGTCAAGAGTCTCTTGAAAGTCGGCGTCTGTTTCCCCAGGGAAACCCACAATCAGGTCTGTACTGAGGGTGAATAGCGGGAACTTTTCTTGCAACTCCAGCGCAAAGTTACGGAAGTCTTTTACGGAGTGCTTGCGGTTCATGAGCTGCAGAACATGTTCGCTCCCGCTCTGGACAGGCACGTGCAAGAACTGGTAGAGCCGTTCGTCTTGGAAACATTCCAGCAATGCGTCTTTATAGCCGAGGATGTGCCTCGGGTTTCCCATGCCCAGCCGGATCTTGTAGTTTCCGGGAACCTGGGCGAGAATTTTTTGCGTGAGGTTTGCAAGGTTTGTGTCGGTGTCAAAACCGTAGCATGCGCAGTCCTGCCCGCTGAGCTGAATCTCCAGGCATCCGTCGTCCACCAGGCGCCGGACCTGATCCACGATGGCGTCTTCGGGCTGGCTTTGGAGCCGTCCTTTTACCAGCTTCGTGGAGCAGAAGGCACAGGCGTCCAGGCAGCCTTCCTCGATGTTCACGATGCCTACGAAGGGGGACTGCCGGAGGGTGGACCTTATCGGTCTGTCGATACTCACGTTGTCATCCTGAGCCCATTCGGCAAGCTCAGGGTAAACTTCGCCCGTAAGGGCGGAGTCGAAGGATCCGGACCTGATTTTTTTCAAGCTTGTGAACGTTATCTTGTCCGAAATCTTGCGGGCTTCTTCCTGGAAATCCTTGGGAGCGCATCCTGTTATAAAGATAGGTGCCTGCGGAAAAGTCGTTATCGCCTGTTGCAAAAGCTTCAGGGCGGTTCCGTTCCCCTTGACGGTGCACACGTTCAGGTAAAAGGCAAGGGGCTGCTCCGTCGGGAATTCAAAAGAGATGGAACAATCCGGATGTTGGGCGGATAGCGCCCGGGCGATTTTTTCTCCGTCGCCGAAGTTGGCGGCACAGCCCTGGCTGAGAACAGCAATGACAGGCGAGGTGGCGGAACTCATCTTTCGAACCGCTCCAGGGTGATTCCCGGATAGTAATGGCTCAGGATTTCGATGTAGTTCTGACCCGCCTGGGCCCGGGCCCGCACGCCCATCTGGCACATGCCTACGCCGTGGCCGAATCCCTTGCCTTCGAGAATCCACTTGCTGCCCTCTTTCTTGACTGTAAAGAAACTGGAGGGGAGGATTGTACCGCCCTTGCGGAAAAGCCAACGGACCTTGTCGCCCCGGACTTCGAAAGTTTCCGTGTCCGTAGTGACCGCAAGGGTCAAGATGCGCCCGCTCTTGAGCGTATCCTTGACGGTAATGTCCTTGATTTTCTTGAAGGGGGCGACTTTCGCCTTGGAATCCCTGGCGTTCTGGACAAAGAGTTTCACCAGCTCGTCACTTTCGAAGGTCCGATCCCACTTGCTGTAGCTGGACTCCTTGCACCAGGGCGTCCCATCGCTTCGCAGATCCGGCTTGCTCTTGAGGTAGGGGAGGTTCGGCTTTTCCCAGGTGTCCAGCGTCTCGGACATGCCTCCGCAGGTGGAGTGGTAGTAGGCGGTAATGAACTCGCCATTATACATCATGACTTCGCCCTTGGTCTCCTTGATGGCGCGGTCTGTCAGGGACGTAGCGCTCTGGAGGCCCTTATACACCTGGTCCTTGGTGTCGGCGAACACGTCAAAGCCCAGGGATTCCCGGCTCCCGAAATGCTTGTAGGCGTAGGTGCGGGCGGCTACCGCCTGGGCCTTCAGCGCCTCGAAACGGCTGCTGTCCAGCTGTCCGATTTCGTAAGGGATCACGCCCCGCAGGTAGTCTTCCATGTCCACCGTATTGATGGCGTTGATTTTCCCGTTGTTGTAGGAGATGGTAAAAAATCCCGGATAGCAAGAGGTAGAAAGCAGCTTTTGCGTCGGCGCGATAGAGACGCACTTGCCGTCGTCGATATCCTTTTTAACGGCGGTAAAAGAATTTTCCCTCCCCTGGAATTTCAACTCCTTGCCCTTGACGGTAATATGGATAACCTCTCCGCCTTTTGAAAGGTACAGTTCCTTGACGTCGGTATAGACCCCTACACGAAGAGGCCTATTCAAGTTCGTCGGTATCTTTTCCGCCTGGACTCGGGCCAAAGTATCTCCGGATACCGTCTTGATTTGCGTGGACGCAGGGGCTTCCCTCGGGCCTTTCGCTTGGACGTCGGAAACGTTCGTCGCTTCGATGGGCCTGAAATCTACAATCTCGGGCTCTTCGCCGCTGGAGTCTTTTTTGACGGTCTTGACCGCAGGAGCGGGCATGTCTGGCAGCTCAAAATCCTCTGCAGCACTTGTCGTTACGATAAGCGCCAGAAGAAAAAGAATTGTTGCCCTGATGACGCTCGTATAGCCGTCCCTTCTTTACTAAGTTCTAAACCTTATGTCACCCAGGATCTTAGCCCCTAGATCCTAGATCCTAGCCTTACCAATCACTTCTTCTTCAGCTTCGCCTGGGTCTCTTTGGCCATCTTGCGGAGCTTGGACTGGTTCATGGTGCGGTCGGCAGTAGAAATCTTGTCCACGAAAAGGTCGCCGTTCAGGTGGTCCGATTCGTGCTGGATGCAGCGGGCAAAAAGGCCTTCGCAGTTGTGGATTTCTTGAGGCTCTCCGTTGATGTCGAAAAAGCGGACGCACACCTTGTCGGGCCGGACCACATTGCAGAAAATGTCCGGGAAAGAAAGGCATCCTTCGTCGTAATCTGCAGGCTTGGCGTCTTCTTCTGCTTCCCATTCCGGATTGAACATAATGTAGGGCTTGGGATCCTCTTCGCCGGGAATAGCGGTGTCAATGACCACCAAACGGATGTTCTTACCTATTTGGGGTGCGGCAAGGCCGCAGCCCGGCGCGTCGTACATGGTTTCCAGCATGTCCTTGGCCAGCTGGCGGAGTTCCGGAGTAATCTCGGTAACGGGTTCGCTCTTTTTGCGGAGAACCGGGTCACCGTAAATGCGGATAGGTAAAATCGCCATGATTACTTCTTTTCTTCGGTCTTGGTGTCGGCTGCAGGAGCGTTCATGATTCTGAGAATGGCGCTCTTTTCAAAGTCGATCAGCGTGGTAGAGCCGGTGCGGACCGTGACGATGTTGTCTTCCATGGAGGTGATGGTGCCGATGATGCCGGCGGTAGTCATCACCTTGTCGCCCTTCTTCAGTTCCTTGCGCATCTGGTCCATCTGCTTCATTTCTTTCTGCTTGGGGCGGATAAAGAACAGCCACATGACCACGAACAAAAGGATAAGGGGCAAGAAACTTGCGATGGCGCTGGGCTGCTCGGGGGCTGCCTCTTCGGCAAAGGCCATGGCAGAAGCGGACAGGGTAATCAAAAGGGTCTTGATTTTCATGGTAAAACCTTTATTAAAAGTGGATGAATATTACGGGCTCAAATTTAGAAAAAAGGTGGCTGCGTTACAGAGGCAGGTCTTTCCCCAGGCCCATTTTCAGTTCGGTCCGGCGGCGGATTACCATTTCGTTGAAAAGGTCCGTGAGGCTGTCTTCGATGCTGATCAGGGGTTTCCAGCCCAGGTTCGTCATCTTGGTGGGGTCCCCAATCAGCAGAGGAATGTCGTTGACCCGTTCGTACTTGGAATCAAAGCGGAAATCTACGCTCACGTCGGCGATGTCCACCAGCATTTCTACCAGTTCCCGGATGGTGTAGGACTTGCCGCTGCAGATATTGAAGGTCTCGCCGGATTCAGCGGTGTTCAGCACCTGAATCATACCGCGGGCCACGTCTCGCACGTCCACCACGTCGCGGCTGATGTCTAGGCTTCCGGAATAGATAACGGGTTCGCTTCCGTAGAATTTGATTTTTACCAGCTGGTAAGTGATAGAGGGAATCACAAAACGACGGCTGTGGTGGGGCCCGGTAAAGTGGAAGGGTCGCACAAAGACAATGTGGAGTCCGCTGGCGTTGATAAACTGGTGCCCCAGGAGTTCCATGCATGCCTTGGAAGTGGCGTATGGAGTCATGGGGTTCGGGCGGTCTTCTTCTTTGTGCAGGTAAGTCAGGTGTTGTTCCGTACGTCCGTAGATTTCGCTGGAGCTGAGCAGCATGATTCGTGCTTTGGGGCATGCCTGCCGTGCCGCTTCCAGCAGGTTCTGGGTCCCGAGCAGGTTGATGTTCAGGGTTTCGTAGGGTTTCTGGTACGAAAGCCCTACAGAAGATTGGCTAGCCAGGTGGTAAATATGGGTAGGAGCCACCTTCTGGAGCATCTCGTAGACGTCCTTGAAGTTCAAAAGGTTCCCGGTGAGGTATTGCACACCGTCCACTTTTTGCCAAGGCTGAGGCTGTTCGTCGCTAAAGCTGAACAGCTCGTGATTCGTGCCGCTCAAGCTGGAGAGGATATGAAATCCCAGAGCCCCTGTACCACCTGTTACCAAAATACTCATTCTAGTCCTTCGCCTTCGGCATAGTTCTGAGTTACTAGTTCTAAGTTACTAGAAATTTTTTTTGCTTCACTAGTAACTAATAACTAGTAACTCTTAACTCTTAACTCTTAACTCTTAACCCCTAATCGCTTCCCACGCTTTTGCTACTGTTTCCTTTTCAATATTAACAACTTTTTCGACTTTCCCAATCTCTGTAGGCAAAATATAAACTCTTGTGCCTTTTTCGGCCTTTTTGTCCACGGCCATGGCATTCCAGGCCTGCTCCGTATCCACGTTGTAGGTTTTCGGGAATCCGAGACGGTCCAGAAGGTCGTTCTGCCTGGATTCTTCTTCGGCGGAGAGTTTGCCCAGGAGTACGGCTGCACGGGCGGCTACCCGCATGCCGAGACTTACGGCTATACCGTGGCTGAACATGTTGTAGTTGGTGAGCTTTTCGATGGCATGTCCGAAAGTGTGACCGTAGTTCAAAATGGCCCGGAGTCCGGATTCCTTCTCGTCGATGCCCACGACTTCGGCCTTGATCTGGCAGCTCCTGAAAATCAGGTGACGCAACACGCCATCGTCGTGTTTCTTGATGCCTTCTACGTTTTCTTCGATGTAGCGGAAAAATTCCTTGTCGTAGATGACACCGTACTTGACGATTTCGGCAAGGCCTGCCAGATATTCGTTTTCGGGAAGGGTGGCAAGCACCGCCAGGTCGCACACTACGGCCTTGGGCTGGTAGAATGCCCCGATCATGTTCTTACCTTCGGGGTGGTTTACCGCCACCTTGCCACCTACGGAACTATCTACCATAGAAAGGAGGGTGGTCGGGAACTGGATAAAGGAAATTCCCCGCTGGTAGGTGGCGGCTCCGAAGCCCGCCATGTCGCCTACCACGCCACCGCTGAACTGCAACAGACAGCTCTTTCGGGTGTAGTTCCGGTGCAGCAAGAAACTGAAAAGCTGGTTCAGGTTATGGAGGGTCTTGTTCCGCTCTCCGGCCTGGAACTTAAAGATAGGGCAACGGCCCGCCTGGCCCCGCAGCTGCGAGAGCATCTCATTCTGAACCTTTGCGATGGTGGTGTCCGTACAGACCAGAAATTCGTTGGAAGGGGCCAGCCGAAGGCCTTCCAGAAGGGCCTTGGAATCGGGAATGATGTTCCTGCCGATAAAGATGGGGTAGCGTCCGCCACTAGAGGGGCACACGTCCAGGGCATGGTTGCTCCAGAATTTTTTCATGTGCAGGATTTTTTCGATGACATGGGCTTCGGTATAGTCGTTGGAACTTTCTACGCTAAAATCGGCCTGGGCGTAGTTGGGTTCACGCTCTTTCAGCATGATCTTGATTTTGGCAAGGCGTTCTTCGTCGCTCAGGTTGGCAAGTAGGGGCCTTGTGTTCTTGCGCCCGATGCGTTCCGAAAGAATTTCGGGCTTGGCCCACAGGCGGATGATGAGGCCGTTTTCCCGGATAATCTTGATGTTGTCTGCTTGGGTGAGGGCACCGCCGCCCAGGGAGACTACCTGGGGCGTTTCGTTACTGCAGATTTCAGCGATGATTTCTTTTTCCTTCGCCCGGAAAAAAGCTTCTCCTTCTTGTGCGAATATTTCGGAGATGGACTTTCCGACCCGCTCCACGATAAGACTGTCGGTGTCAACGAAGGGGCGCTCAAGTCGTTCTGCCAGAGCCCTGCCGGTGCGGCTCTTGCCGCTGGCCATGAAACCCGTAAAGAAAATATGCCTTCTCATTAGATACCCTCCATTCCCTTGCGCATGATATTCAACAGTTCTTCGTCGGTATGCCCCTTCACTTGCTCGGGGAACCATTTCTTGAAACTTTCCAGACCCTGGTGCACCAGCATGCCTTCGCCGGTAACGGTCTTGCAGCCCTTTTCGGCGGCCAGTTTCAAAAGCTTTGTCTTGGGCGGTGCATAGACGATGTCGCAGACGACCTGCCCATGGTTCAGACTGTCCTTGTCGAGAGGAGATTCGTCTTCGTTTGGCGTCATGCCCACGGAGGTGGCGTTGATGATAATCTTGTATTCCTTGGAAACGCTAGGGAATTCCTGGAAGGTGAATACGGAAATTTTTTCGCTGTCCTTGAACAGCGGGTTCAGTGAACCAGCCAGGGCTTCGCCCTTGTCCTTGTTGCGGCACACGATGGCAAGCCTGTTGCCTTGTTCCATCAAGGTGTAGGCGATGGCCTTTGCCGCTCCGCCGTTTCCGAGAAGGGCCACGGTGGTGTTTGCAGGTTGCACTCCGTTTTCTTCCAGGTTGCGGATACAACCGTAGGGGTCCGTGGTGGTACCGCAGAGAGTGCCACCAACGATTCCCTCTTTCCAATAAAGCGTGTTTACGCTTCCGGTAAACTTGCTGATGGGGCTAAGTTCGTCCACCAGATCCATCACAGGAGTCTTGTAAGGAATGGTAACGTTTGCCCCCCTGAATTTCATGGCCCTGAAACCTTGGATAGCCTGGGCGAAATTCTCCGGTTCTGGTCCAAAGGGCAGGTAGGCCGCGTTGATTCCAAGCGCCTTGAAAAGCGCATTGTGCATGAGGGGGGATTTGCTATGGGCAATAGGGTGCCCGAAAACGCAAAGGGTTTCCGTTTTTCCGTTCACATGAACCTCTTTTGTCCGCCCACCTGGGGCTGAACTCTAAACAATACATCAATAAAGATATAAAAAAGAGTTCGTTAAAGGCAAAAAAGGGGGTATGATTTGCTTAGAAACGGGTTATTCCAATGATAATTAGGATAACTCCTGCAAAAACTTGCGGCAGGCTAGTCTTAAAAAATCTGGCGGCCCGGTTCCCGATTTCGAAACCGAGAATGCCAAATAGGATTGCTGCAAGGGATATAGCGATAGTGGCAAAGACCATATCGATTTCAACGAAGGCAAAGGAAATGCCGATGGTCAGTGCGTCAATGCTGGTAGCGAGAGAAAGCGCTATGATACTTACAAATCTGAGGTCGGCAATCTTATGGTCCTCTTCTTTTTTGCGGATGGCGTCCCAGATAAACTTGGCACCCAATAGGCAGAGAATAGCGCAAGCGATGATTGACCCCAGGTCGTGAATCCAATGCCTTGCTAAGGTTCCAGAAAAGAACCCGATAAGTGTCATGGCTCCTTGGAAAAAACCAAAGGACAGCGCAAGAACAAGGGCTTTTAATCGGGATACTCCCGAGCGCCCAAGCCCAATAGAAGTGGCCACGGCAAAGCAGTCCATGGCCTCGATAACCGCAATGAGAATTACGGAGAGATAATTCAAAATAGCCTAAAAGGTTTAGGTGTTCTTGAACAGTTCTTCTTTGTCAATGGCCTTGAAGTTGGTAGCCTTCAGGGCTTCAATGGCCTTGTCCGTATCCTGGAAACGGAGAATCATGATGTTGGATCCGTTCAAGGTAGAGGGGTAGGCGTACATGTAGTCAATCTGCTGGCTCCCGACAGCTGTAGAGAGCAACTCGGCAAGGCCACCGATGGCGGCATTTACAGGGCAGGCCACCACGTCGGTAATGGTGGCGCTGAGACCCGCCTTGGCGAGCACGTCCACGGCCTTTTCCGGATTGTTCACAATCAGGCGGATAAGGCCGAACTCGCCGGAGTCGGCGAGGGTCAGCGAAAGCAGGTTCACTCCTGCATCGGCCAAGGAGCGGCACACCGTCTGGAGTCTGCCCGGCCTGTTGGAAACGAAAACGGATACTTGTGGGATTTTCATTTGAGATACTCCTATTTTAAAACTTCTTGACAAAAACGAAGAGTGAGATGAGTTGTCAGTAATGAGTTGTGAGTGTATAGTTTGGCGCCAAAGGCGCGATTATTGAAACTCAAAGGTGCGAAGCGCCGACTCATTACTCACTACTCACTACTCACTACGCCTTTGGCGTTACATCTTCTTCCTGTTGTCCACCACTCTCTTCGCCTTGCCTTCGCTACGGGGGAGCGAGTCGGGTTCGCACAGGGTGACGATGACGGAAATGCCGAGAATCTGTTCAATGGAATGCTTGAATTTCTTGTTCAGCTGTTCCATGGCGCCCATGGAGTCGCTCACCATGTCGCGGGAAACTTCCACCTTAACTTCCAGGGTGTCCATGTTGTTCTTGGTGTCCAGCACAATCTGGTAGTGGGGGAGTGCCTTTTCGGCACGGAGAAGTGCCGTCTCGATTTGGCTCGGGAACACGTTCACGCCACGCATGATAATCATGTCGTCACTACGTCGACCGATACGGCGGATGCGGCGGATGGTGCGTCCGCATTTGCACTTGGTCTTTTCGATAGCGGTGATATCGCGGGTGCGGTAGCGCAAAATGGGCATGGCCTTTTTGCTTAGGGTGCTGATGACCAGTTCCCCTTCTTCGCCGTCGGGCAGGGGTTCCAGAGTTTCGGGGTCGATAATCTCGGGGTAGAAATGGTCTTCGAAAATGTGGATGCCGTCGCGGCATTCGCATTCGCAACCAACGCCGGGTCCCACGATTTCAGAAAGTCCATAAATGTCGTATGCCTTGATGCCCGTCTTTTCTTCTATGTAGTCGCGCATGCCGTCGCTCCAGGGTTCCGCCCCGAAAATGCCGCGCTTTACGTTGAGTTTAGACAGGTCGACACCCATTTTTTCGGCTACGTCAATAATGCGGACGAAATAGCTGGGTGTTCCGGCCACCGCAGTAACGCCGAAGTCTTTCATGAGCATCACCTGGCGTTCGGTATTGCCTCCGCTGATAGGAATGACGGTCGCGCCGAGGGCTTCGAAACCGCCATGGATGCCGAGACCGCCGGTAAATAGGCCGTAACCGTAGAAATTCTGCACGATGTCGGTGCTGCGGAACCCGCAGGCGAGAAGCCCGCGTTTTACCACCTGGGCCCAGACTTCCATGTCTTCTTTGGTGTAACCCACCACGATGGGCTTACCGGTAGTGCCGGAACTGGCGTGCAGGCGCACGACTTCGCTCAGGTCCACGGCGAACAGGCCATACGGGTAGGTGTCGCGCAAGTCCTTTTTCATGCTGAAGGGAACCTTGCTGATGTCTGCAAGGGTCTTGATGTCGTCGGGCTTTACGCCTTTTTCGTCCATCCGTTCGCGGAACAGGGGAACTTTTTCGTAGGCAAGCTTCACGGTAGCGCGTAGTCTTTGCAACTGTAGTTCACGGAGCTTTTCTTCGGGCATAAAGTCCAGTGCCATTTCGGGCAGGACTTTGTTTTCTTCGTCATTCCAGGCGGTGGTAAGCATAAAAACCTCAGGTAGCGGTCTTTGGGACCATATTTGAAAGAATTCGGACTAGAATTTATCTTTTTTTTCTTTGAAAAATGCCAAAAAGATTGAAAAATTTTGGATAGACAGAGTTTTTTTTCTTGTTTGACAAAAAATGTAAAACAGAAGAAGGGGATGGCGCCTTTTAACCCGCTTTTGAAGGAGTTTAATGGTTTGAAACTCCGTCTTTTTTGTATTTTTGGGCAGAATTTTGTCTTTTTGTATTGATAGGTAGGTTTATTCTGCGCCTTCGCGTTGTTTTTTTGTTACTTGCTTTTGTGGGTTTCGCTTCGGCCCAGCTTCTGGATATGTCCCAGATGTCTACCGATTACATGGCGGAAAACAGGGTCCACAAGGTCCGTGTAGAAGGTAACCAGCATATGGATGAACGGGCTGTCCTTAGCCGAATCGGTATTCGGGATGGTCAAAGCTATTCTCCGGCGACCCTTTCCGAGAAGGTCCAGAGTGCTGTGACAGGACTCTATGAATCGGGTCTTTTTGACGATGTGACAGCTTGGGTGGACTATGTGGGAGATGGATCCGATGTAGACTTGATTTTCAAGATTAAGGAGCTTCCAGCGTTAGATACGGCCATCATTGATGGCTGTGATGAAATTTCTGAAGAGGACTTGCGTCTCAAGATTCGCATGATTCCGGGCCAAGTTTATAGCAAGAGCCAGTTGGAGCGGGACCGTCAGGCCATGATAGACTATTATCATTCCGAAGGTTATCTCCTTGCCGAAGTGGGGTATCGCGAAACGGCCACCGACGAGAACAAGAATCAGGTTACCTTTATTGTCCGTGAAGGGGAAAAAGTCAAGGTTCGTCAGTTCGATATTCGTGGCAATGACAATGTGCCTGCAGAAGATATCATGGAACACATGGTCACCAAGTTGGACCAGTGGTGGGGCGGAGGCGAATTCAAGGAGTCTGTCTTTGAAGCTGACCGGGATACGGTGCTGAATGCTATACGTCATTTTGGCTACCTGGACGCAGAATTGACCGAATATTATGCGGAGTATCTGCCTGACTCTAGCTGCCTGTTTTATTTGGGACGTATGGTCCCCGTAGGGGAGTCCTTGCAACCGCTCTACGATCAGCTGAACCGTGCCATGGGAGATACTGCCACTGCAATGGCCAAGATGGCGGGCAAGCCCACTATGGAAGTGACCCACTATTTTCGCAATGAGCGTGTAGGGGCTCATGGGTATGTGTCCCGTCCGCTACCCCAGGTCAAGTCCGAAGAAGATGCCCTCAAACTTATTAACGACATTATTCGCTATGAAAAGTCCCGTAAGGAATGGCTAAAGATTGTGGACGGCCGTAAGTTCAACAATCCGAAAATCGACTCTCTCAAGAAACTGAAGAAACTGCGGCCCTACGAGGAAAAGCTGCTAGTCCGCTACATGATCGAGGACATGTTCCCCGCCCTTAACAAGTACGACAATATCAAGACATCCAGTGCAATTTGCATCCATATTTCCATGATCGAGGGACGTAAATACTACATGGGTAACGTCCACTTTACTGGAAACGAGGTCTTGGGCGATGCCGTGTTGAATTACGCTTTCCGCTTGGATAGCGGGGAGGTCTTTGACCAATACAAGTACGAAGCTTCCCGTAAGGCCATTCGGGATTCCTACCTTGAAGACGGTTACCTGTTTGTCCAGTTCGATGAAGAACGGACCTTCGTGAACGATTCCGTAGTGAACCTGACTTATCGTATGCGCGAAGGTTTGCCGGCTTCTATCCACAAGGTCTATATACGCGGCAATACCAAGACGAATGAAAAGGTCATCCGTCGTGAAGTGCGCCTGTATCCGGGGGATACCTACCGCCAGTCTTCCCTTGAACGTAGTTTCCGCGAAATCATGCAGCTGAACTATTTCGATATGGTGACTCCCGATATCAAGCCACTGAGCGATCAGGAAGTAGATTTGGAATTCGCCGTGCAAGAAAAGGAAGCGGGCACGGGCCAGTTCAGCTTGGGTGTGTCTTATAGTCAGAGCGATGGGCTTGTGGGTACGGCCAGTGTTTCTATTCCCAACTGCTGTATGGGTAACGGTCAGGCGGCCTCCTTCAGCGTGGAATACGGCATGGATAAGAAGAGTGCTTCCATCAGTTTCCAGGAGCCTTGGTTCTTGGACAAGCCCATTACCGTGGGTACAAGTCTCAGCTACAGCTGGTGGAACATGAGCGACTACGACGACCCGAACATTACTCGTTACGGCGGACAGGTGTATGTGGGTAAACGTCTCAAGTGGCCTGACGACTACTTCTATGGTCAGGTGGGTTACAGCTGGCTTATGAACAAACAGGGCCCCAACATCGACGACAGCTATGTGGTCTATACCGGTCTGGAATCGGCGGTGAATTTCCGCTTGATCCGCGACGATAAGAATCTGCCCCAGTTCCCCACGGATGGGTCCCGCTACGTGCTAGATGTCCAGGTGGCTGATGACGTGCTGTACAGTGACTTTGAATTTATCAAGACAGAACTCACTATCAAGTGGTGGTTCCCGTTGTTCCGCGACCGTCTGGCGATCGCACTTACTAACGAATACGGTGTCATCTTCGGCGATCAGCTCCAGTATAGAACACTCTATACCATGGGCGGTGTTCTTGGCTATGAGGGTATGATGCGCGGTTACAGTTCGGGCTCTATCGGTTACCGGCGCTTGGGCCGTAGCTTCCAGTATATTGGAGCAGAACTCCAGTTGGCCATTGTACCCCAGACATTCTACTTGTTGCCCTTCTTCTTTGATGCGGGTAACGTGTTCGGCGAACGCTACAATCCCAAGACAAAGGTGGCCAAACCCAGCCGCAATCCTTTGAGCGAATGGGATCCCACCAGTCTCAAGAAGGACTACGGTTTTGGTTTCCGTGTGGTAGTGCCCATGCTCGGTATTATCGGCTTTGACTTTGCCTGGCCCTTGGATGTGGGAGAAACCTATTCTGGTTTGCAGCGCACCCAGGTGGGTGACATGGAATTCAACTTTGTGATAGGCCAGGGATTCTAGGAGGCGTTATGCTCGAAAAATCTTTGATTCGTCGTCTGGTGATTTTGCTAGCTATGCTTCTAGCGTGCTCCGCCTTTGCCGAAGATGGACTGCGCATTGCCCATGTGGATTCCAAGCTAATCTTTGACGGCTACAAGGGAACCAAGAAGGCTCAAGAAGAATATGACCGACAGGTGGCCAAATGGGAACAGCAGGGCAACCTGATTCAGAAAGAGCTTGCCGCTATCAAGGAAAAGTTGGATAAGCAGGTACTGATGCTTTCTGACGAAAAGAAACGTGAACTGGAAGCCGACTACGCCAAGAAGGAAACGGAACTGAAGGAATTCATTGACCGTGTTTATGGCCGTAAGGGCGAGCTCATTACCGAAAACGAGAAGGTGAGCGGCCCCATTATCCAATTAATCCGTAAGGCCATTAACGAGATTGCTTTACAAGAAGGCTACGACATGGTGGTGGACCGTGCAACAGGTGCCGTGGTCTTCTGGAAAAAAGAGAACGACCTGACCCAGAAGGTGCTGGATTACCTGAACAACCGCTAATAGCGCCTGTCATAAATTTCGTTTAAGGCTTCGCCAATTTTATCGGTAGGATTCTGTTTCCAGAATCCTTTTTGCATTTTTGACCCGGTCTGGGCTTGGAGACTTTACGTCTTTCAAAGCGTAGTCGAGTCCCATTTCTTGATATTTTGCAAGAGCCAAGGAATGGTAGGGTAGCACTTCCACTTTCTTGACGTTGGATAGTGACTGGATAAATTCTTTGGTCTTTTCTAGATATTCGTCGTTATCGCTAATCCCCGGAACAAGCACGTGTCTGATCCAGATGGGTTTGCGGATTTCGTCCAAGTAGCGGAACATGTCCAGGTTGTGTTCAATGGAATGGCCAGTGAGTTTTTTATGCTGCTCGGGGTCAATGATTTTCAGGTCTACCAGGAGTAGATCGGTAACTTCCATAAGTTGCTTGAACTTGCTGAAGTAGGGTTCGGTGCGGACAAAGTTTACCCCGGAAGTGTCTATGCAAGTGTGTACTCCCGCCGATTTTGCCAGGGTGAAAAATTCTAGCAAGAAATCCATCTGCATCAGGGGCTCGCCACCACTGACGGTAATGCCTCCGTCGCTTCCCCAGTAACTCTTGTAGCGGAGGGCCTTTTTCAGCAGGTCTTCTGCAGAAATGTCGAAGGCTCCCGCCTTGTCCCCCTTGAAGTTCCAGGTTTCCGGATTGTGACAGAAAAGGCACCGCATGGGGCACCCCTGTGTGAACACCACAAACCGGACTCCGGGGCCATCTACGGAGCCGAAAGTTTCCAGTTTGTTGATTCTGCCGAGCATGTTCGTAAAGTTACAAAATAGTTCAAGGCGAAAGGGCTAAAATTTCTATGTTTACGCTATACAAACTTATAAAGTTGGCTCATTATGAAAATTGCTGTAACTGGTGGTGCAGGCTATATCGGTAGCCACACGATTATAGAGTTAGACAAGGCCGGCCATTCTGTGGTGGTGGTGGATAACCTTGTCAATTCTTGTGAAGAATCTCTCCGCAGGGTTTCAAAGATTATTGGTAAAGATGTGCCTTTTGTGAATGCGGATGTCCGGGATGCTTCTGCCATGGATGCCCTGTTCAAACAAAACAAGTTTGATGCCTGCATTCATTTTGCCGGACTCAAGGCCGTTGGGGAGTCTGTGGAGAAACCTCTGGAGTATTACGAGAACAACATGAACGCCACGTTCGTGTTGCTCAATGCAATGCGCAAGAATGGGGTTAAGAATATTATCTTCTCGTCTTCGGCTACGGTCTATGGTAACCCGGCAGAAATTCCCATTACCGAGAACTGCCCAAAGGGCGCTATCACCAACCCATACGGTCAGACCAAGTCAATGCTGGAACAGGTGCTGATGGACTTGCAAAAGTCCGACCCCGAATGGAATGTGGTGCTGCTACGTTACTTTAACCCTATCGGGGCGCACCCCAGTGGTCTCATTGGCGAGGATCCTAACGGGATACCTAACAACCTGATGCCCTATATTTCTCAGACGGCTGTTGGACTTCGCAAAGAACTTGGGGTATTTGGCGATGACTACGATACTCCCGATGGAACAGGCGTTCGGGACTACATTCATGTGTGCGACCTGGCGGCTGGACATGTGAGTGCTTTGCAGGCTATTGAACGCAAGTGCGGCCTCGCCATTTACAATTTGGGAACGGGACATGGATATTCCGTGTTGGACGTGGTCAATGCTTTTGAGCGGGTGAACGGGGTCAAGGTGCCCTATAGCATTAAACCCCGCCGTGCAGGGGATATTGCCACCTGCTATTGCAACCCCGAAAAAGCCTATAAAGAATTGGGTTGGAAAGCTCGGTTCGGTATTGAGGAAATGTGTCGCGACGCCTGGAATTGGCAGAAGAACAATCCCAAAGGTTATCGGGGCTAGTTTTTTTCTATACTTGGTAAAAAATTAAAAATCGGTTTTTGAATGTCTGAAAACGAACAGAGAGCAACAATTAGTTTGGCGCAAATCCAAACCCCACAGACCGGGGATACCATCACATTGATGGAAGCCCTGGGAATTTTGTGGAAAAAGAAATTTGTATTGATCTTGTTCATGGTGGTTGGTGCCGCGATAGGTATCCTGTTGGGTAACTGGATTCGTCCGCAGTACACCAGTGACGCACTTTTGCAGATTGACGTGAAGGGAAACAAGACTAGCAAGGCCATGGGCGAGATGGGCGCCCTTTTGGATGTGGCTAGCCCTGCCGATGCCGAAATTGAACTGATCAAGAGCCGCATGGTTCTTTCCAGTGTCGTCGAAGATGAGCACCTTTGTTTCAAGGCTTCCCCTGTTGGCCGTCTGGATCGATTGATGCACCAAGAAGGCCGTATGGATTTGGAATACCTCTATATTCCGGAAAGGGCTAGGGATGGTGTATGGAAAGCTGTGGTAACAGGCCCCGGTTCTTACGTGGTGGTTACTCCCGAGGGTTCTGCTCTCGTAGAAGGAGTGGTCGGGGACATGATCAAGGCTCCCTATGCAGACGATACCTTGGCAATCCGTGTGAATTTCTTGCGGGCTCAAGAGGGAAAGGTGTTTGTGCTTTCTCAAATAAACGCCTTGTCTGCAATAAGGTCCTTGGCGAAAGGATTGAATGTTGCTGAGAAAGGCAAGAAATCGGGTATTATTTCGGTATCCTATTCTCACCGTTTCCCGGACAGGGCGGCCGCAATTCTGAACAGTGTCGCCAATACATATCTGCGTCAGAATGTAGAAATGCGCAGTGCCGAGGCTGAAAAAACTCTAGAGTTTTTAGAAGAACAACTGCCGGGGGTCAAGGCCAAGTTGGATAGTGCTGAAAAGGTGCTTGCCGACTATCGTTACAAGATAGGCTCTGTGGATATGACGGGTGAAACTCAGGTACACCTGCAAAAAGAGGTGGACTTGCAGAAGCAGATTCTCCAGATGGAGCAGGAACGACAGAGGGTGACCCGCCTATTCAAGGCCGAACACCCCAACGTGCTTACGTTGAACAAGCAAATAGACAAGCTGCGTAAAGAACTGGCTAAACTCAAGGTCAAGGCGGAGAAAATGCCTTTGACCCAGCAAGAGGTGATGCGTCTCCAGGAAGAGGTTCAGGTAAACAACGCCCTTTATACCACCATGCTGAACAATATCCAGCAGCTTCGCGTGGTCCGTGCAGGCGAAGTGGGCAATGTGCGTGTGGTCGATTTTGCCCAGGTGGAGTCGAAACCCAGCAAACCCAAGAAGTTCAACATTCTCGTTTGTTCCGTTGCTGCAAGCTTTATGCTTGGAGTGCTGCTGGTGTTTTTGCTGCGTATGCTTAGGAATGGCGTTCGCAGTTCCCTTGAAGTTGAACGAGAAACAGACACGAGCGTCTATGCCAAGATTCCTGAGTTTAAGGATGGTGTTAAATCCTTGGCCAGGGGCAAAAAGCACAAGGCTTTAGTCCTTACCGCTCCGGACAACCCTGCTTGCGAAGCTATGCGTTCTTTGCAGACTGCAATTGACTTTTCGATGTCAGAAGAAAAGCGCGTGATGATGGTTACCGGGATGATTCCTGGCGTTGGAAAGTCGTTTGTAAGCATCAATCTGGCAACCCTTTATGCCATGTCGGGCAAGAAGGTTTTGCTTATAGATGCGGATATGCGTCGAGGCGTGCATCACAGCGGCAAAAAATATGGCCTTGCAGATGCCCTGTGTGGCAAGTGCAACTTGCAAGAGGCTGTGTCTATTGCCGAAGTGGAAAATCTCTTCATCATGGGCGCAGGCAACGCAACCATTGCACCTACGGACATGCTGAGGGGTGGTTCTTTTGAACAACTTCTTCATTTGGCCAGACAGCACTTTGATGTGGTTATCGTGGATACTCCGCCTATGGACCTGGTGACAGACGCCGAACTGATTTGCGGCTTGGTGGACTTCAACCTGCTTGTCCTTCACTATGGCAAGCATTCCATGGATTCTATCAAGGATGCGGTGGGCCGTCTCAAGCGCTATAGTGAAAAGCCCTGTGCCTTTGTGATGAACCACTGCGAGCACGAGCCTGGCCATTATTACGGCCATTACTACGGCAAGTATTACAGTAAAAAGAAATAGCAAGGTGCTTTTCGACATCTAGTCCGAGCGGTCATTGTGAGCAAAAAGCGCCTCGTATTAACGAGGCGTGTTTGCGAGAGCGAGGACCAGCCCTGCTGAAGAATCCAGCATCCAGTCCGAGCGGTCATTAAACCTCACCTCCATATAAAAAGACCCACACAGCTAGCAATATTGCTTTTTCGTGAGCCGGAGCCACTGATATTAATCAGTGGTGTAGGCGAGAGGATTGGCCAACCAGAATGCCTTGGCAAGAATAGGGCCAATCCGGTCATATAAAAACTCCAGAAAATAAAAACCCACACAAGGTGGGTTTTTATTTTCTGGAGGTGAGGGGAGTCGAACCCCTGTCCAAAATCACGTCCATGTCCATTCCTACAAGCTTTCCCTTCGTATTTAAGGTCTCGTCTTATCCACGCCCAAGAAGGTCGGCGCAGAGTTTGACCAGCCTAGTGAATCTCGGAACCTACCCCCAGGCATGGAAGATTCCTATCCCATATTGCGTCCGGACGTACATCCCGATGGGAGCGGGATGAGGCCCGGCGTTGCCGCTAATTAGGCAGCGAGTGCGTAGTTTTCGTCAGCACTTATTTTTTTTCAGACTTTTTTACGAGTGCCCTCGTCTGAGACCTCGGCTTGCAACTAACACTTCGGTAACCCTGTCGAAACCAGATCACCCCCTATGAATATAGGGGGTGATCTGGTTGAGACTCGTCGACTAAATGCGAGCTGGCGAGCATTTAGGCCCTTGAGCACACTCTGTGTGCGAAAGGCCCGAAGGGCAAAATCACTGCGGGTAGCAGGGATTTTGGCAAACCAAGGCACCCCCCTCCCAAGGGAAAGAAGATAAACCAAATATACAAAGTTCAAAGAAAATTGTAAAGTAACCGATCTGGTTGAGACTCGTCAACTAAATGTGAGCAGAATCCTGGAAAAAAATTTCTACTTTTGCAGACCCCATGGACTCCATCCAAGAATACCTGCAGAACCCTGTCCCCCGGACCCTGAACCTCTTTGCGGAGGCTGGGGATGAAGCCGTCCATGTAAACGGCGCCACGGTCCCTATGGCCGCCATGATGGTGGCCAGGCGATTCTTTACGAATCCGGGCAACATTTTGGTGGTGACCAAAGATTTCAAGTCCGCCGAAGTCTGGATGGAAAATTTGCAGAGCCTCGTTGGCGAGGACTTTGTGCGGTTCTTCCCGTCCATCGGGCTAAAGCCTTACGAACAGAAAGTCCCTTTTGAAGGAGTTCTAGAAGAACGGCTCCGTTTTTTCAAGGACGCCGGGAATCCGGAAAAGCCTTTGGTGGCGGTTTGTTCCCTGGATGCCCTGCTTATGCGCTTGCCCGCTCCGGGGACGCTCCAGAAGAACATCCGGTCCTTGAAGGTGGGCGACGTGGTAGAACCCTCTGCACTCCGTCCCTGGTTCTTGGACCATGGCTTTGTAGAACAGCCCGTGGTGAGCAGCGTGGGGGAGTTTTCTATTCGCGGATGCATTGTAGATGTGAACTGCTTCTTGTACCCGCACCCAGTCCGTATCGAATTCTACGGCGACGAAATCGAGTCCATCCGCACCTTTGACATTTTCACCCAGCGTTCTATCGAAAGGATGGACCGCATTGAACTGTTCCCCATGGGAGAGTTCACCCTGCCTCTGGAAGAAGCTTCCCGTATGGGATCTGACACCTCCGGTCTCTGGTGGCAACGCTCCCGGTACCAGGAATTGAATTCCAGCCTGTTGGATTACCTGCCCCGCTGTTCTCTGGTGTTCGAAGAACTTTCCTCCTTGGCGGAAACGGCGGCAAGGCAGTATCTGCATTTTGAAGACCTGTTCGGCGAACAGAAAGCGGCTCGCCCCGACACGGAATCGCCGGAGAAAATCTGGTGGAAATTCGGCGAGATTTCCAGACAGTTCCCGGGCAAGGCAAGCCTGGACCTTACGCGGGTAGAGGCTCAGTCCAACAGCTGGTACAAGATTTCAGCAACCCCTCAGGATTTTTCCAGCACGGGAACCGACGCCGTGGCCAAGCAGATTGAGGAATTTGCGGCTACGGGCGGCGAAGTTTACGTGGTGGCCCCTACGCCGGGAGCTCTTGCAAGACTCCGGCACGTGCTGGAAGGACTCCCCGTAGAAGATTACTTTGTAGGAAACTTGACAGAAGGATTTTGGCTTACCGACGAAAAGGTGGCCTTCCTTACGGAGACCCGCATTTTCAACCGCCACGCAGGCAAGGCCCGCAAGCGCCAGATTGCGGGTTCGGTCGCCTCAGCCCTGATGGTGGAGTCCCTGAACCGCGGGGACTACGTGGCTCACGAAGACCACGGCGTGGGCCGCTACCTTGGGCTTGTCCGTGTAGAAGTCAACGGCGGCATGGTGGACTGCGCTCTGCTGGAATACAGCGGCGGAGACCGTCTCAAGTTCCCCGTTTCAGACCTGCAGAAGATTGACCGCCTGGATGTTTCCGAAGAGGAACCGCCCAAGCTGGACAAGTTGGGTGGCAAGAACTGGGACACCGTCAAGAAGCGGGTCCAGAAGAAGGTGGTGCAGATTGCCCGGGAACTTGTGGAACTGTACGCCCGCCGCGAACTGGTGGAAGGTTTCGGTTTCCCGCCCGACGGAAAGCTCCAGCAGGAGTTCGAAGACGCCTTCGAATACGAGCCTACGCCAGACCAGGTGAAGGCTACCGAAGATATCAAGCGGGACATGGAAAGCAAGCGGCCTATGGACCGTCTGGTCTGCGGCGATGTGGGTTTCGGAAAGACCGAGGTGGCCATGCGGGCCGCCTTCAAGTGCGTCTGCGCCAAGAAGCAGGTGGCTATCCTTGTGCCCACGACGATTTTGGCTGCCCAGCATTACGAGAATTTCAAGGAACGTTTTGCCGCTTTCCCGGTGAACATCGCCCTGGTAAACCGCTACCGCACGCCCAAGGAAAAACGGGAAGTCTTTAACGGGCTTTCCGAGGGCAAGGTGGACATTGTGGTAGGGACCCATTCCCTGCTCAGCGAGAAGAACCATTTCAAGGATTTGGGCCTGCTCATCGTAGATGAAGAACAGAAATTCGGCGTGAAGCAGAAGGAAAAGCTCAGGGAGTTCCGTCTGTCGGTGGATACCCTCAGCATGAGCGCCACGCCAATCCCACGGTCCTTGCACTTGAGCATGACCGGTGTTCGGGACATTTCCCTCATCAATACGCCTCCCATCAACCGCTTGCCTGTAGAGACTAAGCTTTTGAAGCGGGACGACGTGATTCTTGCAGAAGCGGTGAAGGACGAACTTGCTCGCGGAGGCCAGGTGTTCGTGGTGAACGACCGTGTGCAGAGTATCAACCAGCTTGCAGAAGAAGTGGAAGCCTGGGTGCCCGAGGCCCGCGTGGCGGTGGCCCACGGCCAGATGGAAGATCGGGATTTGGAGCGCGTCATGAACGCCTTCCTTTCCAAGGAATTTGACGTGCTGGTAAGCACCAGCATTATCGAGTCGGGCCTGGATGTGCCCAACGCCAACACGATTATCATCAACAACGCCCATCATTTCGGAATCAGCCAGCTTTACCAGATGCGGGGCCGCGTAGGCCGCAGCGATGTGCTGGCCAAGGCTTTCTTGGTGATTCCCGCCAAGTCGGAAATTTCTCCGGAATCCATGCGCCGCCTAAAAGCGCTGGAGCAGTACACCGACCTGGGGAGTGGCTACCAGCTGGCCATGCGGGACCTGGAAATCCGCGGCGCAGGAAACCTCCTGGGTCAGGAGCAGCACGGCTTTATCGCCGAGGTGGGATTCGAGACGTACATCCGGCTGGTTAAGGAAGCGGTGGAGGAGTTGCGGGGCGGCCCTACGGACAAGCCCATTCAGCCCCGCGTGGAAATCGGCGTGGACGCCTACCTGCCCGAAGACTACATCCAGGACGGCCTTACGAGAATTTCTTTGTACCAGCGGATTGCCCGCATTGCCTCTCGGGCCGAGGTGGAAAGCATTTCCCAGGAACTGGAAGACCGCTTTGGCCCGGTGCCTGTACCTGCCCAGATGCTCATGAAGGTGACCGAAATCGGTCTTATCGCAGGCGGGCTACGCATTCAGGGACTGCAACAGCGCAAGGGAATACTGGTGGCGACCTTTACGGAATTCCCTCCACCAGATACCCGTATACTGGGCGAAATTTCGGGCCGCTGCACTTGCCCCATGCGTTACTTGGGGGCAACGCCTTTGCAGGCGGTCTTTGAATTGGGAGCCGCTCCAGCCGAAGTATTGGCCAGTAAGATTCTAGAGATTTTCCGTAGCTTCGCGGACATCCCGAAGTTCTGATAGCAGCTTCTGGGCGATGTCTCTGGTGCTGGGCTCGCCTTCGCTGAAAAATTTCCCTATAAAACTTTCGTCGGCGTCGGTTTCGAACAGCAGAACTTCTTTCGGAAGCTCCGCCACGGCCTTTTGCGAAGACTTCTTGGTGCGGGTGCTGGCGTGGATCGAAAGAAGACCTCCCATCTCCAGGATTTGACGGGCAGTGCCGGTATCGCCGCCGAACCGGTGGAAAATGGGACGCGGGCCTTCTTTAGTCTTTCCGAAACCCGCCTGTTTCAGCAGGGCGATGGCACGTCCGTAGTCACCGACGCAATGGATTTGCAAATTCCGCTTCAATTCGAGAGCGAGTTCTGCCTGGAAAGTAAACCACTGCTCCTGCAATTCGCCAGCACCGTATTCCGGGAACCTGCGGTCTAGACCCGCTTCGCCTACCATGAAACTGCTTTCCCGTTCCAGAATGCGGCGGAGCTCTGCCTTGTGCGGTTCTGTCGCCTGGGCAATTGCCATAGGGTGGATTCCGAAGGCCAGGTTGCAACCCTTGTTTTTCAGATCCAAATCCTGCCACAGTTCCCACAAAGGTTCCCATTCCCCGGGTTCGCAGGCGACGGCGGTGTAGGCGTAGCCTATTCGGTCCAGTTCCTGGGCAAGTTCCCTTGGATGGGGGAGTCTTGTGATGTGGATGTGGCTGTCGTAGAGCGGTTTATGGGGCATTTGGACCTGTTTTTTGAACCAAAATAAAAAGAATTTCAACAAAAATCAAAAAATGCTTGTTTTTTTAGAAAAAAAAGCCTAGTTTATGGCTACGGCATCCGCCGGAAACAAGTTTGAACCCCAAGAGCCGCCAGGCGGCTGCCAAAAGGAGATTATATGCGCGACCTGATTGAAAAGGTTTTGAAGAAAGGGCTTTCCGTTTCTTTTTCTGAAGAGGGTGGTTTTGCGGTTATCCGTATTTGCAAGGGCAGTGACGTGGTGGCCAGCTGCAGTCTCGGTTCTGCGGATTTCCGCGCCTCGGTAGAAGACAGCCTTCAGTCCTTGTTGCTGGATCTGGACCGAAAAGGCGTTTAATAATTCAGAATTCAGAATTCGGAATTCGGAGTTCGGATTTCAGATTTCGGAATTTGAGATTCAAATACAATAGTTCCTAAATGAAAAAAAAGTCCTGCGGAATTCCGCGGGACTTTCTAATTGTAGAAAAAGGTTGTCCTAGTTTATACGGCCAACCAAGTTGCCGGAGAGCATGAAGTCACGAGAACTGCCGTAGCTGTGGAAGCCGGCGGACAGACTGAAGCGGTCCGTGAAAGCCTTTTCCAGGTAGAGGGCTCCCAGCACGTCCTTCACGTTCTTGGTCTTGAAGCTCTGGTATTCCGGGTGCTCATGACGGTCGCCGATGTATTCAGCTTCCAGGATGATGCGGTCCACCACCGGGGTGAAGAAGGCAAAGCCGCCAGTTACGGGGATAACCATGTCTTCGTTGGGGTCGATGTTCATCAAGGCCGCTTCGGCGAAGATGTTCATGTGCTTGCGGATGATGGGCAGGTTTGCCTTCAAGGAGGCGTTGTGCTTGACTTCGGCATCGGAGTCATAGACCACATCGAACACGTTGGCTCGGTAAGCCAGCTGCACGTTCAAGTCGCTGAGGCCTTCCAGGCCATGGAAGTTGAATGCGGCACGGACGTCGCCCTTGTTCAGGTGAGGGGCCGTGCTGATGAGAGAGACGAAGAAGTCCATGTTTTCAGTAGGGGTGAAACCGAACTGCAACTGGTTTTCAGAACGCTGGGTGGACATGAATCCAGCCAGGTAACCATCGATGTAGCCACCGAAGTAGTCACCGTTCTTGTCGGTGTTGTCCCAACGACCGACCTTGAAGCTCAGGTGTTCCGTTTCCTGGTAGGCCCAGGCTTCATCAAGCTCGAAATAATCGCTGACTTCGTTATAGTCGTCGTTGCGGATTTTTTCGCGTTTTTGGCGTTTGGTCTCGTAGTCGTCAACAGACTTTTCCAGGTCGCCAGGGTGCAGGGAAATTCCCAACTTGCCCTTGAAGTCATCGCCTTCGGCCAAGATAGCGAAATTGGCTTCGCCATTCCAGGTTTCCAGGTTGTCGCCGTTTTCGTCGTCTTCGGTGTTCCAGAAGACCTTGCCGGCTTCCAATTCGAAATCAGCCATCACGTCGAAGGAGAGCTTCTGGGTTTCGAACATGGCGTTGTCGATCATCTTTTTCTTTTTGCGTTTTTTCTTGGCCGGAGCCTTGGCTTCTTTTGTAGGAGCGGCAGCGGCAACAAAGCCAGTTGTGTCGTCTTCGGCGACAGCGGCGGCCTTGGCTGTGTCGGCAGGCGTAGCTGCACTATCAGCCGGGGCTGCGGCCACTTCTTCGGCCTGGGCTGCGGCGGCAGCGCTGTCGGCAGGAGCGGCTTCAGCGGCCTGGGCTTCTGCAGCAGGGGCGGCTTGTTCTGCCGGTGCGGCGGCTTCGGGTGCTGCAGCTTGTTCCGCAGGTGCGGCTTGTTCGGCGGTGGCTTCTGCTGCCGGAGCAGCCTGTTCAGCGGCGGGGGCTGCCTGTTCGGTTGCTGCAGGGGCTGCGGCTTCGGCGGCGGGTGCGGCTTGTTCAGCCGGGGCTGCAGGCTGCTGTGCGGCAGGTGCTGCTTCGGGAGCGGCAAAAACGGATGCCGCCAGCACGCAGGACAATAGAATCATTTTTTTCATGAAAAAGAATCTCCTTTCAATATTCAATATGCGTGAATTTTAGAAAAAAAATAGGGCTTTGTGGCTTGTAAAAACTGATTTTCTTAAAAAAATGTTATGTTATAGTCAAACGAGGTTTATTTTGAAGAAAATTATAGTGTTTCTGCTCTTGTCCCTTGCGGTAGCTGTTTGTTCTCAAGAAACTTTGCCCGTCTACAAGATGGTCAAGGGAAAAATCAACGAAGATGCTCCTGTGGGCGAACTGAATCGTTCGGACTGGATCAAGGAGTTACCGATTCCTCAGGTGAAGGTCAAGAAGGTTTCCTGGGTCAAGGAAACGGTGCAGGTGAAGGACAAAAAGGGAAAGGTGGTCAAGGATAAGAAAGGAAAACCCAAGACCAAGGTCAAAAAGAAAAAAGTGGTGAAATACGTGATGGAGGACCCCAAGGAACCTCCCAAGTTCGTCCCCATTGACTGCAAGATTGGACAAGTCTATGCCAGGCGTTCGGAACTGGCCCGCTTCCAGCAGGAATCCATGGATTTAAGTGGAGAGTATGCCTCCGCTACCGGTAGCCTGTTTCTGAAAAAATCTCCCAATAATCCTGGCAAGTTTACCGTGATCATCCAGAACGGTCCTTTGGGAGACCGCGCCGAAATAGAGGCCAGCGACATCCCTATGGAGGAGTCCACCAACGGCGGGCGGCTCTCCTACAAGGAGGAGGGCTGCACTCTGGACATTAGCATTCTGAACCGTAAGGTGAAAGTGGCTCAGCGGGGGTGTGTGGACTACAATTCTGGGAGTTTTACGCTGGAAGGCGAGTACAATACGTACAAAGGAAACACCCGTCGGGTAGAGGTGTTTGCCATGCCGGAACAGACCTTCAAGTTCAAGAAGTATTTCTGGTGCGGTAGCGGCTTTGATTCCTGTGAAAAGGTCAAGGACGACAACGGCACCGTCTATATCACCTGGAGCAAGGACGGCAAGGGCTTTATCGAGCGCAAAGCAGGCGAAGATGTCCACGTGTACCGCCCCTTCGAACACATGATTCCCCGCAAGCGGGATTTCTACAAAGGCGAAAAGCCCGTGGTCATCAAGACCAAGCGTACGGACATGGCGGGGGAGTGGATGATTTGGTACTTCTATGCCAAGGCGGAACGTCTCAAGATGGTCCGGGCCGGAATGAACGAAGAAACGGCCTACATGGAAATATATGAGTAGTGAGTTGTGAGTGGTGAGTTGTGAGTAGTGAGTTATGGGTTATGGGGAGGTAAACTCTTGAATTTTACAATGCTCGTAACTGAAAACTGACAACTGTCGGGCTTCGCCCTGCCGACCATCGGCTTAATTTTTTATCTTTGGTCGTATGAAAGTTTTTTTGTACGACACGACCCTCCGCGACGGTAACCAGGATAGGAAAATCAGTTTGTCCCTGGCGGACAAGCTGCAGATAGCAAGGCTCCTGGACAGTTTCGGTTTTGACTACATCGAAGGTGGCTGGCCGAACCCCAGCAATCCCACCGACGAGGAATTCTTCCAGAAGATTAAAGAAGTAAAACTGAAACACGCGAAGATTGCCGCTTTCGGCTCGACCCGTCGCCCCAAGGTGCTGCCCGAAAAGGACCCGCTGCTGCAGGCCCTGGTAAAGTCCGGCGCTCCCGTAAAGACCATTTTCGGCAAGAGCTGGGACTTGCATGTGACCGACGTTATCCGCACCACCCTGGAAGAAAACCTGGACATGATCGAGTCTTCGGTGGCCTACCTCAAGGAACATTCCGAAGAGGTCATCTACGATGCGGAACATTTCTTTGACGGCTACAAGGCGAATCCGGAATATGCCATCGAGACCCTCCGTGCGGCAGAAAAGGGCCATGCGGACTGTATCGTGCTTTGCGATACCAATGGCGGAACCATGCCTTGGGAACTGAAAAGCATTATCAAGGAAGTGAAAAAGCATATTTCCACACCTCTCGGGATCCACGTTCACGATGATTCCGGACTTGCAGTGTGCAACAGCCTTTATGCCGTCAAGAACGGTGCCGTGATGGTACAGGGCGTAGTGAACGGCTTTGGTGAACGCTGCGGAAACGCGAACCTCACCACCATTGCTGCAGACCTGCATTTCAAGATGGACGCGAAGTTCTTTGCGGCCAAGAAGATTGCAAGGCTCCGTCAGTTGAGTAGCAGCATTGACCAGATTGTGAACCTGCCCAGCGATCCTCATGCCCCGTACGTAGGCGATGCTGCCTTTGCCCACAAGGGCGGAGCCCACATCGATGGCGTGATGAAGGTCTCCCGCAGCTTCGAGCACATTGACCCCCATGCCGTGGGCAACGACCGCGTGTTTGTGACCAGCGATCAAGCGGGCGGTTCCCTGGTTGTGGAAAAGCTCAAGGCTATCAAGCCGGGTATCGACAAGAAGGACCCTGTGGTAGGCAAGCTTCTTACGCTCATCAAGGAACGTGAAAACGCAGGCTGGCATTTCGACTCTGCCGAGGCCAGTTTTAAACTGTTGGTTTACCGCCATCTGGGCATGGTGCAGGAACCTTTCAAGGTGCTGGGCTACCGTGTCATCGAAGACAAGACCACTCAGGGCGTGTCCGTTTCGCAGGCGACGGTCAAGCTCCAGATTGGCGACAAGATCAGCCACCAGGTGAGCGAAGGAGACGGCCCGGTGAACGCCCTGGACGCAGCACTCCGCAAGGCTTTGCTTCCGTTCTTCCCGAATATGGCGAAAGTCCGCCTGGACGACTTCAAGGTCCGTGTGCTGGGTAGCAATGTTGCTTCTGACGCTACGGTCCGTGTGTGGACCACCTTCGGCGACGAGAAGGGTTACTGGAACGTGGTGGGTGTTTCCAGCAACATCATCGAAGCGTCCTGGATGGCGTTTGTAGATGGACTTACCTACAAGATTTTGTTGGACGAGAAGGTCATTGAAAAGCCCTACAAGCATATCGATGTGAAACCGATTGCTGCGAAGGCTACTGCGAAGGAAGAAGAGCCTGCTCCTGCGAAGCCGAAGAAACTTACGGCCCGCAAGGTGAGGAACCTGGCCGGCCTCTCGAAACGAAAATGATGAATGGACGTGTCATCCTGAGCGACCCTGGAGCGTAGCGACAGGAACGCGAAGGATCTAGATTCTTCGACTACGAACCTTCGGTTCTTCGCTCAGAATGACACAGCAGGAAAGAAAGACTATGAAAATTGTAAAGGTTACACCAAAGTCTCAAGAAATTGAACGCATCTGCGGGCGCGAAGTCGCTCCGTCCAGAGAAATCCATGACAAGGTGATGCAAATCCTTGCCGACATCAAGAAGGGTGGCATCGCGAAGGCGACCGAATACGCCCAGAAGTTCGACGGCCTCAAGGGCAAGAACATCCGCGTGCCGGTATCGGCCATCGCGAAGTCTGCCGCCAAGTGCCCGAAGGAACTGCAGAAGGCCCTGAAGCAGGCTATCAAGAACGTGCGCGACTTCCACAAGAACCAGATGGAAGAATCCTGGCTCATGGAAAGTGCCGACGGCGTGGTTCTGGGCCAGCGCATTCGTCCGATGAAGCGGGTGGGTCTTTATGTGCCGGGTGGTGCAGGCATTTACCCGAGTACCGTGATTATGAATGCCGTGCCGGCTCTGGTGGCGGGCGTTCAGGATATCGTGGTCGTGACCCCGATCAAGGGCGAAATCAACCGTGCTGTGGCTTTCGTGCTCCAGGAATTGGGCATTGAAGAAGTCTACCACATCGGTGGCGCTCAGGCGATTGGTCTCTTGGCTTATGGTGCCAAGGATGCCAAGGGCAAGACCATCGTGGAACGCGTCGACAAGATTGTGGGCCCTGGCAACGTGTTTGCCGCTATCGCCAAGAAGGAAGTCTTCGGCGTCGTGGATATTGATATGGTGGCGGGTCCCTCCGAAGTGCTCGTGATGGCAGACAACACCTGCGATCCGGACTTTGTGGCTGCGGACTTGCTTAGCCAGGCGGAACACGGTTCCGGCTTCGAGGCGGCCATCTGCATTACCGACAATATGGAAACCGCCCAGATGATCAGCGCCTGCGTGGATATCCAGGTGGAAAATTCCCCGAAGCGTGAACTCCTTGAGAAAGTGCTCGGCAACTTCGGGCGCATCTTGGTGGTGAAAGACTGGTTCGACGGCGTGGAAATCGCGAACCGCATCGCTCCGGAACACTTGGAAGTCATGACCGCTGAAGCGGAATCCATGGCGGCTCAGATTGAAAACGCGGGTGCCGTATTTATCGGCCCCTGGTCCTCTGAGCCGGTGGGCGACTACTTCGCGGGCCCGAACCACGTGCTGCCGACAAACGGCACGGGCCGCTTCTTCAGCCCGCTGGGCGTGTACGACTTCCTGAAGCGCATGAGCATCATCCGCTACAGCGAAAAGGCCATCAAGAAGAACGCGAAGGCCATTGCCGCCGTCGCTACCGAAGAAGGCTTTATCCACCACGCCGCCGCAGTGCTCAAGAGACTGTAGGGGTTGAGAAGGAGAGTGACGAGTCGTAAGTCGGAACCCGAGCTCATACCTCGAGCCCCGCGCCTCTAGCCGTTAAAACAAAAACATAGAGCCTTCGCCTAGGTTCAGGCACACGCGGTTGCGGCCTGATTCCTTGGCGTGGTATAGGGCGTCGTCTGCCCGCTTGATGATAGATTCTACGGTGTCGCCGGATTGACGTTCCGTAAAACCGACGCTTATGGTAACATTTATCACCTCGCCAGTAGAAAGAGCGACGCGAATCTTTTCTACTCCTGCACGCAATCTTTCAGCAATGATTTTGGCGTTGTCTACGGTGGTGTTGGGCAGGAATACCGTGAATTCTTCGCCTCCGTAGCGTACTGGCATGTCACTAGGTCTGAGGCATCGGGTGATTTCTTGCGCTACGGCAATAAGAACTTGGTCGCCGGCCAAGTGCCCGTAGGTGTCGTTGATGTTCTTAAAATGGTCGATGTCCAGCATGAATGCAGACAGGCTGAAATTACCGTCATTGCTGCGCTTGAGTTCTCTAGTATAGGTCTCTTCAAGCCAGCGACGATTGTGTAGTCCTGTCAAGGAATCCACCTTGGCGTTTTCTTCAATGCAGCGGATATGGTATTCCTCTTCGCAAACGACTTTATTGTTGTTGCGTAATCTTCTGCTCAAAAGTTGCAAGAAGTTCAGGCAAAGGTCATGGGATGCGTTGAGCATGGCGAGAGCGATGTCTGCATCAATGACCAGCAAGGAGCTTTTCTCTTTGGCAAAAACTTGAGCGCTGGGTTTCACGTTGTCAAAGATGGACATTTCACCTGCGCAATGCCCAGGCAAAATGAAATCAGAAAAAGAACCGCCCTTAGAACTTAAGACGACTTCTAGCTTGCCGTCCAACAACACCAAAAGTTTTCGTTCTGGTTGGTTGGGGTCAATAAGAAGAGTCCCCGGTTCAGCGGTGATTTTTTTGCAACTGAGCAGGTAGCCGGCTAAACTCTCAAAGGATACATTCTTGAAGATGTCTGTCTTCAAGAATTGTGCCCTTGAAATCGGGAGGGTTTCCAGCTCGTTTGTGCTCATGACTAGAAACCTAGGCTTAATTCGACCATATAGATACGCTGTTCGTCCTGACCAGTGTAGTAGCCCAGTTCTTCGGCCCAGGTTGCAAATTCAAGGGTGAAGAATTGTAGAACTTCCAAGGCAATTCCACCTGCGGGGTAACCGCCCTTGAAACCGCCAGATAGGCGCAGTGCAAGGGCTCGAACTCCGTAGTAGTAGCCAGGCCAGGCAATCAGGTTCTGCTCAACTTCAAAACCGAAATTAATGTGAGAAAGAGGTTTATAGTTGTTTGTGCTGTTTACAATGTCGGCAAAGTCCATGGCAATGTTGAACTTGTGGCCATAACCCGTGTTCTTGTTGAAGAATCTAGGGCTGTAGTTTGCACCTACGGTCCAGTTGGGAGTGATTTTATCCCCAGCAAGTTCTTTGAAATAGATGTCTCTTAGGGATGTGCCGACTCTGACTTCGCGGGTGAGCTGATAAAGAACGCCTAAGTCGATACCCATGGAAATGGAATTGAAATCAAAGATGTTATCCGTAGCGTCGTGGTAGCGATCTTCAAGGGTGTCTTGCATGGTGTCGTAATTCAAGATGTCGACTGTAAGCATTTCTACCTTGTGACGCTTGACTGCCTTTGCGCCGATACCCACGGAGAGGTTGTCCGTGAAGCCGTAAGAAATACCGCCCTGGACAACTCCGTCGACATAGAAGGTGTCAATGGCCATATTGGGTAACACAATGCCTGCATCTAGATAGGGCGCTACGTTTGCATCTACCCAGACTGCACCACCAATGCCGTGGAAAGCCATTTCAGCATCGAACTTCAACTTCATGGCGAGGCTCTTGTGGTCATAGCTGTTTACCTGGTGCATCAGTTCCGGGTGACTGGATAGGGAGTCCATCAGAACTGTTGATGCCTTGAGGCCGTTTGCTGCAGCCGCATCGGAAGCGCCTTGGTAGATTCCCTGCAAGTCCTTGGCCACGTTGTAAGTATGGAAATACGTTTCAAAAGGCCCAGCACCACCCAGGTTTAGACGCATGTCGGCGTAGTTTCGGGGATAATATCCGGTTTCGGGAAATTTGTCATAGTTTCCAAGTTTGTTAATTTGAGTCAAACCTGCATAGTTAAAGTAGATAGCCTCTTTGTCGTCAACTACGGCCACATGCGCATTACCCATAGCTTCGGCGCGTAGAGAATGGTGCGTCGGTGCCTTGAGAGCGAAGGCGAAAGAAACGAGGCACAGGGCCAGGAGTACAATAATTCGTTTCATTCTTGGTACCTCATTCTTTGAGCTTCAAGAACTTCTTGGAAATCGCTTTCGGAGTATCGTACCCAGCAGCCTCCGACGTAATCCTGCCTGTATTTTAGGTTGTACTGGCCTTCGTAGTCTCTGGCTATAGCCTGTTTGGTAGAGATGTATGTCTCGTAGGGAAGGTTCTTGGGATTAAAAAATATTTGTTCGGCGAATTTGAACCTATGGTCGTTGTTTTCGACGCGTCTACGATATTCCGGATAAATAAAATTCCATTCATCGCTTTCTGCCTTCTCGCCATCCATATCAATGTCCACGTGCATATACTTGTCGTTAGGACCGACTGAACGGATAATCATCAGATTCGCGGTTCCCTGTCTATGAGCAATAGCATTCTTGGCAATGGTCATTTCGTCATAGACGAACTGATCTGATTGGTCGCGGGGGTCTTCGTCGATTTCTCCGTCCCAGTCGTTGTCTTGCCCGTCTATGATTTCTTCGTCATTGCAGCCATCGCCGTCTTCGTCAACGGACTGGCTGTATCCTGTGAAGGAAATGACTGTGGATAATTTCTTTTCATTTTCAGCAGGGGTGTCTCCAAGTTGGGTGATGCTACTCATCGCATCACAGGAGGCTCCCATTGTCACATTTTTTCCTTCTTTGGAGAGCATAGAACCAAATCCCGGCATAAGCTGGCCTGCGATAGATCCCATGGATTCGGGTTGTTTTGCACATGTGGAAAAAAATTCGTGGAGGGATTCCAAGGTTTCGGTAGATTTGTTGCCGTGCAGCCCATTGAGAATGTCTCCCAGGTTGCATTCCGCCTCGCCGGTTACGGCATTGACAGAGGCGCAGGCCGGTATGTCGGGCATAACTTTCCGCAAGACAAGCATGGTTTTGAACAATTGTAAAATCATATAACTGTCGGAAATGTTCTTGTATCTCACCACGCCGTCGAGTTTACCCAAGGTGTCGAGCGTGATGAATACCTTCATGAAATCAAGAATAGTGTCGATGCTGTATTGGTATTTTGCTGCTGTCCCATCGCTCATTTTTGAAATGGGCATGGAATTGCTTCCCTCGGTATTGACGTACTTGAGGAGCTCAAAGGAGTTGATTTCCTGAAGGTTCAGTTTTGTCTTGGCAAGACCGTACCAGGCTTCGGAGTGGCTTGAGTCGGCTTCAATGGCCTTGCTGAAATAGTAGGCGGCCTCGGAGTAGTCGTTTGCCCGGAACTTTTGATACCCTTCGTACGTCAGGGCATTTGCGTCGCTGGAATCGATATTTGCTGAACCTGTGGGATTAAACAGATTGCAACCCACAATCCCTAGAATCAGCGTAAATAAGAAACAGATTAGAAGTTTTATTTTCATAGGTCATTCTAGATGTTCTAGTCCTTTATAAAGATAACTTTCTTCTTACAAAAAAGAACATAAATCAATCCTTTTTCCGCTTTTTTGGGGCGAAAATCCGTTTTTTTGCTGTTTTTGTAGTAAAAATGCCGTTTTTTGCTAGAAAACGTGAAATCATCTGCCGAAGTAAATATATTTGGTGCCATGAGTTTGTGCGAGGAATACTTCCCGACCAGGGCGTACACCAATGCGGTGAGTAGGCTCGGACAGCTCTTGTCCAAGGAACGGGACCGCCTCGATTCCGTGGCGCAATCTCTTGGACGGAAATCTGCGGTCGGTCCAGACAACTTGGCGGAGCAGGTTCCCATGATTGTGGACTTTGCCAAAGAATACCACAGGGCTTATTCCCTCTATCTGGAGGCTGTGTTGCCCCAGCATAAGAATGGAATCAAGTGCGGGCCTTCTTGTGGGAATTGCTGCCACCATTACCCCATGTCTGTAGAGCCCTTTGAACTGGTTTACCTGTATTCAAATTTAAGGCCCCGAGATGACTTTATGTCCGTCATGGAGGAATGCCAAATGCGGGCGAAACTGTTTGAAGGTCTCTTGGGCAAGCGCTTGGCGGAGTCTGATTCCGAGGATGATGCCGAAGATAGGGCCCTCCATGATTATTTTTTCCAATGGAAGTCATGCCCATTCTCCTCGCCCCAAGGGGATTGCAGAATATACCCCTTGCGTCCGGTGTCGTGCCGCATGTACTTTAGCGAGACTCACCCGAAATACTGCGTGCCGGAATATTTGCAGACCGAAAAGAACGAAAGCTTTGTGGTGTATATGCCAGACCATATCGAAGAGGCTCTGGGTGGCATTTCGGAACATTATGCAGACTTGGAATTGCCAGAAAGTTACTTCGGCGGGCTCCTGTCCATGAACCTTTATGAGGGTGTTTTCTCGTGATGGGGGAGGGACAGATGGATTTGTTCGGCCAGCTGGACCTTTTCGGTTCGGCGGCGTCCCAGGTCTATGAACCTGCGGTCAAAAAAGTTTCGGCGGAAAGTTCCGAAAACGGTCTGGTGACCTTCAAGTACAATCCCCGCATGAAAAAAAGCATCCGCTGTGTTGGAGGCTTCTTGTTCGGCCATCCGGAGGTGCTCTTGCCGGGGTATATGAAGGCTCCGGAATTTGCCCAGGCTCGAGAAATTGCTGCCGAATGGGCGGAACACGCCATCCGTCGAAAGACCCAGAAGAACAAGCTTGCCATTAAAGAACTGGTGAACCGCTTTTGGGCGGTGGTGGACCAGGTGCTGGCGGACAAGGGGGAAAAGACCTTGGAGTCCCGCAGCAGAATCCCGCCCATACGTCCCAAGGGAACCTATCACGACTTGAACCAGGTGCTTGCTGCGGTCAATGATACTTATTTCAACGGCGAACTGACCTGCCGGATTACCTGGAGCAACCGGGTGGGGGGCTTAAGTTTCCACTCTATGCGCAAGGACCCTCTGACGGGTGAAGATTTTCACCTGATAAGCATCAGCAAGGGTTACGATGCCAAGAACTGCCCGTTTTACGCCGTTGCGGGGGTTGTCTATCACGAGTGCCTCCATGTGGTGATTCCTGTGGAGGAGCGCAATGGCCGCCGGGTGGTTCACGGTCGGCAGTTCCGTCAGCGTGAAAAGCGCTATATCTATTTTGACGAGTGGATAAAGTGGCATAAGGAGGTTCTGCCCAGGAACATCCGTGCCATGCGCAGGGGGAAAGAGTTGTGAGTTACGAGTTTTGAGTAATGAGTTGTGAGTTCTTATAGTCGCGCCCTTGGCGCCAAACCAGGCCCAAGTCTTGATAAAAGCTTCAAAAACTAGATGAAAAGCTATTTGAAAAAAAGAGGAATAAAATGACTGATCCAAGAATTGCAAAACTTGCAGAGAATCTAATCAACAATGCCATCGGTCTTAAGGCGGGGGAGAACATCCTCATTGAGACCACGGACACTCCGGACGAAGTCTCTACGGAACTGGTGAAAGCCGTTGCCAAAGTAGGCGGCAACGCCTTTGTGCACAACTACCGCGGGCGAGTCCGTCGCGAAATGATCAAGTCCGCTACCGAAGAACAGATGAAACTCCAGGCGGAGCTAGCCTTGGCCGAGATGCAGAAAATGCAGGCCTATATCGCCATCCGCGGGGCCGACAACGCTCTGGAAAACTGCGATATCGACAGCGCCAAAATGCTCAGTTACCGCAAGATTACGGACCCCGTGCTAAATTACCGTGTGGATAAGACCCGCTGGTGCGTGCTCCGCTGGCCGAACCCTTCCATGGCCCAGGGCGCCAAGATGAGTACGGAAGCTTTTGAGGACTTCTACTTTGAAGCCTGCCTGGCCGACTACCCGAAGATGGCCAAGGCCGCCCAGAACTTGGTGGACCTCATGAACCGCACCGACAAGGTGCGCCTTGTGGCCAAGGGCACGGACTTGACGTTTAGCATCAAGAACATTCCGGCTATTCCCTGCTGCGGTAACATGAATATCCCCGATGGCGAAGTCTATACCGCGCCGGTCCGTAACAGCGTGAACGGAGTCATTCAGTACAATACGCCCACTCTTTACGACGGCAAGTATTTCAGCAACATCCGCCTGGAATTCAAGGATGGCAAGATTGTGAACGCCACATGTGAATCCGGTGACAATGTGGCCATGAACGCCCTGTTCGATACCGACGAGGGCGCCCGCTACGTGGGCGAGTTTGCGGTCGGGTTCAACCCGTTTGTGAACGCGCCCATGTGTGACATCCTCTTCGACGAAAAGATTGCGGGTTCCATCCACTTTACGCCAGGCCGCTGCTACGAAGAAGCGCCTAACGGGAACGTCAGTTCTATCCATTGGGACCTGGTGTTGATTATGCGTCCGGAATACGGCGGTGGTGAAATCTGGTTCGACGACAAGCTCATCCGCAAGGACGGCCTCTTCGTTGTGGACGAACTCAAGTGCCTGAACCCGGACCAACTGGGAAAATGACGCTTTGCGTCATCCTGAGAAAAAAGCCGTCCTTTTCGGGACGGCTTCTTGATGCTTGAAAAAGAAGATCCCCGCCTTCGCGGGGATGACACCCGGGATTACACACCCTTGGCCAAGATCTCGCCGATCTGCACGGCGTTGAGGGCTGCGCCCTTGCGGATCTGGTCACCGGTGAGCCACAGCGTGTTGCTGTTGTCGTCGGCGAGGTCCTTGCGGATACGGCCAACGAACACGTTGTCCTTGCCGGCGCTTTCCAGCGGCATGGGGTAGACGTAGTTCTGCGGATCGTCCTTGAGGGTCACGCCCGGGGCGTTCTTCAAAGCGTTGCGGATTTCTTCCACAGAGACCGGACGTTCCGTTTCGAACCACACGGATTCGGAGTGGGAGCGCAGCGAGCTCACGCGCACGCAGGTAGCGCTGGTACGCACATCGGAGTGCATAATCTTGCGCGTTTCGTTGAACATCTTCATTTCTTCCTTCGTGTAGTCATTTTCCGTCATCTTGTCGATCTGCGGAATCACGTTGTAGGCGAGCTGGAAGGGGAACTTCGCGATGTGGGTGGTGGTGCCCGTCTCGATGATGTCCTTGTACTGTTGCTTCAGTTCTTCCATGGCGATGGCGCCTGCGCCGCTGGCACTCTGGTAAGAGGAAATGTGAATCTTCTTGATGTGGGAAATCTTCTCGATGGGGTTCAGCACCACGACCATCATGATGGTCGTGCAGTTCGGGTTGGCGATAATGCCCTTGCCACCGTTTTCAGCCTTGTAGAGCTTGATGTCTTCGGGGTTCACTTCGGGCACGACCAGCGGGACCTTCGGGTCCATGCGGAAGAAGCTGGTGTTATCGACCACCACGGCACCGTTTTCCACGGCGATGGGGGCGAATTCCTGGGAAATCGCTGCACCGGCGGAGCTGAGCACCAGGTCGATACCCTTGAAAGAATCCTTGTTCAGGACTTCGCACTTGAGGGTTTCGCCCTTGAACTTGAATTCCTTGCCTGCGCTACGTTCGGAGGCGAGGAGCTTGAGGCTCTGCAGCGGGAAGTTGCGTTCCTCGAGGATGGAGAGGATTTCCTGGCCGACGGCGCCGGTGGCACCCATAATGGCTACGTTGCGAATCATAATTAACCTTTAGTTTTCTTCTGGTTGTTCTTTGTAGTTTGTAAGGAGTCCCTGGATGGCCGCGATAAAGCGGTCCAGGAAAATCTTGGATTGACCCAGCTGTTCCTTCGCCTGCTGCAGTTGAGCTTTCTGGTCAGCTGCGTTTTCTTGAAGGGTGTAGGTATAGAGGGAATAGGCCGCAAGACGCAGGCTTTCGGTGGCCTGAATCAGCTCGGCATGGGCTTCGCTGGATTCGTGGGGGTGGAATAGCCCCAAGGCCTTCTTGTTGATGGCCATGGCATTGTTGCTGATGGCGAGGGCCTTGCGGCTCCACTCTTCGCGGTCTGCTTCCGAAATATTTGGCGGCAGCTTGCCAAAGCCGTTGATGGCGGATTCCATCTCTTGCATGCGCTTCATGACGGTGCGGGATTCGTCCATGTAGCTTTCCAGTCGGGCCTTTGCGCCCTCGGAAAGGGTGGCTGGCCTTGCAGGCCGTTGACCCTGCACGTTTTCGCCTGTTGCGCCAGAGTTCCTGATCTGGGTTCCGGTCACCTTGCTTTTTGTAGCCTTGGTCGGAGTCCCATTCTGGAACGAGGTGATGTAGTCTTGGTACATGGCGTTCTGGGCGGCAATGTCAGCGGCGGAATACTGGGAGGTAATGACCAATGTGGGCCTGTCCCAGTAAGAAATCCCGACAATTCCTGCAAGCATTAGCACGGCAAAAAGGATGTTTGCCACCTTTGCCGGAGTCTCGTCGCTCTTGATTACGTAGAGAATCGCAAAAAAGAACAGGCTCCCGAAGGCAAGCAGAAGCCCGCCGTCGTTGTTGTAGGCAATGAAGGAGTTCTTGGTAAAGTAGAACAGGCAGTCCAGGACAACGACGATGAGGGACAAGAACGCCCCCGCCAGTTTCTGGCTGCGGTATTCCGAGGCTGCCGTCTGCAATATGGTAATGAACGTGACTCCCAGGGGGAGCACGTACATCAGGGCAATTTCAGCTACGTCCGAGTTCATGGGCTAGAAGGGAAGGTCAGAGCCGTCGTCTTCGGGCATGGGCGCGTCGTATGCCGGAGCGCCACCCTGAGGCTGGCTGTAGTTGTTGGAGCTACCCTGGTAGGAGTTGCCGCCCTGGTAAGAGGGAGAACCGCCCTGAGTGCGGGGGCCCAGCAGCTGGAAGGTGTCCATGTTGACTTCGGTAGCGTAACGCTTCTGTCCGTTCTGGTCGGTCCAGCTGCGGTTGGTAAGGGTACCCTCTACGTAGAGGCTCATGCCCTTGTGCACGCCAAGCTGCTCGATAATGTCGGCAGTTTTACCCCAACCCACAATGTTGTGCCAGTCGGTCTGTTCTTTCTGCTCGCCGTTGTTGTCGCGGTAACGACGGCTGGTGGCGAGGGAGAAGGAGACGCGCTTGCGTCCACCGGTCTGGCTCATGCGGAATTCAGGGTCCTTACCAATATTGCCAATGAGCATCACTTTGTTCAAATAAGCCATAATTTATCCTTTGCTTTTTTTTGTTCACGGGGGAAAAATAAAAAAATACGCTTGTCATTTTTGTCATTTTTTAGGGAAATATTCCCCTCTGGGGTAAAAATTTCTTAAACCCGGCTTTAGAAAGCCCTTTCTTGAAATGGCCGCCCATTCCCTAACTCTTAATTCTTAACTTTTAACACATCTTGTAAACCCACACCTCATAACATGGAGTTATCAGTCGTCAGTTTTCAGTCCTCAGTATATAATTTGGCGCCAAAGGCGCGACTATAAGAACTCACAACTCACAACTCATTACTAATCTCACTCCCCACACCTCACACACCACAATCCTAACCCCTAGATCCTAAATCCTAACCCCTATCATATGGTCTCTCTCGCACTCTCCCGTTTCGAAAAAACTTTCCCCGCAAACCTCAAGGGCAAGCGCCTCGGCGCAGTCCTCCACCCGGCATCAGTCCTCCCGGACCTGCACTACACTCTCGATCTTCTCAAGGAATACGACGGCAAGCTATTCAAGCTTTCGGCACTCTTTGGCCCGCAGCATGGCATCAAGGGCCACACCCAGGACAACATGATCGAGTGGGAGGGCTACACCGACCCCGAACTGGGTATTCCCGTCTATAGCCTGTACGGCGAACACCGGGAACCCACCCCCGAGATGCTCAGCCACGTGGACATGATGCTTGTAGACCTGCAGGACGTTGGCGCCCGCTACTACACGTTCATTTGGACGCTGTTCCTTTGTATGAAAGCCTGCGAGAAGGCCGGAATCCCCGTGATTGTGGTGGACCGCCCGAACCCCATCAACTGCATTGACGAAGAAGGCCCTGTGCTTGACCTGAATTACACCAGTTTCGTGGGCCTCCACAGCATCCGCACCCGCCACGCGAAGACCATCGGCGAACTGGCGGTGCAGTTTAAGGAAGAACGCTTCCCCAAGTGCGAACTCTACGTGCTGGGCATGGAAGGCTACGATAAGAAGATGTGGTACGACCAGACGGGGCTCCCCTGGATTTTACCGAGCCCGAACATGCCTACGCTCGATACCGCAATCGTTTACCCCGGCATGTGCCTTTTCGAGGCGACCAACGTGAGCGAAGGCCGCGGTACTACGCGCCCGTTCGAGATTTTCGGTGCGCCGTTTATCGATGCGGTCAAACTTTGCAAGTACATGAACGGATTGAAATTGCCCGGCGTGTATTTCCGTGAGAACTACTTCCAGCCCACGTTCCACAAGGGTGCGGGCCAGATTTGCGGGGGCGCGCAGATACACGTGCTCGACCGCGACAAGTTCCGCAGTTTCAACATGGCGGTAAAGCTTTTGCAGTACATCTTCAACGAGTACCCGAAGGATTTCGCCTGGAAACAACCGCCCTACGAATACGAATTCAAGAAGTTGCCCATCGACATCCTGCTTGGCAACGGCACGTTTAGAAAGGAATTTATTGAAAGCGCGGTTTAAAAATGTCATCGCGAGAATGAAATTAACATTGTCATCCTGAGCGGAGGCGTGAAACGCCGAAGTCGAAGGATCTTAAAGAAAAGAGATTCTTCGCCTCCACTTCGTTCCGCTCAGAATGACTCAATCGGTTTTAACCAAGGAGACACAATGACCGAACAGAAAAATGGAAAGTTTGAAATGCCCGCCCTCCCGTATGCCGCGGCGGACCTGGCCCCGGCCCTCAGCGCCGAAACCATCGAGTTCCACTACGGAAAGCACCTGCAGACCTACCTGAACAACCTGAACGCGGCGCTTCCGGGCAGTGCCTTCGAAGGCAAGTCCCTCGAAGACATCGTGAAAACGGCTGAAGGCGGCGTTTTCAACAACGCGGGCCAGTTCCTGAACCACTCCATGTACTTCTTACAGTTTGCCGCCCCGAAGGCCGGCAACGCCCCGACCGGCAAAATCGCCGACGCCATCGCCCGGGACTTCGGCTCCTTCGAAAAGTTCCAGGAAGAATTCCAGGCGAAAGGTGCCGGCCTCTTCGGTTCTGGCTGGGTCTGGCTCTCCGCCGATGCAAGCGGCAAGCTCGTGATTACGCAAGAAGGCAACGCCCAGAACCCGCTCACCAAGGGTCTCAAGCCGTTGCTGACCTTCGACGTGTGGGAACACGCCTACTACATCGACTATCGCAACCGCCGTCCGGACTACCTGAAGGCGCTCTGGAGTATCGTCAACTGGGAAGTCGTCAACAAGCGCCTGGGGTAATTAGCGGGTCACGACCAGAGAGTCGCTGCCTACGCTTATTTGGGAATCTGGACCGCCAATGGAAAACCAGTAGGTCCCTTCGGGTAGTCCGTAGAGGGTGACATACCCGTTTTCTTGGTCTTCTTCGGTTACCATTTGGCAGGGGTAGAAATCGTAAGGCTCATTATCTTCTTCGAATTCCGAAGAGAACGGACCGTCAAGCAATTCCATGCAGATTCCGAAGCCGGTTTCTTCCACAAACTCCCAGGAGTATTCGTCATCGAGAACATGGATAGAATCCAGGTATAGCCTGGCGGTATAAACGGGCTCCAGCGGAATCTTTTTCAGTTCGGCAACCTGCTCGCCGTCTATTTCTACGACACTGGCTTTAGAAAAAGACGAAAAGATGTTGGCTCCAAGGCTAGAATCTGCGGAAAGTACTCGCAGCTGGAGTGACTGGTACATGGGTGTATAGGCTTTCTTCGAAGAGACTTCTTTCGCGGCGCCCTCGTAGTTTTCCATATAGGTCAAGAAGTTTACGCTGTCGATGTAGAAGAATCCGTCCTTGTCGGTGGTGTACTGGCAGCTTTTGTCGTCAAAGGCGCACCTGCCCTCGTAAACTTTTGCGCCAGCCATGGGTTTTCCCTTGGAGTTTACCACCTGGGCTCTTGCGTTTATGTACAGGTGGATGTCGTTGAATGTGCCACATTTGGGTCTTGCAAAAAAGGCCTCGTCGTCTTCCTGTGGAATAGCGGTTTTCGCTAGGGAGGATTCTTCTTCCGCTTCTTCTATGATTGGCATGGCGCAGCCGTTTCCCTCGTCGACATGCTTGCGGACCAAGGAGGTGTCCAGCATGGCGATGGGTGTTCCTGTGTCCGAATCGGCGGGGCCTGCCCCGTTGTCACCGCTGTTGTCGTCGCTACAGGCCGCCAAAAGTCCCAAGCCCAGCGCTGTTATGAGAAGTAATTCTCTTGCCTTTATCCAAGTAAACATGATTCCCCCGAAACAATCCTCTTTAAACCTAGTAAAAAATTGGTTTTAAGTCTGGATTTATTTATATTAATAGATGAATGGACAACGAACTGACACTTTTGATCGGGATAGATGAAAAAATCCTGTATGCTGGCAAGCCCGACAAGAGGTGCTTCATTTTTGAATGCATTTTCAATCCGATGCTCCCGTTCGCGCTCGTCTGGGGATTTTTCGACATGTTCTTTATCGGGACGGCCTTTTCTTCTGACCAGTCAGACAAAGTGGCGTTCTTTATCGTCCCCTTCATGGCGCTCCATATGATGCCGGTCTGGATTTACCTGGGCGGGGCGCTACTTTCGTTCAGACGGTACCGCAATACGGCCTACATCGTTACGGACAAGGCCATCTATGCTTCTGGCGGAATCTTCGCCAGGACATACAAGTCAAAACCCTTCGCGGAACTTTCGCACGTAGATTTGCACCGCGGCATTTTCGACCAGTGGTTTGGCGTAGGAGATGTCATTACGACCGCTGCTCAGGCGAACCCCGCGACAATGAACGGGCGTAGAACTTCTACCAACGCGGGCATTTCCATCGACAGCATCGCCAATTACGCAGAAGTGTACAAGCTCGTGAAACAGTTGCAAGAAGACATCTACACCGACGTGATGTACCCCAACGACCTGCGGCCCTCGGAAAATCACGGGTATAAATCCAGGTATATGCGCTAAAAGGGTGGGACTCTTGAAATTGCAGTAAAAGAGTAGTTTGCTGAGGATTTTGTCTTAGCGTTTTTCTTGTTCAACCTTCTTGAGAACGCGGCAGGGGTTGCCTACGGCAACGACACCCTGCGGGATGTCCCGTGTGACCACGCTCCCCGCCCCGATAACGCTTCCTGCACCGATAGTCACTCCGCCACAAATGGTCACGTTTCCTGCAATCCAGCAGTTATCTTCGATGGTAATCGGTTTTGCGTATTCCAGGTCGGTGAGGCTTCCGTCGGGCTTTTCGAACATGTTGCGTTCTTGCCAGCGAAGCGGGTGCATGGGCGTGAGTATTGAAACGTTCGGACCGATAAATACGTTGTTTCCGATGCTTACCGGGGCGCAATCCAGAACGGTAAAGTTGAAGTTTGCGTAACTTTTTTCGCCAATGCGGGTGTTGCACCCGTAATCAAAAAAGATGGGTCCTTGCAGGTAAACGCCCTTGGCGGGGGATGCCCCTAGAATCTGAGCAAGGGTGTTTTCGCGGTTCTTGTCCGTTTCCAATAGGCTGTTGTATTGTTGGCATAGGGCGTGGCATGCACTTCTTCTTGATGCAAGCTCCTTGTCGCTGGGGTCGTATAGCTCGCCTGTAAGCATTTTTTCTTTTTCGGTCATAGCAACAATATACAAAAAGATTGAACCCGACTTTCTAGGGCTTGATGGTTATCGGAGTTCCGTCCTTGACGGCGTCGTAGATTTCTTCGATTTCGTCGTTCGTGACCGCGATGCAGCCGGCTGTCCAATCTTTCCATTTATGCCAGAATTTAAAGAGAAATGCGGGAATCTTGTTCGGATAGCCGTGGATCATGATGTCGCCGCCGGGCTCGTAGTTGCCTTCTTTCGCGGCCTTGATTTGCTCCGCATTCGGGTACGAAATCTTTAGCGATAAATGGAAAATGCTCTTGGGGTTGTGTCTTTCGATGGTGTAGTTGCCTTCGGGAGTCTTGTTGTCGCCGGACTTGACCTTCGCTCCAACTGGATTCTTGCCCAACGAAATTCTGTACGTTTTGACAACACTATCGCCGTTGCGCAAGTGCATTTGACGCTTCGCCTTTTCTACGAGAATGTTGTCGATGGGTGAGGGGAGCATGACTTGAAATGTAGTTTTTTTAGAATACATTGAAAAAAATCAAGGCCGGGAAGGTGTAGTTGACAAAATAGGCTGTTGTTTTAGCGTTTTGCTTGGTTTTTATGTGAAAAAGAGGGCTGTTAGGCTTTAACTTGCTGTTTCTACCTAGGATGGGTTTGCACATCAAATTTGAATAATATATATTATAAGGGAGGTTTATATAGAAGATCTAGTTCTGACAATACCGACCCAGGACTTGGGCATCATGGAAACGCTGGCAACTCGTATGGGATGGACCGTGCGGTCTAAACGTAGCATTGTCCAGAAATTCATTGATTCGTGCCCCAAGACTCCGATGATGACCGACGAAGAAATCGCAGCCGAAGTCAACGCGGTCCGTTACGGGAAATGAAAGTCCTTTTCGACACAAACCTGTGGTTATCCTTTATAGTCGCCCATCAGGGATATTAAGGATATCTTCATTCTTTCTATGGCGGAAAGTGTCCCTGTAGATTGCATCGTGAGCGGTGACAAGGATTTAACAGAGTTGAAAAGTCATGCAGGAATTCTAATTCTTCAGTATTCGGAATTTCTGAATAAAATTGATAACTGAATTGTAAATTGGCTTGCTTTTCGAACCAGTGTTGAAAATGTGATGATGCAGTGATTGAACTCGCCGCAAGGCTTAAGGCCGAGATGGTGTAGGGTATGGGGCCGCGCTAAAGGCATCTGCTCATAAAGAGCGTCTATAAGATCTGCTTCTTGAATATACCTTTATTGTCCAAGAAATGGTTAAAACCTTGCACTTTCAATCACCAGCGCGCGGAGTTTCTCGAATACGCGGCGAACATGGGGAACCCCTTCGGATTCCTTTTCCTTCACCCATTTTTCCTGCACTTCGCCCTGGCGGACGGCGGTGACAAAATCGGACACTTCCCTGTGCGTGAGTTGGCGGACGGTACAGCCTTCGCTTTCGAGGTCGCGGAGCATTTGTCCGTAACTTTCATCCATGGTCTTCCCCATCGATTTGTACGCCTTGTCAGCCGCTCGCTCGAATGCCCGCTTGTCTTTTTCGGGGAGGGATTTCCAGCGGTCGAGATTCATTGCCACAAGATAGATATGCCCGAGCCAAAGTTCCTGCGACACTAACAAATGTGGGGCGGCCTTGTGGGCGTTGATGTCCTTCCCGCTGTCGATATTCACCATGATGCCCTCGATGGCTCCGGATTTTAACGAGTCGGTCACTTGCTCCCCCCACGGGATGCGCATGTTTTTTGCGCCCGCGTTTTCAAGATAGCCGATATGCCAGAAACTGGCGGTGCGCCATGTCTGCCCCCTTAGCGCGGTGAGGTGTGCCATCGGGTGGCGGCTATAGAAACCCACGGGATAGCCCGTCGCCACCAGCACGGGATGGATGCCCGCCCGGTGCAGTTCCTCGGTGAGTTCTGGAATGGTCTTGTACGCCTTGCGGATGAGGGCCACCTGAGCCTCTCCCGAAGGGCCCGCGAGGAATCCCTTGAACAGCTGGTGGAGCGGCATCCGCTGGCTGTCGTATTCGGGCACGACCGTCGCCATGTTGGCCTTCTTGCCTTCGTGCACCGTCTCGTAAGCGTCATAACTCGACGATATTTCGCCGTTCCAGTGGGCGTCTATCCGGATGCGCCCCTGGCTTTCCTGCTCCACAAGGCGGAAGAACCGCTCCGTTACATGCGTCCGCATGTTGCCCAGCGGCTCATGATCGGTGAATACAAGCGTCTGCGCCTGGAGCGTAGATATGAGAAGCATTATGGGGAAAATAAATGGCAGTTTCATGGGATTTTCTTTGGGTACCTCTAAAAATACATTCTTTTCCTGAAGATGGGTTTATTTGTCGTATTCAAGCGTAAAATCATCGTGTTTTGGGCGTCTTGCCTTCTTTGTTCCGGGCCTTTCGGCCCGCGCCCGCAACGTCCGGGCTTCCCCCACCCACCCGCCCATTCTTGAGTCAATTAAAATAGTTCTCGAAAAAAATAACGACAAATGTCATCTTTTGACATTCGAGTGATTGTATATTTGCCTTGCTCGCATGAGCGAAAAAAACAACCTAAGCCCCGCCTTTTTTGCATGTAGGTGGGAGGAGTGAAAAATGAATACGAACCATGTTCCTTTTGAACAGTTGCCCATCACGAACCGTTTCATGTTCGCGCTGGTGTTCAGCCATAAGCACATCGCAAAGCCCTTTCTGGAGGCTCTTCTCGGCGTCAAAATTTTTGACTTGCAGGAACCGGAGCCGGAGAAAGCGACCGAAAGCAGCCCCTTTAACAAGGGGGTCCGCTACGATGTATTCGTAAAGGAGCAGGGACCCAAGGGCGAAATCCTCCGCACCTTTGACATCGAGATGCAGATCGAGGACACCCACGAACTGCCGAAGCGCGCCCGTTACTACCAGGCGCTGTGTGACTCGGAAGCATTGAACAAGGGAGAATCCTACCGCAACCTCAAGGAACAGTATATCATGTTCATTTGCCCCGACGACATTTTCGGGCGGGGTAGGGCTGTTTACAAGTTCATGAACTTGGAAAAAGAGCACCCTGAGCATGAATTGGGAGACCTATGCTTCAAAAATTTTTATATATTCAATAAATACAGGGATGTTGCCGAGCAGTCGATCAAGGAGTATCTTGAATATTTCGCGACCAACAAGGCCACATCCCAGGAAACAAAGGACATCGAACGCCAGCGGCAATGGTATCTGTCGGACAACGAAACAAGGAAACGCTATATGACTTGGCAACAGGAAATCGATGATGCAGTGTATGTGGAGCGTGAACGCGCCAATGCGGCGGAACGCCGTGCTGATGAAGAGAAATCTCGCGCCGATGAGGCGGAATCCCGTGCTGACAGGTACGAGAAAATGCTCAAGGAACACGGACTTCTTTAATTTACGGGTCGCACTCTTCAAATCGGACAAGGCTAAGGGTAGATATTCTACTCTGTAGTTCATACAGCGGTAAGTTGTCCGATTTCTTTTAGGATTTCTTCTGAAGTATATCTTTTGGTGGATTCCTGTACCTGTAGTTCGGCATCATGTAACTTGGCATAGATTTCATTTTCAATTTGAAAATGGGCGAACGCTTCCATGCTCATAAGAACCATGTCGCCATAGCCGTCTTTAGTCAAGAACACAGGC
>OCTW011601344.1_pt1 | contig 55379 bp, 42 predicted proteins | sample 1539671 | NCBI WGS metagenome assembly OCTW01 (sample SAMN02144230, study PRJEB22623) | gut metagenome | biome: sheep rumen | host: Ovis aries | place: New Zealand | reverse complement strand
GAACGACGGCCGCCATTCCCCGTCTCGGCATTCCTGCCACTGTCTTGACCGACGGTCCGGCCGGAGTTCGCATCGACCCCACCCGCAAGGGTACCACGCAGACCTATTACGCCACAGGTTTCCCCATCGGCACCTGTCTGGCCTCCACTTGGAACACCGACTTGGCGAGAGAGGTGGGCAAGGCCATCGGCGATGAGACCAAGGAATATCGTTGTGACGTCATCCTCGGACCTGGCATGAACCTCCACCGCAACCCCCTTTGCGGCCGAAACTTCGAGTATTACAGTGAAGATCCCGTGGTGACCGGCAAGATCGCCGCCGCCTACATCGACGGTGTGCAGAGCGAGGGCGTCGGTGTGAGTGCCAAGCACTTCGCCGTGAACTCTCAGGAGACCGACCGCACGAGCGTGGATGAGCGCCTATCCCCCCGCGCCGCGCGAGAGCTCTACCTGCGCGGCTTTGAGATCGCTGTGAGGGAAAGCGCACCCTGGACCATCATGGCCTCATACAACCGGGTGAACGGAACCTTCTCGATGGGCAACCACGACCTGCTGACCAAGGTGCTCCGCGATGACTGGGGCTACAAAGGCATGGTGATGACCGACTGGATCGGCATCCGTGATGGACTGCGCACCATCGACGAGGTGCATGCAGGCAACGACCTGATGGAACCCGGTCAGCAGAAGCAAATCGAAGAAATCGTGGAGGGTGTGAAGAACGGACAACTGTCGATCTCCGACGTGGACCGCAATGTGCGCCGCATGCTCGAATACATTGTCAAGACACCGAGTTTCCGCCATTTCCCCGCCACCAATCAACCCGACCTGAAATCACATGCCCAAATCACCCGGCAGAGTGCCACCGAAGGCATCGTGCTGCTCAAGAACAACGGCACACTGCCATGGAACGTGGACAAGCAAGCCATCAAGACCGTGGCCCTCTTCGGCGTGAACTCCTACGACTTCTTGTCAGGCGGTACCGGATCGGGGTGTGTTCACACCCCCTACGTGGTCGACATGGTGGAAGGACTGAAGAACACCGGTATCAGCTCGTCCCCCAGACTGACCGAGATCTACCGTAAATACATCGACTTTGCCAAAGTGAAGTTCCAAGCCGACCGTCATCCAGCCAGATGGTATCAGTTAGATATGTTTGGCCAGCAGAAATACCCCGAAGTGACCATCAGCCAGATTTGCATCAACAATGAAGTGAAATCCGCCGATGCCGCCATCGTCACCATCGGCCGTCAGGCGGGCGAAGGTGTTGACCGCGAGATCGAAGGAGAGTTCAACCTCTCCACTGAAGAGCGGCAGATGATCTTTGATGTCTGCAACGCCTTCCATGCAGCAGGCAAGCCAGTGATTGTGATCATCAACTCAGGCTCAGTGATTGAGACCGCCTCTTGGAGTAGTTATCCCGATGCCATTCTCTGCGCTTGGCAGCCTGGCGAGGAAGGCGGCAATTCCGTGGCAGACATTCTCACCGGAAAGGTTAATCCTTCAGGAAAACTGACGATGACCTGGCCTATTTCTGTGGCAGACCACCCCTCGACCAGGAATTTCCCTGGGAATATCGATTTCTACACCTATACCTCCATGAAATCCAACGGGAATCAAGTGCCTGGCCATGACTTCACCAACCATGAGGAAGGCATCTACGTCGGATACCGTCATTTCGACACCCACCAGTGCCCCGTGGCCTACCCCTTCGGATTTGGCCTGAGCTACACAACCTTTGACTACAGCAAGCCCTCGGTATCGCAGAAAGGCAACCAGATAGAAGTGAGTGTCACGATCAAGAATACCGGCAAGGTGCCGGGCAAGGAAGTTGTCCAAGTCTATGTCAGTGCCCCCAAGGGACAATTGGACAAGCCCGCCAAGGAACTGAAAGCCTTTGGCAAGACCCGAGAGTTGAAGCCCGGCGAGAGCCAGACCCTGAAGATGACCCTTCAGCACAGAGACCTTGCCTCTTATGACGAATCACAAAGCGCATGGGTGGTCGATGCCGGCACCTACACATTCCGTATCGGAGCCAATGTGAGCGACATCCGCTCCACTGCCACCCTGAACGTGAAAGGACTGGTGGAAAAGACCAGCACTGCATTGCTTATGAAGTAAAATCAAGACATACAACCAGAAGAACAATCTCTAATCAAGATATCCAAATCAAAACAACTATGACGAACAAGAAATACGGTCATTTCGATGACGAACACAGAGAATACGTCATCACCGTTCCCCAGACCCCATGGCCTTGGATCAACTACCTCGGCAACGAGGATTTCTTCTCACTGATCAGCAACACAGCCGGCGGCTACTCTTTCTACAAAGACGCCAAATTCCGCCGTCTGACCCGCTATCGCTACAACAACGTGCCGATGGACAACGGCGGACGCTATTTCTACATCAAAGATGGCGACACCGTTTGGAACCCAGGCTGGAAACCATGCAAGACCCCACTCGACTTCTATGAGTGCCGTCATGGCATGAGTTACACCCGCATCAATTCCCGTAAGGACGGCATCGAGGCCAGTGTACTGTTCTTCGTGCCACTGAAAAGCTGGTGCGAAGTGCAGAAGCTGACGCTGACCAACACCACAAGCGAGAAGCGCAGCCTGAAACTCTTTTCCTTCCAGGAGTGGTGTCTCTGGAATGCCGCCACCGACATGGAGAATTTCCAGCGAAATTTCTCCACAGGCGAAGTAGAGATAGAAGGATCGGTCATCTATCACAAGACCGAATACCGTGAGCGCCGCAACCACTATGCCTACTACAGCGTGAATGTGCCCATCGACGGTTTCGACACAGACCGCGAGACCTTCATCGGACTCTACAATGGTTTCGACTGTCCCGATGCCGTCGTGGAAGGCAAGCCCCGCAACAGCCATGCTCATGGCTGGAGTCCTATTGCATCACATTACATCGAGTTGACATTGGAAGCAGGCGAGAGCCGCGATTTCATCTTCGTGTTGGGCTACGTGGAGAACGAGCAAGACCAGAAGTTCATTGCCCCACAAGTAATCAACAAGGAGAAAGCCCTGGCCACCATCGCACAGTTTGACACCACCGAGAAAGTGGATGCCGCTTTCGCACAGTTGCGCCAATACTGGGACAACCTGCTCGACATCTACGTGGTGGACACAGGTAATGACAAGCTCGACCGGATGGTGAACATCTGGAACCAGTATCAGTGCATGGTGACCTTCAACATGTCGCGCTCCGCCTCATTCTTTGAGAGCGGCATTGGCCGAGGCATGGGATTCCGCGACTCCAACCAAGACCTCGTGGGGTTTGTGCACCAAATACCCGAGCGCGCCCGTCAGCGCATCATCGATATCGCCTCAACCCAATTCCCCGATGGCGGCTGCTATCACCAGTACCAGCCTCTGACCAAGCGAGGCAACAATGACATCGGAGGAGGTTTCAACGACGACCCATGCTGGCTCATTTTCGGCACAGTGGCCTACATCAAGGAGACTGGCGACTTCAGCATCCTCGACGAACCCGTTCCGTTTGACAACCAGCCAGGCAGCGAGGTATCGCTGATGGAGCACCTGAAAGTGTCGTTCGATCATGTGGTGAAGAATCTTGGTCCCCACCAGTTGCCACTCATCGGACGGGCCGACTGGAACGACTGTCTCAACCTGAACTGTTTCTCCTGGGACCCCAACGAATCGTTCCAGACTACCGAGAACAAGACCGAGGGAACAAAGGCCGAAAGTCTGATGATCGCCGGACTATTTGTCGTGACCGGCAATGAGTATATCTCCCTCTGCCGTCGTATCGGTAATGAGGCTGAGGCCGACCGTGCCCGCAAGCACGTCGACGAGATGGTGGCAGCCGTGAAGCGTGACGGATGGGACGGTGAATGGTATCTCCGCGCCTACGACTACTATGGCCGCAAGATCGGATCGAAGGAAAATGAGGAAGGCAAGATCTTCATCGAAAGCCAAGGCTGGTGCACGATGGCTGGCATCGGTCGTGAGGAGGGCATGGTCGACCAGTCTCTTGACTCTGTGAAGAAGTATCTGGAATGTGAGCACGGCATCGTACTCAACAACCCAGCCTTCACCAAATACATCTATGAGTATGGTGAGATCAGCAGCTATCCTGAAGGTTATAAAGAGAACGCCGGCATCTTCTGCCACAACAATCCCTGGGTTATTATCGGCGAGACCCTCGCAGGCCGTGGCGATGATGCATGGAGCCACTACCGCAAGATTCTGCCCAGTTATGTGGAAGAGAAATTCAGCACACTTCACAAAGTGGAGCCCTACGTGAACTGCCAGATGGTGGCAGGTAAGGACGCAGCCCGTCCTGGTGAGGGCAAGAACAGTTGGCTGACCGGCACTGCCGCATGGATGTGGCTGACCGTCAGTCAATACATCCTCGGCATCAAGCCTGATTACGATGGACTGCTCATCGATCCATGTGTGCCCACCACCGCATTGGAATATTCCGTGAAGCGTAAATTCCGCGATGCGGAATACCGCATCCGCATCTCCAACCCTCAGGGAGTCAACCGCGGTGTGCTAAGCGTGGAAGTCGACGGCGTGTTGACAGAAGGCAATGTCATCAAATATGAACCAGGCAACCACGAGGTGGTTGTGGTGATGGGTTGACAAATCACCGGCACCCTCTAAAAATCCCCTTGCAGGAAAAGCTGCAAGGGGATTTTCATATGCAAGCCGACAAGAGTCGTAACTTATTGGTTCCCAGAGGTAGATTAGTCCTTTTTGGTCAGTCCATCGACCACGTCCTGGGCATTGTCATTGAGGTTGATGTTCCTGGTTGTCTTGGCCTCGATACTGCCAGCTCTCATGATATCAGCCATGTCAACCCCCGTAGCCGAGCGAATGACATCGAAAGCCTGTTTGATTGCCACTGGAACATTCCCAGACATAGAAGAAACTCCACCGCCATCACTGCTGTAGATGTTGACATCCTTAATGGCACTGATCGGTTTAGCCACATTCTCGACGATTTGCGGCAGCACCTCGATGATCATCTGCACCACAGCTGCGTTGTTGTATTTCTTATAAGCCTCAGCCTTCTTGTCCATGGCTTGCGCCTCTGCCTCACCCTTTTTGAGGATAGCATAGGCCTCTGCCTCACCCTTGGCCTTGATACCCTGAGCTTCCTGTTCCAGTTTATATCTTGCGGCATCCGAGGCAGCATTCTGTGCCAAAGCTTGCTGCTCAGCCTCATAGCGCTGTGCCTCAGCCACCCTTTTGCGCTGTTCAAGGTCGGCCTCTGCCTGTTTCTGAATCTGATATTTGTCAGCGTCGGCCTGTTTCTCCACCTCAGCGGCCAATTTATTGATCCGAATCTCGATTTGCTCCTTCGACAACACCTGTTCACGGCGCGTCTTCTCGATTTCAGCCTCGACAGTCTTCACATTAATGGTTTTCTGTTGTTCCTGCTGTTGGATGGCGTAAGCAGCATCCGCATCAGCCTGAGCCGTATCAGCCTGCAGTTTCAGAGCCGCACGTTTCAGAGCAAGTTCGTTGTTCTTGATAGCAATGGCTGTATCAGCATCCACCCTGGCGGCATTGGCCTCACGGTCAGCGTGAGCCACCTCGATCTTGACGTCACGCTCTGCATTTGCCCTGTTGATCGAAGCGTCTTTCTTGATCTTAGCCGTGTTGTCGGCACCAAGGTCGTGGATCAGTCCCTCACGGTCGGTGACATTCTGGATATTGCAGCTGATGATCTCGATGCCCAGTTTGCTCATGTCGGGTGAAGCCTTCATCATCACTTGGTCGGAGAATCCGTCACGGTCGGTGTTGAGTGACCGGAGGTCAAGTGTGCCGATGATCTCACGCATGTTACCTTGCAAGGAGTCCTGCAGCTGCATAGCTATCTGCTCAGGTGTCATGTTGAGGAAGTTTTTCGCTGCCAAGCGCGTTCCCTCTGAAGTCGGTGTCACTCTGATCTTAGCCACTGCGTCCACATCGACATTAATGAAGTCGTTGGTTGGCACGCTCTCCTCTGTCTTGATATCAACGGTGATCTGACCGAGATATACTTTATCTAGTCGCTCAAGGAATGGCACCCGGAATCCACCCGAGCCGATGAGCACTCTGGGTTCCTTACTCAAACCAGAGATGATGAATGCGTATGAGGGCGGTGCTTTCACATACGACATTCCAACAAAAATGACAAGCAGCAAAATGGCAATGGCTGCGATAAGATAAATTGTGTATTCCATAAAGTGTGTTATTTAAATGATATATGATTGTCTTGTAACATTCTTTACTATAAAGAACAAATCGCATTACAATTCTATCACATACGTCTCAATTTGCCAAACACTCGTTTTGACACTATTTTTCTCACCTCGGCATAAAAAAAGAATAAATTCTTTTTGTTCTGCGCTCGGTTTTCATTATCTTTGCTCAGAAAAGCGAAGATAAGATGCACCTCGGCATAAAAAAAGAATAAATTCTTTTTGTTCTGCGCTCGGTTTTCATTATCTTTGCAATCAGATTGAATGATGGAAATGAAAACACTCTTTTTTACTATAGTCGGAATACTCACGGCTTTGCCCTGTTGTGCCCAATCGTATGGGATACAATGCGAAGACACGTGCAATCATATACATGGTCTGGACATGAGTCACTACCAAGGCGATGTGTGGTGGGAAACCCTCGGTGAAAACAGCCACATGGCCTACGTCTATTTCAAAGCCACGGAAGGCAAAGAGACGCAAGACCAAACTTACAAGCGCAACATCGAACTGGCTCATCGCTATGGGCTGAAGGTCGGCTCGTATCATTTTTACCATGCCAACGTGCCTCAGCAGTTGCAGTTGCGCAACTTCATGAGCCAGTGCCGTCCGGGAGACCAGGATCTCATTCCGATGATCGACATCGAGAAGAAGCCGAAATCGATGAGCACCTACGAGTTTTGCGACTCCCTGATGAAATTTCTCCTTTTGGTGGAAGAAGCTTACCACCAGAAGCCCCTATTGTATACAGGAAAGAATTTTTACAACAACTACCTTCTTGGAAAGGTGGACGACTATAAACTGATGATTGCCCAGTACTCAGACTACGAGCCACAACTTGCCGACGAAAGAGACTACATCATCTGGCAATACACGGGCAAAGGCCGGATCAATGGCGTGAACGGCTATGTGGACAAGAGTCGCATCATGGGCAACCACAGCATGCGGGAATTGCGCTTCAGAAGATGGTAGAACTGAACGCACTGATGAAAGAACTATAAAAACGAGAAGATAAATGGCCATTATTAAATGTCCTGAATGCGGACACCAAATAAGCGAGAAAGCGACAGTCTGCCCGAGTTGCGGTGTGGAAATCGCCGGCAAGATCACGAAATGCCTCGGATGCGGTGAGGTGTTCTTTATCGACATGGGGTTATGCCCACACTGCTACCGCCCCTACGCAGGCCCTAAGAAAACCGAAACGGAAGAGCAGAAAGAAGAGCAGGTGGAAGAAGCCTTCGAGCAAAAGTCCATCATGACGGAAACTCCCTGCGATGACGAGAAAAACGACACACTGCTGGAAGAAGATAGAGAAACCCAGAAGGAAACGGAGGCCTTTGATCCAGAAACCACTTCTGCAGATGAATCAGAGACCGAGGAGGACAAACCAGCCCAAGAAACTGCTGAAGAAAATGTCCACGCCGATGATAATAACGACGAAGAAGCAGAAGACCAATACATCGACACCGACGGGGAACAACTGGAAAAACCCGTCCATGAGGCAGATGAGGAGGAAAGAGTCGCAACAAGCAAGAAGAACTACATCCCGGTGGTGGTATCCCTGGCCATCACTGCATTGATCGCTGCTGTCTGTTTTTATTTCTATCAAGACACAAAGATGTCGCGTGAGACAGAAGCTTTTGACTTGGCCATGAAAAGCCAAGACGTACATCAGTTGAACAGTTTCCTGCGCAATTTCACCGATGCTTCTGCTGAGCACAAGGCAGCGATCAATGAGAAGATCGCCAGCATCACCAAGGAAGAGGAGGCCCTGTCATTGAGTCTCGTCACTAGAGACAAGTCGAAACTGAAGAGATACCTTGTCGACTATCCTGACTCACCACAGAAGCAAAAGATTCTCTCGATGATCGACTCCATCGACTGGGAGGAGGCTTTGAAAACCAATACGAAAGCAGCCTATGATCAATATATCGCAGAACATGCCACAGGATTGTTTATCAAAGAAGCGAAAGACAAGGTGACGGTAAAAGTGCTGGTTGCCTCAGCCGAGGATGAAGCCATGGCTAAATCACTGTTCAGGGAGTTTTTCCTTAGCGTCAATGGCAATGACGCTTCCCGCCTGGCCCCTACCCTTGGCCCGGAAATCAGTTCATTCATGGGTACCGAGAAAGCCAGCAATGGTCAAGTGATCGACTGGATGAAGCGTCAGCATGGAGATGACGTGAGCAGTGTAATATGGAAACTAAACCACGATTACAAGATCACAAAGCGCGAGCAGGGCGGTTCGAAGAATTACGACATCGTATTCACAGCCAAGCAAACCATCGTGCACAAAGACGGAAGGGCCACTTCCGAGAATTTCCGTATCACTTCGGGTGTGACAGGCAACAACAAGATTTCGTCGATGAACATGTCGAAATATGTTCCGCAATCCTCCCCCGCGCCATCCTCAAGCACCAACACCACCCAAGCCAAGCCTGCGACTGCAAGCAGTAAGCCTGCATCGAGCGCATCATCGTCGGGGCAATCCAAGGCAAAGACAACACAGTCTTCTTCCCCGAAACCCAAAGACAATAACGTGAAATCTGCCTCCAGCAACAGTCAGAGCAAGCCCAAGTCCAGCACAACACAGAGTAAACCTGCCAGTAAAACCCAAGCCTCAGCCAAGAAGGACACGCCTAAACAAGACAAGAACTCCTCGCAATCGGGAAACACGAAGAAATAGCCTCATTTCTCGATCGCGGACAGGAATGTTTGTAACGATTTAACAGCAAAAACAGGCCCGGTAAGGCCATTATTTGAAAAAAAAGAAGTAGCTTTGCAACGAAACCGGAGGTTTGAGGCATGTTGCCGGCAAACAACAGCAACCGGATTCTCTTATACTATGATCATCCAATTCAATCAAATCGAAGAGCAACAGATTCAAGGTTTCAAAGGAGGTAACGGAGAACTCGACACCCGCAACTACGTAGATGCGAACAACAAGATTATGATGAGCTGTCTAAAGCCAGGTGCCAATATCGGCTACCACTCTCACGACATGAACTCAGAAATCATCATGGTCTTGAGCGGTGAAGGATATTTCAAATACGACGACGTAACGGAGCGTGTGAAAGCGGGAGACGTGCACTATTGTCCCAAAGGCCATTCACACGCTTTTTACAACGATGGCACCGAAGACCTTGCCTACTTCGCCATCGTGGCAGAACACCACGAATAGACGATCTTGATCTTTTCAAATATGAAAGGGCGTGAAGTTGGCCGTCATTATCTGACGACCAGCTTCATGCCATTACATATATAAATACCTTTTCCAAGATTTTTCAAATCCCTATACTTGCCGGCTCTTATACCATTGAGGTAATAGACATCGGCATCATCCATGGTATGACTGGCGGTCAAGTCAGTGATGTGGCTAAGGATATCGGGACCATTGACCGTCAACTCTTTGATGCCACTGGCTCCACCCTCGACATACACCCTGAACGGTTTAATCTCACGAATGCCTTCATCATATACGAATGCTTGTCCATCAAGCAAGAATACCGATTCGGATTGTGCAGAACGAGTAAGGCCTTTGAAATCATAGCCATTCACATGTGTCCCCATATTGATTTCAGAAGTTGGCTGAAGCAGGATTTTCTGTCCGATGAACTCCACAGTCTTCCCCGCCAAGTTCTCGTTTATCGCCATCAGGTATGGCTGACAAGACCTGAGTTCATCCACATAATCCAAGTCGACGACTCCCTTTCTCACTTTTGAAATCCGCTCGATCCAAAGATCTTTACCATAGTCTTCAGCATTCCTAAACCATCCGATATTCTTACCCTCCACCTGAATACGTACGGGTGCGAACGGAAGAATGAGAGATGTCCAGTGAGCCGGGTCTTCGGATGAGAACGAGCGTACAAACTTGATGCTCATCGTAACATCCAACTCCACAGGCGTGAAGAAATCATAACCGTCATGAATCGTGAGATAGCCCCCCTTGTTCTCGAAATTGAACACATTCTTGTCTGACAGTCCTTTCGGAACGGTCTGGTCGAGCAAATAGACCGTATTGGGATTATCGTTGGGCACGACATTTCGCGTGAAAGCATTTCGCAGATTGATAGTCAGTGCATCATCGGGAACATGGAACACATCATTTGCCACCTGCGTGTGCATCTCTCCATTGGCAGTCCAGTAGATGGCACCTTTGGCGATCGTATAGGGATCAGAAGACAGGATGGGCACCTCGTCTTTTCCCTCATAAGCCAGAGCCTCCAAGCGGTAACCCTCGCCAAACTCCGTCAAAGGAATCTTGGTTTGCAGCGTCACCGACGCCGATTCGGATACACGGATGATTTTCCTATCCACAAACAGTCTCTCGCCTTCCGTATTGACCAGAGCCAAGGAGAAATAGTGGTTGTATAACTGTTCACCGACATTGGATACCACACAAGTGCAGAAAGCCTGGTCGCCCACAATCGAGCCACCATCCTCAGAGAGATTATCCACCTGAATCGAGCATTCAAGTTTGGCTCCCTCGTTTGTCACGTTGCAATAGAAATACTGGTCCTCATAAAAGTCAGTCGACAGATAATACACATCTTTGTCGAGATCCAGCGAATGATTGTCATCCACATAAATGGCGATCTCGCGTGAAGAATTCTCCTCGATACAGACACTCTCGGCAGCAACGTCACCGATGCTCCCATCAGCCATGATTTTCCTGACCAAAAGATCTCCGCAAAACTCCCCGCCATTATTGGTAAGATTAACAACCACATTGCTCCCCGACTTTCTGACTCTTGTGACCACGAAATCGGCTTTGGGGACCGGAGTAAGGGTCAAGCGATTGCCATCAATGATGACATCGACATAATAGTGCTCGGCATTCATTGTAGGCAACAAATCATTACCTCTCGTGCCAAAGAGCGGCTGGATGGTGAAATGTCCGTTTTCAAGATCCTTGCCGAACCCCTGCAGCGAGAACTCCTGAATAGAGGGATAACCATTCCAGAGATAAGTTGAGGTAGAAGCCAGTTTCTTGACCATCACTCCCTCATCATCAAACAAGCCCATACCAAGTGTGAAATAATTATTGTGGGAATCGCGGTCAGTGACATTGACAAAACTCTGGGCGATGACAATGGGACCAAAATCCTTTGATATGTCCTCACGAGTGTAATCACCACCAAACTTGAGGCTTGGCCTTGTCACAGAAACATCCTTGGAAGGTGCGGCATACTCATCCTCCCCCTCGACCTGTACCCCAACAAGAGCCGACTGCATGACATTAAACCTCAATGAAGTGGAACTGCCACCGATACCATTTGCTGTAGCATCCAGCACCGAGATACGGTAATGGCCGTCGGCTGCTCCACCCCATCCCCAGTTGATGTGATAGAACCCCTTGCCATCATATCCGTCACAGACAAATGCATGGCCCTCCCATGCGGAAGTGTATCCTGTGTAGAGAACCGGGCGGTTGTTGACCAGTTCGCGGATCAGCAAACTATCCCATTGGGCTATGGTATAGCCCTCCCGAGAAACGCTATGGATGGTCCAGGGAAACTTGAAATAGCGGGGCATCTGAGAGCCAAGGTCATCGGTGAGCGCCCCTGAGCTGGAGGGTGTGTAATCCATCTGCACCGCCTGTCCACAATATAACATCAGTTTGGCCACCGCATCCTTAGACTCCTGTGAGGAATTATTGTTATAGGTATTCTTCATATTGTCCCAGTCGAAAGTCGTGGCAGGGAGTGATGACATGTTCTGGTGATGAGTCTGTGTCGTATAGCCAGGAATGGCTGCGGATTCCCCTGAGGGGCAACGATGATAATTGATGACCTGCGCCATGGCAGTAGCCACACACCCAGTGGGGCAACGGGTTCCGTTGATCACAGGGCACATGCCGTTGTAAGGTCCATCCTGGTCCCACTTTGTTTTCAGCAAAGGCTGAATGACATCCGTCGGCCGTGCATGAGCGGGAGCATTGGACAAGTTGCGCTCAGCCACCTCTCTGACAGCCTCTTTGTAATAGTCCATCCACCATTTCAAGTTGGGGGGCAAGTTCCCGCTGTCAAAAGATCCTTGATCGGCGTAAGCCAGGACTGGAACTGTCTGGTCATCACCAGAGAGGATGACAAACCCTTTGCCATTGCCGCGGTTGTAAACATAGAAATAAGCATTTTCTGCATTCTCTGCAACCTTCGCACGGTAAGCTAAGTTCAACACTCGATCAGCAGCGGCACATCCTTTTTCTTTCAGGAAAGCATCTGCCTTTTTATGAGCCGTGCGCTCACTGACGGGGCCGGCTAATGACGGAACAGCCAAGGCAAGCAAAAGGAGGAGCGAAGAAAGGAATTTCTTGGAAATCATGAGATTTAAATAGGTTTGAAGAACTTGTCAATATCAGTTTATTGCTTCATAGATGATTTTCAGCACTTTGGATGTGGTGGGTGTGATACGGAAACGGCCGTTCAGGCGATAATTGACCAACCAGATAATCTTACCCTTAGCATCAGCCACCACCAGTTGGCGGCGCTTGTCAAACAGATTCACCTTGGCATCTGTGAGGATATCACTCACCAACCGACTTCCAGACATCCCCAGTGGATGGATGCGGTCGCCAGCCAAGGCGGTGCGCACGAGAAGCGGGAAAGAGACTTTCTCCGCATCAACATAAGCCATGTTGTGGCAATCCTTCTTGAAAGAGACCTCACCAACACCCACGGGCAAGACCCGCAAACGGTGCTGGTTGGGCAAGAGATAGTTGCCCACTTCAGGGATCTTCATCGAAGGAAAAGCAGCCTGAATACCCTGGATCAGCAATCTGTCCCTATCAATCAGCAGTTCGTGTGAAGAAGAGCTGAAGACAGCCCCCGACCTGGCTGTTCGCATCTGAAGGAAAATATCCTCTATCATGGCAGGTTTGAAACCATAAGGAGAGAGGATCTGAAAGAGCACATACTCATCGTTGATTTTCGTCAAGTCGAAGGCTGTTTTCCCGTCACTGGTCTCAATCCTGGCATGAGCTATTATATCATCGACAGTCTCAGAGAAAATAGCCTCAGCCTGTCGTAATCTATTGGCTGTCATTGAAATGGCATCCGTCACTGAAGGATTGAGCTCCCGGAGAAGCGGCAGAACTTTCAGACGAATCTTATTACGGACGACATCATCGAGCAGATTACTGCTATCTGTCACGTACGTCATGCCGCAATCACTCAAAAAAGCCTCGATTTCCTGACGGTCGACACATAACAGCGGCCGCACGATATGTTCTCTTAGAGGTGCTATGCCAGTGAGGCCATGCAGTCCTGTACCCCGGACAAGATTCATCAAGACCGTCTCCACAGAATCCTCCTTGTGGTGCGCCACAGCCACAGCTTCGGCCCCCACATCGACTCTCAAACGTTCGAAGTAATCATACCGCAAACTCCGAGCTGCCATTTCCAAACTGACATGGTGGACCTCTGCGTAATCTTTGGTGGCAAAATGAACCACATGGACCGGAACCCCCATTTCTGCACATTGATGTGAGCAGAAAGCCTCATCCCGATCGGACTCCTCCCCCCGAAGATGGAAATTGCAGTGAACCGCCTCGACCAAATAGCCCATATCATGAAGTGCTTTCAGCAAGGCCATGCTGTCGGCACCTCCAGAAAGAGCCACGAGCACTCTTCCTTGTGGGGAAAGCAAGCCATGCTGGGCGATGAATCCGCCGACTTTTTGAAGGAAAGGATGGCGTATTTTCATTCCACATAAAGAACCAGTCCTTTAAGGTATTCACCTTCGGGATGGTAGATATTGATAGGGTGATCCGCAGGTTGATGGAGTTGGTGCAGGATGCGCACCTTGCGACGAGCCTGAGCTGCAGCAGTGAAGACAGCGTTGCGGAAGTGGTCTTTTGTCACCACCTGACTGCAACTGAACGTGAAAAGAATACCCCCAGGCATAATCTGTTCCAAAGCCTTGGCATTGAGCCTTGTGTATCCTTTCAGTGCATTGTGCAAAGCCCCTCTGTGTTTTGCAAAAGCAGGAGGATCGAGGATGATGAGGTCATATCGTGTATCCGTAGTATCCAGGTATTTGAAAGCGTCCTCGCAGAACGCCTGGTGGCGGTCATCCTCGGGGAAATTCAGTGCCACATTCTGATTGGTCAACTCAATGGCTTTCGCACTACTGTCTACAGAATGCACCAAAGAAGCCTTTCCTCTCATGGCATAGACCGAGAAGCCACCTGTGTAGCAACACATATTAAGTACAGCCCTGTCTCTGGAATACTGTTCCAAAAGGCATCTGTTGTCGCGCTGATCAATGAAGAAGCCCGTCTTCTGGCCTTTCACCCAGTCGACATAAAACCGCAGTCCATTCTCTACCGCCACATTGTCGCTGACATTGCCCAGGATGAAACCGTTTTCTTGGCCATCGCCCTTGATGAACGGCAATGTCGTCTCACTTTTGTAATAGACACTTCCGACACATCCATCCATGACCTCGACGAGGGCATTGGCGATGTCATGCCTGCAGACATGCATACCCACACTATGAGCCTGCATGACAAGGGTCTGACCATAGCAATCGACGATCAGTCCTGGCAGGTTGTCACCCTCGCCATGCACCAGCCTGAAGGTGTTGTTGTCAGTCTTGCCAACAAGTCCAATAGCCTTTCGCACCTGGAGGGCGAGAGCGAGTTTTTTCTTCCAGAATGCCAAGTTGATCGTCTCGTCGTCAAAAGAGAGCACCCTGACAGCAATCGTGCCCATTTGGAAATGGCCGACAGCGATGAAATCCCCCTTCGAGGAGAATACCCTTACAATGTCGCCATCGACGGCATTGTCGTCATTGCTCGCTATAGCGCCAGAGAAAATCCAAGGATGGAAACGGAGCAAGCTCTCTTCTTTTCCCCGTTTCAAAACTATTTTCTTATATGTCATTGAGGCTTATTGATTTGCATTAGTTTCGGTTGTCACAGGAACTGTCTCCTCCACTTGCACCAAGGAGAAATCGCCCGTATTCCTAAGATTCAGATACTCGTTATAGAGCATGATGCAAGCCCAAGCATCAGTAGCTGCGTAGGCTTTTTGCTTATCAGTGAGGACATCAGCTTCCCAATTGGAAAGTTGCTGCGCCTTGCTGATTTTCTGATGGAAAATATTGGCATACAACTTCTGCAAGCTCATGTCCTCGATGCCAATCTCTCTCATGTGATGCTGCAAATCGACAAACCATCCAGGATGGAATGCCACCCTGCGCTGAAGCGACAGCAGATCGTCGTGCAACGACAACCCCACCTTAGGAACTTGTGTATCCTCGAGCAGTCGCAAAATAGCATCGGTCATCCCTGTGTAATTGAGCCGGAACAAGACACAAGTATCCTCTGTCGAAACCTGGAGCAAAGACACCATGTTCTGTCTCCCCTTCTTGAAAGAAGGCCTGGTCTCGGTATCCACCCCCAGAAGGGGGCATGAGAGCAAATAATCCACGGCCTTGGCCGTTTCCTGCGGACTGACCACAGTGATGATCCGCCCCTCGAAGACCACAGTAGGCAACTTGGAGATTTGTTTCTTGTCGAATTTGTTGTAAATAATTTTTCTCATCTTTTTTAGCAATATGCAAAATTATAAAAAAGTTACGAAAAAATACTCATTTCTTGAAAATTTCATTTACTTTTGCATCATTAAAACGGAATTGTATAAAATCTCCGTATTTGTGATAGGAATCACAAGCGAGCGCACTCATTAGAATAAAAGGAGGGCAGAGCATGCCCTTATGAGCCACAACAAATATTGATTGGAAATGCCACGTAAGAAAGTCATCAAGAACGATAATACAACCCTGATGGAGTCATTGGGCCTGCGGTTTCACAAAGACGAGAGGCTCATTTTCACTTTTGGCTTCATCTTATTCATCATAGGCCTTTACCTGCTCATTGCATTCTCCTCCTACTTCACCACAGGAGAAGCCGACCAAAGTCTGGTCACCTCTCTTCAGGAAGGAGAAGTGGAGAACACTGAGCGCACATTCCAAAATGTCTGCGGATCTCTTGGAGCGATCATCTCCCACTATCTCATCGCCCGATGCTTCGGTCTGGCCTCCTTCATCATCCCGATCTTCATCATCCTTGTAAGCCTGAAACTCACCCGGGCCTATAAGAGTATCAACATCCTTAAATGTTTCTTCGGGCTTGTCATCATCATGGTATGGTGCTCTGTGGCATTTGCCAAATTCCTGACGCCACTGTTTTCCGAGTGCATCTTCAATCCGGGCGGAGATCATGGACTCTATTGTGCACAATACATAGAGAACATCGTGGGTGCTCCAGGACTCATCGCTATCCTCGTGATCGCAGCACTGGCATTCCTAACTTATATCAGCGCTGAGACCATTTATACCGTGCAGCATATCCTGAATCCCTCAAAATTCCTCCAGAAAGTCAAGTTCACAATCACCAATGAAAACGGACATGACACACCAGCGGTCGCAGCCATGACCACAACTGGCCACCAGCAAACGCAAGTGTTTGACGACCCGGAACCACAGGAAATCTATTTCACCGACGTTAGTCCAGAAGAAAAGAAGACCGATGAAGAAAAGGAAGATGCCAACAGGCATGAATTCGGTGTGATCCGCCCACGCAAATCAAAAGGCAAGAAAGGTCCAGATATGGAAATCGAAGTGGGAGCCGACGAGGAAAAAGCCAGCGGCAAGACCGTGAATGACACCGATGTTCCTCTGACCCCCATCAACCCCAAAGAGCCATTTACCCGCTACAACTACCCCACCCTCGACCTGCTCAAGCGGTATGAGAACGACGGCAAGCCTTATATTGACGAGTCGGAACAACTGGCCAACAAGAACCAGATTGTGAAGGTGCTCAACAGTTTTGGAGTACAGATCCGTGAGATCAAAGCCACTGTCGGCCCTACAATCACACTTTATGAGATCACGCCCGCAGAGGGAGTCAGGATCTCGAAGATCCGCAACCTGCAAGACGACATCGCCCTCAGCCTCGCCGCTCTGGGCATTCGTATCATCGCCCCGATTCCCGGCAAGGGCACGATAGGTATCGAGGTGCCCAATGCCAAGCCCAACATTGTGTCGATGCGCAGCATCCTCGACTCCAAGAAATTCCAGCAAACGACCATGGAACTTCCCATCGTGCTTGGCAAGACCATCACAAACGAGGTCTTCATGGTCGACTTGGCCAAGATACCACACTTGCTCGTGGCAGGTGCCACTGGGCAAGGAAAGTCAGTCGGTCTGAACGCCATCATTACCTCGCTTCTCTACAAGAAGCACCCCAACGAGATGAAACTCGTGCTGATCGACCCCAAGAAGGTGGAGTTCAGTGTCTATACGCCGATCGCTGACCATTTCATGGCCACTGTGGATGACGATGAAGAGCCCATCATCACAGACGTGACAAAAGTGGTGCGCACGCTGAAAAGTCTGTGTGCCCTCATGGACCACCGTTATGACATGCTGAAAATGGTGAAGGCCCGCAATATCAAGGAATACAACCAAAAGTTTGTAAATCATGAGCTCAATCTCTCGGAAGGCCATGAGTACATGCCATATATCGTGGTGATCATCGATGAGTTTGGCGACTTGATCATGACCGCTGGTAAGGAGATAGAACTGCCCATCGCACGTATCGCCCAACTGGCGCGTGCCGTAGGCATCCACATGGTGATTGCCACGCAGCGCCCGACCACCAGCATCATCACCGGTAACATCAAAGCCAACTTCCCTGGCCGCATGGCCTTCAAGGTGAGTGCCATGATCGACTCCCGCACCATTCTCGACCGTCCTGGAGCCAACCAACTTGTCGGTCGCGGCGACATGCTCTTCCTCAGCGGAAGCGAGCCTGTGCGTGTGCAGTGTGCTTTCATCGACACTCCAGAAGTGGAAGCCATCAACAACTACATCTCGAAGCAACCCGGTCCTACCGCACCGATGGAATTGCCCGAGCCTATATCGGAAGACCCCTCATCCGCAGAGATGGGAGCCTCTATGGAGTCATCGAAACTCGACCCGCTGTTTGAGGAAGCCGCCCGCTCGATCATCCTCACCCAGCAAGGATCGACAAGTATGATCCAGCGCCGTTTCTCGATCGGCTACAACCGCGCCGGACGACTGATGGACCAGTTGGAGAAAGCTGGCGTGGTGGGCGCAGCCCAAGGAAGCAAACCAAGAGAAGTGCTCATCGCTGACGAAAACAGTCTGATGAACCTCATGAATCAAATCAGAGCTACAGGAGTTTAACTTTTTTAGGATAACATCAAAATATTCGAATCATGACAACAAGAATCCTTTCCATTCTCTGTGCCGCTATGGTCAGTCTCTCTGCCAGTGGCCAGAATGCGGCCAAAGCCCGCCAGATATTAGACAAGACCGCCACTGTGATCAACAACAAAGGCGGTGCAAGTGCCCGTTTCACCATCTCGGGCAGCAAGGTTGGTAAAACCTCTGGCACCATCAGTATCAAAGGCAACAAATTCCAGGCCACTACCCCGGAAGCCTCAATCTGGTATAACGGGAAAACCCAATGGACCTATATGAAAGATACCGAAGAGGTGAATGTCAGTACTCCCAAGGAGTCGCAACAAGCCCAGATGAACCCCTATCATTTCATCAACCTCTACAAAAGCGGCTATACCCTTGGATTGAAACAAGTCTCCGGCCAATATGAGGTTCACCTGACCGCCACCAATGCCAAGAAAGCGATCAAGGAGATGTATATCCTCATCCATCCGAAGACATACCTGCCTTCGAAAGTCAGGATGCTGCATAACGGTAAATGGACCACTATCATGATCAGCAATTTCAGGGCATCCAATCTTAGTGACAGCATGTTCTCGTTCAACTCCAAAGACTTCCCGGAAGCAGAAATAATTGATTTGAGATAAAAAGATATGTCAACAGGCAAGAAGATGACCAGGTGGGAGATTATCAAGACTCTCCGTAAGCACGGCAAGCTGTCGGACGAAAGAAATCCTGCGATCACGCAAAACAAGGTGGCGAAAGTGCTGGGATATGTCATGTTTGGATTCATGATCCTATATCTCATGTTCTTCGCCGTGATGTTCTCGTTGATCGCAAATAGTACGACGCGTTACACCGCATGTGAGATGATATTCGGGATGATGCCGTTCATCCTGACGGTGGATTTCCTGATGCGCTTCTTGGTGCAGCAGACCCCATCTCAACGCATCAAGCCCTATATCCTGCTTCCAATCAGCAAATACGTGTGTATCGACAGTTTTCTCTTCAACTCGATCACGAGTTGGGGCAACCTGGTATGGATGGCACTATTCATTCCTTATGCCATCATGTCGATCCTCTTTGTGGAGGGTTTCTCCGTGGTCCTTGCGTTTCTGCTTGCCACTTACCTGCTTATTATAGCCAACAGCCAGTGGTACATGCTCTCCCGCACCATGATCCTCAAGAGTTTCTACTGGTGGCTACTTCCGATCGCTGTCTATGCCCTGATCTTCTCGCCCTGGTATCTTGGCCATGAAGCAGGTATCATGAAACTCTGCAAGACCTATGCTGTGATCGGAGACGGGGTATCGCACTGGTCGCCACTCGTATTTCTGGGAATCCTACTATTGATCGTGGTACTCATCGCCATCAACCGCCGCCTGCAATTCTACAGCATCTACAGCGAGTTGTCAAGGAACGAGAAGACCACCATCAAGCACGTCACCGAGCTCAACCAACTCGACCGTTTCGGATTGGTGGGTGAATACCTGAAGATGGAAGTGAAAAGCATCATGCGCAACAAGAACATCCGCAAGGGCTTTATCACGGCTATTATCCTCATCGTGGTCTTCAGTGTGTTGATCTCTTTCACCGACATCTATGCTGGAGGAATGACAAAGTTTCTCGTCGTCTACAATTTCGCCATCGTGGGAGCGATGCTGCTCATCAAGGTGATGTGCTACGAAGGCAATTACATCGACTGTCTGATGGTGCACAAAGAGAGCATCATGTCGCTGCTTAAAGCCAAGTACATTTTCTCGTCGGCACTGCTGATCCTTCCCATGCTCCTGATGATTCCCATCGTGGTGATGGGGAAATGCAGTCTGCTGATGCTCATCGGTATCATGCTTCTGACAGCCGGCCCTATCCACGCCTCCTTCCTCTACATGTCGATATTCAACAACCAGACAATACCGTTGAACACGAAATTCATCGGTAAGGGAGGCATGGAAAACAACTTCATTCAGATAGCGGTGGAGTTTGGAGCCTTCTTACTCCCCCTAGTACTGATCAACCTGTTTCCACATTTGTTTGGCGAGATCGGCGGAGCGATAGCCATCATAATCATCGGTTTGACATTCATCGCATTGTCACCCGTTTGGATCAGGGACATTTACAAGCGGATGATGAAACGTCGCTATAAAAACCTGGAAAGTTTTCACGCCTCTCGTGGATAACCCCCTTTGGAGGCCCTACCCTCTTCTTCCCGTGGCCCAGGGAACATACTTGTTGAGCATTTTCGCCACCATAATGCCGAAGAAAGACGACCACACCAGATAAACCAACGAAGCCCCGCAAACCAGATAGTAAGGGTAGCTGGGATTGGAGAAATCAAAAAACTTGTGAGCCGGAATGATGGCATAGCGGTCGAGCATGTAGATGACCAAAGAATTTTTACCTACGAGCTGCAACCATTTCGGATAATGGCTGATTTTCTGCGAGAGGACAAACAAGGAGAATAATCCTGTAGCGATCATCGCCAGACACAGCGGGAAGTTGTAATAGAAGGCCCCATTCACATTCAGGCAATACCGAGGATAGAAATGAAGGCTTAGGAAGCCCAGCAAGACATACAGCAAGGCGACAGCATACACATAATTCCCTATCCTACTCTTTATCGCATCCTCATACTGACGGAACAGATAGCCAAACGAAAAGAAAATCTGCACCGTCATAGCGATATTGACCATGCCGAAACTCAAGATATGCTGCCGTCGGAGAGCGTAGCCGATAAAAAACAAAGCCAGGGAAGCAAGTATTAAGAGCAAATGTTTCTTGCCCAAAGTCTTAACCAGATAATAGAAAATGATCTGACCCACGATAAAACAAGGCATGAACCACAATTTCCGCCCGCTAAGCACCTCGTAGAGAGACTGGAGAGTATGGTCAACACCCTTGATGGGAAAAGCCAACGCAATGGGAAGGAAGCCCAAACAAATCCACGGCACGACAACCGACCAGAAGAGATGCTTCAGGAATACCCAGTCATCCCCATCCCGCAAACTGAAGAGATAGCCAGAAAGCGCGAAGAAAAGCGGCATCTTGATGGGACTGGTGAAAAGGAAATAATCCATGTGCCCGGCGCGATGACCGTAGACGACAAATAAGATGGCCAATGCTCTAAGAACATCGATCCAGACTTTACGCTCTTTTCGGGGTAGGGCTTGCTTCATCATCGTAAAGGAAGGTCTTAAAACTAAAAAATCCGCCTCGTGCGGCGGATAAGCGGTGCGTACGGGACTCGGACCCGTGACCTCCGGCGTGACAGGCCGGCATTCTAACCAACTGAACTAACGCACCAAAATCAGAATGTTGGCGGTGCGTACGGGACTCGGACCCGTGACCTCCGGCGTGACAGGCCGGCATTCTAACCAACTGAACTAACGCACCAGATAATGCTGTAATTCTGATTTGCGGATGCAAAGGTATGAATTTATTTCCTATCTACAAAATAAAATCCGTATTTTTTAGAAAAAAATTCAATAGTGCGGCATCCCTGTACTTCTCTCCATCATAGAGCCATTCCTTAATACGTGCAGTTTCGCAGAAACCTGTTCTCAGAAACATTTTCAATGATTGCTGGTTGTCAACATCCACCCAAGCGTAGAGTTGGTGGAGATGCAATACCTTGAGACTATAGTTCTGAATAAGAGACAAAGCCTCGGTGGCCAGACCCTGATGGCGATAGACAGCCATGACGACAATCCCCACCTCTGCCCGCTGGTTTTTCGGATCAAAATGAAACAGGTCGATCAGGCCAACAGACTCGCCGTCGAGATTCTCTATCATCAGCCTCATCTGCTTATCAGCATATATATCACTTGTATTACCCATAATGTAGCTGCTGAGTGAGAAGCGAGAATAAGGCGCACTGGCACTGCTGACATCCCACATCCCCGTATCATTCTCGATAGAATAGAGAAAAGGAAGATCCTCTGGTTCCAGAGCTCTCAGCCTGACTTTTTTTCCAACCAGCAAATCCATCATCTCAGCACCTCCTCTGCTGTGATAATCGTCTTGGTACGTGGATTATACGTCCCGATGAAAACATTCGGCACCGGATGCTGCGAGAAGACCTCCAAGACCTTGCGGTATTGGAAAGCTTCTATGTCATAGACCATATAGGTCTGATTCTTGACAGTGTCCAGTTTCTCCAACACCTGAACATGCACCTCTGGATTCATACGCTCATTAGCCACGACAAACTCCCCGGAGAGACCTTTCTTGCGAGCCAATCTGCGACATTGCGTGATTGAAGCTACCGAACCGATAAAGATATAGTCGGGTTCCCTTCGACGCCTCGGGCTGAAGAAGCCCAATGCTTTCCGCATCTTCGATGTCTGCATCTGCACCAATGCAAGAGAAGCCTTGAGGTAGATCGCCACCTTGATCGGCAAGGTCAACCAAAGGCTGGAACTGCCGTAATGCTTCCTGAAGAAGATGAGCATGGCCTCATAGAATACATGCACATATCTGAATGATGATTTCTGGGTGCTCTCTCCTTTATAATGAAGTATCGTCTCTGGCAGATACCAATTTTCGAATCCGCCTTTGACCAAGCGAAAAGACAAGTCTATATCCTCGCCATACATGAAGAAATCCTCGTCAAGAAGACCGACTTTCATCAAAGCGCTGCGCCTCAACATACAGAAAGCACCACTGATCACTTCTATCTGTGCCTCCTTTTCCCAAGGAAGATAGCTCATGTAATAATGTCCGAACCGTCTACTCTGTGGAAACCTCTTGCACAAACCTGTCATTTTATAGAACGACGTCATCGGTGTAGGCAGGCCACGCCTTGACTCCATGGCCCTTGTGCCATCAGCCTTCAGCATTTTCACTCCCACACCACCAGCATTAGGATGCTGATCCATGAACTCAAGAACATGCTCAATGGTGTCCTCGCCCACCACTGTATCTGGATTTAGCAACAATACATACTCACCAGAACTCTGTCGGATAGCGATGTTATTGGCACGAGCAAAGCCCAGGTTGTGATTGCTTTCGACGTAGTTCACATCGTGAAATCTCCTCGAGACATAGTTGACGCTCCCGTCCCGAGAATGGTTGTCGACGACATACACCTCGGTCTCAATATCCTTGACAGCACGATACAAGCTGTCAAGACATTGGTAAAGATAATGCTTTACATTATAATTGACTATGATAACCGTCAGTTTCATCGTTTCATTCCATCACTCGCCAATCTCAGTCATACACCTTCTCATCGAAGGGTAGACAAAGAAGAGGCACAAGAAATAAACAATAGCCAAAAAGCCAAAGTTAGCACTGACAAAGAGATAATACAGAAGCACGCAGGCCATGAACGGCAAACACAACATCAGCAACCGCAACAGTCCCCAGCGAAGCAGTGCTTTCTCCTTGTTTTTCCTCAAGCTCTCATCAACCCTCCTCCATTTGAACAACCACAACGAGAGGGGGATGACCAGCAATGTCAGCAATTCCATGCTCACTGTCAATGCAAATTCGGTCTTGGCATTTCCCGATAAAGCCCCTGGCATCCATATCCCGGTCTCAAAGATAATGATCAGGAATCCAGCCAAAGCACATGAGCACCACAGGACAGCCAAAAGGACTTTTCTTGTCTTCTGCATATTATTTGAAAGCAAAACAGTCTATTCACTTAATGTCCGAAGGGGGTACGGTTGAGAATCGATCTTCCCAACGTGACCTCATCCGTATATTCCAATTCATCACCGACGGAGATGCCTCTGGCCAAAACCGTCAATTTCACAGGGTAAGGCTCCAACTTTCGGGAGATATAGAAATTGGTGGTATCTCCCTCCATCGTACTGCCCAAAGCCAAGAGCACCTCCTCCACCCCACCAGCAGCCACCCGTTCCACGAGTTCGTCAATTCTCAGATCAGAGGGTCCAATTCCTTCAATCGGAGAGATTACACCACCGAGCACATGATAAAGCCCATTGAACTGCTGCGTGTTCTCCACAGCCATCACATCCTGGATGTTCTCCACGACGCAGACCAAAGAGGCATCTCTTTTTGTATCGGAGCAAATGGCACATACATCGGTATCACTGATATTATGGCACACCTTGCAGTATTTCACGTCGTGACGCAAAAGCGAGACCGCCTCTGTGAAGCGGTCAACATCCTCGATGGGCTGACGTAGTAAATGAAGCACCAGGCGCAAAGCCGTTTTGCGCCCGACTCCTGGAAGTCTGGAAAACTCACCTACCGCTTTCTCGAGTAAAGCAGAGGGATATTGCTGCAACATCTGACTGTCGAGAAATCAGAAGAGGTAAATACCCAATCCCAGACGCAGACCGACGTTGGAGTACTTGCTATGATCCTTGATCGACTGCTCATAATACAAGGCAGGCTCTATGGTGATGGTGCGGTTGATGAAGAAAGCATAACCAACCTCTACAGAAGGCATGAAGTCGTTGTAGTTATGATTGCCATGCTTATAAGTTGCGCCCACGCCCAGATAGATGCCATTCTGGATGATATAGTATCGACCCTGGGCACCAATAGAGAATCTATCGGGAGTCTTGTCGTCACCACCAATGTGGTTGTAGCCCAACGTACCCAGTACCATCAGGTTGTCTTCGACGAGGTATCCACCTTTGGCTTGGAACCCTAATGAGAGGTCAGATGTGCCATTATAATTAAGGTCGAGACCAGAGAAAGACGCACTGATGTACTTCTTATCTTGTTCGAACTGTGCGTTGGCTGTCAGCACCATCATCAGTGTGACAATCAGCAATGAAAGTTTTTTTACCATAAGTATGTGAATTAATAATTATTGTTTTACAGTAGATGTATGTTTACTATACCAGACAGCAAACCAAACAATAGCCGTGATCAAGCAGAGGCCACCCAGGGCATAACCTGTTGTGAGCGACAAATGACCACCCAGGGCGTTTGGACTAACGAAGATGAAGGTGGAGCACACCGCCGTCATGAAGAGCGCAGGAATCAAGGCTATGAAGAAAGGTTTCTCATTACGCACAAGATAAACCGTTATCGTCCACAAAGTGAACACTGCGAGAGTCTGATTACCCCAGCCGAAATACTGCCAGATCGTATTGAAGCCATCGGGATTCTCCATCTGCCAGATCAGCAGGAGGATAGACACGGTGAATAAAGGAACAGAAATGAGCAAACGCTTAGGGATGCTGCGCTGCTCCACTTTCAAGGCGGATGCGATAATCAACCTCGCGCTACGGAAAGCCGTGTCACCACTGGTGATGGGGGCAGCCACCACGCCCAAGACAGCGAGGATGCCGCCGAGCAAGCCCAGCCATCCTGAGCAGACATACTGAACGACATTGGGAGCGGTAAAGAACTGGATCAAGGTCTTCGGCGAATCGCCATGGAGTTGCTCGTTGAACTGAGCCACCACCTCTGCAGGCACAACCTGTCGCCATCCTCCATAATAGAAGAAATAAGTGGAGACCGAAGCCCAGATCAAAGCCACAAGACCCTCGGTAATCATTGATCCGTAGAAGACGGGACGCCCGAGACGCTCTGACTTCAAGCAACGAGCCATCAATGGGCTTTGCGTAGCATGGAAGCCACTGATCGCACCGCACGCGATGGTCAGGAAGAGGCAGGGAAATATGGGATTCTTGACGATATAGGACTCCGTACCAAGTATTGACTGAGGATCATTGAGATTGGAGGCCGCAAGGTTGTCCCATAACTCAGGAATGGCTGGCCATTTAACAAAGAGCACGACCATAAGTGCCACAGCCATGAACAGCAGGGAGAAGGCAAAAATGGGATAAAAGCGTCCAATGATCTTGTCAATAGGCAGCATGGTGGCCAAGATATAATAGACGAAGATGATGATCACCCACACAAGGATTCCTATGGGAGCCATGTTTTCCAACAAGAGAGCAGGACTATAGACAAACACCACGCCTACCATCATAAGCAGGAAGACAGAGAAAACCAGCATAACCGCTTTTGTCGCCTTGCCGAGGTATGCCCCAACCAATTCTGGTAAGTTAGCACCCCCATGACGAATAGACAACATGCCCGAAAAGAAATCATGCATGGCACCGGCAAAGATACAACCCAGAACAATCCAAATATAGGCCACAGGACCATACCAAGCACCCATGATAGCACCGAAAATCGGTCCTGTACCAGCGATGTTCAGAAATTGAATCATGAACACCTTCCATGTGGGAAGCACAATGAAATCTACTCCATCAGCCTTGGATATGGCAGGTGTAGGACGATCATCCGGAGCGAAAACCCGCTCGACAAACTTTCCATACAACAAATAGCCTACGACCAAGGCTACAAGGCTTAACAAAAATGAAATCATCTTATTGAAAAATTTAGAAAAAGTACAGGAAACCGTGCCTCTTGGCATCAAAGTCCTTTTACCTATTAAAATATAATGCAAAGATACAACAATAATCAGAAACAGGAAAGTTTTTCCTCATTATTCTTTCATTTTGGCTGCGCCCAAATTACTCCCGCTCGGAAATGCTCAAATAAAATTGGCATTTCGCTCGCTTATTCTATTTTGGCTGCGCCCAAATTACTCCCGCTCGGAAATGCTCAAATAAATTTGGCATTTCGCTCGCTTATTCGTAATTTTGCAGTAAAATCGACAAAACCGACAAAATGATGCGAAAATCATGGATACTCCTTGTCTTTTGCATGCTTTTCCTGGCATCCAAAGGCCAAGTGCCCAAATACGAAGTACGTGCAGTATGGCTGACAACGCTCAATGGACTGGACTGGCCATCGGTGAAAGCCAACGGTCCTGAATCCATTGAGCGACAAAAAGCCCAGTTGCGCACGATCCTTGACCAGTTGCACCAGTCGAATGTCAACACCATTCTTTTACAAACAAGGGTGAGAGCCACTACCATATATCCCTCTCGCTACGAACCATTCGACCCCTGCCTGACCGGAAAAGGAGGCCAACATCCTGGCTATGACGCCTTGCAATATGCCATTGATGAATGCCATAAACGAGGTATGGAACTACATGCCTGGGTGGTAGCGATTCCTGTGGGGAAATGGAACAATATCGGATGCCGCCAACTTCGGGAACGTTCCAAATCTCTGGTCATCAAGAAAGGCGACGAGGGCTTCATGAATCCTGAGAACAGCCAAACCGCCGACTACATCGCCGACATCTGTGGTGAGATCGTAGACAATTATGATGTCGACGGCATTCATCTCGACTATATCCGCTATCCGGAGAACTGGAAATACACGGTCAGCCGGACTAAGGGGCGTGAGCATATCACCAGTATCGTGAGACGGATCCACCAGCGAATCAAAGCCAAGAAGCCTTGGGTGAAACTCAGCTGCTCACCAATCGGAAAGTACAGCGACCTCACCCGCTATTCCAGTAAAGGCTGGAATGCGTACGATGCCGTATGCCAAGATGCACAAGGCTGGTTGCGCGAGGGATTGATGGACCAACTCTACCCCATGATGTATTTCCGTGGCGACAATTTCTACCCCTTTGCTGTGGACTGGGCAGAAAACACTTACGGGCGCACGATCGTACCAGGCTTAGCCATCTGGCTGCTCTCCCGCAGAGAGGGAAACGACTGGCCTCTCACCGACATCACCCGAGAACTGCACGTAACCCGCCAACTTGGTATGGGACATACATATTTCCGCAGCCGTTTTTTCACCGATAATGTGAAAGGAATTTACAATTACGTACAGCGATACGTTGACCCCTACCCTTCTCTCACACCACCCATGACATGGCAATCTGATGCCCGCCCCACGCCACCGCAGGACATGAGCATGACCAACGAGGGCGAACGGCTTCGCCTGAAATGGTGGGGAGCCAAGGCCAACAACGACAGTCCCGAGCTGCTCTACAATGTCTACACCAGCAGAGAGAGCCCGGTGGATGTGAATGACGTGCGCAATCTCATCGCCCGCCGCTTGTCAAGCACATCGCTGACCTTTTCGAAAGACGACGGTGCTCATTACTTCGCCGTGACTGCTATCGACCGCTATGGCAACGAGAGTATCGCTTTGCAAAGTGACATACCCCACCAACCTGGAATCGAGTGGCTGCAGAATGACGGCCGACAGTTGCAAATGCCACAGCTCGACCCCACGATGAGTTGCGAATACATCAGTATCAAGAGCATGGCAGGCAACGTGGTCACCTTACGGCCCTATAGCCAAGGTCCAGTCAGCATACGCACGCTCCACGATGGAGTATACACTCTAAACTGCGTTGACAAGCACAAAAACAGTCGCCGCATCGGACAGTTTATCATCCGTCGTTGAACTTTTATACAATTTCAAGTTTAGTATGTAGTAACAGTGTCACGTCGTGACAGGACCAATGCATACTGTTCGCGGAGCAAGGGTATGTAAATCACGCAAATCTTTTCCAATTTTTCAAAATAGATTTGGCTGATTTGTACATATTTGGAGGATTTGACTTCCGCCACGCACTTCAACCGTTGGTTCTCACCGTAGGCAATTAAATATCAAGGATTTCGCATACCAGCACAAGTTGAGTTATATAATTTACATGTTACAAGACAAAGGCCTGAAGAGCTATGAGCTTTTCAGGCCTTTGTCTGTTTCTTTCGAATCAATGATCAGAATGGCAGATCATCGGTAGTGTCATTGCTGACATCACCACCGAAGGGAGGCTGTGGAGATGCGGGAGGAATCGGAGAAGGAGCTATGGGCGGAATCGGCCCGGCTGTAGGCTGGTTCTGTGGCTGATTGGGCACGATTTGCCTCACATCGTAAGCTCTGATACTGTTATACCACCTTCCGTTATACTCACGAGCATCGATGTCGAAAGCCACATTGACATCCTGCCCCACCTGGATATTGAAACGCTGCAAGCGATCGGCTCCGAAGACAGAGAAAACCATCTTACGAGAGAACTGCCCGTCGAGAGTCTCGAGCACGAACTCCTGAACTTGCCATTCACCTCTTGCAGACTGTCCTGTCTTGACATCCAAAGCAGCAATGATTTTGCCTTGTAATTCCATAGTTTGATGTTGTTAAATTATTGATGTGTATATGATGTGTTTCCGTAAATAAATCGAATGCGAAATTACAAAATTTGCCGAACATCAAGAAACTTTTTCCCTATTTTTTTGTTTTGTAGTGGGATTTTCGTAATTTTGTAGTCAATAAGGATTATCTGCCCAGAAGAGTTTCACTGCTTGGAGAACAGATCCATCCGCATCATGATAATTATTAACAATTAAAATCAGATACTAATGAAGTTTACCTTATCCAGTGGCACCTTAAGCAGTAAATTGTCCGTCCTCTCCAAGGTTATCATGAACAAGAATGCAATGCCCATTCTTGAAGGATTCCTTTTTGAGGTAGGTGACGGCCAATTGGTGATCACAGCTTCCGACAGTGAGAATGTGATGAAAGCCACTTGCCCATTAAGCGAGAGCGACGGCAATGGTCGTTTCGTGGTTAACAGCCAAACGATTCTCGATGCTGTCAAGGAACTGCCGGAGCAGCCATTGACATTCGATGTTGACACAATCGAATATACCGTGAAGGTGTATTACCAGAACGGTAACTATAATTTCACGGCCCAGAATGCTGAAGAATATCCCCAGACCCAGCCGATGCCCACCGACGTGACGACCATCACGTTTGATGCCAGCGTGCTGCTATCGAACATCAGCCGCACACTTTTCGCCACAGCCCAAGAGCAGCTCCGTCCTGTGATGAACGGCATCTACTTCGACATCACTCCAGAATACACGGCAATTGTAGCCAGTGACGGCAGCAAGCTGGTTCGCAACCGCTGTTTCGGCGTACGCAATGAGTTCTCCTCGGCTTTCATTCTTCCCAAGAAGCCAGCCACCCTACTCAAGAATGTACTGACCAAAGACGGCGGTGACGTCGTGATCAAATTCAACGACCGCAATGCTGTCATCAGTTTCTCCGACGGAGTGCTGATCTGCCGCCTGATCGAAGGTCGTTATCCTAACTATAACTCTGTGATTCCCAAGGATAATCCCAACCACCTCCGCATCGACCGCAAGACCCTGATCAGCGCATTACGCCGCGTAATGCCTTTCGCCAGCGAGAGCAGTGAGTTGGTGAAATTCAAAGTCGATCTTGGTCAGTTGGTACTCTCCTCAGAAGATATCGACTTCGCCACCAGCGCCAAGGAAAGCCTGGTCTGCGACTATGACGGCATGCCGATGTCAATCGGCTTCAAAGGACCTGCTCTCACAGAGATCCTCAACAATATCGAGAGTGATGATATCATCATCGAACTGGCAGACCCCAGCAGAGCTGGTGTCGTACTCCCTGGTGAGCAACCAGAACAGGAGGAAGTGCTGATGCTGATCATGCCCATGTTGTTGAATGACTAATGATCATCGATATATGAAGCTGAATCTTACTAAGCCTCTTGTTATCTTTGACTTAGAGACAACGGGGCTTGACCTTGTCAACGACCGTATCATCCAGATTGCCTACATCAAGGTTTACCCAGATGGGCATGAGGAGCGCAACAATTATCTGGTGAATCCCGGTTTTGAGATTTCTCCAGAGATCACAGCCATCACTTCCATCACCAACGAGGACTTGAAGGACCAGCCCTCATTCAAGGATTTGTCGAAGAAGCTATGTGACACATTTATCGGTTGTGACTTCGCCGGTTTCAACTCCAATCACTTCGATATCCCCATGCTTGCCGAGGAATTCCTACGTGCAGGAATAGATTTTGAGTTCAGCCGAAGCCGTCTTATTGACGCACAGACCATTTTCCACAAGATGGAGCCCCGAAACCTTTCTGCCGCATACAAGTTTTATTGTGGGCGCAAGATGACAGACGATTTCAAGCCCCATCTGGCCGATAATGACACAGAAGCCACTTACCGCGTGCTTCAAGGGCAGCTCGACATGTACAGCAAAGCCAACCAGGAAGAGGAGGACCGTCAACTGGAGAATGACATGGATGTCTTGGCCAAGTTGTCACGCACTAACGACAACGTGGATTTCGCAGGACGGATCATCTGGAAGCCCATCCTGGATGCCAAGGGACAACCCACAACTGACAAGGACGGCAATGTGATGAAACAAGAGGTTTTCAATTTCGGGAAATACAAAGGGCGACCCGTAGCTGAGGTATTGCACCGCGACCCAGGTTATTACAGTTGGATGCTGAATGGTGATTTCACCTACAACACGAAACAAGTGCTGACCCGCATCCGCCTGAAAGAGTTCAACCTCCATTAAATCAAGAAACCGAACTTATAACAAATACGTTTCTCTAATCCATAAAGATGAAAGCATCAGACCAGACCATTCAGCAGATTGAGCGTACGATCCGGAAAATCGGTCAGAAATTTCCGGAGGCAGAAGAGCCGACGATACTGACAGACATTCATTTCAGAGTGTTTCAAGACAGTGGCGAACTTCTTGTGTATGACGATGATGACAATGAGATCACACGTTGTGTGATTGAGGAATGGATAGAAAGCAAGGACGATGAGTTCTACGAGCACGTGACGACCATATTCCGTCAGGTGCTCAAGCGCAACAGTGCTGTCATCGATAAATATAGTTTGCTGAGGCCATTTAGTTTTGTGCTGGAAGATGATGAGAAAGAAAGTGTGGCCGAACTTTACATTTCCGACGGAGACACCATCATCATCAGCGGAGAACTCATGGAAGGCCTGGATCAGGAATTGGACAACTTCTTTGAGAAATTGATGGAAGAGTGAAAAGAGAAACAAGTCCCCTATTATGCACAAAGCCCCACTGAGAAATGGGGCTTTGTGCACAATGGAATTTGGGGTCACAATTTCACTCTTTTGACGACACCTTCACTCTCGTTGCTCATCCTGTCGAGAGCTGTCACGACATAAGTGTATTTCACCGTGCCAGCCTGATAAGGTAGTTTATAATATGTCTTTGAAGTCACGGCAACGATCCGTGAGGGATCAGACAAATCCACTTTGTCGCTATCGGCAAAACGATAGACAACATATTTCACGGCCTTGTCTTTCCATCCGCTACCCTTGGGAGCCGTCCAGAAAAGCATATAACCATCATCCGTCTTGACGGTTTTCATTTTTCGGATTTTCTTTGGAGCCTTGTCGTCGATAAACGACATGGTGGGTTGCAAAGCCCTGTATCTCCAATAGTTACTCCGAAGTAAGGAGCCATAATTGCCCACATTGTCGACAGCAGCCTTGGCATACCAGAGCACAGTGCCCTTCACATTAGGCAACTGCCGATGCAATTTGAATTTGGCTGCCATCTGATGAACATTGGGATTCTGCAGATCGGCATTCTTCACTGTACGCTCCACATCCTCACCAATATACAAAGGACGATTGGAAGCATGATTGTTCCACCAGTTGATCAGTGTATGATAATCCGCCGCCTTATGGCCTATTTCCCAATAAAGCTGTGGCACACAATAATCCACCCAACCATTATTGACCCACAACAGCACGTCAGCATAGAGGTCATCATAATTCTGCGTTCCGTTGGTGGCACTACCCACGACAGCATCGCTTTTCTTGTTGCGGTAGATACCGAAAGGTGAAACACCGAATTTCACCCATGGTTTGCGGTCATGGATGGTCTTGGCCAATTCCTTGATGAAGACGTTGACATTATCACGTCTCCAGTCAGCCTTGTTGGAGAAGCCATGCCGACGACGCTGAAATTCCTTGTCATCATCTATGGACACACCGGCCACGGGGTAAGGATAAAAATAATCGTCAATATGCAATCCGTCGATGTCATAGCGAGAAACAATGTCGTCGACTACCCTACAAATATAGTCTTTGTTCTCGGGAATGCCCGGATTGAGCAAGTAGAGCCCGTCATATTCAAAACACAGGTCAGGCCTCACCTTGGCTATATGATTTGGAGCCAATTCATTAGTAGTCTTTGTCTTAGCTCTGTAAGGATTAATCCATGCATGAAGTTCCATCCCCCGTTTGTGGCATTCGTCAATCATCCACTGAAGAGGATCCCAATAGGGATTTGGCGCAACCCCTTGCCTCCCAGTGAGGAAACGGCTCCAAGGTTCGATCTTGCTTATATAGAGTGCGTCGCACTCAGGTCTGACCTGAAAAATGATGGCATTGACACCATCTTTCCACAATTCATCCAACTGGTAGGACAGCGTCTTCTGCATCTGCTGGGTAGACATGCCGATAAACTGTCCGTTGACAGCCTGTATCCAAGCACCTCTGAATTCTCTTTTGGAAGGAGAGGACGTAGACTGAATAGTCTCAGTGCTGTTGCAAGACCACAATCCCACGGCCAGCATTACAAACAGAGCGAATCGAGAAAAAACACATCGGTTAACTATCATAACATTCCCATCTTTATCAATTAAACTGAAAATCTAACAAATTGGAGGGTTCCCTTTTTCAGGAAACCCTCCAATATTCACGACCTGGTCTCCTTTAGAAGAAGAGGTATCTGTTGTCTTTCACGTCAGCGTTGATGAGCAACTCCTGGAACACTGTGCGAGAGAGATTTGACATATAGTTCTGAGCAGCCCTCGTGGCATATTCCTTAGCATCAAACTTGCCCTCGACGACGCGTTTATCTTTCACTTGGAAGACGTATACGCCAGCGTAGCCCTTCACGGGGTGAGCGGAGAACTTACCCTTAGCTGTAGCAGCCACTGCACCACTAAGAGCGGGTTCCTGCGATTGGAGAGCAGCGACGAAAGAAGGAGAAGCGAGAGAAATCTGATTGACCTCAGTGGTCTTTGCGCCCTTACTCTCAGCCTCAGCGATAGACTTGACACCCTTCAGTTTCTCGATGAGTTTCTCAGCTTTTTTATCGCGGAGCACTTCCTGCTGCACATAATTTTTGACTTCCTCATTCTCCATTGTCATATAGCCCTTAGGATAGATGTCGGTCAGAGCCATAACAAGGATTTCGTCACGGCTGTTGCCACAAGTCATCACCTCGGAGATATCGTTCTTCTCAGCCTCGAATACCCATTTGAGAGCGTCGCGAGAGTTTCCAATGCCAGGGATGCCACCCTGAGAAGTCATCACGTTCTTGGCATCCAAAACCTGATAACCAGCCTTTGCTGCATCCTTCTCCATCTGTTCGAGAGACTGATGTCCAGCCACGAACTGCTTGAACTTATCACTGATAGCATGAGAAGTTTCATCAGAATATGTGATGTCACGTTTCACGACGGCCACGTCGTATTTGGTCACCATGGCCTTACGGTCAACCACCTGAAGGATGAGTGTACCCTGAGTGAGAGGGATGCTCTTCACCTCGTTCACGCCAAGGTTGTTCATCGCATTGAAGATGGTTTCATTGTCCTTGGTCATGTTGCTTGCTCTCTCATACTGAGCGGTGGTCATCCAAGCTTTCTCGCCAGTCTGTCCGTATTTCTTGGCGATAGCCTCGAAATCGCCGCCCCCCACGATAGCCTTATAAACGCTATCGGCTCTGGTAGCAGTCTCATTGGCATTCTTACCACCGACGCTGATTGCACGATACTGGATCGAGTCAGGCAAAGTGTTCTTTCCCAAGAGCTTGATCACATTCATCGTATTGTCCGCGGGACTCTCCACCGGGCCAATCACAGCACCCACAGCCATAGAGTCGAGACGGTTGGCGATATCAGAAGAGAAAGCCTTCTTAGTCACGGGCACGCCAAGATATGAGATATTGGAACGGCCCTCGCGGACTACCTTCTCAGGACTCTCACCAGCTTTAAGCTGATCAGCGCACTTGGTCAGTGCAGCTGTGAGAGCGCTGCGGTCGGCAGCAGAGGCCTGCTTCTTAACCAGGATATATTTGATGCTACGGATTTCCTCAGGAATCTTGAACATCTCTTTCTTCTGGTTGTATTTGTCCTTGAGCTCACTTTCGGAGACCTGTACATCCTTGTCGTTGATGGTCTTGTAGTCAATATAAGCCAACTGAACGTCGCTCTCGTTTTTCTCAGCGTCGAAGGCGAACTTAGCCTCAATGGGATTAGAGAGCAAACTTGTGGACAACAGAGCCTGATATTTCTGAGCGAGCATCTGCTGACGCATCTGCTTCACCTTGAAAGCAAGGAATTTATAGACTTTGTCGTAATACTCAGCAGCCTGCGGACTTGAATTACGGTTGGTCTTATAATTGTTGATGAACTCGTTATACATATTGAAATCGAACCTACCCGTCTGCTGGTTGACGAAGCCCGTGACGTTAGCCACCTCCATAAGGACCTGGTTGGTGCCCTGCATCATGGCGTTCTTCACCTCATCATTGGTGACGGTGAGCCCCAGTTTCTCAGCCTCATTCTCAATGACCTTGTTCTGCACGAAAGCATTCCATGCCATTGTCCGGATCTGGTCCTCGTCAGCCGATGGAGCCGTGATCTTCGTGCACTCGACAAATTCATTGAGGTAGTTCTGATAATCCTCAATACCGATTTTCTCTCCCAAGATTTCACCGACTCTGGTGCTCCTCATCCTGCCTGTACTTTCACAGGAGCGGAACATGTCGCCGGCAATGAATCCAAAAAGGCCCAGTCCGATAATGATGATCAGGAAAGTGCCTTTGCTTCTAATTGTTCCTAATGCTGCCATTACTTATTTAATGAATGATTTGATTATATTTCTCTATTAATATCCACCGGAAAGGTAGCGAAAATCAGCTACAAACAGCCAAAAGCGCCCTCCCTCTCCAAAATGCGTACAAAATTACAAAGAAAAAAGGAAACAGCCGAATTTTTACGCTGAAAATTAACTTATTGTGTGACAAATAACTTCACCAGTTCGATTTTGGTCATGGTGTTCTTGATGATTTTAAACTCGAAGGATCCGATTTTAACAACTTCGTTGAGTTTAGGGAAACTCTGGTAATAGTGCAGGATCAAACCTCCGATAGTCATATAATCATCACTTTCGGGCAATTGCAGTCCAAACATCTCATTGACCTTGTCAATCTCCAACCTGGCAGAGAGGAGGTACTCATTCTCACCGACATTCTTGGCAATGTAATTGGAGTTGTCATGCTCATCCTCAATTTCCCCGAAAATCTCCTCAACGATATCCTCGAGAGAGACGATGCCGCTCGTGCCTCCAAACTCATCGACCACTACCCCAAGGCTTTTCTTCTGCTGCAAGAAAATCTGCATCATTTTCTGCGCCGACATGGTCTCAGGCACAAAGGGCATCGTGCGAAGGTCTTTCCGCCAGTCATCAGGCTTTCGGAACATCTCTGAGCTATGCACATAACCGATGATGTGGTCGATATCCTCCTTATAGACGATGATCTTGGAGTGACCGCTCTCAATGAATTTCTGGTTGAGTTCAGCGATGCCGCATTGCTCAGACACCGCTTCAATCTCAGTACGAGGTATCATGCAGTCGCGCACTTTTGTCTCAGAGAAATCCAGTGCATTCTGAAAGATTCTCACCTCTTCGTTGATTTCCTTCCCGTTCGCGGCATTATCAATACTCGACTGAACCAGGAAATCCAGGTCGACTTTTGAAAAGGCCTCGTCGCCGGTCTCTTTGTTCATCCTGATACCGAAAACTCTCAGCAGGATCTTGGCCAGAAAACTCGCAAGCTTCGACAATGGCCAAAGAATGACATAGCACAGGAATGCAGGTATGGCGAAGAATGTCAGCAACCTGTTGGGTATGCTCTTGAAGAACGTTTTGGGCAGGAATTCACCCGTGAAAAGCACGATGACAGTGGAGAGGATCGTGTCGGCGGGAACAGTGAATCCAGCGGAAAAGCCTTTGAATATCGTGGCGTCAAACAACTGGGCGATCAGAATGCCATAGATGACCAGTGCGATATTATTGCCCACGAGCATCGTGCTGACGAAATCGTTGGGGTGCTTGAAGAAGAGAGACAAGCATTTCTGCGGCAATCCGTTTTTCTCCTTGTCCATCTCGGCAAGCATCCTGTTGCTTGACACGAAAGCGATCTCCATCCCTGAAAAAAAAGCAGAGAAAACCATCGTGAGCAAGATGCATATAATCAACAGCACGTTCATCTTCTTTCAGGTAATAATTATTGATTCGGAATCCTCCTTGGCTGAGCAGGTTGCCGGCCGCGCGTACGGGCAGAGTCGCTCTGCTCTTTAGTCATATTATCCTTTGAGGAATTATCAATATCTTTTTTGTCGAAGTATCCATGCGTGGTTTTCACCGAATACTTGGTCATGTTCTCATCACTTCTGAACCGATTGCCATGCAATTCCTTATCTGCCGTGATAAGGTGTGAATTCTTATTGGAATAAATCTCATGGGTCCTTTCATCCCAAAACAGTTCCTCGCTACTGAATCTCAACCCCCTCTTAGTCAGGATCCTGACCCTACCATGCAATTCCCAAAGTCTCTGCACATCATAATAATACGCCGTGTCGCATTGGATATAAGACTGTACATGCATGGCCAAATCAAACTGTTCGAGAAAAAGTCCTTTCTCAAAGATCCATCTCGAGGGTTGTTTATTTTGGTTGACCTCCCATTCCTCGGCCACGATACGGTATTTGATGACACCCGAGTCCGAAATCAGCGTGTTGACACCATAAGAAACCATCATGGCCACCGAATCCCTTTCATGGATGGCCGGTGCCACATGCTCCTTTTCCTCTGTGCAAGCAGAGAAGGCAGCAACCACGTAGAGTGTGATGCACGCAAGAATCAGTTTACCTTCCATTTCATGAACCAATCCTCATTGAATGTGAGACCAATGTTGATACGGAAAGTATTTTCCTTCAAGTAATTAGAAGCATCCATCCTCACCCATTGGGCACTGATGTTGAGCATCGACCGGTTGTTCCAATAATTGATGATAGGAATACCGAAACCAGCACTGACACTGATTTCCTTGGGTCCGTCTTGTCCATTTATTTTTAAATAAGGTGTGGCATAAGACGCACCAGCTCTGAAATGAATCCGATCGAAAAATCTTCTCGAAGACTGGTCTTTGCAATAATCTCCACCGACGGTGATCCTATGCCTATCCTTGAAATTGTCTTTGGTGACCTGATAGGTAGGCTTGCCACCGTTCATCGAATAGACAGGGTATCCCACTTTAGCCCATTTCTGGAGTTGGTAATCAGCTCCCACCCTGAGTCTGCCATTAAGATTGAGCATAAAGCCACCGCTCATCACTGTAGGCAACTCGAAACCATCCTTGGCCACATATGATGCAGTATCAGCCACAAGAGTCTGGGAGTTGGTGGAAATGACCTTGCATTCAGGATCTGCGTTCATCTTATGTCCCAAGCCATAAGTGAATCCGAAGGTGAGGTCACTCTTCTTCGACAGAGGAATAGCGATTTGTGCGCCGAAATCCACCTTATAATCAGAAATACTTGCTGTGTAGTATTTTGACAAAGTATTGGTATAGGCATCGCTGTAACTATTGACGAGCGAGCGCTCATAGTCACCCCAGAGATAGGAGCCGTTGACACCCAGTGAGAAACCTTTGAAAATTTCCCATCCAAATCCGAGAAAAACCTGATGAATGCCACCAGTCCCTGTATAGGTGTTGGTGTATGTAGTAGCGTTGACATCACCAACTTTCTGGGTGTTGGAGTAAGCGTATCCCACATTAGAGAACGGCATGATACCAAAACTCACTCCCAAGTGCTTGAATGCTCTGAAGCCAGCCACGACATATTCGAAATTGGCATTCTTGGCGTTGATCCGCTTCTCATTCTCCTCAAAATTGGTCAATTGACCGGAAGCCCCGGCGTCGAAGATGAAGGTCAGGGAATCCATGGCAGAATAAGAAGCCGGATTGAGGACATTCACCTGGTCCCCCTTTCTGTATCCCAGTCCGAGTCCATTCATACCTTTATTGAAGCCTGTGGCTTGGTCGGTTTGTTCGCCGAATCCATATTGGCTATATGGCGAGTTTGTACCGCTTTGGGCGACAACAAAAGTCGAGAAAGCCGCGAAAGCAGCCAAAGTCAAAATCTTCTTCATGTTCATTAACAAAAGAGAGGACCGCACCCTACAAATGTCGCGCTATGCCGCATTTGCCCGTGCAGCCATAAATTTTGTGCAAAGGTGGCACTTTTTTTTGAAATATGCAAACGATGTGACTGTTTAGCCGTTAAATAAATCAAAAGTTTAGCTTATTTCACATGGTTTTGCATTTTCCATGCGGTCCAGCCCTGGCTAACTCATTCCGTAATACCTGTTGGCCACGTTCTGTATAGCCACATCATTGGGCACCAATTTTCCTGTGGTGTCCTTGCTGATGAACAAATTGAGCTCAAAGAAATCACAATATCGGCAAAAGGCAGGATCATCAATCACCGTTGCCATGATTTCTGGTTGGACAGCCAATTTGGCATTATCGGGATACAGTTCTCTGTTGTTGATATAATTCCAAACCAAATTTTTCAGATCTTTCGAATATGCTGTAGCATCGCTGAATACTTTCATTTCCAATTCTCCTGGTTGACAATAGGTTAAACATAGCTTTCAGAATCGCAGATGAAACACCGTGAGGAGTTTCAACCTCCGCACTATAATTAAGACGATTGAAAACCTGAATTGTTATAAAAATATCCGAGAATTTTCTCTATTTTGTCAAATTTTAAATCAAATTCATAGAAATTTAGTAATTCTGGGCGATAAACCTGAGCAATGCCTCCAGCATTTGCAGTTTCGGCATGGCACATCCCACTTTTGCCGCCTCATGTATCGGCCGGGTGTACAGATAATCTATCTCCATGGGCCGGTGGAAGTCAAAGTCCAGTTTCATGCTGGGCGAATAAGGCACCATGGCATCTGTGGTCTCCATCATGTTCTCGGCGAACGCTTTGTCGACATGAGCCACTCCGAGGCTTTTGGCAGCCTCCACCACCTCCATCATCTGATCAAAAATCAGTTGGCGTGTTGACGGATTTCCCAACAAGAGATCAGTCTGTGTGTTGAGCGCAACGGTCATGCCATTAAAAGGCATGTTCCAAACCGCCTTTTTCCATCTGGCCTCATGATACTCCACCTGATTGGTCGTGATGCCAGCCGACCTGAAATCCTCGATGACAGTCGTCAGCAATGGCATATCCTCCACCGAGTAATTGCCGATATTGATACTGCCGTAACACTGGTGAGAGACAACGCCAGGTGCTGTCTTGGCGGAACAGATAAAGGCCAGTCCCGCAGCAATCTGTAGCTTCGGGAAAACTTGCTGGAGGTCTTCCTCCAGGCCTATACCGTTCTGGATGAGAATGACTACCGATTTCTCATGCAAGAGCGGAGGCAGGAGTTGCCCCAAGAGTCCATTGTTGACTGATTTGAGTCCGACAAGCACCACATCGCATTTCGGCATGTCTGCTGCTTTGGCATAGGCATTGACGTGGTCGAGGTGAAAAGACCCGTCGCAGGAATCCACCTGCAAGCCATTCTCACACACAAACTCATAATCCCGATGAAGCAGGAAATGCACCTCCTTGCCTGAAAAAGCCAGTTTGGAACCATAGAATCCACCTATCGCCCCACAACCGACGATGCCATATTTGATTCTCATTGTTGCTCTAAGATTTTCTTGATTTCCTCATCCGTTTTCGTCAATTTGTCCTTGCAAAGCCGGATCAGTTGCTGTGCTCTTTTCAATTGTAGGGTCAGGGAGTCGATGTCCAGCTGGTCATTTTCCATTTTGCGAGCGATCTCCTCCAGTTCAGCCACAGCCTTCTCATAATTGATATTCTCTTGCATGTCTTCAGTCGGTTTTTACATCAATGAATAAGCAGGTTATCTCCAGACTATGCCTCATCAGGAAAGTTATCCGGATTCCGCCTTAGGGTCTCGACAAATTCAGCCAGTTTGTGCAATTCGCGAGGTATGCGGATATTCTGAGGGCAATGCGGCTCGCACTGGCCACATCCTATGCAGTGATCGGCCTGTCGCAGTTTGGGAACAGCCCGATCAAGACCGATAAGGTACTCCCTGCGCCGTTTGCGGTATTCCTCATCCATATTCTCGACCGGCAGTCGTCCTTCGTTCTTGCATTTGTTGTAATGCACGAATAGTCCAGGAATATCGATGCCGTAGGGACAAGGCATGCAGTATTTACAGTCATTGCAAGGGATGGTTTCCATTCCCACGATTTCCTTTGCGATCTCATAGAGAAATTCTTCCTCCTCCTTACTGACTGGCCGCAAAGGACTATAAGTCAAAAGATTATCCTTGAGATGCTCCATATAAGTCATGCCACTGAGCACGGTGAGCACACCATCTGGGGTACCCGCATACCGAAATGCCCATGAGGCCACCGATTTCTCCGGGTCACGTTTTTTGAGCCTGGTGACCAGGAACTGTGGAAGATTAGCCAAGCGCCCCCCCAGAAGAGGTTCCATAATGACAGCTGGTATGTCTCTCTTCCTGAGTTCATCGTAGAGATAGCGTGCGTCTGTGTTATCGCTATTGATCTCGTTAGCGAAGTCCCAGTCAAGATAATTGAGCTCGATCTGCACGAAGTCCCACTTGTATTTTTCATGTTCAGAGAGCAGATAGTCAAAGACCTCAATATCACCATGATAAGAGAATCCCAAATTACGTATGCGCCCTGCTTCGCGTTCCTTTATCAGGAAATCAAGCATACCGTTGTCGAGATACCGTTGGTGGAGGTTCTCCATCCCACCCCCACCAATGGCATGAAGCAGGTAGTAGTCGATATAGTCCACCTGGAGATATTTCATGGAGTTGTGATACATCTTGATGGCTTCCTCCCGACGCCATGTAGAAGGGTCGAAATTGGATAATTTTGTTGCCACGAAATACTTTTCCCTCGGGTGCCGGTGCAATGCGATACCGGTCGACGATTCGGAAAACCCCATGCAATAGGCAGGAGACGTATCGAAATAGTTGACCCCATGCTCTATGGCATAGTCAACCAATTTGTTGACCATTTCCTGGTCGATTTCCTCTTTCTCACCTTTTTTCTCGGTCGGCAGTCGCATCATCCCATAACCGAGGAGCGACACCTTCTGCTTATCTTTTGGATTCTCCCTGAAGGTCATCTTCCCCACGGGCGGTTCGACCTGACGTTTATAATCGTCGTGAGCGGAGTTTCCTTCGCCCCCTTTCTTGCACCCCGCAAGAGCGGCAGTAGCCGCCACAGTGCCGCCTCCGATCACTTTGAGGAACTGGCGGCGTGAGAACTGCTTTTTCGTTGCCATAATCAGACTCTCATTATTTTAGATTTCCTTATGCACTTCATGTCCCTCCACATAGATGGCCGGCAAAGGTCTTGCCGGACACAGGTTCTCGCAAGCACCGCATCCGATGCAGCGGGCCTCATTGACAGCCGGCACGAAGGGAGTTTCCTCATCTTCCTCATCAAGAGGAACCATTTCGATAGCCCCCGCCGGACAATGGCGTGCGCAATTGCCACACTCCACCCCATCGGTGACAGCCACGCAATTTTTCTTGACCCAAACGGCATGACCGATCTGTGTGGAAGACTTGACATCGAGATCAATGAGACGGATAGCCCCCGTCGGGCAAACCTTCGAGCAACGGTTGCACTCAGGACGGCAATAACCTCTCTCGTAAGACATTACAGGTTGCATCAAGGTCATCAAATTTCCTGAAGGGCGCAGCACCTCGTTAGGGCATTCCGACACACACAGCTGACAAGCCGTGCAATGATGAGCCATGTTCTTGGCACTGACAGATCCCGGAGGGGTAATCGGGGTCTGACGCTCAGGAGCCACCTTGTCTTGTATCACAGCCAGTCCGCCATCCACTTTCTTCTTCTCTTGCGCCATGGCAGCAGAGGCAGCCAATGCCGATACCACGAGGAAACCACGCTTACCAAAATCAGTTTTGCCATCAGCACTGCCCTGGCCAGCCAGAGCAGTGAAAACAGATTTAGGATGCGAATAGCTCAAAGCGCCGAACTTGCACTTCTCCAAGCAGTTGCCACAAGCGACGCAACGGCTGTAATCCACGGTCATCGTCTGGTAGTCTATACAAGCCGCTTTGCAGTTTTTGCTGCACATCGAACATTTCCGGCATTTCTCTGTATCGAAATGGACCTTCAGCCATGAGAATTGTGCCAAAAAGCCCAGCACCGTGCCCACAGGGCAGATAGTGTTGCAATAGGTACGGCCATGCTTCCATGCGAGGAAGCCCACGACGAGCAAGGTGACAAGAGCGATGATAAAAGCAGGCCAACTCTTCATCCACACATCCGTGGCATAGAAGAGGTAGCTGTCGGCGCTTTCCGCCCATGCTGCCAGCATATTGTTGCCCATACGCCAAAGCGGTTGCAAAATCATTGTCGCGATGCGTCCAAAACTGCTATAGGGAGCCAGAAGCGCCATCAGCGACCCCAATCCGGCCAGACATGCCACCACCATGATGATGAGCATGGTATAGCGCAGCCACGACAGGGCCTTGGAGTAAGAATATTTGTTGCGTTTCCTGTTAAGACAGGAAATCAAGTCCTGCATGACACCCAGCGGACAAATCACAGAGCAATACAACCGCCCGAAAATCAACGTGACCACAATCAGTGCAATCACCACGATGAAATTCATAGCCAGCAAAGCCGGAAGGAACTGGATTTTCGGCATCCACGACACCCAATGGTGCAACGTGCCCGTGAAGTCGAGAAACAGCAATAGAATGCCGACGAACATCACGGAAGCCAAAACTATTCGGATTTTCCTAAGCATAATAAATCAATATGTGTATAGTATGAATATTCGATGAAGTATTATCCCCCCAAACCCTCAAAAATTACCTTCCTGACCTCCAGAAGACCCTCCAAAGGAGGCAATATCTTATCGGCGGATCCGGTTTTCCTTTCCTCGAGAGAGAAGAGACCAGTGCGGGCTCAGATTCTTGCGAACATGCAAGTTCATTTCCGTCTTTTGGTAAAGATTGCTGCAAATGTAGTCAAATTTTTCCAAAACCAAGAAAAAAGCAGTCGATTTTTCTATTCACGGAGAATAAAGGTCACTTCATCAGAAGAGGGAGACATCATAGCGACATACCCTTTAAAAAGCTTACAAAATGGGCCGAAAATATAACATAATTTAAAAAGCGGTCAATTATTTTGGCATTAATGATAGATTTGAGTAACTTTGCAAGCGATTTGGAACAACGGGAGGAATCCCCCCAAAAGCGTTGTTTCAGTGTACAGATTAGAAATGTATAGATGAGGCATCAAATCCATCTCGTTACCCTCCTTGCAATAGCCGTATGGACCGTGAGTGCATGCAAGCATAAACCAACCATGCGTGAAATGGGTATCGTCGTCGATACACTGAAAGCCCAAACCTCCACCCCACTCACCGACTCCATCCCCTCACCTCAATGCAGTGTAGACCTGGAAGTGATATACATCACCAACAAGGAATACGCACAAGTGAACGACAGTCTGCTGCGCTCAGGCATCCTATCCCCCGAATACCTGTCGCTCACCGACAAAAAAATCACCCCTCAGGCCGCCATCGACTCCTTTATCCATCGTTACGAGGATGACTACAAGGCATTCTACACAGGGATTTTCACCGACGAGAGCGACATCGCAGGAGCCACCATCGGCTATACGCTGAAGACCAGCATCGAGGAAGGCCGCGACAGCACCCTCTGCTACAAAGCCCTCATCACCCAGCGACAAGGCTCCATCACCACCAGCTACACCCTCTGCCGCAACATCGACCTCCCCCGGAAGCGGTTGTTGCGGCTTGACGACATCTTCGTGCACGGCTATGAGAAAGGCCTCTCCGAAGCCATTGCCGACCAACTCATGAGGCAATCGGGGCACAAGACCCTGGAAGCCCTAAGGGAATCCGGCTTTTTCATCAACAGCGACATCTACGCCACCCCCAACTTCATCCTGGGCGACAAATCGATCACTTTCGTCTATGTGGCAGGAGAAATAGCCGACCGCTCACGTGGTGAGATACAAGTGGAAGTGAAATACTCAACGATCAAAAGACTGATGAAGAGATGAACGAGCTGCTACGATACTTCCCCGACCTGACCGATGAGCAGAAAGCACAGTTTGATGCTCTCTACGCCCTTTACTCGGACTGGAACCAGAAGATCAACGTGATCTCGAGGAAAGACATAGAACACCTCTATTCACACCATGTGCTCCACTCGCTGACCATCTCATTCGGTCTGCATCCCACCGCAGGCACCAGCATCCTTGATTTCGGCACCGGCGGCGGGTTCCCGGGCATCCCCCTGGCCATCCTCTGGCCCGAATGCCAGTTTCACCTCATCGACGGCACAGGAAAGAAAATCCATGTGGTGGAGGAAGTGTCACGTGCCATCGGCTTGAAAAACGTTCGCGCCACCCACATCCGCGGTGAGGAAGAGAAGGGCCAGTATGATTTTGTCGTGAGCCGCGCTGTCATGCCACTCCCCGACCTTGTGCGCATCATCCGCAAGAACATCTCACGCCACCAGCACAACGCCATCGCCAACGGCCTGCTCTGCCTGAAGGGCGGAGACATCAGTGCGGAGGCAGCTCCCTTCAAGAAAGTCATGGAGGTGACAGACATCAGCACCCGGATCAAAGAAGAATGGTTTAAGGGCAAACATCTTATATACATCCCGTTATGATCAAGACAGAGCGATTCGTATGCAATATGCTGCAAGAAAACTGCTACATCGTGAGCGATGACAGCGGTGAATGCGTGATTGTGGACTGCGGTGCCTACTATGAGGAAGAGCGCAAGGCACTGACATCCTATATCCGCGATCAGCAACTCAAACCCGTCCACCTGCTCTGCACCCACGGACATGTGGACCACAACTTCGGCAACAACACCATCCACGATGAATTTGGGCTGAAGCCCGAAGTTCATGCCGATGACGTCAGCTACATGGAGCACCTGCCTCAGCAGGCCGTGCAGTTCATCGGCTTCGAGCCCCGATACGACTTTCCCCCTGTGGGTAAGACCCTCGCCGACGGCGATGAGATACGATTCGGAAATCATGTGATTCACGTGATCCACACCCCTGGTCACTCGCGCGGCTCCGTGTGCTTCTACCTCAAGGACGAGCACCTGATGCTGACCGGCGACACCCTTTTCAAACAGTCGATCGGCCGCACCGACCTTCACGGTGGCAGTATGATGCAGATCATACAGAGTCTGAGGCTGCTGGCACAGTTGCCCGACGAAACCGTGATCCTGCCCGGTCATGGACCGCAGACCACGATGGGAGAAGAGTTGAAATCAAACCCCTTCCTCGACAGATGACAGAGAAAATCATACTCGGTATAGACCCCGGCACCACGGTGATGGGCTACGGCGTGATCAAAGTGGCCGGCCAAAAGGCCACCATGCTGGTGACCGGTGTCATCGACCTGCGGAAGATGAGCGACCCCTATCTGAAACTGGGGCACATCTTCGAACGGGTGACCGGTGTGATCGATGCCTACCTGCCCGACGAGATGGCCATCGAGGCCCCTTTCTACGGCAAGAACGTGCAGTCGATGCTCAAACTGGGCCGCGCCCAGGGAGTGGCCATCGCTGCCGCCATCCAGCGCGACATTCCCATCCATGAGTATGCGCCACTGAAAATCAAGATGGCCATCACCGGCAATGGCAGTGCCTCGAAAGAACAAGTGGCAGGGATGCTGCGCCGGCTCCTTCAGATTCCCGAAGACCACATGCCCCACTTCCTCGACGCCACCGACGCCCTGGGTGCCGCCTACTGTCACTTCATGCAAATGGGACGCCCTGAATCGCAAGCCAACTTCAAGGGCTGGAAAGATTTCGTCAACAAGAACCAACAGCGGATATGCAGACCACCATTAAAATAGAGAAAGGTGTGGCAAGGATGCCCAAATGGCGCCTGTCGCAACCCGTCGACTTCGAGGCGCTCGATGGAGAGCATATCGCCATCGTCGGACCCAACGGATCCGGCAAATCCATGCTCGCCGACATCCTCATCGGCCGCCATCCGCTCTTGATGCACGACCCGGAATACGATTTCCGTCCCAGCACCCGCCCCCTGGCAGCAGACAACATCCGCTACATCACCTTCCGCGACTGCTACGGAGGCGACAACGATGCGACATACTACCTGCAACAACGGTGGAACCAGCACGACATCGACGAATCCACACCCACTGCAGGAGAACTGCTCGAACAGGAATTCCGGCTCACCGGACCCGACACCCCTGAGCGCAGACAGCTGCAACAGCACATCTACGAGCTGTTCGGTCTCGACCAACTCACCGACAAATACATCATCCTGCTCTCAAGCGGAGAGCTCAGGAAATACCAGTTGGCCAAAGCCCTCTTTGCCCAGCCACGGATCCTGATCATGGACAATCCCTTCATCGGCCTCGATGCCGCTACCCGAACGCAGCTCGCCCGCCTGCTCACCACGCTCTCGCAAGAGCAGGCCCTGCAACTGATTCTCGTGCTGGCCAAAACCGACGACATCCCACAATTCATCACTCATGTGGTGAGCGTGGAAGGAATGACAGTCATGCCCAAGCTCCCATGCGAGGAATACCTGCGTATCAAGCCCCGGAGACCCAGACGCGTGCTCGATGAGAATCGAGAGCAAGCCATCCTCGGCCTACCCTACCCCCTCACCCCCTACCACGCCCATGAAGTGGTGAGGCTGCGCAAGGTGAGCATCCGCTATGGCGCACGCACCATCCTCCGTGATCTTGACTGGACGGTGCTCAACGGCGAACGCTGGGCGTTGAGAGGGTGCAACGGCAGCGGCAAATCCACCCTGCTGAGCCTCATCTGCGCCGACAATCCACAAGGCTATGCCTGCGACATCACCCTCTTCGACCGGCAGCGCGGCACAGGTGAGACCATCTGGGACATCAAGACCCACATCGGCTATGTATCGCCCGAGATGCACCGCGCCTACAAAAAAGACTTGCCCGCCATCCACATCGTGGCCAGCGGACTCAAAGATTCAGTAGGGCTCTACGTGCGTCCAGACGAGACAGAATACCAGCAATGCCGGTGGTGGATGGACATCTTCGGCATCGCCCATCTGGCCGACCGAACGTTCATGACCCTCTCCAGCGGCGAGCAACGCCTGGTGCTCCTGGCCCGAGCCTTCGTGAAAGACCCGGAACTGCTCATCCTCGACGAGCCCCTACACGGTCTTGACGACCGCAACCGCCAACTCGTGAAAGACATCATCGAAGCCTTCTGCCGCCGCCGCGACAAGACACTCATCATGGTGACCCACTACGAGGACGAGCTGCCCCCCTGCATCGACCATCACCTGTATTTAGAAAGAAACTGACAAACAAGCACAATAAAACTATCACAACATGATGAAACGTATACTTTTCACTATCAGCCTGCTGGCCGTCATGGCCGGAGCATTCGGGCAGGAAGCCTACAACGAAGCCATCCGCATGGCCAAAGCTGTGGCCGATGACACGTCAAGGTCGCTCGAGGAACGCAAAATCGCCACATTCAAGAAAGACGCCCTCTATTACCTGGGGTCACAATCCTATAAACTGACACCCGACAGTTCGGCCAGCATGCTCGACTACCAAGCCCTGGCCCTGTTCAAGTTCATCAACTTGTTTCAAGGCCGCATCGCAATGAGCCCGAAGAAAGACCGCACCGCCATCATCAACCTCTTCAAGAGCGTGAGCCTGGCACATCCGCGCTTCAACGACCCCAACAAGGAGATGGTGCTGGCCTACATCACCAACGAGGGTTACCTCACCAAGTTCTCGCTCGACACCGACTGGGTTGCAGCATATGACGACATCCGGAGGCGGATGCAAGGGAGCGGGAAGTAAATACCGATACCCCTGGGATGTGATATGAAAGATTAGTATTTATATTATATTTTTACACTCATGAAGAAACTGACAAAGGTATTAGTGCTGGGCAGCGGAGCCCTGAAAATCGGACAGGCCGGTGAGTTTGACTACTCAGGCTCTCAAGCCTTGAAAGCGTTGCGCGAGGAAGGAATCTCCAGCGTATTAGTCAATCCCAACATCGCCACCATCCAGACCAGTGAAGGTATTGCCGACAAGGTGTATTTCCAGCCGGTGACTCCCCATTTCGTCACGGAGATCATCAAGAAAGAGCGCCCCGACGGCATCTTGCTCGCCTTCGGCGGACAGACCGCCCTGAACTGCGGCACCGAACTCTATCAGAACGGCACACTGAAGGAATATGGCGTGGAAGTGCTCGGCACCAGCGTGGAAGCCATCATGAACACCGAGGACCGCGACCGCTTCGTGCGCAAACTCGATGAGGTAGGCCTGAAGACCCCTGTGAGCCATGCCGTGGAGAACATGGAAGACGCTGTGAAGGCAGCCCACGAGATCGGCTTCCCCATCATGATCCGCTCAGCCTACGCCCTGGGGGGCCTTGGTTCTGGTCTCTGCAACGATGACCAAGGCTTCAAGGAACTGGCAGAGAGCGCCTTTACCTTTGCACCTCAGATCCTGGTGGAGGAAAGCCTGAAAGGCTGGAAGGAAATCGAGTTTGAGGTGATCCGCGACGCCAACGACCGCTGCTTCACCGTCGCCTCTATGGAAAACTTCGACCCCCTCGGCATCCACACCGGCGAATCCATCGTGGTAGCCCCCACCTGCTCGCTCACCGACGAGCAAGTGAAGATGCTGCAGGACCTCTCCATCAAATGCGTCAAGCACCTCAACATCGTGGGCGAGTGCAACATCCAGTTCGCCTTCAATGCCGAGACCAACGACTACCGCATCATCGAAATCAACGCCCGCCTGTCGCGTTCCTCAGCCCTGGCCTCCAAAGCCACCGGCTATCCCCTCGCCTTCGTGGCCGCCAAGATCGCCCTCGGCTACACCCTCGACCAGATCGGCGAGATGGGCACCCCCAACTCCGCCTACGTAGCCCCGAGCCTCGACTATATGATCTGCAAGATCCCCCGCTGGGACCTCACCAAGTTTGCCGGCGTGAGCCGTCTTATCGGCTCGTCGATGAAGTCTGTCGGCGAGATCATGAGCATCGGCCGCACTTTTGAGGAGATGATCCAGAAAGGCCTTCGCATGATCGGCCAGGGCATGCACGGATTCGTGGGTAACGATCACACCCGTTTCGAAAACCTCGACGACTCGTTGGCCAACCCCACCGACCTGCGCATCTTCGCCATCGCCCAGGCTCTGGAGGAAGGCTACACCATCGAGCGCATCGAAGAGCTCACCAAGATTGACAAATGGTTTATCTCACGCCTGAAACGCATTGTCGACCTGAAGAACAAGTTAATGACATTCAACAAGTTGGAGGATCTGAGCGATGACTTCCTGCAGGAAGTGAAAGCTGCCGGATTCAGCGACTTCCAGATCGCCCGCTTCGTGCTGAAGCCCACCAGCGGCAACATGGAGAAAGAGAATCTCGAAGTGCGCCGCTACCGCCAGTCACGAGGCATCCAGCCCGCCGTGAAACGCATCAACACCGTGGCCAGCGAGCAGCCCGAACTGACCAACTACCTCTACTTCACCTACAACACCCCGCCCATCCACGACATCCCCTACTATAAGAATGAGAAATCCGTCGTGGTGATGGGCAGCGGAGCCTACCGCATCGGATCGAGCGTGGAGTTCGACTGGTGCTCGGTGAACGCCATCAACACCGCCCGCAAACTCGGCTACAAGGCCATCATGATCAACTACAACCCCGAGACCGTGTCGACCGACTACGACATGTGCGACCGCCTCTACTTCGACGAGCTGTCGCTGGAGCGCGTGCTCGATGTCATCGAACTCGAACAGCCCCGCGGCGTGATCGTCAGCATGGGCGGCCAGATCCCCAACAACCTCGCCATGAAGCTCCATCGCCGCGGCGTGCCCATCCTCGGCACCAGTCCGGTGAACATCGACCGTGCCGAGAACCGAGACAAGTTCTCCGCCATGCTCGACAAGCTCGGTGTCGACCAGCCCGCCTGGCGCGCCCTCACCTCGTTTGACGACATCAAGGAGTTTGTCGCCGAGGTCGGCTATCCCGTGTTGGTACGCCCGTCGTATGTGCTCAGCGGCGCAGCCATGAACGTATGCTACGACGACGAGGAGCTCCACCGCTTCCTCGACATGGCCACCGAGGTATCAAAAGACTACCCCGTGGTGGTGAGCCAGTTCATGCAAGACACCAAGGAGATCGAGTTCGACGCCGTGGCCGACAAGGGCGAGATCGTCGAATACGCCATCAGCGAGCACATCGAGTATGCCGGTGTCCACTCCGGCGACGCCACGATGGTGTTCCCCGCACAGCACATCTATTTCTCCACCATCCGCCAGATCAAGAAGATCTCCCGCAAGATCGCGGCCGAGCTCAACATCAGCGGACCGTTCAACATCCAGTACCTGGCCAAGAACCGCGAGGTGAAAGTGATCGAGTGCAACCTCCGCGCCTCACGCTCCTTCCCCTTTGTGTCGAAGATCCTGAAGCGCAACTTCATCGAGACCGCCACGAAGATCATGCTCGACGTGCCCTACACCAAGCCCGACAAATCGGAGTTTGACATCGACCGCATCGGCGTGAAAGCCAGCCAGTTCTCGTTTGCCCGCCTTCAGAATGCCGACCCCGTGCTCGGTGTCGACATGTCTTCCACCGGCGAGGTGGGCTGTCTGGGCGACTCGATGGACGAAGCCCTGCTCAACGCCCTGATCGCCACCGGCTACCGTCTGCCCGACCGCACGAAACACCCAGCCATCCTCATCAGCAGTGGTGGTGCGAAAGGCAAGGTCGACATGCTCGATCCAGCCAGATTGCTCGACAAGAACGGATACCGCATCTTCGCCACCGCCGGCACCGCCAAATTCCTGAATGACAACGGCATCAAAGCCACCGCCGTGGCCTGGCCCGACGAGGAAGGCGACAACAACGTGATGGACATGATCGCCGCACACCAGTTTGACCTGGTGGTCAACGTGCCGAAGAACAACACAAAGCGCGAGTTGACCAATGGCTACCGCATCCGCCGTGCCGCCATCGACCACAACATCCCGTTGATGACCAACGTGCGACTGGCGAAAGCCTTCATCATGGCCTTCGTTGCACTGGATGAGAAAGACATCCAGATCAAGAGCTGGCAGGAGTATAATTCGTAAGAATCGTAATATTCATAAAAATAGTAGAGACGTCACATTGGGGCGTCTCTTCTTTTTTACATTGGGATGTCTTTATTTTTTACATTGAGGCATCTCTATTTTTATGCATTGAGGAGTACCTATTTGGATTGTGGTGACACAGTATTATGGCGGCGGCGACTTTAATTATGGTTGGAGACGCCCCAATGTGACGTCTCTACATTATTACAGAATCGAATGCGGCATGGATAAAACGAATGCGGCATTATTATGCACTACGATTAAATCAAATACACCCAACGGGCGTTTTTGGAGAGGGAGAATTTGATTTTCTTGCCTTTGGGGATGCTGGGCTTTTTCCACTCGCCATTGAGGATGCGGATGACAGTTTTCTGCCCCATGGGAGCAGCATCTACAGCCTTCTGGAGGTCCATATAGTTGCCATGGCCGTCGGTGGCGACGATGAAATCATAGTGCCGGACGTACTTTTTCAGTGCAGGAACTTCTTTGGCCATTGCATCCACTAAAAGGCCGGCCACAACATGGGCGCCATAAACATTATAGTGAGTGTTGTCCTCACGGCCATTGGGTATGGATGGGTTCTCACCCGGTTTGAACCACATGTGCAGTTTCTTCGAACCCTCTGGTCCAAGGCCCTGCTCCAACTCATGCGTGATGCGGTTGGCATCCACAAAAGGCGTGTTTGTAGCCTTTGCCACATTGCGTGGAGCCACGATATAGTCGCCGTGTGTGTCGACCAAGATATCACCCTCTGCCTGTTTCTCGCCAGTAAAAACCGTATTGCGTAACTTCTCATCATCGTCATTCTCAGGCACTTTCGCCAAGAAGTTACGCCTCACAACAGCATTCATGAGGATAGGCTTTCCACCCCGCTCACGAGTCTCATTAATGAATTTTGTCAGGTTGGCATCGAAAGTAGATCCCGGGTCCGTGTGGCGGTCAGCCTTCGGTTTCTCGTCGTTATGCCCAAACTGTATCACGACATAATCGCCCGGCTTAATTTTGTCGAGCACCACCTTCCAGCGCCCCTCGTCGATAAAACTTTTCGACGAGCGGCCATTCACCGCATGATTGTCTACGATGATGTCATCAGTGAAGAAGCCCTGCAAAGCCATTCCCCACCCCCGCTCAGGCTTCTCATTGTCAATCGCCTTGTTGGCCATCGTTGAATCACCAATCATGAAGATGGTGATCGGATGCTTTGACGAAGAAGCCAAGCATAACGTCAAAACGACCGAATATAATATAATAAGGTAGCGTCTCATATCCGTCCTTCTTCAATCGGCGAAGCCGAAATCAATTTTCAATCTTGAATCGGCCAACGGCCGAAATCAATTACCATTTTTCAATATTAATTGAATCATTTCCTCAGGCGTAACCAACTGCTGTTCACCCGAGACCATGTTTTTCAGCGTCACTTTCCGTTCAGCCATCTCATTATCGCCCGCCAGTGCCACAAACCGGATACCCTTCGCGTTGGCATACGCCATCTGCTTCTTCATCTTCGCCTTGTCGGGGAATATCTCGCAACTGATGCCCTCAGCACGGCATTTTCCAGCGATTGGCATGCAATAGGCCACCTCGCGCTCGCCAAAATTGATGAAGAGCACTTCTGTCGCCGCCACAGCCTCCTTCGGGTAGAGGTCGAGCGTGTTGAGCACATCAAAGATACGGTCGGCCCCGAACGAGATGCCCACGCCGCTCAGTCCAGGCATACCGAAAATGCCTGTCAAGTTGTCGTAACGTCCACCGCCAGTGATACTGCCGATCTGCACGTCGAGCGCCTTTACCTCGAAGATGGCCCCCGTGTAGTAGTTGAGTCCGCGTGCCAAAGTCAGGTCGAGTTCGATGTCGTTTTTCAGTCCACAGCATTTGAGCGTATCGAGGATGGTCCTCACCTCCTCCACACCTTTCAGGCCAGTCTCCGACTGCGCCAGCACTTCGGCGATGGTGGTCAGTTTCTCCTCGTTGCTGCCTGAAAGCGCGATGATGGGTTGCAGTTTGTCAATGGCCTCCTGGCTGATGCCATCCGCCGCCAGTTCGGCGTTCACGCCCTCCAGTCCGATTTTGTCGAGTTTGTCGATGGCCACGGTGATATCCACGATTTTGTCAGCTTCGCCGATCACCTCAGCGATACCAGTGAGAATCTTGCGGTTGTTGATTTTGATCATCACCCGGATGCCCAGTCGGCTGAACACGGTATCGATGATCTGCATCAGTTCAACCTCGTTGAGCAGCGAGTCGCTGCCCACGATGTCTGCGTCGCACTGGTAGAATTCGCGGTAGCGGCCCTTCTGAGGACGGTCGGCCCGCCACACCGGCTGTATCTGATAACGCTTGAACGGCAGCTGCAGTTCCTCCCGGTGCATCACCACATAGCGGGCGAACGGCACCGTCAGGTCGTAGCGCAGTCCCTTCTCACAGATACGTGCAGCCAGTCTCAGCGGTTGACGGCTCGTCAGCTCCTCGTCGCTCACCTTCGCCGTGAAGTCACCCGAGTTAAGCACCTTGAAGAGCAGTTTGTCGCCCTCCTCACCATATTTGCCCATCAGCGTCTGCAGCGTCTCCATCGCCGGTGTCTCAATCTGCTGGAATCCATAGAGCGCATAGACCTCGCGTATGGTGTCAAAGATATAATTGCGCTTCGCCATCTCCATCGGCGAGAAGTCGCGCGTGCCCTTAGGTATGCTTGGTTTCATCTGATTATCTATTAGTTATTAAAATTTGTTTGAAATGACTATATGATTATTCAAGGCTGGCGCCACATCCAAACGTACGGGATTGCAAATCCCGAACTCAATCCAGTGGGATTACAAATCCCACTGAACAGGGTTCATCGGGAACATCCCACTGAACAGGAGGGCCTTACCCAACCGATCAAGTTCTGAAAGTTCATCGGGATTGCAAATCCCGGACTCGAT
>OCTW011594508.1_pt1 | contig 55532 bp, 46 predicted proteins | sample 1539671 | NCBI WGS metagenome assembly OCTW01 (sample SAMN02144230, study PRJEB22623) | gut metagenome | biome: sheep rumen | host: Ovis aries | place: New Zealand | reverse complement strand
AAAACAAAGAGACTTCACAAGCCGAAAAGTCAAGTTCTTCTTCAGCTACACAGTCTGCACGGACTAACAAAGAAAGTCAGTCTTCACAAAATGCACAAAATGCACAAAATGCACAAAATGCACAAACAGCACAAACAGCACAAACAGCAACAACCGGCACAACACAAGAGGCACAGCCATCTACAGCTTCAGAAGAAACTCAATCTACAAAGTCTTCAGACACAAATACTACAGTTGCAGATACCTCAGTTTCTACAAACCAAAATACCGGGAATAACATTACACCTGATACTCTGTTAAAAGAAGCCCAGCTTCTGTATAATGAAAAAGAATACAAGGCAGCGCTTGCAAAGCTTAATAATTTCTTTGAGCTTTCTACAGATAACCGTGATGAAGCACTTTATCTTCAGGGACAAATACTTGAAGCTAAATCAGATGTCCGGGATATTAAGGGCGCAATCGATGCTTATACAACGCTTACAAAAAATTATCCTGCAAGCAAGTATTGGGATGATGCAAATAAGCGCATAATATATTTGAAAAGATTCTATTTGGAGGTTAGATAGATTCTATGAAAAAAATTTTAAAATCTATTCTTATTATCGGATTGGGCTCTGCCCTTTTATCATCCTGTGTATTAGGACGTCCTGCAAAGGAAGAAGCCCCTGTCCGCTCAATAACAGTTTCGGGTTCAGGAAGTGTTTCGGTAAAACCAGATATGATTTCTATTAAATTTGTTGTAAGAAATACTGGCTGGAACTGTCCGCAGACTGCAGAGCGTAATGCCATAAACACAACTAACACAATTAATGCAATAAAAGAAGCCGGAATTCCTGCATCAGATATTTCTACTTATGATTATTCTATTACCCAGGATAATACACATTCTTATGCCGGTGAATATACAGTTCGAAACACAATTTCTGTTCTGGTAAGAAATATAGACCTTGCCGGAAAAGTAATTGATGCTGCCGTAAAAAATAATACAGGTGCAAATGGAGTTACTTCCTTTGAATACCTTGTATCAGATAAAGCAACAGCTTTACGTGAAGCACGAACCCTCGCAATTAAAAATGCCCAGGATGCGGCTTCTCTTCTGGCAGGAGCAAGTGGCTGTAAGGTAAATGGAGTTATTGAAATCCGTGAGGACTATACCAGTGCAGGCCGTTCAAACGACATGATGTTTAAGGCCGTTTCAATGGATAATGCGGCCGGAACACCAACTCCAATCGTAGAGGGAAATGTAACAATCACTTCTAACGTGACAATAAAATACGAACTTACAAACTAAATAAATAACCGTCATCCTGAACTTGTTTCAGGATCTATTAAAGTAGACCCCGAACCCTGAACTTGTTTCAGGGCCGGGGTGACAGAAATATAAGAGGACTAAGAATATGTTGGACTACAAATTTATTAAAGACAATCTCGCTGCTGTAAAACAGAATATCATCAACCGTAACATGACAGCTGATGCAGACAAGGTTGTAGAACTTTTTGACAAGCGCACTGCCCTTGTAACAAAGCTTCAGGGACTTCAGCAGAAGCGCAATGAAAACGCTCAGGCTATGAAACAGAAGCTGGAGCCTGAAAAGCGCAACGAGCTTATTGCAGCCGGAAAGGCAATTAAAGATGAAATCTCTGCCGTAGAAGCAGAAACAAAAGAAACTGAAGCAGCCCTTGAAGAAGCTGCCCGCCAGATTCCTAACATGGTTCACCCGGATGCTCCAGTTGGAAAGCTCGATACAGAAAACCTCGAAGTAAAAAAGGTTGGAACTCCTCGCAAATTCGACTTTGAACCAAAGGATCATGTTCAGCTTGGCGAATCTCTCGACATCATCGACTTTGACCGCGGTACAAAGGTATCTGGTCCAAAGTTCTACTATCTTAAAAACGAAGCTGTATTCCTTGAACAGGCTTTGATTATGTATGCCCTCAACACTCTCCGCAAGCACAACTTCCAGATGTTCATTACACCTGATGTCGCAAAGGAAGAGGTTCTTAAAGGTATCGGCTTCAACCCACGCGGAAATGAATCTAACGTTTACTCAATCGAAGATGAAGGAACCTGTCTGGTTGCTACTGCTGAAATCACTCTCGGTGGATATCACCAGGATGAGATTTTGGACAAGGCAAGTCTTCCACGTTTCTACGGCGGACTTTCACACTGTTTCCGCCGCGAAGCAGGTGCTGCAGGCCAGTTCTCAAAGGGACTCTACCGCGTTCACCAGTTTGATAAGGTAGAAATGTTTGCTTACTCTACTCCGGAACAGAGCGACGAGATTCACGAAAAGCTCCGCCAGATTGAAGAGGAAATCTTTACAGGACTCGGACTTCCGTTCCATGTTGTAGATACCTGTACTGGAGACCTCGGTGCCCCTGCTTACCGCAAGTGGGACCTGGAAGCATGGATGCCTGGCCGCAACGGTGGTGAATATGGTGAAGTAACTTCTACTTCTAACTGTACAGACTATCAGGCCCGCCGCCTCAACATCAAATACAAGGACGACGACGGAAAGAACAAGTACGTTCACACTTTGAACGGCACTGCAATTGCCGTAGGCCGCGCAATGCTTGCAATTCTCGAAAACTATCAGAATGCAGACGGCTCAGTAACAATTCCAAAAGTACTCGTGCCATACTGCGGATTTGATAAAATTTTACCAAAGAAATAACTTAAAACGTGGTGGTTCGAGAAGAACGATGCTGTAGCACCTGTCTTATCGAAACCACTTGCAGGAGTCACACATGGACGAAACAGAAAACCTGAATAGTAATCAGAACAAGACTTCAAACCGGATTTTTTATCTCTTATTGTTTCTGGCAGTAGTACTTGCAGGTTTTCTGTGTAAAACCATGGCTAACGTTTTAATACCAGTTGTTCTTTCCTTCATGCTTTCATTCGTATTTTTACCGATTATTAAAAAGCTGAATGTAAAGACAGGTATTCCATGGGTTATTTCTTCATTAATAATCGTTATTCTGTTTTTCATAGTTCTTCTTGGAATAACATCAATTCTCATATCTTCACTTACAGGTATCATTTCTGAATTTCCAAAATACGAAACACGTTTTATGTCTATCTACAAGCTGATAGCAACTAATCTTGGAATAGAAATTGACAATACAAAAAGTCTTTTTCAAAATCTATGGACTTCATTAAAGGTTCGCGAATATACTCAAAAACTTGCAGTATCTCTTTCTTCTGGCGTTATATCATTTTCTAAAACACTTTTTCTGATTGCAATTATGACGGCGTTCATTCTTCTTGAAATGCGTCTCACAAAAAGAAAAATGCATTATGCGTTTAAAGATAACCGGGCAAAAATCACAAGAATCTCAAACCAGATCATTAACCAGACAATGCGTTATATTTCAATTAAATTTTTTATCTCTCTTGCAACTGGTGTCTTATGCGGGCTTGCATCATTCATCTTAGGACTGGACTTCCCAATCGTATGGGGCTTTCTCGCTTTTATAATGAACTTTATTCCGATTTTCGGTTCAGTAATTTCTGTTGGTCTTACTACTATTTTTTCTCTTATTCAGTTCTATCCAAACTGGGGAAAAACCTTGTTTATTTTCCTTTTTATGCTGACAGTTAATATGGTGCTGGGAAATATTCTTGAACCACGCATCGAAGGTAAAAATCTTGGTATATCACCTGTAATCATTCTTATAAGTCTTTCTTTATGGGGATATATCTGGGGCTTTACAGGAATGCTGCTTGCTGTTCCTCTTATGGTAATTATAAAGATTGTCTGTGAAAATATTGAATATCTAAAAGGGCTGGCAATCCTGATTGGAAATGATCCAAGACAATCCCCGCCTCAGCAAACAGAATAGTCAAATACAATTAATTAAACAAAGTACTCGTTGCTTTTTCGTATAAAAAGCGCATATCTTCTTCCTGAAGAGTCGTATAGCGGAAATCTACACAGGAATAAAGGCCGTCTGCACTGCGATAGATTTTGTTTACTACGCTGGTTACAAAAATATCTCGTGTTAAAATCGGCCCTCGTTTTATCGAAAAAGAAAGCTTTATTCCATATTCTTCATTGGCAAAAAAAGTACAGTTCTGGGTTTCCATTCCTACAACAAGCCTTTCATGATCAACAAAAAGGATTGAAAAGGGTTTTACCCTGTTTTCCATTGCTTCCATTTTAGAGTTATGAGCTTCTGTAAGATATTTACAGACATGTATAAGCTGAATACCGTTACCGGCGTTCTTTTCCTGCTTAGCCTGCTCAACGAACTGCTCCAGTAATTCCTTAGCCTTTTTCTGAAACTCAAGAGGAATAATTTTCCAGACAGGACGAACAAAAAGCTCTACTCCCTCTTCCGGAACACATTTAAGATTCAAATCTCGTCTTGATTTACAGTCAAAATAAATTACAGAGGAAAAATCATAATCAGCTTCTTCCTCAACATCGGAAATACGTTCAATTTCTTCAGGAATTAAAAGGGTAAGACCTTTTTTTGTTTCTTTTACAGGTGATATAAAATATAAGCCTACCCTGTTAAAATAAAATTCAACCTTAACATTTTTATTGGCAAAGCTCGCAACAGACTGCACAGGATTTTCAAGAAGTATTTCACCATTCTTTTTAACCCGGATGTGTTCACCTTTTATAGCGACCGGAAAAATCTGAGATGTAAGGGAACGTATTTCTCCTTCCATATTCTCCTTATCAGCAGAAATTGGTTCTTCTACCGGTGTAAGAGTTACAGGCACATTTCCATCAATCAGATACTGGAGTACAAGCTCGCGTTCTATTCCTGTCAGTTTGTCGTGTTGTTCCATCATACTTTTTTCCACCTGTTTATAGAAATCTGGTAAAGCTCATTATTTCCATTGGAGTTTATAAATAGAGTTACATCTATAATACCACAGCTTGTGTAAAAACGCACAGGAATCTGTGTAATTTCTGCTCCTATAAAAGGTTCTCCTAAGGTCCATTTTGTAAAGAGTTTTTCATCTTCCGAAAGCTCAGGATAAGTCTGACCAAAATTATTTTCCCAGCCTTCCTCAAGCTCTTTTACAAAGAAGACGTAATTAAAAATATATTTTCTATTGAAATAGTTTTCCGCACCAGCATGCTTGTCCAGTGAAAGTGCTTCGCAGAATTTATTGATTTTTTCTTTTAATAAAGGAGGAAGATTATTAAGATTAAGGCTTCCAAAATCCTCCATGTTTGGATAGACGGCTGCCTGCATAGATTTAGTGATTTTAAATAATTCTTTAGTATAGGGTACTTCCAGTCCAAACATGGCTGATGAACGGGGTACATATTCGGTAAGTCTTTCCTGTTCAATTTCCTGTGTCCAGGTAATTCCCTGCTCTCTTTCTTTTACATTCTTTTTTATTGTTTCTGTTTCATTAAAAATCAGTTTAGTTTCAGCAGTATTTTTGCAGGAAAAAAGGAGAAAAATCAAAGAGAAAATGAGACCTGTTTTACTTATTAATTCCTTATTCAATAAAAAAACTCCCGCATCTGCACTCTTGCTTTTGAATGTAAATAATTTTATCACACTTTATAATCATCGTCATTATCGGAAGGCTTTAATTAATTAAAAAAGTATAAATTTCCTTGTATTTTTCGGTCTTTTCTATTGACACAAAAGAGTATAAATGTTATAAATTAAACATAACTTATCGGGCAGTTAGCTCAGCTGGTACGAGCGTCTGGTTTACACCCAGAATGTCGGGAGTTCGATCCTCTCACTGCCCATATAATTCTTTTAAGAATAAGAAAATAAACAATTCTCAATGGCTTAAAGTTCTTGTTTTTAGGATAAATATTATTCTAAAACGAGGACTTTTCATCTTTATTTAACAAGGTAAGTTAAAAAATCATTTTTGTCAATAAAAAAATATTTTATTAGTGCTATATTGGCACTATGAGCTTTAAAGATAATTTAAAAAACGAACTTAGTTATCAGGATATTCAATTAAAACAGTTATCCGAAAAGATTGGAGTTTCATACGCAACTTTATTGTGTTATGTAAATAATAGAGAATGTTTACCTAAAATTGATGTTGGTTATAAAATTGCTAAAGAGCTGAATGTTACTGTTGAATATTTAATTACAGGAAATCCTGAAGATATTTACATAAAAAACACACTACCCTTATATAAAGAATTGATTAAACTGCCAACACCAATAATCAAATCCTTTGAAAAAATAATTCATTCCTATTATGAATTATATTATAAACATTAAGGAGTTTGATTATGAAAATCTTAGAAGAAAAGGTATTTAAAAAAGACAAGATTATTTCAAAATGGTTTTATATTTACGAAGATTCCTTGCACAAAAAACACAAGAGAGTTTGCAAAAATTGCAAGACAAAAGAACAGGCCGAAATTTATATTTCCAAGCTTAATTTTGTGAATCAGTATTTGATTAAGAATATTGCAAAAGATATGTACCTTCCGGAAAGCGAACATATAAAGCGACTGCAAAGTTTTGGAAAAAGAATTTCTGATAAAACAAGACTTCAAAAAAGACAACACATCGAGCTTATAATTCAGCAGTGGGGAGAATATAATATCAAAGAATTACGTGTCGCAGATATTGAAAAATATCTTTTAGAAAATCATAAACATCATTCAGGCTCCTGGAAAAATTTTTATCTTGAAACTTTTGGCAACATTTATGATGAAACTATTTGGAAATGTGAATATCAAGTTCCAAAACCTCAATTTCAAAAGTTTGCAAGGAATAGTAAAAAATGTGATGTGTTTGCAACTGAAGAATTGAATAAAATATTTCAAGTTGACTTATGGGATAATTACCAGGATTATCTTTTGTTTTATTTAGCGGCAACTTGTGGCTTACGTCTAGGTGAAGCAAGAGCATTAAAGGTCAATCAGATAAATCTGAAAAATCAATATCTTGAAGTAAATGGATTTTGCAGGAATGATGGTTATAGAACTGATTACAACAAGACCGGAAATGAAGAAGATAAGAAACATCGTGTTGTTCCGCTACCAGATGAAGCACTTGTAAAAGTTGCAAACTATATAGCTATTAATAAATTATCTTCTGATGATTTCCTGTTTTCCCATCTTGGTAAACCTATTACACAAGACCACCTTTATAAAACATTTATAAAAAAAGTAAACTTATTGAAACTAAATCCATTGGGCAACCGGAAGCTAGTTCCTCATTCATTACGTTTTACGTATGTAACAAGAATGAGAAGAAATCTTCCTGCAGAAGATGTTCGTGAATTAGTAGGACACAGTTCTCTCACAATGACAGAATATTACACTCGCCCTTCTCTGCCTGAGCTTCAATATCTGATTGATAAAACAAAAGACGCTTCTAATAATTTATTCAACAAATAAAAAAATAACACCGAGCGCAGACCTGCGCTCGGTGAACTCTTTCCGTAAATAATTAACTAACTTTCATTCAATAATCGTAATCAAAGTCTGTATCTTCGGTTATTTCGATTGTTGTGTTTGGAAGAAGCTTCTGATTTGCATCCTGCTTCAACTGTTTTGGTTGTGGCAATTTCTTTTTCAAGATTGGCTTTTCACCTTCGCAGAGAAGTTCGTTGAAGTTTTCTTTTGTTATTTTCTTCAAATCGTTATCAGAGATACCATTTGATTTGAGCAGTTCTTTCTGCATATCTGAAATTTCAGGCTTTGGACAAATTACCTTTCCTTTATATTCCGGATCATCAAACTTCTTGTGGCTTATTTCCTGTTGCTGTGCGAAAAGATGTGATTTTACAATTCCCTGTAACTGTTCTTTTGTAAGGCTTATATCTACAAGTTCATAAGAAGCAATTCCTTCCTGCGGTTTAGAAAAATCTTCGCCTTTACATCTGATTACCCATTCATTGTCTGACTTCTTAATAAATGGCGGTAGTCCACGATAATTTTCAAGTGCCTGGTCTGAGAGAATAAACTGAGAATTGTAGCCCTGCATACGAATATCAAGAGTTTTTGTTTGTACTTTGACTTCATCAAAATCAAACAAATCTTGCTGAACCATTTGAATGTTTTTGAGATTTTTCTCCCCTTCTCGCTTTGGTTCGTCTTTGATTGAAAATTCTGCCGGATATTCTCTGTTCCATTGTTTTGCTTTAATTTTTGCAACCTGATTCCAGTTTACAAAGAATTCTTCTCGTTTTTTATTTATAAAAGCTTCAATTTTTACACCCTTAGGACTGCAATCATATCCAAAACCAGTTGGTGAACCATGACCGAGATAACCTTGGCCTTCATGTTTTTGCAAATCCTTTGCCAATGCAGAAACATCTCTGTTTTTCTTAAAGTTATCAAGGGTTACATATTCAACATAGCCATCACGCTGATATGCTTCACCATGCCAACTACTACAAGCATAAGCAACAGCTTCTTCCATTGATTTGAATTTACATACTTCGGGAAGTGTTTTTTCATCACATACAGAAACAAGATATTCAGTAGTTTTTCTAAACTGTTCAGGAAGTTTTACTCCCTTTGTTTTTTCATAATGCTCTCGCAGAATTACAATGGCTTTATCATTTTCATGACTATCACTAATAATATCTCTATCTCCCCAATTGAGATAATTATGTAAAACTTTGAAGTCCATTTCTTCCATAGCTTTATCAAGTTTCTTGAGCATAACCTCTGGAACTGTGAAATCTTTTACAGCTTCAAGCGGCTCTTGAACAGTTTCGTTTCTGTCTTTTGATTTATCATTCTGCTTCTTGTACCAGGTATTTTTGTTTACATACTCTACCCATTCTCTGCGCAGTTCTTCAACTGGCTTTGAGAGAATCTTCTTTTCAAGAAGCTTTTTCTGTTCATCTGCAATAAGTCTGTCCTTACTGTTTACAATATCAGAAATATCAGCTTCAAGTTCTGCTTTCTTTGTTACAAGCTCCTGAAGCTTAATAGGTACTTCACGCTCAGGCTCGTGAATATCAAACTTATTGAAATTATAGCTGATTGTATTAAGGCGGTTTCTTGACTTTGCAATTTCTTTATTGCAGGTATCCACTGCCCTTTCATTGCTTGTAACTCTTGCTTCTTTCTGCCAGTTGTTTGGATCAGCTTTCAATTCTTCTCGTGCAGTTTTCAAAAGAGATTTATATTTTTCTTTTTCTGCTACGTTGGTATCGTACAGGGTCTTACAGTTCTGTCTATCTTCTTCAAGCTCCTGAATAGTTTCAAGACGATTTTCAATGACTTTGATTTCCTTTCGCTTTTCGGCAGTCTTTTCATCAATAATCATTTTGATTTTCTTTTCAGGGTCTGTAATAAGCTCGAACTTGATAGTTTCCGGATTTATTTCATCTGTATCAATAGCGTCTTTTCCATCATCAGTTTTTGAAAGAACAGAGTTAATGCGGCTAGACTTTTCATCATGCTTCTGATAGATAAGAGCGTCTATTGAGTTTTCCATAAGCGGATACATGATATGAACTTTGCCCTGCTCGTTACCCTGTCGCCAGATACGACCTTCTACCTGAATTGATTCCGTAGGATTCCAGCCAAGCATTGTATTGTATTCAACAATAGAGTTACCGTTAAGGTCTATACCTTCCGCAACTGTGGCCGTGCCGATAAGGATTTTTAATTTATCTTCCTTGTTGTTGAAACGTGCTGAAATTTTATCCTTATCTTCTGCACTGCCATTGTGTGTTGAATGAATATAATCAATAGCATCGTCAGGGATTCCCTGTTTAATAAGGTAACTCTTTACTTCATCAAAATAGTCTTTTCCTTGTGGCATATAGATAAACTGTCCACATTCAGGCTTCTGCTTGTAAAGATCTGCAACTGTATTACATACCCAAGAAAGCTTTGGAGAACTTTCGACAATCTGACTTTTTGGTGGAATTACAATATCTTCTACACTTGCAAAATCATCAGGGTCTAAGAGAGCCGGAGAAAGCGTACAGGTGCGCATTGTAGTCATTGCTTTAAGAGTTACATAAGGATTATCAGCGGCGGCAATAGCGTCCTGTTCCAGTTTAATGATTCTCTGCTGTAAAGGACTAAGTTCAAGATAGATTGGGTGTCGCTCGCCTTCCGGTCGTTCAATACCTGCTTCTTTTGCACTTACTGCGTCTATGTATTCAAATACAAGATTCTTGAGCTTCTTCTGTCCTCTGAAGTTTTTCATTACCTGCTTAGGTTCAATTTCACCACTCGGTTTTACTGCATATTCAAATTTAGTCTGCGCAAACTCTGTACAGAAATCTCTTACATCGTAAATATGACGGTTTATAAGCTCCTTTCTTCCCATGAAAGAAAGCATTGAATAAACTTCAAGAGGATTGTTTGTAAACGGTGTAGCGGTCAAAAGGAATACGTTTCTATCTTCGTTTCTGCGCTGAATGAGCGTTGTAATTCCGAATACTTTTTCAGCTCTGATAGAAGGTTTACCTGTTCCAAGTCCTTCAAATTCACGTGCGCCTTTATCACCACGTTTAGGGCGAGGAATTGTAAACAGATTCTTATATCTGTGAGCTTCATCAATTACAACGTTATCAAATCCACATTTATCAAAGAAAATGTAAGACTGCTGAATTTCCTGCTCTCTACCTTCAGGAAGTTTCTTGACCTGTATACGTGAAGCTTTACCGATTTCATTCTGAATCTTCTGATATGCTTTAGCTTTTTCTTTATCATCACCACTATGCAAAGCGTCACTTACACCAAGTAAATAACTGAAATCTTCTGCAAGCTCGTTTGAACAAACCTCATCGCTGAAAGTAATTTTCTGTAAAGCTGAATCAGTAATTACAGTAACAGAACCAGGCTCAACTAAAAGAGAATGAGTACTTTCGTCAAAATATTTATCAATGTATTTTTCAGAAAGATTATATAAGTCGTTAATTTTTACATCCGGAAACAATTCCCTAAAATCATTAACCCATTTTTTATATACCTGATTTGGAACAATTATAACAGGTCGCTTACATCTTCCTGTCTGTAACTGTCCCATTGTAGTTACAATACCTGCAGCAGTTTTACCTACTCCGACTTCATAAGCGAGCAAACCGTTACCTTTTGAAAGCAAACGTGATACACCTTCTACCTGCTGTTTATAAAGCATAAACGGATGTTCGCCTTTGAATGTAGACATTCCATCTATGAAAAGCGGAAGCTTTTTATAGTCTGCATGAACAGTAGCATTGTAAATTTTATTCCAGGTACTCTGTAGACGTTCCTTATCTTCCTGTGGAAGTCCTTCCTGAATGTAGCGATTGAAAAGCTCGTAACAGGTATTCTTTCGAGCATCTTTGATATTTCCGGCAATAAGGTTTTTCTTATTCTTTACTTCTTTCGTATCATTTTTCTCGTCAATGTGAGTAGGGACTGGAACACGGTCGATGTAATTTACAATATCTGTCCAGGAAATATCTTCAGGAATATCCTCTCGTGAAATCTTAGCTGAAGAATAATTGTAAATAGAACGTCTTGAATTTATGCTCTGATTGTTTTCATCAAAGTTATCAAGCGAACTGCAATTGGTTGCCCAATTTATAAAATCTTCACGAAGATCTATATCAAGCTCAACAGTCTGTAATTCTGTTCTTCCCATATACCAGCGTGATGATGTAACTTCACGATGAACTTTAAATTCCTGAGCAAGCGGAGAAAGTGCGTCTATTTTGATATTTTCGATAGGTACAACTTTTGGAATTGCATTTGTGAGAATTGCTTTTGCTTTTTCGTAGCTTTCAGAAGATAAGTTTTCTTTATTTTCTTCAAGTTCATCAAGCTTCTGATAGATATTACCAGTAGCATAAAGCATAGCATTTGTATAAACTCCTTCGTTTATTTTTACATAGTTATCGCTTGATATGAGATAAGAAAGTTCTGCTTCTGTAAGCTTTGAAGTATCAACGTTGCCCTTCCAGTCTGTTGCTCCCCAAATATTGTAATCTTCCTGAGTAAAGTTTGCCCCTGTATAGAACTTTGCAAATTCTTCTCGTGTAAGCTGATGTTTTGTTTTGAAAATACCGTCTGGATCTTCATACAGACGTTTTGTAGGGTCGTCAAGTTCTTCTTCGACAACTTCTGTAGATTGTGCAATATCCTGGCTTACAGTCTGCTCCTTGTTTACTGCAGGCTGGAGCTGAATACTTGGCGAACTTGATTTTTCAGGTTCTTTGACAGTCCATTCATTTTTGGGATTCTTTAAGAATGAATCTATTTTGTTCAGCTCGTCCTGGATAGTAAGTCCTTCGTGAACTGTAACATAGTTTTCTTCTTTTCCAAAACGATTTGTACGTGTCTTTACTTCACCAAGTATTTTCTCCGGATATGCTTCAAAATACTTACCGTCAGACATTGCACCTACGGCGGCTTGCAACATGGAATTATCTGGATACATTTGACCTTCAGGAAGCTTCCACTTTTTCAAAATGATAATATCAGTACCAACTTCGGTTGTCGGGAATGTCTTTTCAGGCAATCTGAATGCGTCAATCATATGACCTTTTGAAGCAATTATTTCTTTCTGCTTATCTTTTGAAGAATTCAAGAATCCTGATGGAACTACAAAAGCAAGTCTTGAATCATCATCTTTCAAAGCGTCCAAGCCTTTTGAAATAAAGTATTCCTCGTAACGGTCGAACTCTTTGCCCTCGCCAAGTCCTTTGTACTTATCGTTGTACAATCCATAAGGCGGATTTCCGATAACTACATCATACTTTACTTTCTGCCCAGGTGTATGAATACGTTCGCCTGCATCGAAGAATTGCTTCTGATATGCGCCATGAATAACATTTGCTTCAGGATGAAGAATCTTATTAATTCTTGCGGAAGTTTCATCAAGTTCGTGCATTGTAAACTCGTTGTTAGGTCTGTTATTTGCAAACTTGCCCACACCTGCAGAAGGCTCAAGAACAGTTTTTGCACCAGGAGCGTATGCATCTACAATCTGCCATACTTTTTCAACAAGGTTATTTGGCGTATAGAACTCGTTCAAAATACCGGAAGCAGTACGGTTATCTTCTTTGATTCCGCCTGCACCTTCGTACTGTGCCAGAATAGCTTTATCTGCTTCTGTGATTTCAGAATCAGGCTTCTGTAAGATTTCTCTGCACTGTTCACGGATAGCCTTAATGTCTTTTTTTGAAGTAAGCTGCTCAGGTTCTTTAGATATGGTTTGTTCTTTTGAATTTTCAAGTTCTTTGTTTAGTGCCAAACCTCGTTCCCAAAATTCAAATATATTTGTTAAATCAAATATTTTCTGTTCGACAGATGCTGGATTTGTTTCATATTTTGAAAAATCAATATTTGCAATAACTGCAACAAGTGATTCACTATTAGTATTACGAATTACATCAGCAATGTGGTCAAGGCGCTCTGCAAACGAATTATATTTTCCACCTATTCGATTAAGTTCGACTTCTTCCAAAACTCTCATCATCGTGTCATTTCGCATAATAAAACGAATATTATCGAGAGCCTGTTGTTGTTCCTTACTAAGTTTTTTGAGTGTTTGAACTTCTTCATGTTCGACGTTTTCAGAAACAGCTTTGATTTCAGAATTAAACAATTCAGAATATTTTTTTTCGTAGTATTTCTGATAGTCTGCTGCTTTAATTTCACCGGAAACAATCTTTGAAGAAATATCTTCGAGGACTGTGGAGCGCTGTTCCATACGCTGAGAATGATTTGGAGCCTCCACTTCTTCGGCAGTTTCGGCTAATGCGCCAAAATTAATATTTTCTTCCAACAGTCTGTATACAGTTTCTTCCTGCCACTGTGTTTCGTTGAAATATATTTGTGTTTCATTAAAATGTATACCTTTATCTAAATACTGTTCAAATACTTCTCTCTTAATTTCTTCGAAATTACCTCGGAAAGTTTCAAGACCTGTAAAAGCAGCTTCTAATTCATCCCATTTAGAACTCTGTTCATCAATGGCTCTTTCATAAGCAAGTTCTTTATCTGTCTTTCTTACCCAACGTCCTGAATCATCTTTTTTAAAAAGTTCATTCGCATCTTCGCCTACAGAACAGAAATTAAGATCAAGAGAATCTTCTTCAAGAGCTTCTTTCAAATTAAAATCAAGAAGTAATTCATCATTATGTTCTTCAAGGGCTTCTCCGATTTTCTCGATATTTTCTTTAACCCAAGCTACGTCTTTTCCTGCAAGTCCTGCAATTTCTTCAAAATAAATATAGTAATTAAAACCTGCTCCACTTTGTTCATAAGACTGCTGACAAATATCATCAGCAAGCTTTGCAAAGTCAAACTGTTCATCAAGCATTTCTGCCTGCTTTACAATAGCTTCGTTTTCATTGGTTACACCAAGACTTTCAAAGTGTTCAAGATACTGCTCGATTGTGCCTGATTTCTCAGGTGTAATTGGATTTACATCAACTGGCATTCCGTTGAAAGTGAGATTTTCAACCATAACGGCATTAAACAAATTATCTTCTCGCCAGTTAGTTTCGTTTTCTTTTGCATTATACTGCAGGAGAATATTTACTTTACCAGTCTGTTCAGGATTCTGATACAGTCTAATACCTTCGATTACAGGTGCAGGATTCAAGTCATTTAATACGTTCTGAATATCTTCTGTGATTAAAGTTTCGATTGTTTCCTGTGTATACTCTGTACCGTTGATGTTGTAAACAGGAGTTTCTTTTTCAATAACTTCCTCATTACCATGCAATGGCTCTGAGGAAGTATTTTCGTTTGGATTTACTCCAGTTCCATCTCCAGGTTCGACAGTGCGCACTCGATGTGAAATCTGTCCGTTTTCCAGCCCTGTTTGTTGCAAATCTGAATCGCCTGCTTCAAAGCTCCTCTCGCTGTGTAAGATTTCATTATTGCCGGAAAGCCCTTCTTCGATATGTAGATCACTGATTTCAGATTTCCGTCCGAAAGTGTGCAATTCAGGAATTCCTTCGGAGTTTTCCAGGCTACCATTTTCTTCTCTCTCGCTATGTAGTACACGTTGTCCTCTTCCGGTATCACTTCCCCTATCTGCTTCAGCTCCAGGCTCTTCCAGTCCTTGATCAAGATTGCTTCCACTGGAAATTCCAGCTCGTCGTTCATATCCAATATCTGTTTTACTGCCATATTCTACCTCCAATTTCTGATTAGTTTCTTCCATAATATTAATGCTTACTTCTGATGATTTTGCAAGTATTTTTTCATCTTTTTCTGCATATTTTTTGTAATCAGCAAAGTATTCGCTATCGAGCTTATAAAGTTCTCTTTCGATTGTTGTATCTTCATCAAGATGAAGATCAAGCTCAGGTGATACTGAACGGTGGAACTCCGAGCCGTTTATACGGATAGGAACATTGATAGACATTTTTGTAAGCGGCTGTTCGTAAGTAGAATCTCCACAAACATTTACACTTCCCCACTCTGAATTATAAAGGTCGCCATTGAGAATACAGTAACCAAAGCCGATTCCGTCATTATCAAGCTCTGAAATATACCAGTCGCAGTTACCAAGGAAATAATGAAGCTTACAAGGGTGAGAGCCATCCTTGTTTACATTTTCCTTGTTTGAATGTTTCTGTAAATCTGCACAGATTGTCGCCATATTTTTGAGCTTCTGCTTGAAGTATTCTGCTTCTTCTCCTGCAGCATTTTCGAGCATAAACTGATACTGATTTTCAGGAATAACCTTTGTTGCATTATCCAGATCTGTCTGTGTGAGTTCAGTAGATTCTTCTTCCTGTGTTTCAGGTTCAGAAATATCTTCACTTTCTTCTCCGTTCCAAAGCTCGCCTGTACGTGTATCAATTCCAAGGTCATTATACTCTGATATTGATGTATCAATTTCTTCATCTGCATTTGAAAGTTCTTCCTCAACCTCTTTTGCAATAAGTTCTTCCTGAATCTGTACTGGCGGCTTTTCCAAAAGACTGTGCATTTTGGTATATTCTTCTTTCAACTGCTTTGAACTTTCTTCAAGCAAATCAAGTTCTTCTACCTTGGAAAGAAAATCTTTTACTGTATTGTATTTATCTTCATTAAGAAATTCTGATTTAAGATAACCGTTGCTTTCGTAGAAAAGGAAATGACCGTCATTATCAACATTTAAAATCCAGGAATTGAACTCACGACCTTTGAGTATTTCCGGAGCTTTTTTAAGAAGCTCTGCTCGTTTCATTCCGATATACTGCTCTTTAATAGCAGGATTTTCCATATATGATTTTGAAATATCAGCAATCTTTTCTTCACGTCTGGAAATAAAATCTTCCTGCATATCAAAAAAATCACTGTATCTACCCATTACAATATTTTCACAAACAGGCTGTAAAATATCATGACGTATATATTCACACATTGTATGATATTCTGCGTCTGCGTTACGCTCATATTGATTTTCCCCAAGAACGTCAAAATCCATTAAATCGTGAATATAGTTGTAAACTACATTTATTTTGTTATAGGTTTCTGAAATATTTGGATTGTAAACATTACGCAGGTCTTTTGCTAAATCAAAAGAATCATCTGCATGAATAAAAGACTTAATTTCTTCCCAGGACAATTCAGGAATATCAAAGTTCTCTGTCTGATATGCAGTATCAATTTTTGATACCATTTCCAAAATCTGACTTTCTGAAAAATTATTCGTAGCTTTCAAAAGCTCGTAAACTTTCTTCTGATTATCATTAAGTTCAACAAACTTAGTTTCTTCGTGTACAGGCTCGTTATTTTGCTCCTGCGGAAGATGTTCTTTCTTCCACTCGTCTATGCGCTGAGTACGTTCAAAAAGTTCCTGTCCGAATGATTTCTCAGGCTCGTTATATTTCTTTGCGAACTCAGTCGCAAAATTATTCGCTTTGGATTTTGCTTCATTTGTTCGAGGATACCAAACACCGTTGTGTCTACTCCATGCCCAGCCATTAGCTTTAAGTTCATTGAGCATATCTGCATTGTGTTCATAATCAGGTCTAGAGCTGAATTTAATATTGTAAAAGCCAAATTCTGTATTTTCGATAAGTTCAATTTTCATAGTTTTCTCCTGGTTATTTTGCTTCTGTTGCAGTTGAATAAATTTCTGCAATCTCTTTTATTTTTTTGTCAGAAAGTTTTTTTCCTTCCGGAATAATCTTTTCGATAAATTTCTTTAACTGTTCAAATGTTAGTTTCATATATTTACTCCTTGTGTTTTATAAGTTAGAGCGCAGACCTGCGCTCGGTTGTTTTGTCCGGATTTTCTTAATCGCTCCAGGATGAATTATCTGATTGTGAATTTGAGTTCCTATTATTTACTCTATCAAGTTCTTCCTGAAGTCGTTGATTTTCTAAAGTTAAATCCACACACTTCTTTGATAGCTTGCCTAAAGCAGCATCTACACCTTCAGTACAATTAAGTTTTGCAGTAAGAGGTTTACCGTCTTTACCTATAATTTCATTTCCATTTGAATCTCGTTGAGGAACTGTTATAACACAACTAGAAGTATGATAGGCTTTTTCCTGTTCAAGCTGTTCATTTAGATTTTGTATTGTTTTATTATCAGCTTCAGCTTTAGCTGTCCAAATATCGAGTTCTTTGTTTTGTTCTTGAATAGTTTTGTCTGCGTTTTCAAGTTTCTGTTTAAGAATTTTATTTTCATTGACAACAGAATTCAGTTGAGCTATATTATTCATGGAAGCGTAAGCAGCTCCCACTTGAGCGTATATTTCGAGAAACTCAGGTGTGTATCCATATTGAGCGTTCACCGCTCGTATGGCTTCTGCCGCTTCTGATTTTGTATCATCAAAATCAAATCCAGTAACAACATATCTTCCATTTTTATCAGTACCCACGATTGTTTTTATTCCGTTTTTATAAATAGCATAACGGCCACTTGTTTCTTTTGTAGCAGGAGCTTCTGAAACATTTTTTAATGACATAAATAAAATAGCTGTAGTTTCTTTTTGGGCAGTTTCAATATCAATTCCTTCATGCTTTACCATTTTATCCATACGTCGTTGAATAATATGATTTACACCACCGCTTTTAAAACTTCCAAATTTTATTCGTACCTCACCGAGAGTTTCATTTTTTTCTAAAAAAACATCACTTTCTGTAATTACACTACTTATATTTGTCATCAACTTAGTATCTTTTTCCTTGTCAAATACTAAAGGTCTATGATTTTTTATAAAATCTTGAACTATTGATGTATTTTTAAACTTATTCAAATCATCATCAAAATGATTATTCAATGAATCAACATTAAGATTAATAATTCCATTTTCAATAGGAGAAAAAAATTTTGCTCTTTCAACACAATAAAAAATGTCTGTATCTTTTGTCTTTGATTTTGTTTTGAAATCTTCTAAACTATATTGTTCACCATTTTTCGGCTTTTCAATAATTGCTCCATTCCATATTTGTTTTGCATTACGATTATTAACAAGATTTTTTTCGTTGTCAGTAAAAGCTCTTACAGGAATATATGTGAGTCCTTCATATTCAAAGGCTGCTATTTCTGTTATAAGTTTTTCTTCTTTGTCTTGTTCTTTCTGTAGCTGCTGAGGAGTTTTTTCAAACCAGTTACTAGGTATTTCTTCAATACTATTTTTTATCCAGGAAGGAAGTTCGTACGGAAAGTTAATCTGGTTTTCAACGTTCACGACATCCTTAGAATAAGGTCTTGTCCTTCCATTTGTGTCATTTCTTGCTTTTTCCCAAAGCTCTTGATTTGTATGCTTCTGACACAAATACTGAGTTGCCACTTCAGACTGTACTGCAAGAAGTTTTAAGTCTGTTTCAGGATTGTTAGCAGCTGCTTGAATTTTTTTTGCAAGTTCTTTTTCTTTTTCTGTAATAAAATCTTCAACGGCACGCCAGTCACTATCAATCATATTTAAAAGACATTGCTCATCCGTAGCCCAGCTTGTCTGTGATTTTAAGATTTCATCTAGTGTTTGGCCACCTGCAAATCGATATGTATTTACATTAATTGTCTGTTTGTTAGATTTATTTAATTCTGCCATTTTCTTTACCTTTGACTAAAAAAAAATAAATCCCGCAGGAAAAATCTGCACAGTTATAAAACTATGCAGATAATTTCCAACAGGACAAAACAAGAGGATTTTTGATTAGAGTGTCATTTCTATGTTCTGCTCGGGTCGTTCCTGAGTAACAGATCGTTCGACTGCGACACCTCTCTGCTGCTCGCGAGACTGTTTGCGAAAATCAGAAATAACGGCTTTCGCACGTTCCTCGCATTCAGCGCCAAAGGTAAAGGCAGAATTGTAATTGTTTTCATCAAAGCTTTTCTGCAGGTTCTGAGAAATGCGGCTCTGCACTTCTCTCTGCGATTCTTTGTCTGTAACAAACTCAGCTTCGAGCTTACAAGCGGCCATATACTTGCCGACATAATCAACTGGATCATGTGTGTTTGTTGCGTCAATTACAGGAGTTTCTGTTGTGTGTTCTTTTTTATATTCTGCAAGGCGCTTTTCATCACTGTATGCTCTGTATTTCTGCTGTTCAAGAGTTTGAGGAGTTGGATATTTTGCTTCAAGCTGAGCAAGCATTTCTTTTTCTTTTTCAATAATTTTTTTACGAGCATTATAACTTTCTTCAGTTATACCCTCGAGTTCCTCAATAGGTGGTAAAAAAAGAAACTTCTGTCTGTATTCATCAACATTGCCGCCTGTAACTGTAAGATAATCAATGGCTCTCTTATGTTCATAGGCATTGTTTTCGAGAAGCTTATCTCTCTGTTCAGAAGTTGTTTTTTCATTGTGGGCAAAAGCTCTGTTCTTATTCACCTTTGAAAAACGTTCAGAGTTTTCTTTTGCAAGGGCAAAAGTTCCTGCAGGTGACATTGGCTTTCCGTCTTTATCAAGAACAAAACAACTTGATTTTGGGAACTCACGTATGAGATTTGGATTCCAGGAATTTGTTTCCTTGTTGAAAGAAGTTGAAAGCGTAATGTTTACATTAGGGCTGTTCTTTCTGATAAGGATTCCATTCTTTTGAGCCTGTTCAAAAGTAAGAACTTCACGGTCTTTAAGACCTGCGGCTTTGAATGCGTTCTGAAGAATAAGCTGATTAGTACCTTTAATCTCATTTCCGTTAATGGCATTTGTAATAGGCTTTTCAGCTTTGATTACAAGTTTACCATCTCTTTCTGTTCCGCCAAGATAGCAGGCAGTACCATTTTCATTTGCATCACGAAGCGCATTGCAGTTGTTGAGGATAGCTTCCTTGTACGGATTTTTCTTTGAAGGCGCAGTAGTGCCAGGTTTTGTTGATGTGTTAACATCACTCATATAATCTCCTTACAGCACTCTGATACATATAATATAACCCTAACTTGACTATTTGTCTAGTATTATTTATTATTTAATTAATGATTTCTGTTTTAATTCCATCAGAAGAAAATTATTATCATATTTACGCAGAAGGTGTATTTGTTTCTAAGCACATAGACAATCATCAATCAGAAATAACTCTAGATGATAATTACCCTTTCATTCTTTATTATCATTTTCCACATCATGCAAGAATATATATTTGTTGCAGTAAAGAAAAATGTAGCAAGAATCTTTTTAGCCTGTATAATGTTAATAAAGAGTTTTCAATAATTTCGATTTTAGAAGGAAGAAGAAGCTTCGACAGATTCAAGAGAGCTATGGACTATCTGAATCAAAAAACTGAAGGAGAGGTTTATAAGCTTCCTGCTTCTTATTTCTGGCAACTTGCATACCTTTGCAAAAAAGGTAAAAACAATTCATACAATATTGAAACTCTTACCAAGAGATATAATTATAAAATCAAATACAAGTAGGAAGTAGAATGGTATCAAAAGAATTCTTCGAAAGATTAAACATTAAGAATATTTATTTTCGTTCATTCGGCGGTATAACGACAATACTACGACCTGAAAACTTTACAACAGAAAAGACAACTGTTGTTTGTGGTAACGAGCTTCCGGAAAATGGAATTTTGACAATAGATACAGAAAATAAAAATACTTTAATAAAACGTAGAATAGAAATATTTGTTTCCGTTATAAAAGATTTCTCTATGAATAACAGTTTTACATTATTTTTTGAAGATCCATTGCCACAGGACTTCGAGAAAGAACTTATAAAAATAAATGAGATTCTAAAGAAATCTGATAGCCGAAGGGAATTCCGTTATGATATTGGAATGAAAAACTGGAATATCTTCGGACTTGCCAGGCCTGATTTGAATCTTTTATTTACCAACGGAAACATCAAATGCATTATTTCCAATGCTTCTATCCATGGAGCTATGCTTACAGGAAATCGTTCTTTGATAAAGATTGGTGATAAAGCTTCTCTACTCTGCGATTTTGAAGAAGAAAAACTAAAATTACCAGGTATTGTCATAAGCGCTGATTCTGCCGCAGGCGGATATTTCAGATATTCAATACGTTTTTTAGAACCTTTAAGTCTTTCGTGGTGCAATCATATTGTTGAATATGGCGATTACTTAGAAAATCAGTTATACTGATTAAAGGGTGCTGTATTATGGCAAAATTGTATATAGAAAGGTCTGAGTTATCGCTTGGACAGTTGTATTTATTAAATATTTGTGATAAAAGAAAAATAACAGAGTTCTGGAACGAAAAGCTAAATAAAAAATTTTCCGTAGGTTACCTTATGAAAGTTGCCACCGGAAAATATATAACTCCTTCATTGAATTTCATATATTCAATGCTACCGTTTGTGGAACCTACGGACTGGTTTTACCAGGAAACCGAAGGCAAAAAAGGCACACCGCTTCCAAAGGATAGATATGTAACAGATATTACAAAGAGCTTAAATTATAAGAAGTTGGATCAACTTCGTAACGACAAATTACTCAGTAAGTTTTGTACTGAGAATTTTGGTGATAAGAGCCTTTTGTATCTGCAAAATTTCGGACATCTTCTTGACGGAAGAAACATTATTTCTCCTATCCTAATAAGAAAATTAAAAGACATTTTGCCAGTTATAGATTGGTTCATCGCAGAAAAATAAGAGCGCAGACCTGCGCTTCACTGAATAATTATAGGAGTGCTATAACTATGAAAAAGATATTTAAAACATCATTATCAATTCTTTTATTAATAAATTTATTTGTTGCCTGTTCAAATCCGACAAATACAAGCCCTGCAGATAATTCACAAAATAATTCAAATCCAACAGGAACAACAAATTCTGGTTCTTCAACACCAAGAAGTAATTGCTCGATTACTCTTTTAGATTACAATGTAAATCTTAATTGCAATGTTACCGGAACTATATCTAATATAAACAGATTTGCCTGCTATAGTTCAGATACATACAAAATTAAAATTAAATCAAACCCGTCTAATCTCCAGCTTACTCGTGCAGATTATAATTATAGAGAAAATCAAATCAGCCTTTTTTCTGCAAACTCAGGAACTATAACAATAACACTGTTTAATGAAACTGCAAATGTAGAATCTAATGAATGTACAGTAGTATTTGGAAACAATTCAGGTAATAATGGTGGTAACAACGGCGGAAGTAACGGTGGCGGCAATAACGGTGGTGGGAATGGTGGAAATAATCAAATACCTTCAGTTACGGCATTTATAGGTTCTTGGACTACAACGTATACAAATGGTCTTATTAATACAATTCAGTTCCGTAGCGATGGTACAGGTAGATGTTATAAAACAGGAAATCAAGGTGAAAATACTTTTACCTGGAGCATACAAAGCGCAACAACATTGAATATCGTAAACACTACTCAAAATCAAAATCTTTCAAGTACTTGTACATATAATCTGAATGGAAATACATTAGTTCTGACTAACTTTATAGGTTTGCCGCAAAATACTCAAATTACATTTACAAAAAATTAATTTTTAAGTAACAACAAAAAAGGATTGCCGTGTGGCAGTCCTTTTTTTATAACTTATTTACATCTGCACTCTCTTGTTTCAACATAAACTGGAATATTTAAGTCTGTCATTTCTTCCTTGCCGCAGTGAGTTAGATAAACTGTTATAAATCCGTCTAATACATAATCTTGCACTGCGTCATTCGAGCTTACACAAGTTTCTGTAAGCTTTTCTGCATTTACATTCTCAGTCATAATATGAGGTGCAACAACACAAGAATTACCGAATTTTCCATTCTGATAAGTTCCGTTTTCAATATCAGAAAGGCTGAATGAAAAATCGTGTTCATAAGTCTGTATAGTTCCAGGACAGTATAACCAAGGACTATGTTCAAAATCATAAACACTCATACGTGTTCCTCGATAAGACAAATCTTCTGTAAGAACATTAGTATCCTGTTCTTCCCAAGACTCTGCTTCCTGCCAGGAACAATATATTTTTTTCCAGCCTTCTGCCCACTTGAAAGGAACTTGCCTTACTTTTTTATCCTTAAAATTCCATATCCAATAAGTCAAATCATTAATATCTGACGATAACCAATGAATCTGGTCAGCCCAAATATTACTATAAAGATTTCTTAAGGCATCCTCTTTTATTATTACGTCTTTACCTTGTTCGTGCGCCTCAACGTTATTTAGCCCATAAGTAACTTCTTCATAATATTTATATCCAAAAGATGTAGTAGGATTTTTGTCATTTATTCTATAACCAAGATACATTCCTTCAGCACCATATCTAGGATAATATAAATGACTCGTGCCAAACTTATCATCATAAACATCATATTCAGGCAAATTTACCAGGCTATATCCAGGTTTTACAAGAGAAAGCCATTTACCGTTAGAGTTTCTAAAATGCTCCCAATGGAATGCAGTCCATTGAGGGTATTCTGGGTCATAATAAAGGTTATTTATGTAATAATAAGTTTCTTCCCAGGTGTTGATAATATCCTGCTGATGTTCTACAAACATTTCATAATTATTACCACTTTGAATTCCCTGAATCTTTACCCAGCTGTTAGCAACTTTTTTGTTGTATTCAACTCTCTTTACATAAGCATCAGCATCAGTCTGTTTCAAGACAAGTGATAATTGTATTTTTTCACCATCACCAAGGATAATTTTATCATCACTATATCTTGACCACTTTCCGACTACTCTGTTTGGATTCTTTACTTCAACTTCAAGATTTCGATATTTTGAATAACCTCTAATCGGTATTTCTCCAACTACCTGATTATTCACAGGGTTTGTAGCCCGTAAAGTAATATTCATCATGTGGTCGCATTCTCTCAATGGAGTAATTTTAATACTACCCTTTCCAAGTGATTCTTTCATATAATCATCTTGCACTACTTCTCCGTAAGATAGTACATCAGCAATAAAGTAATCATCAATATCAGCTGAATCAACTGTAATTATTGCGTCTTTAGGACAGACTGTGTAAGTAACTTCAAGAGGTGTTTTTGGATCAATATTAAATGTGGTATTTCCCTGTATCTTGAAGTCATAAGTCCAGCCGCATTTTACGGTCATTCTTCCGGTAGCACCACCATCAGTAGAAGCAATTACAAATCCCTGCCCTTCTTTAATACCTGTAATCTGAACTTTTCCATTACCATTTGAATCATATCCCAAATCTTCAAAAGTAAAGTAGTCCTCACCAGTTGTAGTATTTACATTCCAACTGATAACTGCATTATTAGGACTTACTTTATAAGGAATTTCTTTTACCTCATAAGGATGTATAAACAATCCTGTAGTATCAAGACTGAAAGATTTTCCGGCTTCTACAATTACAGTACATTTACCGACAGAATCCGTATCAGGAAGTGAAGCATAGATTGTAACTTCGCCAGGAGAAACTGGATAAATATGGACTGTTTTTCCTGAACCCATTACACGTGCTATTGAACTTCCGTCTAAACCGTTTGCGGCAACACTTTTCCATTCAAGGTTATTATAATCATCATTACTTTCAGCATTTTCGATAGTTGCTTTTACAGTAACGTTCTGACTACCCTTTACTGCCGTAAGGTAGGTTTTATCAAGAGTAATAATCTTCTTTTCTGTTCCAGGAACTACAACATAAAACTCAAGTGCAGATTTTGCCTTTTCATGGCTGCAAGTGATAATTGCTTCTCCAGGCTTTTTTGCAGTTATGTAAATTGATGAACCTTTGACATAACCGTCTGCGCCAATTCCCGTAAGCTCAATAATATCACTATCAGAGGTATTCCATTTTAAGCCTGCCTGGTCTGCCGGATTCACGTCTGTACCTGTAATAGTTGCTTTTAAGGTCTGGCTTTTACCTTTAGTAACTGTATAGATTGTAGAGCTTGAAGTAATATAAGCATCGGTTGTGGCTCGTTCTTTTATATAAACCATCATATCTGCCGAAGCCTGCTCTATTCCACTATTTGAAGCAATCAATTTTGCAGTTACAGTTGTAGTACCATTTGTAATTCCTGTAATTTGAGCAACTTCTTTTGTTCCGGAAATAGAACAGATATTTTCGTTTTTGACGTAATACTCTACGTGTGTTTTTACAGTAGTTACAGGAACCTGCATATTAACAAATTTCACATCGCCCTGTAGAACAGTAATGTTTGTAGATGGAAATGCAAAAGAAGAATATTCCTGAACGGTAACAATTATCTGCTGGTCATAATCAGCTTTCGGGTGCGAAATTGTAATATTAGTAGTTCCAGCCTGCTTAGGTCTGATTGTACAAACATTTGCAGAATATTGCATATCTACAATATCATAAACATCCATAGACCAGTTGAAATTATATTTGTCATTAATATCACCATTTATAAGTGTCGCAGTTATGGTTGTAAAATCATCTGTAGGTTTCATATTAATAACACTTGTAGGAACAGAGATATAACAATCGTTATTCATCTTCTTTTCACAAATAACAAGAATCTGAGCTGTATAATTTGCCTTAGGGTGTGAAACAGTAATAAATGTTGTACCTTCACTTATTCCTTTGATTTTTCCTACTTCATTCTGTCCATAAACATTACAAATCTGAGAATTATTGCTAGTCCAGATAAAGTTGGAATAATCACTAATATCTCCACCAACAAGTTCAGCTGTAACAGAAGAATATGTATTATTTGTATCAATAACCATAACGCTTGACGATAACTGAATATACGGGTTAGCGGCGGCAGCGATTGGATCCACAACATGAACTATAATCTGCAAAGGATAAGTACAATGAGTATTTGTTACTGTTATTATTGCAGTTCCCTGGCTATTTGCTTTTATGGAAGCAGTTGCACCATTTTCAATAACATCTGCAACAGAGTAATTACTGCTTACCCAGGAATAACCATCAAGAATAATTTCATCTGAATTCTTTACAGATACACTTACAGTCTTTGTTCTACCCTCACCTATAGAAACAACATTATTTGAAGTAGTCAAATAAGTTATACCAGCAAGTTCTTCAGCACTATTACCGACAACAATTAAAACTTTCTTACTAATATCTGCAAGAGAATTAGTAATCGTAACTTCTGCCTGTCCGCTTCCAACAGGTTTTATAAAAGCTGTACCAGTAACAGACTGCGCAGATATTTTTGCAACATTTTCATTATCAATAGAGAAATTAAAATGCGCACCGTCATTTCCATTATAGTTTGCAAGAACGGCCTGAAGCTTCTGAGCCTGGTCGTCTTTAAGCATTGTCATTACATCTTGTGATGAAATATAAACAACAGAAGAATCCTGAACAAGATATTCGCTACCAATTTTTACATAAATTTTAAGATTATTCTGACTTTCAGGGTGAGATACTGTAATAATAGCTTCACCTTCTTTCAAAGAAGAAATTGTTGCCGATGTTCGGTTTGGAATAACAGTACAAATGCTTTCATCAGAACAAGTCCAGGTAATATCATTATATTTTATTGAAGGCATATTAACTGCTACAACCTGAACAACTTTAGCTATATTAGTTTCTCCAAAAACAACGACATTCTGACTTGTTGTAAAATAATATTCGGCTTGTGTCTGCACTGCACCAACCGGAAGAACTGTAATTGTAAATACACACTCACAATCTTCGATTGAAGCAGTAAGTTTTACAGTGCCGGATTTTAAGCCTGTAATACTTATATATCTTTTATCTGTATCTGTAGCTGTATAATCAATTATTCCAGTTTTGTCTACACTCCAGCGCATAAGGCTAAAATCATAATCATCATCAAAGCCAATTGTTTCTACTCCGAAATGAATTGTTTTACCTACTTCAATGTTGTAATAATCTTTGTCCGTATACAAAGCTTTCATATTCATTAAAGTTTCTTCATCATCTGCAGTAAGTATTAATACTGATTTTGGATAATCAACTTTAGGATGTGAAATATTTATGTGAGAAATTGTCTGTCCTGTTCCTAATGAAGGTGCAGTAATTGTTGCTTTATCTTCATTTCCGACAACACTTAAACGTACATCATCAGAAGTCCAGGAAATATTTTGAATATCATCAGGCTTCTTATTAGTACCGTTGAGAGTTACAGTATAATCAAATGACTGCCCATTTAATATTCTGACAAGTCCATCACCCTTAAAATATAAAGGTTCTTCGAGAACTGCGTCCTGAGAAAGAACTTTAATTAAGATTTCGGTAGGATATAATACTTTAGGATGACTGACTGTAATTACGGCCGTTCCTTCTTTTAATGGAGTAATATATGCATTACCAAAAGATAATGTAGATTTTGCAAGACGACTGAAAATAGCTTTTCCTGTTGGTGTTTCAAGAGAAATTACATCATCATTACTTCCATCACTGGCAGTACTTTTTACAGTCCAGACAAAATCCTTTTCATCACCATCATCGCCACCTTTAAGACTTATATTAAGTTCTGTTTGTGATGCACCTACTTTGGTTCTTATATAATTTTGAGTTGTAGTAATAAAACAAGAAGCGTCTATAGCATCAGCAAGCTGATTTGTAGATATGAGCAGGACTTCTCTTGTATAAGCTGAAGTAGGATGGCCTATAATAAGTTTAGTAGAACCGTTCTTCAAACCTCTTACCGATACCATATTACCGATTTCGGTTGTTATTTCTGCAACTTCCGGATTTTGAATACTGTAAGAATAATCATTAATTGAATATTCCCCAATATTAATATTTATAAGATTTGAAGAAATTGTTTCTTCTCTCTGCCCATCAAGAGTAATAACTGTTTTATCAGGCTCTATATAAACATTTTTTACGATTGAAATAACTCGACAAAGAATATCAAGCGGATAAACTGCGTCCGGATGTGTAATTCTCACAGTACAGCAACCATTTTTCTTTGGAGTAACAACTGCTCTTGCACCGTTGTAATTCAAGTTTATAGGACAATCATTAGAATTACTGTCAATGATTTCCCAATTAAAGGCACTATCAAGAGAAGATTCATAACCATTTACAAGACTTACATTTACAGTTTTTTCATTATCGTCCATATTCATTGTTAGAATGTTATTAGGAGTAGTAATGAATGTTGCATTAGATGGGTCATCAAAAACGTACATACCCATATAAAAAGGATATGCAGCTTTCGGGTGTGTAACTTTAATTCTTGTATAACCTGCTGATTTTGCCTTTATAAGACAGTATTGTCCTGTTGGCTGAATTGTTCCTACTGAATTATCTTCAATAGTCCATGAGTAATCATTTATATCTGCGGCAGTACCACCATATAATGAAACAAATATTTTTTCTGAATGTTCCGGAGATAATTGAAGTATATTTGTATTGGAATAAATATAAGGCTCTAGTATTTTTTCATAACCAATCTCATAACCAGTTACGGAAATAATACAGGTTGCCGAGCGATTATTACAAGAAACAGAAAATTCAGTTTGCCCTTCCTGAAGTCCTTTTATAACAACACCATTATCTTTAGCACTGACTTCAATAATCGTATCATCGTAACTATAAGAAGGAGAAAAATCTGCATTTGCAGGTTTATAATCAATGCTAATATATTCAAGACTTCCAACTTTAAGACTCAATTTTGTCTTATCAATTTTAAGACTTGTAATCTGCAGACCACTTGTACCGTTTCCACTAGTACCTGGATTGTTGTCAGTCTGACTTAAATCACCATCAGCAAAAAAATCACATGAAACAAAAGATAGCGATACAAAAAAAATAATAATACCGATAATTCTAAATAATGTTTTTGGTCAAAACCTCCTTAAAACTATATTAATATAATAATACTATAATACTATAGATTTGTTAAAAATTATTTGGAATAGAAGTTTTCATAGCTTCTTTCTGTTTTTCTAATTTTGACTGAGCTTCAGATTCTTCTTTCTGTGCAAGAAGCTGATTATACCAGGCCATATAACCCATAGCCTGTTCCATTTTTTTCTCAATATCTCTTAAAGAAAAAATTGTCTGTTCCTGCAACATAGCATTTACTGAAGCAATCTGGTCGGAAGTTACACCTTCCTGTTGAAGCATATCCATAATATTTTCTATTATTTTTGCCTGTTCAGTTTCAATTTCTTTTTTTGCATCTGAATCTTCAATATAACCGATTAACAGTCCCGTTGTTTCACTAAGCTTCTTCTCAACATCACGTACCATTTTATAATTGGCAGGTGATAAACCATATTTAGACCATATATATTGAGCTTCTTTTTCAGGAACTCCTTCTTCCCATACTTTTGCAGCTTTTTTAAATCCATCTTCGTAATACTTTGCACCTTCTTTTACAAATGCTTCCAGATTTCCCTGCCCTTCAATAGGTATTCCTGCTAAAGAAGCAATGCTAAAAGATTGACCTCCCCAAGACACAGTATTAGATGTAAGTGAATCTTTGATCTTTCTAATATTTGTTAACTGTTTATTCACTTGTGATGTTGCATTTTTAATTTCATTACGAAAGTCTAAATCACCATCCCACTCAACTTCTTCCCATTTCCAGTTCTGCGCCCTGTCAATATAAAACTGCATTTGTTCATACTTCTGCTGAATCATTTCAATATTCTGCATAGTCTGGTCATACATTTCGTAAAGTTCTGTCAATGATGTTAAAAATTCAGTTATTACAGAAGCATTTACTGTAGGGTCTAGTGTAATCATAGCGCCAGTTGCAAACACATTTTTGCAAATTGTAACTGTTAATAAATAAACTAAAAATCGTTTTTTCATAATAACCTCCTTTGAGCGCAGACCTGCGCTTTATGTTTATGCTACACTATCTTCTGTAAGGTATTTATAATCAATTCCTTTGGCTTTCAGAATTTCTTCTACAAGCTCCCTGCCAGTATTCTTGCCGAATTTTTCTTCGAGTTTATCAAGAAGCTTATGTTCTTCGGAGCTACAGGTAAGAATCGCAAGTTGAAGCTCGTCTAATGCAAGCTGGAAGCGTCTTGTTCCCATTGAAGATTTATAAAAATAGTCCATTTTCTTTTGTAACTTTGAAAGCAGATTAATTTCTGAATCTTCAAGTCCGAATTTTCTATAAGCTTCTTTATTCATTGGTGTAAGAGCTTCTTCATCTGCAAGATAGATTTTTGTAACGCACTGGCTTACAAGCGTACTAGCGATAGCACTTTTAGAAGCATCGTCAATTTCCTGTGTTGCAAAAACTACAAATACGTTTTTCTTTCGTAATACTTTAAGCCATTCAACAATCTTTTTTGCAAAAAGTTCGTTCTTAAAGAATAACCAGGCTTCATCAAGAACAAGCAAGGTCGGTCTGCCAGTAAATTTCTTCTCACACTGCAAAAAAAGATAATCAAGAGCCGGAGCTACTGCACCTTTTGCCATATTCATCAATGTCCCCATTTCAATCATTGTCCAGGAAGAAAGAGTAATGTTTGAATTATCGTTATCAAAAAGATTTCCGTACTGGCCGCCAAGAACATAAGGCGCAATTCCGTCTACAATATCATTATTCTGTGTGTCCGGATTCTGATAACTGCAATACTGTGAGAATGATGTAAGAGTTCTTGATATTTTATCTTTTGTTGAAAGAAGTTTAATTGCTTCAAAAATAGCTTTCCTCATACCTGCAGTAACTTCAACTTTCTGCTCTGCAAGAAGTATTTCTATAAACTCAGTTGCCCAAGTCTGTCCTTCATAATCATCAATTTCTGCAAGCGGCTGAAAAGCAACTTCATCTTTTCCAGGCTCAATATAGATTCCGCCGCAACACATTGTAAGATTTCGTGCAGAACGATCTTTGTCAAAAATAATCACCTGATTATTCGGATATTTAAGCCACTGAGCTTCGAGCAAGGCAAGAAGAGTTGATTTACCTGCACCAGTCCTTCCACTTATCCAGGTATGTCCTACATCACGTACATTCAGATTCAAATAAAAAGGAATGTCAAACTCTGTATCGCAAACTACATGAGGGTGAGATTCACCGCATACATCTTTCATAAAATTATTTTCTGTAAGTCCTGACCATACAGAAGAAATAGGAATTATATGGCTTACATTACCAGTAGAACAGAAAAGAGTTCTTCTGTTTGCATAAATATTTCCTGGTTGCATAGATAAAAAAGCCTGTAGTGCATTTAAACTTTCGATTTTTGTAGAAAATCCACAGGCTGAAATAAGACTTGCAACATTCTGAGCTTTTTCTTCTGCAAGCTCTATATCTTCATCCCAAACCATTACATTAGAACAGTAATCGCCATAACCTACACTTCCCATTGTAAGCTCTATCTTAGCGTCTGCCGCATCGCTTTCTTCTGCAAGTGCCGCAGAGTTTTCACGTGTACTTTCTGTATGCAAGGTTGATTCCATAACAAGCTGACCAATGCTCTTTCTTGCAGAATGAAATCGTTTTTCGGCACTTTCAATTATTTTGTAGGCTTCCTGTTTTGAATAGCAACAAAATCTTGTACTCCAGCGAAGTTCACAATTTACCTTGTTGATTACATCAAACATTGCAGGAAGTGTAATTGAAGGAAAACTGTTTACGGCAACGATAGGAATATAATATTTACCAAGTTTTAGCGGCATAGAATTTTCAAGATTCTGGTCGGTTACAACATTATCAATAAAGATATGGTGATCTTCCGGATACACCATTTTACTCCAGTCAAGACTTACAGAAGAATGTATAAGTGATAAAAGTTCGCTACTGTTCAATTTTTTTACATACATTATAGAGCCTAGAACAGAAGCTACCTTGTGTGTATGCATTTTAAAATTTTTGATTTCATTCTGTAAATTCTTAAAATCTTTATCTTCATCGTCATTATTACTTTTCATTACAAAGCGTTTAACTTTTGCTTCAACCTGACGTGGTAAGAAATATGTAAAAATTAAAAAATATCTGTTTTTATAATGATTTTTCTGATAAGTAAAATTAAGCTCTCTTTCTCTGTCAATTAAATAACCTGTAAAACTTTCAAAACTGCTTCCAGGATAAAAATTGCTCTGACTGCGCTGAAGCTCAAACTGGATTGTCCAATTTCCATTTGCACTAAGCTGTATCATAGCATTGTTAAACATATTGGAAATAGAATTGATTTTTCCTTTAGAAGCACTTGCAATATCAGGAGCAATAAACTCATAAGCACAAGTAAGTGCTTCACCTTTAAGCTTTACTATACCTTCGTCTGCCATAACAATCCAGGGACAAAGAGAAGAAAGCGGAGTTGTATTCTTTTTATAAAACTTAAAATTCAATGGTTTCATTTTTATCCCTCATAAATATCCTGTTGCATAAGATTTTCAAAAAGAAACTCTATAAGCATAGGCTCTTTTTTACAAAGACGTCTGCAAATCAAAACTGCCACTATTCCGATTCCTATACAATAAAAGCTTACAAGTGCAGTTAAAATTGTTGTGATAAACAAAATTGTATAAAAAGCAGATGGCCCGATTCCTAATAACTGTTTCTTTTCCATAAGTGATGTATGAACTGGCAGGCTATAATCTTCTTCCATAAAAACTTCCTCTGTAAAAATAGCATTCAAATAAAAACAATAAGCGCAGGTAACCAGTTAAGAAAACTGGCTCAACCTGCGCTTATGAATTATCCGACAAAAGTTTGTACGACATCTGTTGCAATAGCAAGCTGTTCCTGAGTAATTCCACTGAAGAAAAAATTTACGATAGATGTTGCACCAAGAATACCAGCAGTACCCAAAATCCAAGGTAATACTTTCTTAACCATACCACCTTCGCCCTGAGCATTACCAAAAGCAATTACACCAAATTCAATAATTAATGCAACTACAAGTAAGGCTTTAACCCAGATTGAACCGACAAGGCTAAGTATTTTATTACCAGCGCTATCAAGAACTGCAATCCCATCATCAGCAAACAATCCTGATGAACAGAAAAATAAAATGAAAAGAATACAGATAATAGACTTCAAAGTTTTTTTATCTGTTGTAAGATTTGAGAAAAAAGATTTAGAACTATTAAGTTCTGTTGAAATTAAATATTTTGGTCAATCCTCCTTATAAAACTAACCTAAATTATTCTGAACAATACCAGCAAGAAAATCATCTGTTTCTTCGCTAACATGAAACAATTCATCTACGACTGGGCCATTTGTTCCTTTTTTAAGATGTACAATTAAAGATATTACATCAGACAAATGATTTGCCATTTCAATATCTTCTGTACCCAACATACCTTTTATACGCAATAACGTGCTTTTACCGTCATTTGCGTGCAAAGTAGTAACATTTCCAGGGTGTCCTGTCCGCCATGCGTCTAAAAGCTCACGCATAACAACACCACTACGCACCTCCCCAAAAATAATTCTATCAGGCGAAAAACGTAGAGATTCCTCTACAGCTTTTGCCGCATAACTCTTTGGAATCCAAAGAGTAGTTTTCATTCTTGCATCACACTGTAGCTCAGGTGTATCTTCAACGATATAAAAATTATCATCAGGTGTTATTTCCGTCATTTTTTTTAATATGGCATTTGTACAGGTTGTTTTTCCACTTCCAGTAGAACCGCTGACGATGATATTTCCTCGTTCATCAATCGTTCTCATAATAACATCATACTGTTCATTTGTCATTCTTTTATCCTGAACGTACTGTTCAAGAGAATAAATGCACTTACAGGGCATTCTTAACTGTAACTCAGGCTTTATAACATTTGGCGGTACAAGGCCTGTAATTCTTGCCTTGTATTTTGGAATAACACCTTCGAGAACAGGAAAACGTGTATTCCATCCCATATCCTGCTCAATTAAAGAAGCTGTTGCTTTTATAATTCTTTCGACAATATAAGGTTTAACCTCAATACCAGTAAAATGCCTGCCAGTTCCAAAATGACTTACAATCATTTCACCACTATCCAATACTGCAATATCAGTTGTAGTTTCATCTTCAAGATATGGAATAAACTGCTTCATATCATCACGAAGAAGATTATCTATCATTCTTTCTTTTCGGAGTTCTTCTGCTGTTTGTACTGGAACTGACATTGTATCGCTCAATTACTGTACCACCTGTTGAGTAGAATCATTTGAAGCAACTGGCTCTGTCGTCAAATCGAGCAGCATTTTATCTATAAGTGAACGCAAGTGTTTATTTTCATTTCTAAAATTATCTACAAAAGAATCACGATATTCGGCACCCTTACTCATAATATTATTGCGCATTATAAGAGTATTCTCTTTTTTATGGTCAGGAGATACCCATTTATCAAGCTCACTTTTGCTTATTGCAAAATAATATTTTAGGAAATGCAGAAATAAAGAATGAAAAAGTACATAACGGTCATTACAACTTTTTACATTTTTGTTTATTTGTTCCAGTGTTCCCAAAATTTCATTTGATACATTTATATCATGATTCATATATTCAACGATTGCTCGTCTTAATAAATCAGATACACTCATTTGTTCAAGCTGAGCTTTTGCCTTAATTGCTTCGTGTAAATCGCTGTCCACTTTTATTCCGATAAAAGATGATGTAGTTTTCATTAGAAAATACCCTCCGTGCTTTCTTCGCTTTCAGATTCAGAGTTATACTCATATTCTTCTTCATCAGAATCGTCTTTAAGATTTTCTGATGTTTTATTGCCATTATCAATATTATCAGCTACCTGATAATTAATATCTTTTGGCTCAGGAGAATAAAAATCATTATAATTAAGATTATGAAATTCATTATAAACTTCTTCAGCAAGTTCCATATCTGCACTTGAAGTATAAAGCTCATCATAAATTGCACTTTCATCACCTGTCATATAAATTGCAGGTGTTTTTTCAAGCTTTTCAAGATTCTCTTTCGCTTTTTTTCTCTTACGAACCTGAGATGGAAGTCCGGCAACGTCTGCAAAAACTTCATCCCAGGAAAGAGCTTCTCCCATTAAATGCTTGAATCTTGAATCCTGATAGTATGGAATCTTCTTTGCAATATAAGGTTGCATACCTCGAACCATAATCAATGCCTGATTGCTTGGTAAACGCTGAATGTCTGCACTGTCCATAAGCGGCCGTGAAAAATCATTGTCTGAATAATTTACATTGTTATCGCTCGCAATCTTTATTCCGCCGCTTCTTGATATTCTAGACTGATGTACAGTTTCATTTCCCATACGTTTAGAAAAGTATTCAGCGTCATGAACTTCACCAGGCGCATAAACAATATGACACGAACAGTGATCCAAAAAAGGATGATGTTGTCCATAACGGTCTACAATCTGATTAAGCGACTGACATACAATCATTACAAACACGTTATACGAACGTAAGATACCCATTTCTTTTGCAAGTATGGAGAACGTTCCGAGAATCGGAAATTCATCGAGAAGTAAGAGAAGCGGAATTTTTAATTCAGCTTTTCCGAATGATGAATCGTTTTCTGTAAGACGCATAAGAATTGCAGTAATAAACAGGCGGAAAACTGCACTAATACGGTCTACATCAGAGTTTGGAACACAAAGATAAAGGCAGATAGGCTCTGTAGAATCTATAAAATCCTGGATACTAAAATCACAACTTCCCATATTAGTACGGATATTAGGGTCGTCAAAATCACGTATTTTTGTCGCAATAGTTTTCCATACAGAAGCTTTTTCCTTTGCATTAGTCTGCATAATATCGCTTGCGCCTTTTAATACGAGCTTCTGTAATTCAGGGTCATAGTATTTGTCGCCAACTTTCAAGCCGAGCTTATCAAACTTTGCTTTGTTTCTCTTGTACATATTTTCATTGATAATGAAATAATGTTTTGTAGCCATCATTTCTTTTACCTGAGAAACACCAAGCGCACCACTGGCTTCACCTTTTCCCTGCATAAGAGCTTCAAGCTCGCTTTCGTTTCCGTTTGCAAAGAAGTCACGGATTCCACCGAGATTCTTTTCAGGATAATCAGAATAGCGTATGTGCATAAGTGCGGCAGTAACGAAAGATTTACCTGACTGAGTAAAGTATTCACCGTTTTCCGAGCCTGTACTGGATTCTTTTGCCGGAGCAAAAAGTATATTCGCCATTTGATCAGAATCACGGAAGGCATAAGCCAGTCCTTCACGCATACAGTCCTCAACAGGATTGTAATGAGCAGAATCTTCTTTTGTTGGGCTGAACCTGATTACACGGGAATAGCGGCTTTTTTCACGGCTTGTGATATTAAAGTTTTCGCTCTTAGGGTCAAAAATAATCTGATGCCCTTTGAAGTTCCAAATGGTAGGAATAATGACAAAAGATTTACCTTCGCCCGATGGGCCGAGAAGTAATGTGTGCATTTTTCCACTATGGCAGATTAATGTTCCTTCACGAACACTTTTAAGATGTACGGCAGAGTCGTATTTATCAACTTTAATAATAGCGTCATTAGTCTGACCACAGACAATACCCTCTTTTTTTAGAAGTCCGTTTTTCTTCAAGTCACGTTTTTCTGCGAAACGTGCTGTACCGTGCCAGTTACCTTCATGATTTTTGATATAGTTGATTATCATAGTCCAGATAATCGCAATTAAAAGTGCAGCAATTCCAAAGTATAAAAAATACATTATAGAATTGAGATAGTAAGGTACAAACTGCTCATGATAGATATATTTGAACATTGACAGAAAATAAAACACAGGATTGAATACTGGCTTTCCGTAGAAATAAAACAACGGATTCCCACAAATCCTTGTGTCATAATTCATACTCTTTGCAAAAACCTGAGTAGAAGTAAACAAGCCTATTACTGCAAATACAATAGGAATTGCATAGCGTAAGAACTGCCATCTGAGTTTAATTTTAAGTTTGTCCGGACTATCTTTCAGATAATCTCTTTTGTCGTTATGAAATAATGGTTATAACCTCCTTATAATGTCGAGCGCAGACCTGCGCTTTTATTTTAGATGCACTCTTAATTCGCACAAGAATGTTTTCATTCTTTCATCAGTTTTACACAATTCTTGTAAATCAAAAGAATTGTATACTTCATCAAACTTCTTTATTTTTTCCCCACAAAATGGACAGAATAAAAATTCTGAGTATTGCCAGCAAGTAACTTTAATTGACATTAGTTTTTTTGAGCAATGAAGTTCTATCTGTTTATTTGTTACATCAGGCATTATTTTATGTAATTTTGCAACATGAGCTGAAAGCATTTAAAACCTCCTTAAAGCGCAGGTCTGCGCTCCTATCTATCATGTCCATCATCTGATGGATTTATACTATTTTCTTTTTTTTGATACATATTAAGTTGCTTACGTAATAATTCATTATCACGTTCTAGAACCGCAGTTTTATGTACAAGAGTTCCAAGCGCAACACCAATACCTTTATTACAATGCAGCGTAGCAGTAACAGGATTTCCATTGTTATCAGTTATGGGATTATGTTGTTCATCGTATTGAGTTACTACTATGGTTATTGGTTTGGAGAGCGATACGTTTTCCTTTGTGTTTTGTTTCAGAATTCTATTTTCCATATCTTTTTGAATAAAAAGTTTATTTGGCTCTCCGTTTTCATTCATAGGACAAATAACTTTATCATTGACATCAAGAGCTTTATTAAGTATATTTAACATTGTTCCTTGATGAGCAGGCTTTTGAGCCGAATTTGTTACAAAAGCTCTTTCAAGGAATTTTTTTTGCTCTGTTACTTCATGCAGATAGAACTTTGTTTCTTTTAAATTCTGTTTCAAGACTACTTCACAAATATAGTTTTCATCTTTTATTTTTATTGGTGCTGCTACAATAAAAGAATTGTATCCTCTTTCTTTATGATTGCAATCCGCATCTATAATTACACCATTTTCAATTACATCTTTTACACCAGCATAAGCAACAGCTTTGAGTCTTCCCATACCGTGAGCAAGACTACTGTCTGCACCATCTCTATCTAAAATAACATTGCCAAAAAAGGGTGAACAAACTTTATTTCCAAATGATGAAAAATATTGTTCCACCTGGTCAGTTAGAGATATACCTTCAATTTTTGAAAACTCATTTCCATTAAGTTCTGCAACAGTATTATTACTTAGGAGAAAATCTCTTTTTACTTTTGCTTCCCAATCTCCATATTCAGTATTAAAACCATTACTATGTACGTAATTCCATTCATCATGAGTTAGGATAGAGTTTTTTCCTAATGGAGTTTTCATGAATTCAAGCTCTTTTATCATTTCATCAGAGTTATTTCTTGTTTCCATTTTTCACCTCATTTTTGACTAATTCTTTTTTTCTAATACACCATTTTTAATTTTTTCAGAATCCATGTTACTTAAAAAAAAATTTATACCTTTTGAAATATTTTGACCACAGTAAGGGCAAAACCTGTATTCATTACGAAAGTTATTGTAAACATCTAATTTCTGTGCTCTGGTACTAGAACCTTTTTTCCAACAAATTAAATGATATATATATAAATTAAAATCTTGTGATATTGATGAAGGTTCTACTCTTAATTCATGATTATCAAAAATATACCTGTACATATTTTCCTCCTTCGAGCGCAGGTCTGCGCTCTTATTTATCTTCTTCAAACTTTTGTTTTAATTCTGTCATATATTCTGCAAGTTCATAAGATTCTTTAATCAATTCTTTTTTATTAAGCCAAGAATTATGATAAAGTGTGTTAAAAATATTTATTGCAAAATAATCGGTAACTGTCATTTCAGAAATTGATAATTTATCCATTACATTTTTCTCCTTTTGTCGAGCGCAGAACTGCGCTCCAATTTTTTTTCACCACCAGTTGCCTGCCATGCAACGAACATCATCGTTATGAATAGCAATATTCTAGCTACCCAAAGATAACTCATTTCTCTTACTCCATTTCTATATCCCAATCTTCTTCCTGAACTTTTTCAATAACAGTCTGCTCTTTTCGTCTGTTATCTCCATTAGGCTTCTTTTGTGAAATCTTTACTTTGCTTCCCTCTTTGTCATAGATTGGATTATATGACGGAACAAAATAAAACTTTCCGTTTTCAGCTTCCAGTACGACACCGTTAGTCCATACTTCTTCATCATTCATTGTATATACGTGCCGTACAGTTCCGTGAATCTCTCCCATTTCAGGCTTATAGAATTGCAGGTCAGAATTGTTGGTAACATACTTTTCTGCGTCACGGAAAGTGTTATACCTTCCGTACACGTGAAGCATTTCTTCAAAATTACTTTTGAGAAAATATTTATTGTCTTTGTAATCTGCAAGCTGAAGCTTTTCAAGAAAATCAAGACGGGCTTTAATCTCTCCGTCTAACGGCTTTTTCATATAGCCGCAGTATCCTTCTTCATTTGTTTTGTGCAGGTGGTCTTTGATTACCTGGTCAAACTCAGTCCATCGCTCGGCAGTAATTCTATGCTCCTTCGCTGCCTGTTTCAGCTCGTAATCTCGCTCACCACAAAATTTAGTTAAGACTTCCTGGCAGATTTCACGGGCATAATTTTTTACAACATCTTTTGTAAACGGTCTTTTCTTCAAAACCTTGCCGTTCATATCAACACCGTTGATTACAATGTGTACGTGCGGATGTGCAGTATCTCTATGGATTGCCGCCTGGTACATAAACTCATATCCAGAAATCTGTCCGAGCCTAGTCATAAAGGCTTTTGTAAACTCCTGCAAAACATCATCATCTAGAGTTTTTTCCGGTGACAAAATCCATTTGAAATATGGTGAATTTTTCTTCCATGTCATTTTGCCGTTTTTAAAGACGGGCTTTTTCTCTGTATATATTTTTTTAAGATATTCTTCTTTCGTAACGTTTCCAAAAAGAACAGGCTTGTTTTTCACTTCAGCTTTATCTTTCTGAATCATATATTTTGTAAGATATTGTTTGTGTCCATCGAGTGTTTCGCCAAATCTGAATTTAGCCATACACTGCTGTTTGTTGGAGTTGACGAATGAGTTTGAAAAATGTGATGTGTTGCTATAAGAGTTTTCTAAAGCTCTGTTTGCTTTTCTGATAAGGTTTAAAAGAGGTCTTAAATCATCAGGACTTTTCCTTTCCTTTCTGAAATATATACGAACCCTGTCGTGTATATCTCTGTCCTGTTCTGCGTAAAAATCTTTTACTTTTTTCCAGTTTACTGGTGATGTTCTATATGGTCAAAACTCCTTTTGGAGCGCAGGTCTGCGCTCAATAACTACATTCTAAACCGTAAAATAAAATAAAACAATCCGTTAAACCAAAATAATTGCTTCAAATATTAAGGTTAAACAATCAATATACGGAAAAGACACGGTTAAACCAATAAGTTATTGCATAATATAGAAATAACTTTTAGCGTTAAACGCTTTATATCTTGCATACCGTGTCATTTCATCTAATTAACTAATATTACATCTTACTAGACATATTGTCAAGTTTAGAAATATGTATCATTATAGAAGTATGATAATACTTGCTGAAAAGCCGAGCGTGGCTACTGATATTGCGAAAGCATTAGGTCGATTCAAATTACAAAACGGAATTTGGATCTCAGGAAAAGATTGCGTTCTTTCTGCAAGAGGTCATTTATTGATTTCGCTCATGCCGGAAGAATACGATTCTAAATGGAAGTCCTGGAAAGATTCATTAAAGGACTTACCTATCAACCCTCAGAAATTTCTTTACAAAGAAAATCCAGTTACAAAAGATGTGCTTCATCAAATCAAGAAATGCTTCAAAGATTTTGATTCATCAGAATTCATTCTTGCAACTGATGCAGAGCGTGAGGGTGAAGTTATTGGAGCTGAGATTCTCGATTATGTCGGCTTCAAGAATTATGAGAACGCTAAGCGTTTCTGGGTAAGTGAAGCACTCACTCCTGATGTTGTGCGAAAAGGACTTGCCGAAGCAAAGCCACTTTCCTGCTATGAAGCTTACAAGGCGGCAGGCTTTGCCAGGGCAAATGCTGACTGGCTTATCGGTATGAACTTCTCTCGCCTGCTTACAGTGTCTACTGGAAACCGTACTATATTTTCATTCGGTCGTGTACAGACTGCAATACTTGGTGTGATTTATTTACGTGATAAGAACATTAAAAACTTCAAGCCTACAGACTATTATCAGCTTGTATGTAAAGTCCGGAAAGGAAACATTGACTTCTCACTTTATTACAACAAAGATGATTCAGACAGGTTTGCAAACAAGACTGAGCTTGAATTTCTGACTGACAAGCTTACAGACCAGGATAAACTTAAAATTACAAAAATCGAAACAACAGAAAAGACAGAGAACGCTCCCCAGCTTTTCAACATTACAGGACTTCAAAAATACTGCTCAAATAAATATCACCTTACACCACAACAGACGCTTGATACTGCTCAAGTGCTTTATGAAAAATATAAATGCCTTTCCTACCCTCGTACTCCTTCCGTTGTTCTTGGTGACGAAAACGTGGAGCTTTTCAAAAGCAAGTTTGACCTACTTTCAAAAGAATATCCGGAACTTGCGAAAAACTGCGATATCTCTAAAATCAGCTCTGATAATAAAAGACTTTTCAACACTGCAAAGCTTACAGACCATCACGCTTTGATTCCATTGAAGCCGATTCCAAAGGAAGCAGGCGGAAATGAAAAGAATGTCTACAATGCCGTTCTGCTTCGTTTCTTTCAGACAATAATGCCTGCCTGTGTTTACAATTCAATAACTGTAAATGCTGAAAAAGATAATATGGCTTTTATCGGTAAAGGCCGCTCATACATCAATAAAGGTTGGAAAAATACTTCTGAATCAGATAATGAAGATGAAAAAGAGATTGAAACATTTCCAACAGACTTACAGGAAAATGAGCTTTTACCGATTATTGAAACTTCAATTCTTTCAAAGCAGACACAACCTAAAAAGCATTTTACAAATGCAACAATTCTTGCACTTATGGAAAATCCAAAATCAGAAGACGTAGAAAAGGTTGCAAAGCTTGTAGGACTTGGAACACCTGCAACACGTGCAAGCATCATAAAAGAGCTTATAGACCGCCAGTACATCGAACAGAAAGGACAACAGTTACTAATTACAAAACAGGGTGAGTTTCTGATAGAAACAGTTATAAAAATACCTTGTCTTAAAGACTTTATTAGTCTTTCGACAACTACAAAATGGGAAGAACAGTTACAAACTGAGCCTAACAAGTTCCTGCAATCTATAAAGAACTTCATCACAACAGAGATTCCAAAAATTACGATTACAGATACCTGGAAAACAAATGAAATTGGCTCTTGCCCGTTATGCCGCAAGGCAGAAGTTCTTGAAGGTAAGAACAGTTATTATTGTAGCGATTACAAAAACGGCTGTAAGTTTTCCATAGCAAAGAATATCTGCGGCGCAAATATATCTGTAAACGATGTAAAGCTTTTGATTTCAGGAAAGCAGACCGGAACAAAAAAAATGACAAGTGCAAAAACTCAAAAGCAGTTTTCTGCAAAGCTTGCTTACGAAAAAGGCAAAATTGAGTTTAAGTTTTAATATCGAGCGCAGACCTGCGCTCTTAGTTGGGTGGAAGAATCAACAAGTTGGAGCGCAGACCTGCGCTCCGATTATATGAGAGAATTATGTTTTATAAGATTAAAAAGATAATCAGCATTGCGCTTTTAGTTTTTGCAATAATTTTAATCATCAGCTTTATGCCGGAAATCAGAAACGCATTAAAGCAATTAAAGTATTACCTGCATAATCTGATTACGGATATAAAATACATATTCAATTAAAGGAGCGCAGATCTGCGCTCCAAAGGAGTTTTGAATGAATGAAATTACTGCCGCAACGATAAACACTCTGCCCGAAATATGCTGGGTAAGCCCTGAAAAAGATAAACACCAGCAATATGAAAAAGAACTTCGTTCTGCAGACAATCTGCTTGCCCTGATAGTTTCCTGTATGACAGATAACTTTCCGGAACTTGAAAAGTGCAAGGAAACACGTTTTATAAGTTTCCAGGAAGAACTTAAAAGTATTTTATTACAACACGAGCGCAGGTCTGCGCTCGACTGGAGTTCAAAATGAAAAAAGAAAACAGAATCAGTCTGATAACGCTGCTTATCGGATTTCTTATTTTTTTGATTTCAAGCCTTATTCAAAATCAAATTGCAAAAACGGTTTTATCATTGCTTGGAATTTCTGTTATTGTCGTAAGCATAGTATTCGAGAAAAAAGCAAAGAATCCGAAAAACTTTGGGATTTTGCAAGCTATACGGTCAATAATCCCAAAGTCAAAGAACACCAGGCAAAAGAAGTGGTAAACGCAAAAAGCTCAGAAAAAAAATGGAGCGCAGGTCTGCACTCCTATTCATTTTATTCTTATTAGTGTCTATTTACTTATTAGCTTTAATGCAGTTTCTATATTTATTGCAGGAATTTTTGAATTTGTAAAATCTTTTAGGTTTTCAGTTACGATATAATCAAGATTAGTATTTTCTGCACACTTCATCTGTAAACCATCTTCGAGGTCAAAAAAGTTTTTATCTGTTAGAACAGAAACAAAATCACTTCTACTTTCTGAAATTACCTGAAAACTAGAAACTATTAATAATAAAAGCTGACGTCTATCTTCAACAGAGTAAGATGTTCGTGAAATATAAAAAATATCAGTTAGCGAATGTGAAGATATAAAACCATTTATATCACCACAAAAAACACTTTTTACAAGAGTACCTGCATCTTGATGGCAAGGTCTTGTAGAAATAAGATAATCAAGAAGTACATTTGTATCAAAAAAGAGATTCATTAATTATACCTCTCATCAAGGTAACTAAGATATTCTTTCTTCGGGTCAAAGTCAGCAGGAACTTTCATACTTCCATTAAACTTTTCAAACAAATCAAGTTTCTCTTTCTTTGACATAATTTTGTCAGGTTGATTTGTTGAATCATTCATATTCCCCAACGAAAGAACAAGTGTGTAAACAATTGCCTGTTGCTCTGCGGTGAGAGTTTTATAGGTTTTCTCTAAAACATCATAACTCATATCAGCACTCCATAATTAATATAACATACAAAAAGAGTTTTGTGCAAATAAAAAACCGAGCGCAGGTCTGCGCCCGGTGTAATGGGAATATTTAGCGTTCGTAAGTTGTGTCCTGGCTTTGGCTCTGCTCAGGATTGATTTCCCTGCCGTTCACCTTTTCAATTACCTTTAAGCGCCCACAAGGTCGCTTGAGTAAAACATTTCCATTTACATTATCATAACCAAAACCTTCCCAGCCTTGTTTCCCGTATTCATTAACTTCATCTCTAAAAACAGTTTTATATTCCCATTTTGTAATTTCTGTCATAAATAAATTCCTCCTAAATAGTATTTTAAGCCGTTAAACATTGTTTAACAACAATTTTTTATACAGAACTTTCTCCTGCACTCTTTAAGCCTGCTACCCAGTTATCACTTTTATCTTCAATCTGCGGTCTATAAGACACGGAAGAACCTTTATTAAAGATTGGCGAACGGTGTCCTGAAGGTGCAGGCGGCATTGTTGGATTTGGATTTTCTCCACCTGAATTAGCTGCAACAGAAGGCGGATTAAAATTATTCTTTCCAGGTGAATCAGGATGTACGGAAGCTTCTTTTTTAGAAATACCGTTACCATTTTTAGCATCATTAAATTGGTCTTTCAGATATTCTTTTAACGAAGATTGTTGATTTTTATCATTTGTATGTCCAGAATAATTCATAGTATGTTGTGAACGCTTATTTTGAGCAATTGCATCAAGTCCTGATACTTGTTGTCCCTGCTTTGTCATACCAAATCTATTATCACCAGCTCCGCCTGAGCCACCTCCGCCGCCGCCTTTCTTACCTTTATAATTAGCGGCATTCTGCAATCCGCCTGCAATACGGTTTCCTGTTCTTTTACCTAAAGCGCCAATAGCACCACCAACTCCGCCTAATGCGCCAAGGCCTGCTTTTCCACCTAATGATTTTGCGTGGCTCTGTGCATTTTCAGCACCACCAACTGCACCACCTGCCATTGCCGCAACATCACCAAGCCTGTTTGCCGCAAAGCGTGAACCCATTCCAACAGCCGCCCTTGTTGCTCCTACTGCGGCAACTGCACCGCCTGCGATAGCTCCTGCAGTCTGAACAAACTCGCCCATAGACATTTGTGGCTGTCCTGTAAGAAGTGCGCTTGCAAGCTTTGGCGCATTTGAACAGAGTGCAAAGGTGAGAAGAATTGTAAATACAACATAACAGAACATCCAGATATTGAAGAAATTTGTATCTGCAATTATTGTTTTTGTAATATCCAGGAACGTATAGCAACAAAAGAACATACAGATTGTAATCATAGAAAGCTTTACTGTCTGCGCAAGTAAAGATGGAATAAGCTTCATCGCCATATCTTTTAGTCCGTCAAAAAGCAGACACGGTATAAGTACAATTCCAAAGGTTATACAGATTACAAATTCTATGATACACATTACGTACTGGATAAGCTCGATACACGTTATTACTACTTCGAGAATTTCACAAATAAAACAGAGAATCATATCAAAAATTCTATCAAACGGAAAATCCGTAATATTTTTTTTCAAAATCCAGTTATCTTCTGCGTTCTTTTCCCATTGTCCAAGAATGTCGTTCTGCCAGGTATTTTCCCACATTATCTGCGCACCGATTACCGACATACGGAGCATTGCGTTTGGTGATAGGAAGCCTGTATCATTTCCGGAAGCGTCTTTCATCGCAAGGTCAAGTTTATATTTATTAGTTATATTCGTATCATCAATAATTAGTATTGAATGTAAAGAATTTATTGTTCTTGCGGCACCTTTAGGATTGTCTGTATCAATACTAGCTATAATTGAATCTAATTCTTGTTTCTTTTTTTGAGCTGAATATAATTCAGTTTCCATTAAGTAATAATCATCACCAAAAGAACCAAAATAAGAATTACGTACTACACCAGGTTGATTTCCATTTTCATCAAATGAAGATTCACCGACCTTAGAAGAAAGGTTTTCAATAGTAACAGATAAATCACTTTGTTCTGTTTTTAATGATTTTTCTAGAACATCAAGATATGCTCCAAATTCATCTGTAATTTCCTTTATACTTCCACCTGAAACATACTGCCCCATTTCAACTGCAAAAACACGTAACCCTCTGCTTACGGCAGGATAGAATGTAAGGCAGAAAAGAAAAAGAAACCATTTTGTTATGGTATTTACAAGAAACTTTCTCTGTTCCAAAGTTCCGAATACCATTTGCAAACACTGCCATATTATTCCAACAAGCGCAAGAATAACTCCAAGCTGAATTGCAACCATAAGGTAACTGTGCATTTGTCTGCTGAAATAATCAATAATCTTAAAGACCGCATTGTCTATAAATGTCTTTCCTGTATTTGGTCGCTCCTCCTTAGTACCTTACATACTTTTCTTCAACTTCATACGGTTCAAGCGGTGGAAGATCAATCGTAACGTTAGTTATCAAGTTGACTTCCGTTCCGCTTAAAATTCTTATTGTAGGCTGAATATCCAAAGCTCTGTCTACAATCTTATTATTAAGCTTTTTAGTTTCACTGTAAACATCTGATAAAGCATTTTGAGCATAAGCGTTATTCGAAGTATCTATCATATTCATAGCCTTTGTATCAAGAATAGAATACATAGCTATTAAACCAAAAGCCTTTACGTATTCAAACGGATGTTCGCTTTTCCAGCCTGCATATCCTGAAACTCCATAAGAATCTATTCCATTCATTGAGCCAAGATTTACTTCCAATCCATCAGGCCGGATAAGTGTATTCCAAACAACTTGAATTCTGTTCTGTCCGTAGGAAATATCAGAACTGTATTCACCAAAAAGCCTTGAGCCTTGCGGTATCAAAAGATATTGTCCGTCTTGACTTGAATAAACGCTTTTTGTTACATGAGCCATTACCTGCCCTGGTAAATCAGTATTAATACCTGTATCGAGAACTGCTGAAATTACCGTTCCTTTCCAAAGACTGTATTCAGCGTTCCACTGGTAATTGCCGCCAATACCGTTTTTATTCAGAAATTCCTGCTTTGCAGACTGATTATTCTGCTGAACATAGCTTGAAGCAAGATTCCCGCCAGTCTGCTGAGCGAGGAATTTATTCAGGTTTTCAGAAAGATTGTTAGGCATATAACTTCCGCTTGTAGCCTGTGTGCTTGTTCCTGAATAACCTGAGTTATAACCTGTATTATACCCCTGCGGTTTTACAGTAGGATATTTTGAGCCGCTTTTTTGAGCCTGTGCTTCAACTGGAGAAGTTACCTTTTCCAGCGCAAGACGTTGTGGCTGTTTCTGCTGTTCATTTCGGTTAGTTAAAGGAACTTCAGTTGCTGTAGAAGTTCCACTTACAGAAACAGGCGCTACATTTTTATTCTGTTCCTGTACAATAGGCGGATATTTTTCATCAAGCGACAATTCATCATAATTACTGTTTGTCTGATAACTTGTTGCAGAATTACCATCTTCAAAATTATTAGTTCGTGCAGGCTCAACCTCACTATTAAGCATTGATGGAATATACTGTCTGCCGTTTTTATCGAGTTCACTTTCCTTTTCTTTCTTTTTCTTAGAAGAAATCATAGGAAAAATAAAAGTAAAGAAAAGAATGAAGGCTACAAAAATACCTGCAAAAATCAATAAAAGTCTTTGCCTATTTAAGAAAAGACCTTTATTTTTATTCGCCTTAGATTCAGATTTTTCAGAAGGCTTTGTATCAAGTATCTTTTTAGCCTGACTTTCTTCATATTCTGAATTATCAGTAGTCTGATTTTCAGTTTCAGAATTATTCTCTTGATAACTCCCTGCGTTCAAATCTCCGCCAGACATATCAGAAGAATCCATAGCTTCAAATCCCTCATAACCTGCATAAACATTTAAGTCCTGTTCTGTTGAAGTGTTTTCTTGTAATGGAGCTTGTGCAGTTTCATTATTTTCAGAAGTATTCTGATTTTGTGCTTCAGGAATATCAGGTTCGATATATGAATCTTCCGGATTTATATTAGGTTCATCATCAAAGCCCATTACATCATCATTTTCATTCATAAACTACTCCTGCTTCTTCAACTTGCTCTTACTTGTCTTTTTTTTGGTAATCTTTACCTTTTGTTTTCCAAGTCTTAAAGTTGCTTTTGTTATAAGCTGATTAATAACAAGAATATTTTTATGTACCTGTGTGTTTACAAGTTTTCTTGAATCAATAAATACTGTCGGCATTTCAGTCTGTAAGGTTTGCTTATTTAAAACAATGTAAGTAAATTTACCATCGTCATAAACCAGTTCAGGACACCATAGAGGTTTATTTAAGGAATGAGTTATTTTGTAATCAAAACTACAAAGCTCTATGTTCTGTCCTGTAAATTCAAGAACTGCATTATTCTCTTTTTTCTGCTGCCATTGAATCCAAGACTGGTCGTCTGAAACTGCCTGCGGATAAATCCATTTTACATAAGGCATATAATGGTCTGCATAGGATTTTAATTCCATCTGATATACACGTCTGTTTGTTATTACGATAAGTGTTGATGTAAGCTTTGTGTAATCAGGCTTCACGATTAAATACTGTGTATCCTGTCCGTTTTTAATTCCGACACCACGGGAAAGCCGCCATACATCAGGCTCAGAAATATAAGGAACTTCAAGCATTTCTTCGCCTGGTTCAAACTGGATCAAAGTAGAATGATAAGTTTGTGTATGTACCTGATAAATCTGTCCTTCCTTGTAACTCCAGCCTTTAAGCCTGCCCTCTGTATATTCAGGAAGAACAGTAATATCTTTAAGATTCTGTATCAGTGCCGCATCACCTTTTAAGTCGGAGTTTTCTTTTGCAGGTTCGCAGTAAATTGTTTCAGGTGGTTCAAGATAAACAATTGCACTTGCAACATCATTTACTTTCATAACTTCTGCTACATATACTTCTTCATCAGAAATATCATCATCAATTTCAACATCAAGTTTTTGGACAAAAGAATAATCAGGATTTGCTTTTGTTTCCTTTGTTGTTTCAAACTCATTACTTCTGTTTTTTTCAACATCTATAGATTTACAACTAAGTAATGAAAAACTAACAAGAAGTATAAGTAATAAAGCTACAACAATTAAACAACATTTAATTAATTTTTCCATAAAGAAATCAAGAAAAAAATCAAATCTACTTTTCATATTTCCTCCAGTTTATTTTAATTCAGTAAAATCATAAGCACTAAAATAAATGCCTAATGGATTCAAGATTTTATCATCATCATGAGGTTCAAGAAGTGTCATAGTTATTAAACCCCTCATTCTAATTGTGTTTTTATTCATATCGTTTGGTGAAGATTGTGTAATAGTAAAATCAACCTGATATGTATTTTTTGTAGTTTTTAAAACGCTCTCAATATCAACTTTTTTTCTTATATCTTTTACATCTTTGAGAGGATTATGTTCTTTAAGCTCTGAACTTAATTTACTTGATGTATCACGTGTAAGACAGGAGTAACAGTCTTTAAGATTATTTCGTAAAACTTCCGCATCTCCAGGAATTGTAAATTTATTTGTAACAAATTTACGTATCTGATATTCAATGGCAATTTCAGGAACTTTAATACCACTATAATTGATACGATTAACTTCTCCGATATATTTAGCTTCACCAAAATCATTAACGGAAACTAAAACAGGAACAGTTTTAGGAAGATTTATTGCCCATACCATAACAATAAGCGATAAAGCAAATCCTGCTCCTGCTATATAAGCAAAAATCTTAAAACGATTCTCCGACCTACGTCTATCACGTTCTATCTGTTCATAAATATTAAGAGGAGTGTTTTTAGATTTTTCCAGTGTCCAGTTAGTTTTATTTGCCATTTTCCTTATCATCTCCTGAAGCGGAAGCTTCATCACTGAGAATCTGAAGCTGTTCTAGTTCTTCATAATTAGTTTCAATATCAGAGCGAACTGTAGCTAAAATATTTTCAAGTACTTTTGTACAGTTTGGCCGCTTGAATTTCAAATCAACAATAATATTTGCCAAATCATCAGGTGTAATATTTATTTCGATTTTCATTTTCATCTCCCTGTATAAGTAGAGCGCAGACCTGCGCTCTACTCTATTTATCATTTAATTTAGAAAATACCCTGTGTCTTATCGTCAAACGGATCAACATTTTCTAAATTATCAGGAACATCAGAAGTGAAAGATTCAACTCCATCAGCTAGAGCTTCTTTAATAGCAGATTCTGAAACTGCCGCAGATTTTGGAGAAGAAAGAAGCTGAATCTTTTTTACAGATACACCAAGAGTATTGATTTTTACATCATCTTTGTTCCACTGGCGAGGTTTAAGGCTTCCTTCAACAAAAATAAGAGTACCTTTACGAAGATATGTATACATCTTCTCTGCGTAAGTATCGAAAATTGCAAGGTCAATGTATGCCGGAACAGATTCATAATTTCCGTTTTCAGTCTTTACATCTTTGTTTACGGCAATAGAAAACTTCGCATAGACAACTTCCGCAGTTCTTTCAAGAATAGAATCTCTTGTGATTCTTCCAATAAGTTTTACATCATTCAAATCTGTCATTTTTAATACCTCCTATGACTTATCCGAATATTTTTATATATTCCTCGTGAGGAACTTTTATATACTTGTAATAAATTCTTTCTTTTTGTTTTTTCATTCTCATGATATTTGCAGGTGTGAAATTAAGACCGACTTCTTCTGAAAGTTTATCAAGCTCATTTTCCAGATTCTTTTTTTGTTCAGGCGGAAGCTGATATACTTTTTTGAAAAAAGCAATTTCAAGAGGGTTTTTATAATCTTTTAAGCCGCAGGAACACGTTTCTGAAAGATGATGTTTGGTGCCGCATACAGGACAGGTAATCATCTGCTTTTCCTGTTCAAGCTTTTTATCTTCCTGAATCCGTCTGTTCTGCAAGAATTGCGAGATAAAATAATTATCACAGATTGAGTTATACATGTATGACATAAGACGAGTCTTATCTTTGACTTTCTTGTTGCACTCGGTATATGCATAATCAATGAATTCCTGGTAATTTTCAGGCTGGAGTTCAAACTCGGAAAGCTTTCGATGCAGGTGCGGAATAAAATCCTCTGAAAATCCGTGAGAATCCACGTAGTAGTTCAGTATTTTTTGTAATTCAAGTTCTTCTTCTGCCGTTTGTGCAGATAAATTCGATTGCGGCAAAGGTTGCCTAGAAGAAGAATTTATTGCAGATGAATTTACAGAAGAATTCTTTAAAGCGACAGGAAGTTGAGTTCCTGTCCGACAGGAAGTTTGCTTCTTGTCGCAATAAGAAGTTTGGTTCTTGTCGGAATCTGAATCAGGAGCTTCTTCCGTTTTTCGACAGGAAGTTTGCTTCTTGTCGGATTTTGAAGAATCAGCTTTATTTTCAGTTTCTTTTGAACTATTCTGCTCAGCTTTTTCATCATAAATCATATCTCCGACAAGAGATGTAATTGCAAACAGTGTTGCAGTGCCGGAAAAAGATCCGCCTTTGCGTACAGTTTTCTGTAAAAGTCCGCAATTCACATACTTTTCAAATCTGTTTGCAATTGCTTTTGTTGAAGTAATACCCATAATTGGAAATGCGCAGATAATCGCTTCATAATTTACCAGGTAGTAAACTATGTTGTTTTCTATAAGCTTACGCATTTTTCCAGTTGCCGCAAAATCAATTAACCAGCGTAAAATCTGAGCGTCATTAATATCAAGTTTATATTCAAATAATTTCTGCTGATTGAATCCGCAGATTGTATACTTCATTGGATAATTCATAAGCTACTTTTTTACCCTCTCGTTTGTAAGACGTTCCATTTCTTTTCTAAAAGCTTCATCTGCTTCGATAACTGCTTCTTTTTTAGCCTGTTCGATTATTTGTAAAGATTCAGTTTTTGTTTTTTCAAGTAATAAAACGCTTTCACGTTGAATTTCATCTTTATAAATAAATTCAACGGTAGTTTTTATGCTCCTTTGCATCATCACATCAAGAACAAAAGGAAATATCAGAAGCATAAGTACATCAAGAAAACTTGCAACTATTTGGATCCAATCCTGTATATTCATTTTCTTTATAAGTTTTGCTCTAATAAGTCCAGGAGTATTTTCTGAATTATCATCAGTTTTTTCTTTTTCAGTTTCATCATTTGTATTTTCAACATCTTCTGAATACAATTTCTGAAACTTATCCTGATTACATATTTCAAAATCACCAGTTACACTCATAAGAATATAGTCCCCTATTTCTCCGGTAACTTCTCCCCGTGGTGTAACAATGGTAATGGAAGAATCTTCGCCCAGCCTGTATTCAAGACCGAGCGCTACTAATTCTTCCAATGATTCAGGCATTCCGTCATACTGGACAGCCTGTACTTTTATTTTTTTCTTAATAAACTTCTGCATAACTTACCTCACTTGCACCCATAAAGTATGAACGAGGAAAAAATTGAAATGATAATAAATTGCGATAACCAGAATTTAAACATTTAATGCTTCCTCCTTTGGTAAATATGTTTCTTCGATGTTATAATAAAAATAATCTGCTCCAAAAACATATAAACCTGATAACTGCTCATTAAGTTCAGAACCTAACAAACCGCTTGCATTTTCCTTAACTTCTCTGCCATAAAAAATTCGCCATTGAAATTCTGTATGCCAATCCTCTCGAAGTTTCTCTGCAAGTTTTAAAGCTTTGTTAAGTTCCTCTTGTCTTATTATTTCCAGTTCCAATTTTGATATACGTCTTTCTTTTGAAAGCTGTTGCTGAAGTTTCTTTTCTTCCTGAAAAGATAACTTTTCCGCTTCAGTCATTTCTCTAACATTATCAGGAGAAGCATAAATAGAACTGACATTACAAAACTGATTAGACCAAAGTTTTACGGTTTTAGAATCATCAATAATAACCTTACCTTTAGAAAGCCATTGTTTTTCTGTAAGCCAGTCTTTATATTCAGGGTAATATCTTTTTACTTTCATAAATTACTCCTTTTTTCTGAAATATGAACAAGCTTTTTCATTTTCATTTTTCAGATAGAACCCAGGATTATATGGAAACTTTATTTTTAAATAAGAACATATACAGTTACCATTTTTTGTTTTTGCATTTATATATGCACAATCTTTACACTGCATTTTTTTAATATCCTCCGATTCTTCTGATACCGCTACCTGTCATTTGACGGTTTATTGAAATTCCGTCAGCATCAATTTTTCCTCGTACCCAGGCTTTCATATTCGCTTTCGTTTTTTTTGATTCGTTACTCACCAGTTTTGTTTGATTATGTACCCACAAGGAAATATCATTTTTCTGCTGCTCTAACTGTTCCAGACTTCGCCAGCTACACTCCTGTCCAAGTTCAGCTATTCTGTCATAAAGACGACTTGCAACACCTGAGCGGTATGACTGTCTGAACCTGTACTTTGCATTTTTACGGATATTGTTTTTTGCCATACGGTCTACTGTTTTTGTAAGATAGGAAAACATTTCCGTAGACATGAATACGTCAAGCTCATTGCCAACAAAGATAAAGTTCCCTGTGTTTACATCCTTGTAATGATATGTTGCATAAAGCTGTTCAACGGCATTTGCAAGAACAGCTCTCCATTCAACAAACCGCTTTGTTGATTTTATGGCTTTTCTTGTATAGCCTGAAAATTCAGATTCATTCAGCTCATATCGAGCTATAAGATCATTTGCCATCTTCATTGCAAGTGAAGCTTCGTTTTCATTAGGAGATTTTGAAAGAGCAAGAAGTTTTTTTATTCTTCGCTTGACTATATTCAATTGTTCTTCGTTCATAAATTATTCTCCATCAGGTTTCCAATCAGGAATATCGCTAACTCTATGTACCGTAGATTTATCGTTTTTCAGTTTTCCGTCACAATGACTGCATAAAGTTTCGTTTTCATCCATCCACCAACAAAAGCCTGCTTTTGGATTGTAGCAGGGATTGTTCATTGTACATCCGCAGATTCTGCAAATACCTTTTTTGATTTCTATGTTCTGCATTTTTCTTCTCCGCTTATAATTTTGTATAGATTAAAAGAAGCGCTATGAAAATGAGGAATAAACCTCCACAGATTCCTGCCTTTAAGAAAAGTTCAATGTCATTATCTTCCATTCTTTTCTACCTTAGAAAACGTCAAACGCAGAATTTGAACTATCAAGAGAATTCAAATCAGTTACACCTGATTTTTTTTCTTTTTGTTCAGAGCCTTCCTCAAAAGGAAGATCTGGGCCGTCATATTCTTCTTCGTCTGGATTATGTGAATAATCTTTAAGTGGCAGCGGATTTAAATCAGTTAGTTTTGGGTTTGATAAAAGCTCCTTGCGGAACTCGTTATAGTCATAATCTGAAGCAGGATCATTTCCATTACAAAGATTAAAATACTTAAAGTCATGTTTTGATTTTGAACAGAAAATATTTTTGTAGATATAAGTATTAGATACACCGTGAAGAACAAGCATAAGAACATAATTTGCCGCCTGTTCAAAACCTTCTACAAAGCCTTCCTGGTAACGTTCAATAAGCCGTTTATCAATTTCACTTTCTGCAGGTGCATTGAATTGTTCAGACATATCACGGCTACGAACAGTTACGGCTCTAGGATTTCCGTCTGAATCCTCAAGAGCTTCTGAAACTTCTTCATCATCAGCTTTCTTCTTTGACTTTTTCTTAGTGCCTTTAAGTTCATCGTAAGCGGCATTTACAGTTATAGAACCCTCTGAAAGCTGTTCTTTTAAGTCCTCTCTGTCCGATGAATCAATAGCGTTCATCTTTTCAACCTGTCTTGCAGATACACCGAGCTTCTGAGCGTCTTTTTCAGACTGCTTGCCCTCTGTCTTTTCTGATTCATCTTCCGGCATATCAACAGTTTCGCCAGTAATTTCTTTGAGCTTTTTAAGCTTCAGAAAATCGTTATAAAGATTGTGCTTGTCCTCGTTTCTGCGCAAAAGCTGAAGTTCAAGCGCATAAATTACACCGTCTTTCCTGGTATCAAAAACGTGTCTGTAAACAGGAACTTTATCAATTCCTGCATTGATTGCGGCTAAGCGTCTGTGGTGTCCGTCAATGCAAACATAATCTGTATCAGATTCTTCCAGGAACTTTCCAAGATGTATAGGTTGAGATTCGTCATAACCTTTACTCTCCATACGCTGAGTAAGGTTTTCTACTGCCTTTTCATCAAGCGGAAAAAGATTCTCAAATTCATCATCAAGAACAATCTCATTCGGATTAATTTTTTCAAAAGATGTTTTTACAGGCTTTACAGAAGTCTGTTTATTCAATGATTTTATATTCTCTGAAAAATCAGATTTTGTATTTTTTGAAGCTTCGTTAAA
>OCTW011610465.1_pt1 | contig 55575 bp, 68 predicted proteins | sample 1539671 | NCBI WGS metagenome assembly OCTW01 (sample SAMN02144230, study PRJEB22623) | gut metagenome | biome: sheep rumen | host: Ovis aries | place: New Zealand | reverse complement strand
CAACCGCTACATGGACGTGGACAACGGCACATACAAGCGCTTGTTTGAGCTTGTGAAGGACAAGGACTATTTTGTTCTCACCACCAATGTGGATCACCAGTTCCAGAAGGCTGGCTTTGACAAGCACCGCCTTTTCTATACGCAGGGCGATTACGGGCTTTGGCAGTGCAGCGAGCCGTGCCACCAAAAGACCTATGACAACGAAGAGACCGTCAGAGCGATGTTTGAACAGCAGAAAAATATGCGTGTTCCGTCAGAGCTTGTGCCGAAGTGTCCTGTCTGCGGAAAGCCTATGAGCATGAACCTAAGAGCCGATGATACATTCGTAGAGGACGAGGGCTGGCACAGAGCAGCGGAGCGTTATGATGAATTTCTCCGCCGCCATGAGGGACTGCATATCCTGTTCCTTGAATTGGGTGTGGGCATGAACACGCCTGTTATCATCAAGTACCCCTTCTGGAAGATGACCTACGCAAACCCGAAGGCGGTCTATGCCTGCCTGAATTTCGGGGAAGCCTATGCCCCCCATGAGATAGCAGGCCGCAGCATATGCATAAACGGGGATATCCATAAGGTGCTTTCAGAGCTTTAACTTGCAGCAAACAAAGACCGCCCGCCCCGGAGAAGGGGGACAGGCGGTTTTGTTCGTTTATGGAATTTACAGGTCAAAATCGTCAAGGTCATCAAGAGAGTCAAAGTCATCGAAGTCGTCTAAGCCTATTCCATCATCCTCTTCGTCCTCGTCCAGTTCGTCAAAGTCGTCGTCATAGTCGTCGTCATCATAGTCATCATCATCAAAGTCGTGGTCGTCATCCTCATCCTTATCATGTATGATGTCGTTGAAAATTGCCATATCAATGACATCAAAATCGCCGTCTGCATCCATATCCGGTATTATCCCTTTAAAAATCGACATAGCAGCCTCCTTTACGGTGTTCGCAGGTAGTTGTGAGTGTGGGAAAACTTACTTAAAATCCGGGGTGTATCCCTTATCTGCGGATGCCCTGTCCTGCCCGAATCCGTCAAAGCCAATGTCTGCGGCGGTCTCAAGCACTTTTTCGTATTCATAGGTGGAGACCCTGCGGGACAGCCCGTGGTGCTCGTGAGCTTTGTAGAAGGGAGTGTACTGGCTCATAAGGGAAAGCAGGATATCATCCCTGAAGGGCGCAAGGGAGCGCAGTACCTCTTGGGAGTCCTTCCTGTGGGAGGGGAGTATCATATGCCGCACTATCACACCCTTCTGCATTATGCCCTCCTCATCCGTGACAGGCCTGCCCACCTGGTGTATCATTGCTTCCACTGCGGCAAGAGCCGTCTCCGGGTAATCGTATGCCCCGGAAAGCTCCCCTGCAAGCTCCGGGTCGTGGTATTTCACATCCGGCAGATATATGTCAATGTAGCCGTCAAGTGCCTCTATGGTGGAAACTCTTTCATATCCGCCGCAGTTGTATACAACGGGTATGGTGAGCCTGTGGCGGCATATGTCCAGGGTGTCTGTGATAAAGGGCACATAGTGGGTGGGGGTCACAAGGTCAATGTTGTGGACCCCCATGTCCTGAAGGCGGAGAAGTTCATCCGCAAGCTGCGGGGGAGTGTATTCCCTGCCGGCTGAGTATTCCTGGGATATGCTGTGATTCTGGCAGTAGACACAGTGGAGGGGGCACCCGGTGAAGAACACTGTCCCTGCGCCCCTTGTCCCGGATATGCAGGGCTCCTCCCACATATGGGGGGCAATGCGGGCTATGCGCATAACAGCCCCGCCGCCGCAGGCACCCCTGTGCCTGTACCTGTCCGCCCCGCACATCCGGGGGCACAGGGTGCAGTGAAGAAATACATCTGTTGACATCACTGCTGTGTTCCTTCTGCAAGCTGGATAAAATCGCCAGGTGTTATCGCCGGTATGCTGCTTTCTGCAAAATCCTTCACATTCCTTGTCACGATGTAGTCTGCCCCGAATTCCTTTGCACACTCGGCCTGGAGGCAGTCCTCAATATCGGTGAAGCTCTCGTTTTCCAGTGCGGAAACTAACAACTCCTTGTCTAAGCCTGCAACCGCAAGAAATCTGCACATATCCAGCAGAAAATGTTTCCGTTGTGATACTGACAGTTCTTTTCTCAGAATATAAAAGGTATTTGTGACGGTATGTGCTGAGATACATCCATATAGATCCTTTTCCATACACATCCGAATGATTGAACGTGCATCCTCTGTAAACGGTTCACGTTCTGAGATATAGTCTATCAGAATGTTTGTGTCAGGAAGAACCTTCATTTACCGTACTTTTCCTCCCTGTATTCTGCAAGCTCCTTTTTTTCGTCAAGCTCCGGCATGGGACGGCGCAGTTTCTCCATCCTTGCAAAAGCGGCTCTGCGTTCTGCCATATCACTGTCTTTTGCATCGAGTTCTTCATTGGGTGAAAATAATGCGATAAATCCTTTTAGTTGTCTTTCATTCAGACGGTTGAAGATATCAAGTGCGATTTCTCTGGTATTCATAACACCACCTCTTTTTACGTCACTGCTGTGTTCCCTCCGCAAGCCGGATAAATTCGCCCGGTGTTATCGCCGGTATGCTGCTTCCTGCGAAATCCTTCACATTCCTTGTCACAATGTAGTCTGCCCCGAATTCCTTTGCGCACTCGGCCTGGAGGCAGTCCTCAATGTCGGTGAAGGATGTGTTGTGCAAGGCTTTGTACAGATTCAGGTAGTTTACAGGAACGATATATAGGAACTTGGACAACTGGTCAAAAAGCTCTTCCTGCCCCTTGCGGTCATAATCCTTCCGGAGAATATAGAACATATCCGTTATGGTATGTGCTGAAATACAGCCGATTGTTGACGTTGCCTCCCCGCACATTTTAAGGACTTTGTCCGAGTCTTCGCAGAACGGCTTGCGGCTCAGCACCGAATCCAGAATGATATTTGTATCAATGAGTATTCTCATAGTCCATATTTCTCCCTGAAATACTCGTCCTTCGCCCTTTCCTCATCAAAGTCGGGACGAGAGATGCACAGGCTTTTGAATTTGTCCCATGCCTTGTCCCGCTCCTCTCTGCTCTCAGACGGAGCGTGTATCTCCGATGTCACCGGGTATCTGTCCGCAAACATCATGATAAAGCCCTCAAGCTCTGCATCACTGAGCCTGTCAACAATACGGTAGGCAATGCTTCTTGCTTCGGGGAGTTTTGATATTTTTCCCCCAGTATTCGTTACAGAAATACTCATCTGATCACCTCCTTCAAACATTCCCCCTGCGTGAGCCCTCCCACGCAGGGGGGATGCTCAGATCTGCGCCAGCTTTGCAAAGCTTTCCTTCATGACGGGATAGAGGGATGTATAGAGCCTGTAATATTTCTCGTATTCGGGGACATTCCCGGGCACAGGAGCCTGTACCTTGTCAACGCCTGTCATGGCATCGGCTGCCGCCTCAACAGTGGAGTATACCCCTGCCGCAACAAAGGCAAGTATAGCCGCACCCAGTGCAGGTCCTTCCTTGGAGGAGCTGGTCTTTACCTCGCAGTTGTACAGGTCTGCCAGCATCTGTCTCCACAGAGGGGAGGTTCCGCCGCCGCCGCAAGCCATCATGTCGGAGACGTTCTGCCCCATTTCACGGCAGACCTCAACGCAGTCACGCAGTGAGTAGGCGACACCCTCCATTACCGCACGCAGCATATGGGGACGGGTGTGCATGGCGGAAAGTCCGAAGAACACACCTCTTGCATCCGGGTCAAGGTGAGGTGTGCGCTCGCCCATGAGATAGGGGAGATACAGGAGCCTGTCGGAGCCTATGGCTATCTTCTCGGCCTGCTTGTCCATGAGGTAGTATTCATCTACCCCCATAGCCTTTGCAGTCTCCTTCTCAGCGGCACAGAAGTTGTCCCTGAACCATTTGAGGGAAAGCCCCGCACCCTGTGTTACACCCATGATGTGCCAAGCCCCGGGAACAGCCGCACAGCAGGTGTGGACACGTCCCTTGGGGTCGATGGAAACCTTTGAGGTGTGGGCAAATACTACGCCGGATGTGCCGATTGTGGTGAATGCCCTTCCGTCACGGACAACGCCCGTTCCCACAGCTGCAGCCGCATTGTCCCCGGCGCCGCCTGCCACAGGCGTGCCCGCCTTCAGCCCGGTGAGGGCGGCAGCACCTTCGGTGATATATCCTGTCACCTCGCAGGATTCATATACCTTTGCCAGCATGGACATATCAATGTCAAGGGCACTGCATATTTCCTCGCTCCATTTGCGGTTGGGAACGTCAAGCAGCTGCATACCGGAGGCATCGGATACCTCTGTTGCATACTCCCCTGTGAGCATGAATCTCACATAGTCCTTGGGCAGCAGGATGTGGCGGCATTTAGCGTAGTTTTCGGGCTCGTTGTTTCTCACCCAGAGGATCTTTGCGGCAGTCCAGCCTGTAAGGGCGGGGTTGGCGGTGATGGCGATGAGCTTTTCACGCCCTATCTTCTCGTTCATCTCCTCAACTTCCCGTGCTGTCCTCTGGTCGCACCAGATGATGGAACGGCGGATGACCTCATTGTTCTCATCCAGCATAACAAGGCCGTGCATCTGCCCTGAGATGCCCACACCCGCAATGTCTGCGGCATCCACGCCGCTCTTTGCTATGACCCCCTTTATGGTATTTACCGCCGCATTGTACCAGTCAGCGGGATCCTGCTCTGCGTAGCCGTTCTTCGGCTGATACATGGGGTATTCTATGGTCATGGATGCTATGACCGTCCCCTTCTCGTCGAAAAGCACCGTCTTGGTGCCGCTTGTGCCCAGATCTACTCCTATTGCGTACTTCATATTATCACCTTTTAGCTGTTATAACCGCAAGCCATGTCCCTCGCCTCTTAGGGGGCGGGTTCCATGTTTCCGTTCAGTGGGGGATACAATCCCCCAATGAACGGAAGTGAGCCTACGGCTCACGCTTGCTTGTTGAAAGCAAGCTTTGAATAAAGGGGCAAGATGCACTGCCTCTTGCCCCTTTGCTGTTTCCTTTCCTTACTTACATGGAGAAGAGCACGTTGTTTACGATGCTCTCCAGCATTTCCTGTCTGCCGGAGGTGACAACGGGGAGAACCTCGTCCTTTTCGGCAGCGTACTTTGCAATGTCATCCATAGTAGCCTTGCCGCTGATGATGTCAGCGCCGATGCCTGTGGTCCAGGAAGCATAGCGGTCAGCAACGAACTTGTCAAGTCTGCCGTCCTCGATGAGCTTCACAGCAGCTCTCAGACCCAGTGCAAAGGTATCCATGCCTGCGATGTATGCAAGGAACATATCCTCATGGGTGAAGGAGCCTCTTCTGGTCTTGGAGTCAAAGTTCAGACCGCCGTTGGTAAAGCCGCCTGCCTTGAGCACCTCATACATACACATGGTGGCATCGTAGATGTTGGTGGGGAACTGGTCGGTATCCCAGCCTAAGAGGCTGTCGCCCTGGTTTGCGTCGATGGAGCCGAACAGGCCGTTCACTCTTGCGGTGCGCAGCTCGTGCTGGAAGGTGTGCTGTGCAAGTGTGGCGTGGTTAGCCTCGATGTTGAGCTTGATGTCCTTCTCAAGGCCGTGTGCTCTCAGGAAGCCTGCAACAGTAGCGGCATCGAAGTCATACTGATGCTTTGTGGGCTCCTTGGGCTTGGGCTCGATGTAGAAGTCGCCCTTGAAGCCGATGGAACGGCCGTAGTCTATTGCATAGCGGAGGAAGCGAGCCATGTTGTCAAGCTCTAAGCCCATGTCGGTGTTGAGGAGAGTCTCATAGCCCTCTCTGCCGCCCCAGAAAACATAGCCTGTGCCGCCCAGCTTAACGGTGGCATCAATGGCAGTCTTGACCTGTGCCAGTGCAAATGCGAAAACATCAGCGTTGGGAGCGGTGCCTGCGCCGTGCATGAAGCGGGGATGATCAAAGAGCTTTGCAGTGCCCCACAGGAGCTTCTTGCCGGTGGCCTTCTGCTTTTCAGCAAGGTAGTCAACAACGGGAGCCAGAGCCTCGGCATTCTTCTTCAGGGAGCCGTACTCAGGGGAAAGATCCCTGTCGTGCCAGCAGTAGTAGTCAATGGACAGCTTGTCCATGAACTCGAAGCCTGCATCCACCTTTGCGATGGCACGCTTTGCAGGATCGGTCTCGCCCCAGCTCTTGTCGGTGGTGCCGCAGCCGAACATATCGGTGCCGTCTGCGCACATATTGTGCCACCATGCCATAGCAAACTTCAGCTGCTCTCTCATGGGCTTGCCTGCTACTACCTCATCAGGGTTATAGTATTTGAATGAAAGGGGGTTTGTGCTGTCCTTGCCCTCATAGGCTATCTTCTTGATCTCGGGGAAAAATTCGCTCATATTCGTTACCTCCGCTGATTAATGTGTACATCTTCTGTACTTATAGGTATTTTACTATTTTTGCGGCAATCTGTCAAGGGATTTTGTAAAAAATGTTTATTTTTGGAAAGCGGGCGGCAATTAATGATTGATGTGACGATGCCCGTGCGTACTGCATGGATAAAGGCTCCGAGGATTCTACCATACGCTCAAAACAGGCCTTTGGACAAGCCGTATTTTATGTGCAAAATGCCGGGGGTCATTTTTGGCGGGCTCATGGGGCGGATTTTGACTGTGAAAAAGAAATAAAATCACAGCCGGACGCTGTCGCAGAAATGTGCAACAATCACAAAAACGCTGGTGAAAGCTCCGTGCTTTTTCGATTTGATATTTGTTTCACCGTGGGATATAATAGTCACAACAGGGGGCTTGGAAAGCAGACCTCAAACCCTGAATTATATGGAAGTGATAGTATGAAAACCAACAGAAAAACACTCTACATCATCGTTGAGACAGGTCTTATGGCAGCCCTTGTCTTTGCAGGGAATTACCTGTCCATACCCATACCCAACGGCGGTCTGATGACACGCATCCACCTGGGCAACTCCATGTGCCTGCTGGCAGGCCTTCTCTTCGGGGGAATAGAGGGCGGCCTTGCATCCGGTATTGGCGCAGCCCTTTACGATATGCTCACCCCCGCATACATCGCCTCTGCGCCCTACACCTTCTTTTCCAAATTCGCCATGGGCTTTACAGCGGGCATACTCAGGAAGAAGGGCAGCGGCACCAGGGGGGCTGTCATAGGTGCGGCAGTGGCAGGTCAGATAGTCTACATCATCCTCTATCTGGCAAAGACATTTGTAAGCCAGCTGCTCCTCGGCGAGCCTGTGAACGTGGCTCTTATAAAGGTAGGCACAAATGCTGTGACCTCCACCGTCAACGGCATACTTGCGGTAGTCATCTCCGTGCCCCTTTACTTTGCCCTTTCCGCTGCCCTCCGCAAGACACCCTTCGCCAAGGACATTGCAGTGACAAGTAATAAGTAACAGGTATGAGTATTAATGCGGAAGGGCAGCTTGATGCCCTCTCTTCCAGTGCAGTAAACGCTCCCGTGAGAATACCTCACGGGAGCGTTTTGTCCTACCCAAAGTAGATATCCGCCGGGTCCACGAAGGGGGTGGTGGTCTGTTCGGTATACATTTCGGGCTGGATGTATATGGTCTGGGGCAGGGATGTGGTCTCCGGGGGAGCTTCCTCTGTGGTGGTCTCGGGAACGGTCTCAGGTGTGGTGGTGGTAGTTTCCGTGTACTCCTCCTCAGTGTAGGCGGCGGTCTCTGTCTGGGCAGGGGCGCTGTCCGGGAGTATCACTATTGCCTGTGAGTGCATCTGTGCGTAACGGGTCTCAAAGCGGTCGATGTTGTAGTCGATTATGCCCTTCATAGGGTCATTGAGGGTGACAGTCCCTGCCGCTATGTCAAAGCCTGCCAGTACGAAGCAGTGTTCGTTCAGGTACCAGTCCAGCTGTTCCCCGGTGGCGTTGTCGTACCATGTCTCAAACCATTCCGGTTCTATCATGCCGTCGGTAGCCCAGCACAGCACGGGTGTGCCCTCGATGAGGTACTGATACAGAGTGTCGGGGTCGCTGCCCGATATGTTCTTTACCGTGTATCCGCCTCCGTTGTCGGCGATGTACCTTTCCGCCGCCCTTACAATGGCTCCGGAAAAGCATCCGTACCCCCTTGAGAAGGGGTCGCCGATAAAATAGTCGAAGAAGCTGTCCTTATAGACCTTCCCCTCTGCCTCCCGCATATTCCCGGACGACTTGGGCAGATAGTCCCTTGCAAGCACAGTTTTGTCCGCATCAAATCCATAGTGCCTGAGCAGTATGGTCAGGGCTGTTATCTCGCAGCCCACAGGCAGCTCGGGGAGCTGCAGCACATTCTCCATGTCGATATAGACGGAATTTTTGTCATAGTCCTTGCGCTCACGGCTGGTGATGACCGTCCGTGTGGTGGCAGGGACTGTTTCATACGTGTCCTCATCTATGTAGACGTAGGTCTGCTCGAGATCCATGTCCCCTACGGTCTCTTCATTCTCGTAGAAGTACTCCGAGCCCTCGTCCTCGAGAAAGCTCTCTATATCATAGGTGGTGCTTTCTGCGGTGGTGGCGGCTTCTGTGGTGACAACGGCTGTGTCGGTCATCTCCACCTCAACGGGGGGGAGCACCTCAGGCTCGGCAGGCTTTCTGAGCAGCACTATGGCAATACTGCCCGCCAGTATGGCACCGAAGAACACATACAGTCCCATGTTCTTTTTCAAAACACCACCACCTTTGCTGAATGAATAATGAAACGCTCTGACGGAGATCGGGCAGCTTGATCACATCTTTCCCCGCTGCACCGGCATACCTATTACCTATTACTTATTAGCTATTATGCCTATTATGACCATGAGCACGATTAGCCATATTAGCACCGCCGGGACGGCATAGTACCATTTGCGGGGCTTGCCGTTGTTCCACAGGTCACGGGCCTTCTCCCGGCACTCCTCCATGACCTCATCGGGGATAAGGCGCAGGGCAAGGGCTATAAGTGCGGGCACAAGTATTATATCGTCGATGTACCCTATTACCGGGATAAAGTCCGGCACAAGATCAAGAGGGGACAGGGCATATGCCACAGCCATGGCACAGATGAGCTTTGCCGCCGCAGGGGTCTGCCTGTGTGTCGCTGCCATGAACACCGCCGGCAGAAATACAGACAGCTCCTCGGCACGCTCCCGCAGTGTGAGCCGCTTTATCACACCCTCATCATCGCAGGTGAGGGACACATCTCCCGCCGTCATGTGAATTTCGTACAGAAGGGCATCGTCACCGCTGTTGAGCAGGGCTCTGTCCCTGTGCAGCTCCATGATGTCAAGCCCCGCCAGATGTGAGAAAAATGCGGGCCACTCGCTTTTGTAAAGGCTGCGGCCGCTGTCCGAGTGTATCTTCCCGTCGTCCCCCAGATACCGTCTGGGCAGTGTGCGCACGGATGAAACAGCCCCCTGCCAGCGTATTTTCAGCCTTTCAAACAGGCGGATGTTCCTCCCCTTCAGCTGCTGTCTGGCATTGTCCACCGTCAGCTCAAAGCCGTTGTCCGCATTGCCCTCTATTACAGCGGAAAGGGGGAAATCAAATGTGTTCAGCTCGTGAGTTTCCATGATACGGGTCTATTCAGCGTCCTTCATCTTTCCGCCGATGCTCTCCCTGAGCTTTTTGCGCACAGTCTCGAATGCATCGGAGTATTCAGTGGAGTGCATAGTGGGGAACGCATTGAGCATACGGCGCTCCCTGCGGTTGGTGAATGCGGCGATGGCATCGTAGCGGCGGCGCATACGTTCAAGCTGCTCCTCGGTGCTTGTCCTTATGTCCGAAGAAATGGTTTCCAGGCTTTCCGAAACGTTCTCACCCGCAAGGTAGGCGGCGGCATATATCTCATTGCCCCGCTCCTGTGTTTCAAGGGCAGTCTCCCCTAAGTTGCGCCCTATCCTGTCGGCAAGGTCGTACATTGCCCCCGTAAGGTCGGTAAGCTCCTTTAGCTCCACATTTATGTGGTTCACGGTCATGACGGACATCACCGTGTCGATGATGATGAGCACTCCCATTACGATAATGAACACAGTGCCGGGGAGAGGGGGTATCATAAACAGGACACCCTCCACCACAGGCCTTGCCACACATTCCGCAAGCACACAGGCTATGCCCCATTCAAGGGTGACTTTAAGGCAGATATAGCCGTGGAAATTGAAGTGCTCATCGGAATAGTCCCACCACATGGCATGAAAGAGCTTCTTCATGGCAACGCCTACGAGAAACTCGAATGTGGTGCATATGGCGGCAGAGCACACGAACATCAGCAGGGGGTGCTCCACAAGCCCTGACAGGGCGATGTTGATTATAAGCACTCCGAAGCCGTAGATAGGGCACAGGGGCATACTCAGAAAGCCCCTGTCGGAGTAGGCACCCATTTTAAGGGTATGTACACAGCACTCCATCCCCCAGCCGAAAAACGACCAGAAGATGAACAGCAGGCACATCTGATAGGGGCTGTACCCTAATTGGGGAATGATCTCATAGAACATATGATCCTCGTTTTGCGGACAGTGTATAATGCCGGGCTGACGGATTGCATATCGGCTGTTGATTACTCGCTCTCCTCTTCTTCACTTTCCTCGTTTTCCTCTTCTTCGGTCTCGTCGGTGCCGTATCCGGGGAGGTTCCTGTCGTTGAGGCGGGTGCCGTCACGGCAGATGTTGGCAAAGTCGGATTTGTAGTAGCCGTAGTTGTAGGTGGGGCAGCCGTTTGATGCGATATCACCGGTGTTGGAGCAGAAGTACAGCTTCTGCACCGTCTTGCATTCCGGGAATTCCGTGCGGGTGCCCTGCTCCGCAATGTCGCCGAAGATGTTCTTCCACAGCTGTGCGGTGCCGTAGTAGGTGCCTGTGGGGACGGTCTTGTAGCCCTTGTCATAGCCGTACCATACCCCGGACACATAGTCGGGGGTGCAGGCTACGAACAGGTTGTCACGCCATTCCTGGGAGGTACCCGTCTTGCCCACAACAGGCACGTTGTTGAGCTTTGCGGCACGGCCTGTGCCGTGCTCCCCCTCAACGACCGTGGCAAGCAGGCGGTTCATGATGTAGGCAGTCTCCTCGCTGATGGACTGTATGGGTGTGTAGCTGTGGGACAGCACCATCTCCCCGGAGGGATCCAGCACATACTTGTAGGATGTGGGTGCAAAGTACTTGCCCCCGTTGCCGAACACCTGATATGCGGCTACCAGCTCACGGAGAGTAACGCCGTTGGTAAGGGCGCCCACGGACATGGGGGAAAGGTCTGCATCATAGGCGGTAAGGGTGGTGAACTGGAAGCGGTTCTGCACGAATTCAAACACATTTGCAGGGCCTGCCCTCTCTACCAGCCTTGCGGATACGGTGTTCAGCGATCTCTGGAGTGCTTCATACAGGAAGTAGGAACGCCCTGACCACACGTTGTCCGCACTGGTGGAGGAGTAGTTGGTGGGCCACTTGCGGGTCTGCCCCGGGTTCTCCTCATCGGGTATCTCTATGGGGAGATCCTCGTATATGGAGGAATAGGTGGCAAGATCGTATTCAATGGAGTAGGCATAGCCTGCCAGAGGCTTGAATGCAGAGCCCGGCTGATGGGGGGACATGGTGGCGATGTTCCACACGTTGGAGCCTGCCTTTTCACCGATGGCGCCTGCCACTGCCAGCACGTTGCCGGTGTAGTCCATTACCACGAAGCAGGAATCGGGGGGATCGTTGAGCACCTGATCGGAGAATGTGGTGTAGTCACGGTACTTGGCCTCTATCTTCTCCTGCATCTCGATGTCAACAGGGCAGTAGATGGAGTAGCCCCCGTTGTACAGCATATCGCTGGCCTCGGTGAAGGTAACGCCGTAGAGGTCAGCCAGGTCAAGGGTAACATCCCTTATGACCATATCCACGTACCAGTTCTGTATCTCGTTTGTCTTGGGGTCGTTCTCCGGGTCACGGAACACAAGCTCCTCCGCCATGGCTTCGTTGTACTGCCTTTCGGAGATGGCGGCATTTTCAAGAAGCTTGCTCAGCACATATTCCTGACGCTCCTTGTTTGCCTCCGGGTCTGCAAAGGGGTTGAAGGTGTTGGGACTCCTGGGTATGGCTGCAAGGCAGGCGCCCTCCGCCAGATCAAGCTCGGATACATCCTTGCCGAAGTATTTCAGAGATGCTGCCTGTATGCCGGAGGTGGCACCGCCGAAGCCTACGCAGTTAAGGTATGCCTCCAGTATCTCCTCCTTGCTGCGGTACTTTTCAAGGTCATAGGCACGGAACACCTCACGCAGCTTTCTGTCCCAGGTCTGGCTGTCGTCCTGTGTTACGTTCTTGATGAGCTGCTGTGTGATGGTGGAGCCGCCGAAACGCCTGCCCCCGAACAGGGCACCGTCCAGCATCTCGTTCACAAGGGCGGAGAATGTCCTGAACCAGTTTACCCCGGCGTGCTCGTAGAACTGCTCGTCCTCAACGTATACAAAGGCATCCTGAACATATTTGGGCACCTTGTCAAGGGATACGGGGATACGGTCTGCCGCACGGGAGATAGAGGTGAGCTCCACCTCGTTGCCGTCCTTGTCGTTTGCATAGATGAATGTGGTGTAGGCAAGGTCAAGGGAGTCAAGGTCTATATCAATGGGGGTGTTCTCCCTGAACTGCATGATATACACCGTGAGGGCGGCGGCTATGATAGACACGCTTATTACCACGATGAGTATGAGGGAGAGTATGACAGAGCCTATCACCACAAGAGTCTTCTTTATGGGACCTGCCTTCTTTTTCTTCTTCTTTTTCTTCCGGGTCTCGGGGAGCTCAGCCGCCATCAAAGCGGCCTTCTTCTCCGTTGTCTTCTTATCAGCCAAGGCTGTTGCCTCCTTATCAGAAGTAGTTTTCTATGAATGGGGTTTACTCTGCGAGTGTCTGTATATGCTTTGCACATTGCCAAGAGGTCAGAGGAGCTGACGGGGAATTGGCGGCTTGTTCTCCTCTTTGCCTGCAAAAGCCGGTGGCTTTTGCTGTTTGTTGAGGATAGAAGCTGCGATTTAACGTTAAGTCCTGCTTCTCGTTTCCTGCTTCTCTCAGCGCATACACAGCTATTATAACACTTTGGTTTTCAGATTTCAAGGGTTTTGGGAAAAAAGTGTGACCCGAACCATTAACAAAATTTTTAAAATTTTTAATAAAATCCACAAAAAGCCTTGCGCTTTATAGCATAATGTGGTATAATACACAATAGAGAGGTGAAATGTTCGTTGGGAATTTCGCCGAAAGAGGCTTGTCGATCATGCGGAAAGCAGAGAAGATACCGGAGGTAAACTATATGACGCTGGTACAGCAAGCAACGAATATGATGGAGAAGCTTCCAATCAGAAGTCAGCAAGTCGTAGTTGATCTGCTGAAAATGCTGAGCGGTCATTCCGAAACCGCCGTCAGTCAGGACACCCGGGAAACGAGATTTTTTTCAGCAGTGCATCCGTATGGGAAATTGTGATCAAACACAGCAAGAATCCGTCTGCTATGCCCACAGATGGAACGGCGTTCATGGGCGGATGTACCGGAGCGGTTTTTTACCTCTCCCGATAGAAAACCGTCATGTTCTTGCAATAAGCGGATCGGAAAGATAGCAAACGCCAAAAGGTTTTGTCTTTTGCTATATGTATTTAATTCACAAAGGTTTACAGAAAGGGGCTTGACAACCATGTTTGTGCATGATATACTCCTCACAGCACAGCACAGCACAGCACAGCACAGCACAGCACAGCACAGCACAGCGGCTTAACTGCGCTCTTTTGTCATGCCCGAAAATCAATAAAGGCTATTACGCCCGTGACCGTGGTATAACTGCGGCCACAGGGCGTTTTTGCATTATCAAAGAGGAAAGGAAGATGAATATGATCAAAACAAAGTACAAAGTACTCAGTCTGCTTATGTCACTATGCATGGTGTTCATGTGCGTGCCGGGAATGAACCTATCGGTATCGGCAAGCAGCAACGGTATCTGGATCGGATCTAAGGGGACGGCGGTGAATGTTGTCAGCACAGTGCCAACCTACTGGAAGGACAACGGAAGCAACAGCGGACTTGTAGAGACAACTGAGGATGCGACCGGAGACGATGCATGGGTAGTAGCTTTTATACCGGCGACAACCGGTCAGGCTGATGTTTTGAAGCTGCGGAATTTTACATACATAGGGAATGGGTACTATAGAGATTTTGACACTCAAACCAGTGGTGCGGTCACTGTCGAGCTATTGCAACTAACCATTGAATTTGAAGGTGAGAACTATATCCGCAGTACCGGTGGAGCCTCCTACTATAAGCATGCGTTTCGTGGTGAGGGCACAGACATGACCTTTAAAGGGGCTGACGATGCAAAACTTACTCTTGTTGCAGGTCCGGGGTCGACACCATATACCAATGCGCTAAATACAAGGAATTTTGTACTGGATGGCGGTACGCTGATTTGTGACGGAACCTACAATAACGCATCATATAACGGTTTGTGGTGCAACAATGGCACGATCAGTGTATTGAACGGTACACTTGACTGCAAAGGATCAAGACCGATCTGGGGTTATAACGCATTGGCGGCAGGTACCGTTATTGTTAATGAAAGCTCTCGTATTGTTATAGGTACCGCCGAGTACACAATCACATTTGACCCTGCCAACGGGGAGGAGACCTTCTCAACATCAGTTGTGGAAGGGAATCCTGTGATACAGCCCGATGACCCCGGAGCGGAAGGTTGTACATTTTTATACTGGACTACTGACGGAGAGACCGAGTACGATTTCTCCACCGTGATTACATCAGATATAACGCTGATTGCGCTCTATGATATAAATCAGTACACAATCACCTTCGACACCGACGGCGGTTCTGAAATTGCACCTATCACACAGGACTATGGCACGGATGTTACCGCACCAGCGGATCCCACCAAGACAGGCTATACCTTTAACGGCTGGGATAAGGAAATCCCCGCAACCATGCCTGCCGAGGATATGACAATCACAGCGATGTGGTCAAAGGACGAAGAGCCTGTAACACCTGTTGCTCCTGCTGCCCCCGTTCCCGCAGCAAGCGGCCCGAGAATGACAGGAAGCCCCTCAACAGCAACAGCCCATGTCGTAGATTACAAGACATGGAATGTACAGCTTAACGGCAATACCCTCACATGGGATGCAAAGGACGGCGCAGACGAATTCCTTATCTACGCAAAGAAGCAGGGCACAACCTATAAGAAGATAGGCACTGCTACAGAGCAGACCTTTGAAATACCCGCAATGGCAAGAGGAACATATACCATCGCTGTAAGATACTACAAGGACGGCGAGGGTGCAAAGTTCATAGAGTGCGGTACTACCACAGCAAGGCTTTCGGGCAGCGTTTCCCTCACTGCAAAAGCCGATGATAGCGGCAGGGTAACCCTCAAGTGGGATGCACAGGACGGCGCAACAAAGTACAGAGTTTACAAGGTAGTAAACGGCAAGCTGAAAAAGCTCGGCACAACCACAAAGACATCCGCAAGGGTAAAGGGCACCGCAGGCGATAAATTCGCTGTAAAAGCCTATATCGACGGCAAGTGGACGAAGGTATCCAAGGCAGATGTAGTTACAGCAAAGTAATTTCTTCACTGAGATCGTTATGTACAAATAAGCTCTCCCGAGGGATCGGGGGAGCTCTTTTTGCTCAGATGCATTATGCTGCCGCCAAAAAGCCGTACAGCTTCACCGCCGTGCCGTGAACAAAATCTTTTTTACCCCTTGCATATTTCAAAAGAATATAGTATAATGTAATGGAATGTGCGAAGGATACCTGACAACAGCGGGTATGAACAACACTTTTTGGAGAATGGTCCGGCTGCAGTGATCTGTGAGGGGGTAATTATGGCCGAAAAAAAGTACAGCGTCACACTCAGGGACATTATAGATGAATTCAATCTGGAGACCATCTATCTGCCCATGGATGCCACAAAGCTGCTGATAAAGGAATCCGAGGTGAACCGCCCGGGTCTGCAGCTCACAGGCTTCTACGAATACTTCAATTCCGAGAGGATAGAGATCGTGGGCAAGGCGGAATTTGCCTACCTTGCCACCCTTGACGAGAGCAAGCGCCGTGAGCGCATAGAGATGCTCTTTGCCCAGCATGTCCCCTGTGTCATAATCACAAGGGAGCTGCCCTATTTCCCGGAGATGACGGAGCTGGCGGAGCAGTATGAAACTCCCCTTGTGCGCTGCAAGGAGAGCACATCCAGCTTTATGTCCGCACTCATCGCCTACCTGAACCTTCACCTTGCCCCCCGTATCACCCGTCACGGTGTGCTTATGGAGGTATGCGGCGAGGGTATGCTCATACTGGGCGAATCCGGCGTGGGCAAGAGCGAGACAGCCGTGGAGCTCATAAAGAGAGGCCACAGGCTCATAGCCGATGATGCGGTGGAGATAAGGCGTGTATCCAACATATCCCTTGTAGGCTCCTCACCGGAGAACATACGCCACTTCCTGGAGCTTCGGGGCATAGGCATAGTCAATGCCAGAAGGCTCTTCGGCATGGGCTCCGTAAAGGTCACATCCAAGATAGACATGGTAGTGGAGCTGGAGCCCTGGGACAATGAGAAGGTATACGACCGCATGGGCGTGGACAGCGAATACACCTCCATCCTTGGAGTGAAGGTGCCCTGCTCCACCATACCCGTAAAGCCCGGCCGTAACCTGGCTGTCATCCTCGAGGTGGCTGCCATGAACAACAGGCAGAAGAAGATGGGCTACAATGCCGCCCAGGAGCTGCTTGACAACTTAGGATTAGAGGCAGACCACAGGGACATCATCAAGAAGTGGGACATATATTGATGGAAGAGATCGTTGAAAAAGCCCTTTCCCTTGGCTGCAAATGCCTTTGCGACCAGCCCCTTGCCCCCCACACCACCTTCGGCATAGGGGGCAGCACGCCCCTGTTCATTGATATGACCGCCGCCGCATTTGCGCCTTTGCTTCGCCTTCTGGAGGAAAGGGGGCTGCCCTACTATGTCATAGGGAGGGGCTCCAATCTCCTTGTGGCGGATGAGGGCACGGACAGGGTGATCCTTCACTGTGGGCGGCTCATGGATAATATAGCCCTTGAGGGGGATACCCTTGTATGTGAGGCAGGTGCGCCCCTGACAGCGGTGTGTGTTGCCGCACGGGACGCAGGGCTTTCCGGGCTTGAATTTGCCTACGGCATCCCCGCTTCCGTGGGGGGCGGTGTGTACATGAATGCGGGGGCATACGGCGGAGAGCTGAAGGATGTGCTCTTATACGCCGATATACTGGACACCGCCGGGAATGTGCGCAGATACAGCAATGAGGAGCTTGATCTCTCATACAGGCACAGCGCCCTGCAAAAAGGTGGGTTGTACATGGTGCGGGCTGCCTTTGCCCTTGAAAAGGGGGACAGTGCGCAGATAACCGCTAAAATGGACGAGCTTATGCAGAGAAGGCTCGACAAGCAGCCCTTGAACTTCAAATCCGCAGGGAGCACCTTCAAGCGGCCGCAGGGGGCATATGCCGCCGCCCTTATAGACGAGTGCGGTCTGAAGGGCTACACCGCAGGGGGAGCACAGGTGTCCGAAAAGCACGCAGGCTTTGTGATAAACACAGGCGGTGCCACATTTGCGGATGTAATGGCAGTGACAGACCATGTGAGGGCTGTTGTGAAGGAAAAGACGGGCTTTGAGCTGGAGCTGGAGCCGGAGATACTCTCCTGATTTGTTCACAACAGAGAGAAAGCCGGGGATGTGCGGCAGTATTATTGTGCTAACCGACAAAATTTTTTATCGCCCTTGAAATCACCGCCGCAATGTGATATAATGTCATGTGCTTGTAATCAATCGGCTAACGGAGGCAATACAATGGCAACAATGAGCGTTTTACAGATAGTAAGCGGGGTAGTGCTCATACTGTGCAGCATTTTCCTTGTGATAATAACACTTATGCAGTCACAGAAGCAGGAGGGCATGACAAGTGCCATCCAGGGCTCCAACAACCACAGCTTCTATGACGAGAACAGCCAGAACACCCGTGAGAAGGCTCTTGAAAAGCTCACCAAGATCGTGGCTGTAGTGTTCTTTATAATAGTTATCGCAGTAAATGTAGTACAGGCGGTAGCGCCCACCCTCGCATCCTGACACTTTACATATGCACAAGCCCGGCAGTGTCGGGGCTGTACGGAAAGTGAACAGGCAGTGTCACACGTTCAAGATGTATGCCCGGCCTTCTGGTCGGGCATTTTTGTAAAATGAGGAAGAAAAAAGAAGACAATGGCAAATAATACACAGGTTTGCAGAAACCGTATACTAAACTACCTTGCGGGGAAGACAGCCCCCGTAAGGATAAAGGAGCTTTCCGCAAAGACACGGGGCAGACGTGTCACGGAGGCTGAATTCAGGGCGGCGCTGCGCAGTCTTTCCCAGAGCGGTGAAATTATCATCGAGAATGAAAGGGTGTCCCTCCCCGGGGAAAATGAATTTGCGGCGGATGTGGTGCGCCTCAGCAAAACCTTCGGCTTTGTAAAGGACGAAAAGGGCACGGAGTACTTTGTCCCCGGGCGTTTCCTGAAAGGCGCTGTCCCCGGTGACAAGGTCATATGCTCCCCCATACCCCCGAGGGGTGAAGCTCCCGAGGCGCAGATACTGTCTATTGCGGCGGAGTGCGACGGAGAATTCCCCGGAGTGGTGGAGGTTCACCGGGGCAGAAAGTATTTCCGCTCCGATGCCCTGTGCAGGGATCCCCTTGAAATAGCGGAGGAGACCTCTGCGGGGGACGGCGACAAGGTCACAGCCCGCATAGTGGAGAGGGGAGAGCATCACAGGGATCACAGGTGTGTCATAACGGCTGTGTTCGGCTCCTGTGAGGAGGCTGCCAACTGCGCCCGCACACTGCTGTACAGCAACGACATAGAGGTGGACTTCCCCCTTGCGGTAAAGGACGAGGCAGCAGTCATCGGCAAGAAGAAGATAACTGCCCGTGACCTTCGTGACCGCCTTGATCTCAGGGATGAGACCATATTCACCATAGACGGAGCAGACACCAAGGACATAGACGATGCCATCTCCGTGGAGAGGACCGCATCAGGCTACAGGGTGGGGGTACACATCGCTGACGTGTCCCACTATGTAAAGCCCGGCTCTGCCCTTGACAGGGACGCATTCATCAGGGGCACCTCCATATACTATGCCGACAAGGTGATACCCATGCTGCCGAAGGAGCTTTCCAACGGCATATGTTCATTAAATCCCGGTGAGGACAGGCTTGCCTTTTCCTGCCTTATGGATGTGGACAGTGAGGGGAACGTGACAGGGCACACCTTTGCCAAGTCCGTCATACGCTCCCGTGTAAAGGGCGTATACAGCGAGATAAACCCCTTTATTGAGACCGGTGCCTTTGCAGACCCTCAGACGGCAGAGAAGTACGCAGGGCTGGAGGACACCATAAAAGCCGCCGACGAGCTGACACGCATACTCTGGCAGAAAAGGCGGGACAGGGGCGCTCCCGAGATACACACCACCGAGGTAAAGCACATCATAGACGAAGAGGGACGCTGTATCGGCATAGAAAAGCGTGCAAGCGGTCGGGCGGAGGAGCTTATCGAGGATCTGATGCTCCTTGCCAATGAGTGTGCGGCAAAGACTGCGAAGGAAAGGGAGCTGCCCTTTGTGTACCGTGTACATGAGGATCCTTCGCCGGAAAAGGTGCAGACCCTTGTAGAAACGGTGGAGAAATTAGGGCTGCCCCATCAGGAATTCAAGAAGATAAAGCCCCTGCACATGGCGCAGATGCTGCGTTCTGCCGAGGACAGAGCCGTGTTCCCCATAGTGAATATGCTGGTGCTGCGCTCCATGGCAAAGGCAAGATACGATGCGGAGCCTATCGGGCATTTCGGTCTTGCACTTTCGGATTATGCCCACTTCACCTCACCCATAAGGCGCTACCCGGATCTTGCGGTGCACAGGATACTGACAGAGAGCGTGTACAACAAAAAGGACAGCGCCTATATGAGCAAAAAGTACGGAAAATTTGCCCATGAAGCCGCCATACGCTCCTCCGAGTGCGAGCTTGCCGCAATGAAGGTAGAGCGTGACTGTGACGACTGCTACACGGCGGAGTATATGCGCTCCCGCATAGGGGACGAGTTTGAGGGGATGATCTGCTCCGTACTTGCCTTCGGGCTGTACGTGGAGCTTGACAACGGTGCCGAGGGGCTTATAAAGACAGAGTCCCTGGAGGGAATGTACGAATTTGACGGAGAATTTTCCCTCAGAGCTCCCGGCAGGCGCACCTACACCATCGGCGACAGGGTAAAGGTACAGTGCGTAGGCGCAGACGTAAACAGCGGAAACATAGACCTGATAATCTCCGAATGAAATGCAGAGTGAAGAATGAAACGTTGTGACGGGGACCGGGGTGCTTGATTCTGCGTTTGCCGGCTGCTGTACGAGTGTACACTGTACACCTGCTCCACGGCTGCCAAAGAGGAAAAAGCCATCCATTATACATTTCATTGTACATTTGCGCTTGCAAAGCTAATAGTGAATAGCTGTCAGCGACAGAGAATTGCGTGCTTGTTCTTCTCATGCAAAAGCAACGCTTTTGCATGGAAAGAGGAGGTCAGGATATCGGTTCACCGTCACACTGTACACTTTCCTCACAAAGCAATGCAAGCGAAGCGGGCAAAGAGAAAATCGTGCAACCGGCTCTCCGTCAAATAACTGTACACTGTGCACTGTACACTGTACACCTGCTCCCCGGCTGCCAAAGAGGAAAAAAGCCATCCATTATGCATTATGCATTACATCATACATTCTTCATTACGTGGGGTGGAAATGTGGATATAGGTATCGACTTGGGTACTGCCAATATTATGATAGCCATTGCGGGGAAGGACATCGTATTCTACGAGCCCTCCGTGATAGCCTTCAACAAGAACAGCGAGGATATAACCGCCATAGGCATGGATGCCTACCGCATGATAGGCAGGGCACCCGGGAATATTGCGGTGGTAAGACCTCTTTGTGACGGTGTCATATCCGACTATGACATGGCGGACACCCTTATCAGGGAGTGTATACAGAGGGTCACAGGCCGCCAGTTATTCATGCCCCGCATAGTAATATGTGTTCCCAGCCTTGTCACCGATGTGGAGGCAAGGGCTGTGATAGATGCCGCCCGGGAGGCAGGGGCACGGAAGGTGTACCTTATAGAGGAGCCTGTGGCTGCCCTGCTTGGTGCGGGAGTGGACATATCAAAGGCACGGGGGCGCATGGTGGTGGATATAGGGGGCGGCACCACAGACATTGCGGTGCTGTCCATGAACGGCATAGTCATCAAGAATTCCGTGAAGCTGGCGGGGAACAAGATAGATGCGGCGGTCATGCGCTATGTTATGACCAGATACCGGGTGCAGATAGGGGAGCGCACTGCGGAGAACGCAAAGATCTCCCTGGCGGAGGTATTCTCCCCCGATGGCAGCCGGAAGATGGAGGTAAAGGGCATAGATCAAGTGACAGGTCTGCCCGCCCGTCTGGAGCTGACGGACTACGATATGTACAAAGCCATAATCGACAGCATAAACGAGCTGGTGGAGGCTGTAAAGGAGTTGCTTGAAAAGACACCTCCCGAGCTTTCCGCAGACATACACGACGACGGCATACTTCTCACAGGCGGGGGCGCCCTCATAGGCGGCCTGGACAAGCTCATTGCAAAGGAAACGGGGGTAAAGACCTCTGTTGCCAAGGATCCCATACGCTGTGTGGCAAGGGGCACCGCCAAGGCATTTGAATGTATGGACAGCCTTGCAAGCGGCTTTGAGCGTGTCTCCCTGTACGGGTATGAACGGTAAGGATGAATCAGATAATGAATATTGCTATGATAATGACCCCGAAGATGCAGACATCCTATCTTTACGGGGATATGACCGCAGGCGAGGGTCTGCGGGAGTTTATGAAGACAGGATATACGGCTGTTCCCGTCACTGACAGGGAGGGGCTTTACTTAGGCGTGGTAAGCGAAAGGGAATTCCTGTACCGCATACTGGAGGACGGCAGCCTTGCCGCCCTTGACAGCGATACCCTTACACTGGCGGACTTGGCCTCCGTGACCCGCTTTGACAGCGTCAACATCGAGACGGATACGGACACCCTCATGAAGAAGCTGGTGATGCAGAACTTTGTTCCCGTCACCGACAGCAGAGGGATGTATTCGGGTATAGTCACAAGGCAGAAGGTCATTGAGACCCTGAGCCATATGATCTGAGCAGAGAAAAGGCGTTTTAAGCAATAAGCAACAGGTAATAAGTAAACTGACAAAGTATCGCTTGCTTTTGTCCTCTTTGTGTGCTTTATCCCTCATAAGCAGCGCTTTTGCACCAACAGAGGAAATGGCTATGCTTTCCGGCAGCTTTTCTTGCCTCTTGCTTCTTGCTTCTGACGGGGTGAACGGATGAAATATATCATAATGGATATGGAGTGGAACCAGGCATCTGTCCACGAGAAGATGGTGACAGACCCTGTGCCTCTCATCGGAGAGGTGGTGCGCATAGGGGCTGTGGCTACCTTTGACGGTCAGAACGAGGCCGACAGGTTTTCCGTGTGCATACGTGCCAGGTTCTACCGCAGGATAAACCGGAAGGTGAAGCAGGTGACAGGGCTGGGCAACGAGTCCATAACCTACGGCATCTCCTTCCCCGCCGCATGGGGGCGGTTCAGGAAATGGTGCGGGGAGGACTGCTGCATACTCACCTGGGGCACCGAGGATGAAAAGGTGCTGCGGGCAAACCTTGCAGTCTACGGTCTGCCTGATGATGACCTCCCTCCCTTCTACGATATGCAGATGATCTTTGCCCGCACGGAGATGCACGATTCAAGGCAGTATTCCGTCTCCACCGCTGTGGAGCATTATGGGCTGCCGCTGGATCTGCCGGTGCACGATGCCCTCAACGATGCGGTGCTCACCTTCCGCATAGGGACTAAGCTCTACCTGCCAAATGTCATCCCCGACGGATACGGGGAGCTTCTGCGGCAGATAGCCGCCGAGCAGGAGGAGCAGCAGAGAAAGCGCTGCCTTGTCACGTTCCGTGGGATAGTCCTTGAGAATACGGATGATGTGTACAGGATACGCAAGATAATGCACGTCCGCTGCCCCGTGTGCAGAAAGGGTATGCGCCACCCGAAGTTTGAGTATGTGAGCGAGCGCAAGAGTGTCACCTATGCCGCCTGTGAGGAGCACGGACAGTATATCGTGATGTTAAAGCTCTCCCGATGTGCCGACGGCACCTATGATGTGACACGCCGTATTGAGGCCATCTCCGACAGCCGCCGTGACAGCTACGAACAGCGGGTGAGAGCCTTTGCTGAGGAATGTGCCGACGACGGGGAGCTGTGTGTGGAGCGCATAACAGCCCCTGATGATATAGATGCGGCTCTGCGCCTTGTGCGCCACACCTTTGAGGAGTGTACCGCCCCCATGTTCGATCCCCACGGCAGGGAGAGCTTCAGAGCCTTTATATTCAGCGGGGATATTGAGAGCGGTGTGGAAAACGGCACCGTAAGGGCATATGCCGCCCGCAGGAGCAGGCATATGGTATCTGCCATGTTTACCCGTGACCAGACCCACATAATCCTTGCCTTTACGGATAAGGAGCACCAGCGGCAGGGCTGCGGAAAGGCGCTGCTTGAGGCTGTTGTCCGTGACATAGAGGGCAGGGAGGAGCTTACGGTCAATGCTGCCCCCTCCGGCTACGGCTTTTACGAAAAGTCGGGCTTTGTCCCCGCCGGGGAGGAGCGGACGGAGGACGGCATCACCTTTACACCTATGAAGAAAATACTTGTATGCACAGGAGAATAAACATGGATATGAAAAAGACGATAGCGGCTCTTGCAGCACTTGTGATGTTTACAGCCTGCGGAGCTAACAAGCCCGCAGACAACGACAGTGCCGTGCAGACTGCTTCTTTGGAGAGCGAAAAAGAGACCGCCGCAGTAAGTGACCGCTTTACGGATAACGTAAAGCCCTTGGGACGCACATATACCGACGACAACGGGATGTGGATGTTCTTTTCCGGCACAGGGGCTGCCTTCTCCTTTGAGGGGAAGAGCTGCAGAATAACCATTAAGGGGGACAGCACCGCCCTTACAGGCAGCGACGAGAACCGTGCCCGTGTAGGTGTATTCGTTGACGGTGAGCGGGTCGCCGATGAGATGATAGATGAGCGTGAAAAGATCATCACCGCCGTTGACGACAGCACCTCCGCTGTGCATGAGGTAAGGGTGGTCAAGCTCTCCGAGTCCGCCAATTCCGTGTGCGGCATAGGGGACATAGAGTGTGACGGGGATATCCTCCCCGCCGCCGAAAAGGAGCTTAAAATCGAGTTCATCGGGGATTCCATCACCTGCGGCTACGGTGTGGACGACCTTGACAGGAGCCATCACTTTGCCACCTCCACCGAGGACTGCACCAAGGCATATGCCTGCAAGACAGCCGAGCTTCTTGATGCGGACTACAGCCTTGTGTCCATGAGCGGCTGGGGCATCATCTCAGGATATTCAGACGGCAAGACACAGCAGAAGAACCAGGTGATACCGAAGATATATGACCTGGCGGGCTATTCCTACGGCAATTTCTCCGACGGGATGCAGCCCCAGTCCATAGAGTGGGACAGCACGGCATTCGAGCCGGATGTGGTGGTCATCAACCTGGGCACCAACGACAACTCCTGGACAAAGCAGGAGGAGGAGCGCCTCTTTGACTTCACCGACAGCTATGTGGAGTTTGTAAAGCACATAAGGGAGGAGCACCCGGATGCCTATATCGTGTGCTCTCTGGGGATAATGGGGGCGGATCTCTACCCCTTCATCGAGTATGCCATAAACGACCAGTACATCCCCGAAAGCGGCGATGAAAAAATAGCCTGCCTGAGATTTGATACCCAGGTGGAGGCAGACGGCATTGCCGCAGACTGGCACCCCTCCGAAGCCACCCACACAAAGGCAGCCCAGAAGCTTGCGGACTTTATAAAGGAAAAGATAGGTTAAGATCTGAGATGGTGTAAAGCCCTGCTCTTTACAAATATTAAAATTATTTTAGCTTGTCTTAAAGAATAAAGGGAAAATTTGTTAAATTTACAAATTGGTAATAATTAGGAAACACAAATTTAATGTCTTTGTGACGTATATGTTATATAATGTAAACGAGTAGATTGTGACCCATCAATGTGGAACAGCAAGCGAAAACATCACGATGCAGGAGGGATCCTTATGTCACTGGGTAAGGTACTTGTAGTTGACGATGACAACAACATCTGCGAGCTTCTCAAGCTCTATCTGGAAAAAGAAGGATACGGAGTAATGATCTCCCACGACGGGGATGAGGCTGTGGCAAAGTTCAACGCCTTAAAGCCCGATATAGTTCTCCTTGACATTATGCTCCCCGGCCTTGACGGCTGGCAGGTATGCAGGGAGATAAGGAAGAAATCCAATGTGCCCATAATCATGATCACCGCCAAGTCAGAGACATTCGACAAGGTGCTGGGTCTGGAGCTGGGCGCTGATGACTATGTGGTAAAGCCCTTTGATGCAAAGGAAGTCGTAGCAAGGATAAAGGCCGTGAGCCGCCGCATCAGCCAGTCCTCCTCCGAGAGCGAGGTAAAGGAAGTCAAGTATGACAAGCTGGTGGTCAACATGACCAGATACGAGCTTAAGGTGAACGGCAAGGTGCTGGATACTCCTCCCAAGGAGCTGGAGCTCCTGTTCTACCTGGCTTCCAATCCCAACAGGGTATATACCAGAGATCAGCTTCTTGACGAAGTATGGGGATTTGAATATTACGGCGACTCCAGAACCATAGACGTACACATCAAGCGTCTGCGTGAAAAGCTGGAGGGCGTTTCGGACAAGTGGGCACTGAAGACTGTCTGGGGCGTAGGCTATAAGTTTGAATCCGAGGAAGAGGATGCGTAAGGGTATAGCCGTTGAGCTTTACACTGTTTCCCTTGCGGTCATCATCACTGCGCTGGTGTGTATGTCCTCCGCCCTTGTGGGAGTTACCAACTACTTCTACAAGCGTGACCGGGAGGAATTCCTCATAAACTGCGGCAGGGACGTTATGCACCGGGAGCCCGACTATCTGTCCGATGGGGATGAGCTTTCCGTCACAGATGAGATGTCGGCGCATTTTCGCAATGTATCCTCCTGGGCGAATGTGAATTTTGCAGCATATGATGAAAAGGGTGGCGTTTTGGCGTGTTCCGAAACGTCGCCCTCTGTGCATAGGGAGCCGCCTCTGACCGGGGAGCTTATGGAAAGCGCCTCGGAGGAGGGGACATTCAGTCTGAGCACCCTCAGCGGCTATTTTAAGGAGCCCATGTTTTGTGCCCTGTTCAGATGCCCCGGGCAGAGCCGAATGAGTTATCTGCTGGTCTATATGGACTGCAGCGCCTACAAACAGTACACAGGCACCAAGCTTGTCACTGCCTTTGCGGTATTTGTGCTGATACTGCTTGTGGTCATACCCGTGCTGTGGTTTGCGGTGAAGAGGCTGGTAAGCCCCATAGAGGTCATGACCATAGCCGCAAAGCGCTTCGGGGAGGGAGATTTCTCCGAGAAGATAATGATCCCCCAGGACAACGAGATGGGCTTTCTTGCCAACTCCCTCAACGAGATGGCATATTCTCTCTCAAACATAGAGAGTGAAAGAAAGAGCTTTGTGTCCAACGTGTCCCACGAGCTGAAAACGCCCATGACCACCATAGGGGGCTTTGTGGACGGCATACTTGACGGCACCATACCAAAGGAGAAGCACCGCCACTATCTGACCATAGTCTCCGAGGAGATTTCACGCCTGAGCAGACTGGTACGCTCTATGCTCAACATCTCCAAGTACGAATCCGGAGAGGTAAAGCTGATGGCGGAGAAGTTCGACCTTACTGCTCTTACGGTGAAGACGGTGCTGCTCTTTGAGCACCGCATAGAGGCAAAGCACGTTGAGGTGGAGGGGCTTGATGCAGATCCCCACATAGTCTGTGCCGATGCCGACCTTATACAGCAGGTCATCTACAACCTCACCGAGAATGCGGTGAAGTTTGTGAACATAGGGGGCTATATCCGCTATACCTTCCGTGAGGAGGACGGCAGCGTGTACCTTGCTGTCACAAACAGCGGCGAGGGTCTGCGCAAGGGAGAGATGGCACGGGTGTTCGACCGCTTCTACAAGACGGATGAGTCCCGTGGCAAGGACACCACAGGTGTAGGTCTGGGTCTCTCCATAGTCCGCAGCATCATAAAGCTCCACAATGGCACGGTGAACGTAAGCAGCAAGGAAAAGGAATTCACCCGCTTTGAGTTCTCCGTCCCCAAGGAAAGGCAATAAGGGAGAGATCATCCCGTGGGCTTTTTCCCGAAGCGCTTCACATATGCCCTGTAAAAGTTTGAATAATCTCCGAAGCCGCAGTCATCTGCGGCTTTTTTTGCGCCCGCTCCCCTTTCTATCATGCTTTTTGCGGCAATGAGCCTTTTGGCTGTGATGAAGTCCCAGGGGGAGGTGCCTGTGATATTCTTGAAAACTCTGCCGAACTGGGAGCGACTGAGGAAGAAATGGGCGGCAAGGCTGTCAGCAGTGAGGGAGCTGAAAAGGTGGCGGCTCAAGGAGGACGAGCGCACCATATGCGCCAATTGCAGGGGCGGCTTTATTCAGCCCGAATGTGAGTACGAGGAATACAGTGCTCCCGCACCCGACGGCCAGCCGTTTATGTTATAGACGAATAGGCGGAAAGAGGAAACAAGCCGCCCATACCCCGTCAATAACAGCTATTCACAATCAGCTGTTAGCTGATAGTATCATTCTCCCTTCCGAAAGCCTGCTTTCACGCTGTGTGAGAGCAGGCTTTCGTATGTCCATTAGCTTTTTTACCTATTATTTCATAGAATATTTACATCTTTGTGTGATTTCCTACGAAAATTCCTTTACTCCATTGACAAATCTGCACAATAAATATATACTTATTAAAGACAAATGACTAACACAGCCTCAATAACGTGGCTTTTACCAACTCAGGAGGATTCAAAAATGGCAGCTACAAAGACAGCACGTGCAGCTACAAAGACCGCAAAGGCCGCAGTACAGGCAGAGAAGCCTGTTGCAGCAGAGCTTGGCTACGATCAGATACTTGACGCACTCAGGGCAGGGATAAGCAAGGCAAAGGCTCCTGTTGATGCACACGTGGCAGCACAGGTAAGACTTTACGGCAAGGTAGAGGGCATCCTTTACATTCTCGTTGCAAACGGCATCGTAGTTGCAGAGCCCTTTGACTACAAGGGCGCAGATATCGAGGTGGATGCGGATTCCGAGACCTTCATGTCCGTGCTTTCCGGCAACAAGCCCATTTCCAACGCCATCGCTGAGGGCTCCGTCAAGATGCAGGGCAACGCAGGCAAGGCTATCATCCTGGGTTCTGCTGTATTCTTTGATAAGTAAAGGGGCACTTGGATAGCAGACAAGTCCAAAGAGGAGCGATACAAGCTCCTCTTTTTTTTCAAAACGCAGAGTGACAGAGGGTGCAAGCCTCCGGCTTTTCCTCTCTGTCAGCTTCACTTAATCTTATTATACTATGCTGTATTTACACTACACTGCGGACAACAGCCCGAAAACTCTCCATGCCATAGGGCGCAGACTGCTCTTTGATGCAGTAAGGAGGGAAACGGGTCTTGCCGCCTACGAGGAGGATATTTCCTTCGGCGCATACGGCAAGCCCTTTTTTGAGCATATCCCCCTCTGCTTTTCCATCTCCCACTGTCATGGGCTTGTGTGCCTGCTGACGGACACATATAACTGCGGCATTGATGCGGAGCATATGCGTGATGTGGGGGAGGATGTGATAGAGCGGGTCATGCATGAGGAGGAAAAGCTCTTCCTTCCCCGTATCGCCGGGGACGAGGAGGAGAAGCTGCGGCTGTGGACACTCAAAGAGTGTGCCTCAAAGGCAGAAGGCAGCGGCCTTACCGTAATGCATGAGATGCACTTTCTATATAAGGAGGGGCTTTTCGCCCCTGCCGGTGATATGCGGTATTACACAGGGTATACAGACCGGGGGCATATGCTCTCCCTGTGCCTTGACAGGCGGTCGCCCCAGACCCCGGAGAGCTTTGAGGGGGCTGTGCTTTACCCCCTTGGGGAGCAGGGGCTTTAAGGGCAAAAAAAGATCCCGGATGTACATCCGGGACTGGCGGAGCGAGTGGGATTCGAACCCACGGGGCAAAAGCTGCCTACCTGATTTCGAGTCAGGCTCGTTATGACCACTTCGGTATCGCTCCAACATTTCCATTATACCATATACATTTGTAAAATGCAAGTGTTTTTTTCATATGTGTTATGTGCAGCGGCTCCGGCGCACAACATGTATACAGACAGGTCAGAAAGGGATGAGGTTATGACAGGCAGGATCATAGATATCTCCCAGGAGGTGTTCTCCTGCAAAGTGTTCCCCGGGGATCCGAAGCCTTCGGGCACACGGCTCATGAGCATGGACAGAGGGGACGTGTGCAATCTCACTCAGCTCTCAATGTGTGCCCATAACGGCACCCATGTTGATGCCCCCTATCACTTCATAAACCATGGCAGGACCATAGACCGGATGGGGCTCGAGCCCTTTGTGGGCGACTGCTTTGTGGCTCGTCACAGCGGTGATGTGACCGCAGATGATGCACGGTCCATAATGGAAAAGGCTGCGGCAGCGGGAGCGGCACAGCGCATACTGATAGCAGGCAAGGCGGTCGTTACTGCCGGGGCAGCCCGTGTCTTTGCACAGGATGGTATAATGCTGCTGGGCAATGAGAGCCAGACAGTGGGTCCCGAGGATTCCCCGAAGGAGGTGCATCTCATCCTCCTGGGCAGCGGGGCAGTCCTGCTGGAGGGCATAGTCCTTTCCCATGTGGAGGAGGGGCGCTATTTCCTCAGTGCAGCCCCCTTGGATCTCGGGGGCTGTGACGGAGCTCCGTGCAGGGCATACCTGATAGGCGGCAGGGAGCAGGGAACCTGATAGTCTGTGACAAAGGTTTAGCGGTCTGCTTTGTCTTTCACCCTGACTGCTGACCTGCCTTTGGCTGCAAAGAACATCCCCCCGTCGAAAGACGGGGGGATGATTTGTATAGCTTACTTTATAACGATCAGGTAGTCGCCTGCCATGTCTGTGGTGAATGAGCAGTAGCCGTTGGAGGTTATCTTTGTGCGGGATACGATGTCAAGGGTGCGGGTCTCGGGGTCATAGCAGTAGATGTAGGCTGTGCGGCCTGCACGCTTCTTGTTGAGCTTGACGGTGATCTTTGCATCAAAGCCGAAAAGCTCGTCCCCGTCGCCCACAGTGACCTGTGCCCGTGAAACTGCGCCGCCTGTAACGGTCTTTATGACCGATGTCGGGATATTCTTTGATGAGTAGGCGCTGATATCCACAGATGAGGTGTCGTAGATGTCCTCACCGTATACCGTCCAGCGTATGCCGTTTTTAAGCACGAAGCATGGGGTGACGTCCCAGCCCTTTATGGCTGCAAGCAGGCTCTGGGGAACGGTAGTGGCGCCGTTCATCATGACGTATATCCTCTCGCCGCTGTTGGCTTTCAGGTAGTTGGCAACATTCGTCCAGCCCGAATAGTTCTTGTGCTGATAGATGTAGGGCGTGCCCGCAGTCACGCTGATGTTGGTGGAGGTGCTGTCCTCAAGGGCGTAGGATACATAGCGGCTGTCGTTGTTGGATGCTGTGAGGGCATCGTTGTAGTTTTTGTAGTATCTACGGGTGACGGACGAATACCAGGGGTACTTGGTGCTTGCGGAGGAGGCAGAGTCGGAATTGTCATAGGCATAGGAAACATATGCGCTGTTGTTGCCTGATGCAGTTATTGCCGCTGCCTGTGTACGGTAATACTTTCCTGTGTAGGAGGAGTACCAGGGATATGTGGTACTTACAGTGTTGGAGGAATCACCGTAGGCATAGGTAACATAGGAGCTTATTCCGTTGGATGCGGAGAGTGCAGCTGCCTGAGTTCTGTAGTATTTCCTTGTGTAGGACGAGTACCAGGGGTACTGTGCACTTACAGTGTTGGAGGAGTCCCCGTAGGCATAGCTTACATAGGCACTGTTGTTGCCTGATGCGGTTATTGCGGCTGACTGTGTCCTGTAATACTTTCCTGTGTAGGATGAGAACCAGGGATAATCAGCGCTTACACTGTTGGAGGAATCTCCGTAGGCATAGCTTACATAGGCGCTGTTGTTGCCGGAGGCTGCGATCGCCGCTGACTGTGTTCTGTAATACAGCCTTGTATAGGATGAGTACCAGGGGTATGCGGTGCTTGCTGTGGGGGAAGAATCTGCGTAGGCATAGCTTACATATGCACTGTTGTTGTTGGATGCGGATATGGCATCAGCCTGTGTCTTGTAGTAGAGCCTTGTGTAGGATGAGTACCAGGGGTAGTTGGCGCTTGGAGAGTTGGCTGATTCCACATATTTCCTTGTTACGTAGGAGCTTATGTTGCCGGAGGCTGCAAGGGCATCGGACTGGGATCTGTAGTACAGCCCTGTAAGGGAGCTGTACCACTGGTAGGTGGAGCTTACTGTTCTGGAGGTGTCAAAATATGCCTTTGATACGTAGCTGCTGTTGCCGTTTGATGCCTCGGTAGCGTCCTGCTGGGTCTTGTAGTAGCGTCTGGTGAAGGAGCTGTAATAGGGGTAGGTGCTGCTTGCATAGGTGGCGGAGTCGTAGTATGCCCTGCTGACATAGGCAGAGTTGTTGTTGGATGCGGTCAGGGCATCGTTCTTGGTCTTGTAGTAGCGGTTGGTGAAGGTGGAGAACCAGGGGTATGTAGCGCTTGCATTGGCGGAGGAGTCTACCTCCGCAAATGCCCTGCTGACATAGGCGGAATTGTTCCCGGATGCGTTGAGGGCATCGGTCTGGGTCTTGTAGTAGCGCCTTGTGAAGGAGCTGTACCAGGGATATACGGCGCTTGCAGCGTCGGCTGAATCGATAGTGTTATAGGCATAGGTCACATATCCGGAGCTGTTTGCGGATGCTGCGACAGCCGCCGCCTGTGTCTTGTAGTACCGCCCTGTGTAGGAGCTGTACCAGGGATAGGCGGCACTGACGGAATAGGAGCTTTCAGAGGCTGCCCATGCGTTGTAAACGGTGCCCTGGGAGTTTGCGTTCCTGGCATCGGTCTGGGTCTTGTAGTAGCTGTGGGTGGCAGAGTTGTACCAGGGGTAGGTGGCACTCATGCTGGCGCTGGAGTCGATGGGATTGTAGGCATAGCTTACGCTGTTGTAGTTGTATCCCGATACGCTGAGGGCATCCGTCTGTGTCCTGTAGTAGCGGCCTGTGACAGTGCTGTACCAGGGATAGGCGGAGCTTGCAGAGTAGGCGAAGGATACGCTCTGCTGTGAATATGCGTTGTATACATATCCGGAGTAGTTGGCGCTCTGTGCCTCCTGCTGTGTCCGGTAGTACCTGTTGGTGGCTGAATTGTACCACTGGTATGTGGAGTTCACGCTGGCGGAGGAGGCTGAGCTGCCGGAGGTGTAGGCATTGTACACCGTGCCGTTGGGTCCGTCGGTGAATGCATCGGTGTAGGTGGGGTAGTACCTGTTGGTGGCGGTGTTGTAGTACTGATAATAGTAGTTGCAGGAGGTGTACCAGTCAACGGCGGACACCGCAGGAACGGATGCTGACATCATAAGCACAGCTGCACAGGCAGCTATTGTCTTTCTTATCTGTTTCATATGATCGATCCTTTCTGTTTGGAAACTTAAAGTAGTTGCGTCCTGAAAATAATTCTATCACAACCCCAGGGGGATTTCAAGTAAGTTACAGCAAACGTAACTGCTGTAACCGTATTGTTTCAATACGTTTTCCTTTATAATGTATACACACGGGGAGGGGCAAAAATCTCATTTACATAATAAGTTTACACATTGTTAATGAGTAAGGTGTCCTCTTGCTGCTGCACAGGACGGTTTTGTGCATAAGCTACAATCCGATGTGGAAAATATCGGTGAAAATTCTACACGGGATATGCAAAAACCCCTTGCGTTTTGGAAAGGGCTGTGATATAATATCTCTTGCGTGACTGCAAGGGGACAGGTGTCCCCGGATGATATGCGATGATGCAGAAGGTTGCATACGGTATGTGTGGGAATTTCTGCGGAGTATGTCCGATTTTAAACCGGGCGGAAGGCAATACTGCACAGTTAGTGCTCAGACGGCAAGGGGTCATCCTCTTGTGCTGTGAGATTGTGTGCGCCCGAAACATTCGTGTTTTGGGTTTTTGTATTCTCATGTCCTCGACACACACGGTGGCGTTGAAGGTCAGGGAAGCGAATGGTATGCCCCCTCAATAAACAGGAGGAATAACAATGGCAGCAAGCGAAAAGATCAGGATCAGGATCAAGGGTTACGATCACGCAGTAGTTGACGCAGCAGCAGCTAAGATAGTTGATGCAGCTAAGCGCAGCGGCGCAAGAGTATCAGGCCCTATTCCCCTTCCTACCGACAAGGAGATAATCACCATCCTTCGTGCGGTACACAAGTACAAGGACAGCCGTGAGCAGTTCGAGCAGAGAACTCACAAGAGGCTCATCGACGTGCTCCGTCCTACAGCCAAGACAACCGAGGCTCTCCAGAGCCTTGAGCTTCCTGCAGGCGTAGATATCGTGATGGAGATCAAGTGATCTCCGAAAGATCTCTACCTGTAGGGTCAATGTCAGAGAGATCTGACCAATAACCGATAGGAGGAAAGAACATGACAAAGGCTATCATCGGCAGAAAGATCGGCATGACGCAGATCTTCGATGAGACAGGCAAGGTAATACCTGTCACCGTTGTCGAAGCAGGCCCCTGCGTTGTCGTACAGAAGAAAACTGTTGACAACGACGGCTACAGCGCTATACAGTGCGGCTTCGGCGAGATCAGGGAGAAGCTTGTATCCAAGCCCCTGAAGGGTCACTTCACCAAGGCAGACGTTCCTTACAAGAGATTTCTCAAGGAATTCAGACTTGATGATGCTGACAACTACAACGTAGGTGATGTCCTCAAGGCAGACACCTTTGCAGCAGGCGACATCGTTGATGTTTCCGGCACATCAAAGGGTAAGGGCTATCAGGGCACCATCAAGAGGAACAACAACCACAGACTCAAGGAGACACACGGTTCCGGCCCTGTTGCAAGACAGGCAGGCTCTATGGGTGCGTGCTCTTCCCCTTCAAGAATATTCAAGGGCAAGGCTCTCCCCGGACATATGGGTGCTGAAAAGGTGACTGTACAGAACCTTGAGATCGTAAAGGTAGACGCAGAGAACAATCTTATCGCAGTAAAGGGCGCCATCCCCGGCCCCAAGAATGGTATCGTCACCATCGTTGACTGCGTTAAGAAGGCTTAATGGAAGGAGGAAACGATAATGCCTAACATTAAAGTACTTGATATGGCAGGAAATGCGGTTTCTGACATTGAGCTGTCCGATGCGGTCTTCGGCGTAAAGCCCAGCAAGGCTGCTATGCACACTATGGTAGTAAACTACCTTGCCAATCAGAGACAGGGCACACAGTCCACCCTCACCCGCACAGAGGTCAGAGGCGGCGGCAGAAAGCCCTGGAGACAGAAGGGCACAGGCCATGCAAGACAGGGCTCCATCCGTGCTCCCCAGTGGACACACGGCGGTATCGCCTTAGGCCCCAAGCCCAGAAGCTATCGCTTCACCGTGAACAAGAAGGTAAAGAGACTGGCTATGAAGTCCGCTCTTTCCACAAAGGTGCTTGACAACAATCTCATTGTTATCGACAGCATCGCTCTTGCTGACTACAAGACCAAGGACATGGTGGCTATGCTCTCCGCAGTAGGCGCTGCAGGCTCCAAGGCTCTCATAGTTATGCCCGAGGCTGATGCCAAGGTAATAAAGAGTACAGCGAATATCCCCGGCGTCAAGACCGCACTTGTGAACACCATCAATGTATACGACATCCTGAGCTACGACAAGTTCGTTGTAGCAAAGGCTGCTGTTGAGAAGATCCAGGAGGTGTACGCATAATGACTGCACAGGATATCATCTTAAAGCCCATCATCACCGAAAGATCCATGGAGGGTCTGCAGGAGAGCAAGTACACTTTCAAGGTAGCAAAGAATGCTACCAAGCCCCAGATAAAGCTGGCTGTTGAGGAGCTGTTCGGCGTGGACGTGAAGAGCGTCAACACCATGAACGTAAGAGGGCGCACTAAGAGAGTAGGCCTTTCAAGAGGCACCACTCCCGACTGGAAGAAGGCAATAGTTACCCTTAAAGAGGGCAGCAAGACTATTGAGTTCTTCGATGGCCTCATCTGATAGCAGATGACGGTAAGTATGGAAAACGAAAGGTTTTCCGCAAAACCCATATGAGGAGTTGAATTACAATGGCTATAAAGCAGTATAAGCCTACGTCCCCCTCAAGACGTCAGATGACTGTTACCGATTACAGCGGTCTTTCCAAGGTAGCTCCTGAGAAGTCCCTTCTGGCACCTCTCAAGAACAAGTCCGGAAGAAACAGCTACGGCAGGATAACAGTTCGTCACAGGGGCGGCGCTAACAGAAGAAAGTACAGAATAATCGACTTCAAGAGAGACAAGACCGGCATCAATGCAGTTGTCAAGACTCTTGAGTACGATCCCAACAGAAGCTCTTTCATCGCTCTCGTTGAGTACGAGGACGGCGAGAAGAGATACATCATCGCTCCCTACGGCCTGAAGGTAGGCGACGTAGTAAGAAGCGGCGCTGACGCTGATATCAAGCCCGGCAATGCACTTGCCCTGTCCGATATCCCCGTTGGTACATTCATCCACAACATCGAGCTCTACCACGGCAAGGGCGCACAGCTTGTAAGAGCTGCGGGCAACATGGCACAGCTCATGGGCAAGGAAAACGGATATGCACTTATCAGACTTCCTTCCGGCGAGATGAGAAACGTTGCTCTTGACTGCTTCGCAACAGTAGGTCAGGTAGGCAACATCGATCATGAGAATGTAAACCTTGGTAAGGCAGGACGCACACGTCACAAGGGCATCCGTCCCACAGTACGTGGTTCCGTCATGAACCCCAACGACCATCCTCACGGCGGTGGTGAAGGTAAGTCACCTGTAGGACGTCCCGGACCTGTTACTCCCTGGGGCAAGCCTGCAATGGGTTACAAGACCAGAAAGACACACAACCGTTCCGACAAGTTCATTGTCAGAAGAAGAAACGGCAAGTAAAACTCACTGGAATATAAAGGATGCGGCATAGCCCTTTTTGGGCTTTGCCCATGCCTCGGCATGAGGGTCTCCCCTCAGTAATAATATCGGAGGAAAAAACCAATGAGCAGAAGCATAAAGAAGGGGCCTTACGTACAAGAGGCTCTGTATAAAAGAGTTATCGCCATGAACGAAGCGGGCGAGAAGAAGGTTCTCAAGACCTGGAGCCGTTCTTCCACCATATTCCCTGCATTCGTCGGCCATACATTTGCTGTCCATGACGGCAGAAAGCACGTTCCTGTATATGTTACAGAGGACATGGTAGGTCACAAGCTGGGAGAATTCGCTCCCACAAGAACATACAAGGGCCATGCAGGCTCCAAGACATCCAACAACGGTAAGTAAGAGAGGAGATAACTATGGAAGCAAGAGCTACACTTAAGAATGCTCGCATAGCGCCCAGAAAAGTTCAGATCGTCCTCGACCTTATCAGAGGCAAGGATGTTGAAACTGCAAGGGCAATACTCAAGTACACTCCCAAGGCTGCCTGCGAGTATCTCGCAAAGCTCCTTGATTCCGCAGTGGCAAACGCTGTGAACAACGAGGGCGCAGACGAGAAGGAGCTGTACGTTTCCGAGTGCCAGGTAGGTCCCGGCCCCATTCTCAAGAGAATACAGCCCAGGGCACAGGGAAGAGCGTTCCGCATCAACAAGAGAACATCCAATGTTACTCTGGTTGTATCGGACAGAGTATGAGAAAGGGGAGATAGATAAATGGGACAGAAAGTTAATCCCCACGGCCTCAGAGTAGGCATAATAAAGGATTGGGATTCACGCTGGTATGCAGGCAAGCAGACCTTCGGCGATACACTCGTTGAGGACTACAAGGTAAGAAATTACATCAAGAAGGCTCTGTACTCCGCAGGCGTTCCCAAGGTCGAGATCGAGAGATTTGCCGACAAGGTCAGGATCAACGTATACTGCGCAAAGCCCGGTCTTGTAATAGGCAAGGGCGGCGAGAACATCGAGAAGATCCGCAAGGAAGTTGAGAAGATGATCGGCAAGACCGCTTACATCAACATCGTTGAGGTAAAGTCTCCCGACCTGGATGCTCAGCTCGTTGCAGAGAACATCGCAACTCAGCTTGAAAACCGTGTATCCTACAGAAGAGCTCTCAAGCAGGCTATCGGCCGTGCAATGAAGCTCGGTGCAAAGGGTATCAAGGTAAAGGCAGGCGGCAGACTTGCCGGCGCCGAGATCGCAAGAAGCGAGACTTATCACGAGGGTACTATCCCCCTGCAGACTATCCGTGCCGACATCGACTACGGCTTTGCTGAGGCTAACACCACATACGGCAAGCTGGGCATCAAGGTATGGATCTACAAGGGCGAGATACTCAAGGGCGATGTGAACGCAGCCCGTGAGAGAAAGTTCGACAGACCCGAGAGAAAGCGCAGAAGCAACAACGATAACAGAAGACGTGAAGGCGGCAATCGCCCCCGTCAGAACAGAAATCAGGAAGGGGGTAGATCCTGATGCTGCTGCCCAAGAGAGTTAAGTACAGAAAGCAACAGAGAGGCAGAATGAGAGGCAAGGCCCTCAGAGGCAACACCGTTTCCAACGGTCAGTATGGTCTCCAGGCACTTGAGCCCGCATGGATCACCTCAAATCAGATCGAGGCTGCCCGTATCGCAATGACACGTTACATCAAGCGTGGCGGTCAGGTATGGATCAAGATATTCCCCGACAAGCCCGTATCCAAGAAGCCTGCCGAAGTCCGCATGGGTTCCGGTAAGGGCGCAGTTGAGTACTGGGTAGCAGTCGTAAAGCCCGGAAGGATCATGTTCGAGATCGCCGGCGTTGATGAGGAAACTGCAAGAGAGGCTATGCGTCTTGCTGCACACAAGCTCCCCATCAAGTGCAAGTTTGTTGCTAAGGAACAGGAGGCGAGCGAGTAATGAAGGCTGCTGAAGTTAGAGATATGACCGTACAGGAGCTTGAGAACAAGCTCGTTGACCTGAAGAAGGAGCTTTTCGCTCTCAGATTCCAGCACACCGTGAATCAGCTTGACAACCCTGCCCGTTTAAAGGATGTCAAGAAGGACATTGCGAGAGTGAAGACCATTCTCACAGAGAAGTCCAAGGCAGAATAAGGGAAGGGAGGACATTACAATGGCTGATAGAAATCTGAGAAAGACCAGGGTAGGCAAGGTAGTATCCGACAAGATGGACAAGACCATCGTTGTAGCTATCCAGGATAATGTAAAGCATCCTCTTTATAAGAAGATCATCAAGAGAACCATCAGACTCAAGGCTCATGACGAGAACAACGAGTGCGGAATAGGCGATCGTGTTGAGATCATGGAGACCCGTCCCCTGTCCAAGGACAAGAGATGGAGACTCACCCGCATAATCGAGAAGGCTAAGTAAGCTGCGATTGTGCAAAAGCCACAACTTTCGGCGTGAAAATGCCGGAAAAATCTCTGCGAGATGCTTGGCATATTATTGACAGAGACAGGAGTTTGTGGTAAAATCTATATGTTGCTGTGCTGTGGGCAAATGTGCGATACACACGGTAACGTTGATAAAAAACATAACGTGTATCGGGGCACAGCCTGACCGGGATGGGAGGGCTGTGTACCCGTGTCACTGTTTTGATTCAGAAAGGAGTTATGCGCTGTGATACAGATGCAGACTTATTTGAAAGTCGCTGACAACACAGGTGCCAAGGAGCTTATGTGCATAAGGGTCCTGGGCGGTACCCGCAGAAGATATGCCAATATCGGCGATGTTGTTGTAGCTTCTGTCAAAAAAGCAACACCAGGCGGCGTTGTTAAGAAGGGTGACGTAGTAAAGGCAGTCATCGTTCGTTCCGCAAAGGGTCTCCGCCGTGCAGACGGCACTTACATCCGCTTTGACGAGAATGCGGCAGTCATCATAAGAGAGGACAAGACTCCCAGAGGGACACGTATTTTCGGGCCTGTGGCAAGAGAACTCAGAGACAAGGATTACATAAAGATCCTTTCCCTCGCTCCCGAAGTACTTTAATGGAGGTGTCGGCATGAAGAACAAGGTACATGTTAAAACAGGCGACACAGTCGTAGTGCTCTCCGGCAAGGACAAGGGCAAGAAGGGTAAGGTCCTTGAGGTTTCCCCCAAGGAAGGCAAGGTCATCGTTGAGGGCATCAACGTTGTAAAGAAGCACGTAAAGCCCACACAGATGGGTCAGAGCGGTGCGATAGTTGATGCTGAGGCTCCTCTCTACTCCTGCAAGGTGCAGGTGGTTGATCCTGCGACCGGCAAGCCCGGAAGGATCGGTCACAAGATCGATGAGAACGGCAAGAAGACCAGATACGTCAAGGTCGGCAAGAACAAGTAAGAAAGGAGCAGCACATTATGGCATCTAATCTCAAAGAGCTTTATGTAAGCCAGGTAGCTCCTTCCCTGATGAAGAAGTTCGGCTACAAGAGCGTAATGCAGATCCCCAAGATCGACAAGGTAGTTATCAATGTTGGCGCAGGCGAGGCTAAGGAAAATTCCAAGGTAATAGACGCCATCATGAACGACCTCTCCCTCATCACCGGTCAGAAGCCTGTGGTATGCCGTGCAAGGAAGTCCGTTGCGAACTTCAAGATCCGTGAAGGTATGCCCATCGGCGTAAAGGTAACTCTCAGAGGCGAGAGAATGTATGAATTCTTAGACAGGCTCTTCAACGTGGCTTTCCCCAGAGTAAGAGACTTCAGAGGCATAAACGGCGATTCCTTTGACGGCAGAGGCAACTACTCCACCGGTATCAAGGAACAGCTCATCTTCCCCGAGATCGAGTATGACAAGATCGACAAGGTAAGAGGCATGGATATAAACATCATCACCACTGCTCAGACTGATGAAGAGGGCAAGGCTCTCTTAGAGGCTATGGGCGCACCGTTTGCCAAGTGATCGGGAGGTTTGAAGTAACATGGCTAAGACTTCTATGAAGATAAAGCAGCAGAGAGAACCCAAGTTCTCTACCAGAGCTTACAACAGATGCAAGATCTGCGGCAGACCTCACGCTTACATGAGAAAGTACGGGATATGCAGAATCTGCTTCAGGGGCCTGGCTCATAAGGGTCAGATTCCCGGTGTGAAGAAGGCAAGCTGGTAATCAGCCAAGCATCCCGTGATTATATAAGGAGGTTAAAGGTATGCAAATTACCGATTCAATCGCTGATCTCCTCACAAGGATCCGCAATGCGAACACTGCCAAGCATCCTACTGTTGACATTCCTGCGTCCAACATGAAGAAGGCAATCGTTCAGATCCTTGTTGATGAGGGTTATATAAAGAACTATCAGATGATCGACGACGGCAAGCAGGGCGTTATCAGAGTAACTCTGAAGTACGGCCAGAACAAGTCCCAGGTCATCACCGGCCTCAGAAGAGTTTCTAAGCCCGGTCTGCGTATATATTCAAGCTGCGCTGACATGCCCAAGGTCATGAAGGGCCTCGGTATTGCCATCGTTTCCACCCCCAAGGGCGTTATGACCGACAAGAAGGCAAGAGAGCTCAATGTTGGCGGCGAAGTCCTTGCATTTGTATGGTAAGGGGGACGTGAGCGTATGTCAAGAATAGGCAGAAAGCCTGTAGTCATCCCTGCAGGCGTAGATGTTAAGATAGACGGCAACACAGTTACCGTAAAGGGCCCCAAGGGCGAGCTCACAAGGACATTCCACCCCGATATGCTCATAAAGCAGGAGGGTGCGGAGATAATCGTTGAGCGTCCCTCCGAGGACAAGCTGCACAGATCTCTCCATGGACTTACAAGAACACTTGTACACAACATGGTAGAGGGTGTTACAAACGGCTTCTCAAAGTCCCTTGATGTTGAGGGCGTTGGTTACAGGGTACAGAAGAAGGGCAACGAGCTGGTAATGAACCTTGGCTTCTCCCACACTGTAGTTGTTCCCGAGCCTGCCGGCATCACCTTTGATGTGCCTAACCAGAACAAGATCATCGTAAACGGTATCGACAAGCAGGCTGTTGGCCAGGTTGCTGCACAGATCCGTGAGAAGAGACCTCCCGAGCCTTACAAGGGCAAGGGCATCCGCTACACCGGCGAGCACATCATCCGCAAGGAAGGCAAGGCCGGCAAGGGCAAGAAGTAACGCATTTCTTAGAGAAAAAACTTTTCATACGAAAGAGAATGGGACAGATAAGCGCAGCCCTTTTGAGCGTATGCGCAGACTACTATTCTCCAGTCTGATAAGGAGTTGTTAAAAATGGTCAAGACCATAAACAGAAAGGCTTCAAGAGCCAAAAGACAGAAGAGGGTACGTGCCAAGATAAGCGGTACTCCCACATGCCCCAGACTTAACGTCTTCCGTTCTGCAAAGCACATCTATGCACAGATAATAGATGACACCACAGGCACTACCTTAGCAGCAGCATCCAGCCTTGAAAAGGGCTTTGAGCCCAACGGCGGCAACTGCGACGGCGCCTTTGCAGTGGGCAAGACCATTGCAGAGCGTGCTACAGAAAAGGGTATCACCGATGTGGTATTCGACAGAGCGGGCTATCTCTACCACGGCAGAGTTGCAAAGCTGGCTGAGGGTGCAAGAGACGGCGGACTTAATTTCTGATAAAGGGAGGTTTTTGATTTGGCTAAGATAGATGCTGAGAATCTGGAGCTTATGGAAAAAGTTGTTGCCATAAACAGAGTTTCCAAGACTGTCAAGGGCGGACGTATCTACAAGTTCGCAGCTCTGGTGGTCGTTGGCGACGGCAACGGCACTGTAGGCTTCGGCATAGGCAAGTCGGGCGAAGTTCCCGATGCCATCCGCAAGGGTATTGAGGATGCCAAGAAGAACATGGTTAAGGTCACTCTTAAGGGCACAACCATTCCTCACGAGATCGTAGGCGCATACGGCGCAGGCAGAGTTCTCATGAAGCCTGCTGCACCCGGTACCGGTGTTATCGCCGGCGGTCCTGTGCGTGCTGTCATCGAGGTAGCAGGCATCAAGGACATAAGAACGAAGTCCCTGCGCTCCAACAATGCGTGCAACGTTGTAAGAGCTACACTTCAGGGTCTGACCTCCATGAGAGGCGCAAAGGAAGTTGCTGCTATCAGAGGCAAGACTGTAAAGGAAATTTTAGGTTAAGGAGATTGCAGAAATGGCTACAGTTACTATAAAGCTCGTAAAGAGCCTTAACGGCCGTCTGAAGGATCAGATCGCAACTGCACATTCCCTCGGCCTTAAGAAGATCGGCGATGTTACCACCCAGCAGGACAATGATTCTGTAAAGGGCAAGATCAATAAGATCTCACACCTCGTCACTGTTACAAATGAATGATTCGGAGGTGCTAAACAATGAAGATCCATGAATTAGGAGCTCCTGTCGGCGCTAACAAGGATGTAAAGCGTGTAGGCAGAGGTCACGGCTCCGGCAACGGCAAGACTGCCGGCAAGGGTCACAAGGGACAGAATGCCCGTTCAGGCGGCGGTGTAAGACCCGGCTTTGAAGGCGGCCAGATGCCCATGACCAGAAGGATCCCCAAGAGAGGATTCAACAACATCTTTGCTGTTAAAGCTGCTACAGTCAATGTTTCCGACCTTGAAATATTCAACGACGGTGTCGTTGTTGATGCTGAGCTTCTGAAAGCCAGCGGCCTTGTAAAGAGGACTGCAAACGGCATTAAGGTACTCGGCAACGGTGAGCTTACCAAGAATCTCACAGTCAAGGCTAATGCATTCTCTGCTTCGGCTAAGGAAAAAATTGAGAAGGCAGGCGGGAAGGCTGAGGTGATGTAATGTGTTTGAGACCATGCGTAATGCCTGGAAAACACCGGAGCTTCGCAAGAAGATCCTCTACACATTACTCATCATAGTAATATTCCGCTTCGGATGTGCACTGCCCGTTCCCTTCCTTGACCCCTCCGCTCTTGCGGGCATGGTTCAGGACGGCAACATCTTCGGGTATCTGGATACCCTGTCCGGCGGTGCGCTCTCAAAGGGTACTGTATTCGCACTGTCCATACAGCCCTATATCAATGCATCCATCATTGTGCAGCTGCTGACCTACGCCATCCCTGCTCTTGAGAGCCTCCAGAAGGAAGGCGAGGAGGGCAGAAAGAAGCTGCAGAAGCTCACAGGCTATGTGGCGCTTGCTATCTCCCTGGTAATGAGCTATGCCTACTATCTCTCCATGAGAAATTCGGGCGCAGTCCTCTACACACAGGGCTTTGCGGGAGTATTTACCGCAATAGTCATCATCGCAGCGTTCACAGCAGGCTCCAACCTCATCGTATGGCTGGGCAACCTCATCAATGAGAACGGAATCGGAAACGGTATCTCTATCATACTCTTTGCGGGTATCATCGCAAGAGTTCCCACCGATCTCTTCGGTATGTGGGAGGTAGTCCGCTCCGATGAAAAGCACGCACAGCTCATACCGGCGATCGTCATCCTCATCATCTATGTGATAATGATAGGCTTCATCGTTCTTATGAACGAGGCTGAAAGGCGAATCCCCGTACAGTATGCCAAGAGAGTGGTAGGGCGCAAGCAGTATGGCGGTCAGAGCTCCTACATCCCCATCAAGGTGGCTATGTCAGGCGTTATGCCCATCATCTTTGCAATGGCATTCATGTCCATTCCCCAGACTATTGAGATGTTCGTGCCGGATCCTGCCAAGACAATTGCCCAGGCTGACATGAACTTCGGTCAGAGGTTCTATTCCGGCTTCCTGCATTTCTTCAATTACAGCGGCGGCTGGTATGCGCTTGTGTACTTCGTGCTCATAATCGCATTCAACTACTTCTATGTATCCATGATATACAACCCCATTGAGATCGCCAACAACCTGCGTCAGCAGAACGGAGGCATTCCCGGTATCAGACCCGGCAAGCCCACCAGCGATTTCATACAGAGAGTGCTTTCCAAGATAACCCTCATCGGTGCGGTGATGCTCGGTGTCATAGCCGTGTTCCCCATCATATACAATATGATAAACCCTCAGCTGAGGATATCCATGGCAGGTACTTCAATACTCATTATCGTAAGCGTAGCACTCGAAACTCTGAGGACGATGGAATCCCAGATGGTAATGCGCCATCACAAGGGCTTCCTGGAATGAGAATAAAGCGATGGGACTGCCCTGCGGCAGTCGCCGCCGCTTATCCGTTGAAAGGATAGAATATGAATCTTATACTTTTAGGTGCTCCCGGTGCGGGAAAGGGTACTCAGGCAGAGATAATCAGTGAAAAGCTGGGGATCCCACAGATCTCCACAGGCAACATTCTCAGAGCGGCTGTAAAGGCAGGCACTGAAATGGGTCTTAAAGCAAAGAGCTTTATGGATGCAGGCGGACTTGTTCCCGATGAGGTAGTTATCGGCATCCTCAAGGACAGGATCGCTGAACCCGACTGTGCAAAGGGCTACATCTTAGACGGTTTCCCCAGGACTGTTCCCCAGGCTGAAGCTCTCGATGCAATGGGCATCAACATCGACAAGGTAGTTGAGATAGATGTTCCCGACGAGGTCATCAAGGGCAGACTGGGCGGCAGAAGAGTGTGCGAGGGCTGCGGCGCTTCCTATCACATCGAGTTCAATCCTCCCAAGACAGAGGGCAAGTGCGACAAGTGCGGCGGAAACGTTGTGCTCCGCAAGGATGATGCTCCCGAGACTGTGGCTCACAGACTTGAGGAATATCACGCAAAGACTGCTCCTCTGGCAGATTACTACAGGGGCAAGGGCAAGCTGAAGACAGTTGCCGGTCAGGCAGAGGTCGCTGAGACTTCCGCTCTTGTGCTTGAAGCGATTAATGCGTAAGATAGAAGGCAAAAAATGATCTCTATCAAATCACAGACAGAGCTTGAAAAGCTGGCAGTGGCAGGCAGGCTTTCCGCCAATGCACTTATGTACGGCGGCAGCATGATAAAGGCAGGCATGACCACCTACGAGCTTGACAAGCTGATACATGACTACATCGTCAAGAACGGCGGCACGCCCACATTCTTAGGCTACGGCGGTTTCAAGGGCAGCGCCTGCATCTCCCTCAACGAGAAGGTGATCCACGGGATCCCCTCAAAGCATGAGGTGATAAAGGACGGCGACATAGTTACCATAGATACGGGTGCTACGGTTGACGGCTGGTGCGGCGACAATGCCTATACGTTCCCGGTAGGCAAGGTCAATGAGGAGACTTTAAAGCTCCTTGAAGTAACGAAAGAAGCGTTGCGTATCGGGATAGCACAGGCAGTTCCCGGCAACCGTGTGGGGGACATCTCCCACGCCATTGAGGAATATGTGCGCTCCTTCGGCTACGGTATCGTAAAGGAATACTGCGGTCACGGTGTAGGCAGAACACTTCATGAATCCCCGGAGGTGCCCAACTACGGCGCTGCGGGAAAAGGTCCCAGGCTCATGCCCGGCATGGTCATTGCCATAGAGCCTATGATAAGCCTTAAAGGAGATGCCATAAGGCAGCTTCCCGACGGCTGGGGCGTAGTTTCAAAGAGCGGCGCTCCCACGGCACACTATGAGAACACCATCGCCATTACAAAGGACGGACCTGAGATCCTTACCAAGGCGACCATATGAGGATATGTCTTGAAGAGCCCGGCACGGTGGTAAAAAGCCTTGCAGGGAGAGACAGGGGCAGATTCCTGATGATCGTCAGGAATGAAGGGGCGTTTGTGTGGCTTGCAGACGGCAGGGAGAGGAAGCTGTCCTCCCCGAAAAAGAAAAATGCCGCCCATATAGCTCCCACAAAGACCGTTATCCCCACAGAGGGATTGACAGACAAGGCTCTCAGGGGTCATTTGATGTCATTTGTTGATAAGGAGGGCTGTTAAGCTTGTCAAAAGAAGATGTAATCGAAGTTGAGGGCGTTGTTATAGAGGCTCTCCCCAATGCAAACTTCCAGGTGGAGCTTTCCAACGGGCATAAGATATTGGCTCATGTGTCCGGCAAGCTCCGCATGAACTACATAAGAATAGTTCCCGGTGATAAGGTCAAGATCGAGATGTCCCCCTATGACCTTAGCAAGGGCAGGATCACATGGAGAGCCAGATAAGGCTCTGCTATAGAAGGAGGAATAACAATGAAAGTAAGACCTTCTGTAAAGCCTATGTGCGAAAAGTGCAAGGTAATCAAGAGAAAAGGCAAGATAATGATAATCTGCGAAAATCCCAAGCACAAGCAGCGTCAGGGCTGAGTGCTGCTGCGCACTGACCTTGTGTGGTGCGCATGAAACAGGGATCAAATAAAACGGGACGGAAAGTCCCACGATACACTATGGAGGTGTAAGGTAAATGGCAAGAATTGCCGGCGTTGACCTTCCCAGAAACAAGAGAGTCGAAATAGGCCTCACTTATATCTACGGGATAGGTCGCAATACTGCGAATGCGATACTCGCAAACACAGGCGTAAACCCTGATACAAGAGTCAAGGACCTCACTGAAGACGATGTAACAAAGCTTCGTGAGTACATCGACCACAACCTTATCGTTGAGGGTGATCTGAGAAGAAACACCGCACTCAACATCAAGAGACTGGTCGAGATAGGCTGCTACAGGGGCGTGCGTCACCGCAAGGGTCTTCCTGTAAGAGGCCAGAGAACCAAGACCAACGCAAGAACTCGCAAGGGTCCCAAGAAGACCATTGCAAACAAGAAGAAGTAAGGAGGGGAATATAAATGGCTCAGGCTAAGAAGAAGACGATTGTCAGAAGACGTCGTGACCGTAAGGTTGTTGAGAACGGTGCTGTTCATATTCAGTCCTCTTTCAATAACACCATCGTCACTATCACCGATACACAGGGCAATGCACTTTCATGGGCATCCGCAGGCGGCCTCGGCTTCCGCGGCTCCAAGAAGTCCACTCCCTTTGCAGCACAGACCGCTGCTGAGACTGCTGCCAAGGCAGCTCAGGAATACGGCCTGAAGACCGTTGAGGTCTATGTAAAGGGTCCCGGTGCCGGCAGAGAGGCAGCTATCAGAGCACTCCAGGCAGTAGGCCTTGAGGTAAAGCTCATCAAGGATGTAACTCCTATCCCTCACAACGGATGCCGTCCTCCCAAGAGAAGACGTGTGTAGTATTGCAGGAGGTATATAATAATGGCTATCAGCAGAGAACCTATACTCAGAAGATGCAGATACCTTGGCATTTCTCCCATGGTGATGGGCGTATCCAAGGAGTCTAACAGAAATCCCGGCAACGGTGCAAGAAGAAAGGTTTCCGAGTACGGCACCCAGCTCAAGGAAAAGCAGAAATTCAAGTTTATATACGGCGTACTGGAGAAGCCCTTCCGCCACTATTTTGAGCTTGCAAACAAGATGGGGGGCAAGGCCGGTGACAATCTGGTCACCATCTGCGAATCCAGACTTGACAATGTAGTATACAGAATGGGCTATGCCCTGACCCGCCGTGAGGCAAGGCAGCTCGTATCTCACAGACATTTCACCGTAAACGGCAAGCGTGTCAACATTCCTTCCTACCGTGTAAAGGTAGGCGATGTCATTGCCCTGCATGAAGGCAGCCGTGACAGCGTAAAGTTCAAGGATGTTTTAGAGCAGACAAACGGCAGAATGATCCCTCTGTGGCTTGAATCCGACAAGGAAAACTTCTGTGCAAAGGTAGTTCGTATGCCTGAAACAGGAGATCTTGATTTTGAAACACAGACACACCTTATCGTCGAGCTCTACTCCAAGTAATACGCAAAACGTCAGTACCGCCCGCTATGCTGTGGTCATCACAGGCTTAGCGGTGACGGTAGTGCGACAATAGGAGGGTCGATCAATGCTTGAAAAAATAGAAAAGCCTGAGATACAGATCGAAGGCACTACAGATGACGGTACCTACGGTACCTTCGTCCTTGCCCCCCTCGAGCGCGGCTATGGTACAACTTTGGGCAACTCGCTCAGAAGAGTGCTTCTCTCCTCGCTTCCGGGTGTTGCCGTAATATCCGTGAAGATCAATGGAGTGCCCCATGAAATGACTACTATCCCCGGAGTTAAGGAGGATGTCACCGAGATCATCCTTAACCTCAAGGGACTTACCGCAAAGCTTTACGGCGAAGGCCCCAAGACCATCTACATAGAGGCTGAGGGCGAATGTGAAGTTACTGCGAACGATATCAGAGCCGATTCCGAAGTGGAGATACTGGTTCCCGATATGCACATTGCCACCCTTGACAAGGATGCAAAGCTGTATATGGAGATACAGATCGACAGAGGCCGCGGCTATGTACCCGCTGAAAAGAACAAGCAGCTTTTCAATTTCAACAGCATCGACACTATTGCTGTTGACTCAATATATACGCCTGTACTCAAGGTCAACTTCCGTGTGGAGGATACCCGTCTGGGTAATGTGACCGACTATGACAAGCTTATCCTTGAGGTATGGACAGATGGTACTGTTTCCGCAAAGGAAGCTGTGTCCCAGGCAGCCAATCTCCTCATTGAGCATCTCAAGTCATTCTCTGCGCTTTCCGATGAGGTAAGCACCATAACAGACATGATGGTGGAGAAGGACGAAAAGGATAACAAGAAGGTACTGGAGATGACCATTGAGGAACTTGACTTATCAGTGCGTTCCTTCAACTGCTTGAAGCGTGCGGGCATCAACACCGTAGAGGATCTCATCAGCAAGTCCGAGGAGGAAATGATGAAGGTCCGCAACCTTGGTAAGAAGTCCTTCGACGAGGTGAAGGAAAAGCTCCAGTCACTGGGCTTTGAGCTCTCCTCTGAGGAAGAATGATACCAACCACAGCTTTTGGTGCCTTACGGCACCTTTGAGAAAGGATGAATACAATGGCAGGATCCAGAAAGCTTGGCCGCACAAGCGACCACAGAAAGGCTATGCTCCGTGCTATGGTAACTTATCTGCTTGAAAACGGCAGGATAGAAACAACTGTCACAAGAGCAAAGGAAGTTCGCTCTATGGCAGAAAAGATGATAACCACAGCCAAGACCAACGACCTTGCTTCCAAGCGTAAGGTACTTTCCTATGTTACTAAGGAAAGCGTTGTAAAGAAGCTCTTTGATGAGACCGCTCCCAAGTACGCCGACAGAAACGGCGGCTATACAAGGATCATCAAGGTAGGTCCCCGTCGTGGTGACGCTGCTGAGATGGCAGTTATCGAGCTGGTTTGATCACCGGAAAAGCAATGGCCTCATCCGCAGTGCGGGTGAGGCTGTTTTTATAGTGAATGTCGAAATGAATTTGACATTCACTATAAAATTATTTGAAGTGCCTCGCACTGCGCCAAGCTGAAGCTTGCGACCTGCGAATCGGCAAATAGCAAACGCCAAAAGGTTTTGTCGTTTGCTATAATAAGACAAAAGCGGGGGGAAAATATGGAGTGGTTCTGGTATATCATAGCTGCACTGCTTGCAGGTGTAGGGACAGGACTGGCAGGGTTGTCCGCTGCCACGGTTATGGTGCCGATAATGATAGTGCTCTGCCCCTCCTTTGCCGGAGAGACCGGAGCCTATCAGGCTACTGCCATAGCCCTTGCGTCGGATATCCTGGGCTCCGCAGTTACGACCTATACCTACGGGAAGCATAAGAACATCGACCTTAAACGGGGGTGGCTCATGCTCGTCTGCATTCTGGCAATGAGCACTGTGGGCAGCTATGCCGCCTATATCGTGGGGAACGTGGTGCTGGGCGGGTTCACACTTTTCCTTACCTTCTTTATCGGGATACGCTTTCTGGTAAAGCCTGACACAAGCCGCAGCAACGGTGCTGCCAGGGGTGAAAGGCTGGATGTGAAGGGTATTGTCATCTCCCTTTTCTTCGGGGTCACCATCGGGTTTGGTGCAGGCTTTGTGGGTACCGGAGGCGGAATGATGATGCTGATAGTCTTTACTGCCTTCCTGGGTATGGAGCTGAAAACAGCGGTGGGAACGAGCACCTTTATCATGACATTCACTGCTCTCATCGCATCAGTCAGCCATATCCTGATACACCCTGCCATAGTGCTTGAAAAATGGAGCGTAATGCTTGTGTGCATCATAGTCGCAACGGCGGCAAGCCTTGTGTCCGCCCGCTTTGCCAACCGTGTGAAAAGCCGCACAGTGGGCCTTATCACCGGCGGCGTTCTGACAGTGCTTGGGGCTGCCATGCTTATACTTAACTATTGGGGCTTTTTATCGAAATATCCCCTGTTTATTGATATAATGCGCTGCCTTGGCACATTTGTAAAATTCATAATCCCGTGCGTGATCGTGATAATTCCCATACGTTTCCTTACGAAGGTGCCGTCCTTTGTTTTCCGCAAGATACTGCACATTATTGCCTTCACCTGTGTTACAGTCATGATACTTACCGCAGCGGACTGGAAGCCGCCTGCACTTACATCGGTTCTTATCGCTGCTGTATTTTATCCTGTGCTGCGGCTGCTTGAAAAAGAGCCCTGGTACGGCAAGCTGTTCGTACAGAAGGAGCCCGGTGAAATACGCAAAAGCCTGCTGATGCTCTTTCTGATGTTTGCGGCGCTCATCACTGTCACATGGGGAATATTCGGAAAAACATACATCGCCGCAGCGGCAATACTCATGTGGGGCACGGGGGATGCAGCGGCGGCACTGGTAGGTATACCGCTGGGAAAGCACAAGGTGCATCTGAAAGGGACAGACGGCAAAAAGTCCTGGGAGGGCAGCGGCGCCATGCTTGCAGTCTCGATTGTCTGCGGGGTCTGTGTGCTGCATTTCAGTCATAAAATGCCTGTACCGGCTCTGCTCCTCACATCCCTGACGGCAGCCTTCTGCGGTACGGCAGCGGAGCTGTTCACTCCCAGCAAGTATGATACGGTCACGGTACCCGCAGTGATCGCTGTGGTGCTTCTGGCTCTGGCTCCCATAGCTGCATGATGCTCCGAACTGAAAAAGTGATCGCCCGGATCAGCCGATCCGGGCGATTATGTTTTGCAAAACGAGTTTTACTGCTTCTTGTTGGTAGGCTTTACAAGTACGAAGCACAGGATAAGGGCTACTACATACAGTGCGCAGGTGGCAATTAGCACGGTCTGATAGCCTACAGGGTTCATCTGAACACCGTCATGGTCTACCCATTCACCGAAGTGATTTACTATCCATGTAGCCATCTGGTTGCCGGTAAGCCCCGCAAATGCCCAGGCTGAAAGGGTTATGCCGTGTATTGCGGAGATGCTCCCCATGCCGTAGTGGTCGGAAAGAAGTGTGGGCACGTTGGAGAAGCCGCCGCCGTATCCTGCGTTCACAACGAAGATAAGGCCAAGCACAAGGGCGATGAGAATTACATTGCCTGTGCCGTTTTCTATGCCCTTTGTGAAGATGACAAGTGCGGTGAATATGATGGAAAGACCGAATATGAGCTTGTAGATGGTGTTTCTGTCCTTCAAGGTGTCAGCCCAGGCGGAGAAGCCCAGACGGCCGCCGGCGTTGAATATGGCGGATATGGTGGAGATGATGCCCGCAGAAGCCGCAAGGCCTATGCACTTGACGATCATCTTCTCCTGTGAGATAAGGGCAAGGCCGCAGGTGATGTTGATGTAGAACATGAGCCAGATGCCGATGTAGTTGGAAAGGGGCTTTGTGCGGAGTGTTTCCATGATGCCGGGCTTTTTCTCATCTCCCTGGGGCTCGTGCCAGTCATCGGGCTTTTTAAGGAGGAGATGTCCCACAAACATCATCACAAAGTAGACAGCAGCCAGTATCCAGAACATCTTGTAAATGCCCGTCTGTCCCATGCCGTCAAGCATAGCCTGCATGATAGGGGAGGCAATTGCCTTTGCAGCACCGAAGCCTGCCACCGCAAGACCTGTTGCAAGGCCCTTCCTGTCCCTGAACCAGAGCATAAGTGTCTTTACCGGGGAGAGATAGCCCGTGCCAAGGCCAATGCCCATGATAAAGCCGTAGCTGATGTATATGCCGATGAGGGAAACAAGTGAATGCTGATGGGCACCGCCGTACCAGATGAAGAAGCCGGTGCCTGCCATGCCTGCCGCAAAGCAGATAGTGGCGATAAGGGATGACTTGTGTATGTCCTTTTCAACGATGTTGCCAAGGAATGCAGCAGACATTCCGAGGAAGAAGATGGCAAAGGAAAACGCCCACTCGGTGGCACCCTTTGTAAAGCCGATGTAATCGGCTATCTCCTGGGAAAAGATGGACCAGCAGTAGACAGTACCTATGCTGCAGTGGAGCAGCAGTGCGGGTATGGCGGCACGCACCCATTTGTTGCTGCGCCAGCCTGATTTGGTTTCTGACATAAAACACTCCTCCTAAAGATAATCAAAACACTATTATTATACATCAAACGGAGAGAAAAGTCTGTTAATTTTTAAGGTTCATTGTATTGATATACTATTAAATCCCGGTGATTATTTTTTGATTAGGAATTAAAAAAGCCGGCGGCACATTGACACAAGCTTTGAACAATGGTATACTGGAAAAAACATCTTTTGGGAGGGGATAAAATGAAAAGGATATTTGCCATCGCCCTTTCTGCCCTTATGCTTTCGGGCTGCGGCGCAATGGGGGCGGCACTGCGGGAGAGCCAGAGGAAGATACCCGAGGACTGGTACACTCAGACTCTTGATTACTATAAGGAGGGGGTATCCTCCAACTGGGCCAATGAGCGGGATGATCTCTATATCACCGACGAGGAGAAGAACAGCAAATTAGGCTACTATCTTGTGGATCTGGACGGGGATGGCGCCCTTGAGGTGCTCATCGGCATCATTGACGACAGCGAGGTTACCCATTTTACGGATCTGTACGTATGGCACGGAGATTTCGGCGCAATGAGGACATTCTCCGGCTTCGGGGAGGGCTACTACATCTACCTGTGCGGGGACAATGTGCTGCGCACGGACAACTGGCGGGGCAGCGAAACGGAGATCTGGTACATGAAGTACGACTCTGTGAACAATTCCTACCCCATCATAGACCCGGCAGGAGAGCCTGCCCCCCTCAAAGTGGAGCTGACACCCTTCGGTAATGGCTGATGAGCATTTTGTGAGCATTTTGCGTTTTTATCTTGCAAAATCCGTCTGTGTGTGGTATAATGGAAAAAACGTCAGACCATAGGCTGACAAAACCAATAAGGACGGTGTATGTATATGGAAGACAGGCTCAAGATCATCGGTTCAGGTAAGGTATCTATCGGCATAATGCCGGGGCATTTCGCCACGAACCACTCCCACGTTAATTTCTATGTGGATATGACATCCATCAAGACCAGCTGCAAAATGGCTGAGGAGGCGGCTCAGGAACTGGCGGCTGCCGTGTCGGGCACATATATCGACACCATAGTGTGCCTTGAGGGTACGGAGATATTAGCGGCATTCCTTGCCCGTGACCTCTCCCAGAGCGGCATCAACAAGGGCAGCGACATCAGCCTTGTTACCCCTGAGACCAACTCCGTGAACCAGATGATATTCAGGGACAATGTGCAGAAGAAGATATGGGGCAAGAAGGTGCTTGTACTGGTAAGCTCCGCCTCCACAGGCAAGAGCATCAACCGTGCATACGAGTGTATGCGCTACTACAACGGTCAGCTTGTGGGCATTGCAGCCATATTCTCCGCCATTGACGAGGTAAACGGCATCAAGGTCAACGCCATATTCACCGAGGAGGATCTCCCTCACTACGTGAACTATCTCCCCGGGGAGTGCCCCATGTGCGCCAACGGCATGAAGGTGGATGCACTCATCAACTCCTTCGGCTATTCAAAGCTCTGAGCATCGGGCGGACAGGTACAGCAGCAAGAGGAGCTTAGGTGCGGTACGCATAAAGAAGCTTTACGCCATAGTATTTCTGATGTAAGGTCAGAAGCACTATGGCGTTTTATGTTGACAGTACAGAGATGATGTGCTATAATCGTTACTGACAAAAAACGTTATCCCATTGAAAGGGACATGATTATATGAAAAAAGCACTTAAAACAGCAGGAAAGATACTGCTCGGAATACTGATAACACTTGCGGCGGCAATAATTATACTGCTTGTTGTAAGACTGATCGGCAGGTCAATAAGCAGCAAAACACCTGATGGCGGTATCAACGAATCTATGCTTGTGGATATAAACGGAACACAGCAGTGGATAAACATTTACGGACAGGACAAGGATAATCCCGTTCTGCTGTATCTGCACGGCGGACCGGGTTCTGCGACAAGTCATCTGGACTATGCCTTCACAAGAAAGTGGAGCGACGTTTATACGGTGGTAACGTGGGATCAGAGAAACTGCGGAAAAAGCTACGACACCTCAAAGACAGATACCATCACCGCAGACATCATGATGCAGGACGGCAAGGAAATGACCGAATATCTGCTTGACTACATGAGCAAGGAAAAGATCACTCTCCTGGGACATTCCTGGGGTTCGCTGTTCGGCGCAAACTTAGCTCTCGAATATCCCGAATACTACGATGCATTTATCGGCACGGGACAGTTCATCGACGATCAGGAAAATGAAAAGAGACTTTACGAAGCAGCGCAGAAATGGAGCGATGGTGACGAAGAAGGAAAGGCGCTGCTTGAAAAATGGTCTCCCGACAATGCAGATACAATAGAGGCTCTTATGGCAAGAAACGAGATCATGGAGAGATACGGCTACGGAATGATGAAGGACGGCACAGATTATAACATCTGCACTACGATATTGTTCAACCCGAACTATACGATCAAAGATTTTATCGGGTATGTCAAAAACAATGAAGCATCATTCGAGCCGTACATGGATTTCTTCACAGGTGATATGTCAAAGCTGTCGCTGCTGGGCAGATATGATTATCAGGTACCCTACTACAATATAAACGGAGATATGGATTATCAGACAAATTACTGGCTTGCCTGTGAATACTTCGAGCAGGTGAACGCTCCCGAAAAGGAAATGTTCGTGATGAAGGACGCGACCCACGGCCTGCTGGAATCACGTTCGGAAGAGTTTTCAGAGTTATTGCACAAGATCGCAGAAAAACAGAAGAATCGTTAAATCCTGATCTATCTCAGCAGCATGAATGCACAATGCCCATGAGCGCTTTGGAACGCTCATGGGCAAAACTTTTATGGGTATCTGTCATACCTTGCTCTTCTTTCCCTGTTGTGAGCTGTATCCCCCTTGACAAAGGCTTGTAAATATGCTATACTGTAACAAATGAATGAATGTTCATTTGTTCAATGATATTCAAGTGCCGGGTCAGGCTGTGCCATGCGCCACGGCACGGAAAGGAAGATATGAATTTACAGGCTGTTTACGGCATACTCATCCCGTTTCTGGGCACCGCCCTGGGATCATGCTGTGTATTTTTCATGAAGAAGGACTTGAACATAAACGTGCAGAGAGCCCTGGAGGGCTTTGCGGCAGGGGTCATGGTGGCAGCATCCGTGTGGTCGCTGCTCATACCCGCCATAGAGCAGTCCGAACATATGGGAAAGCTGAGCTTTATCCCC